>Ga0335076_10006384_pt1 | contig 11894 bp, 7 predicted proteins | sample Lox_Sample_25_FD_206717 | JGI IMG/M metagenome (GOLD analysis project Ga0335076, IMG submission 206717) | Soil microbial communities from Loxahatchee National Wildlife Refuge, Florida, United States - Lox_Sample_2.5 | ecosystem: Environmental > Terrestrial > Soil > Wetlands | place: USA: Florida... | reverse complement strand
GACTGATGATGACGCGGGAGGTTCCGGTTTCATCTTCGAGGGTCATGAAGATCATGCCCTTGGCGGTGCCGGGACGCTGGCGAGTGATGACGCATCCGGCGGTTGTGGCTTGCACGCCATGGGGCAGGGTGCGGAGTTCGACGGCGGATTTGATGCCGCGGGCGCGAAGGGCCTCGCGGCGATAGAACATGGGGTGGTGGCCGGTGGTGAGTCCGGTGCCGTGGTAGTCGGCGACGAGCCGTTCTTCGACGTTCATGGGGCGGAGGGGCGAGGGCTTGTCGAATGAGGTGATTCCTTCGAGAAGCGGGCCGGTTCGGCGAACGGCTTTTTCGACCTGCCAGAGCGCATCGCGGCGGTGGAGCTTGGCTTCGGGCGAGATACGGTTGAGAGCGCCGATGGCGGCGAGTGTTGCAAGATTGTCGCGCGTGAGTCGCGGGACGCGATGGGCAAGATCTTCGACGGAGATGAAAGGCGCGCGGGAGCGCTCGGTGACGAGAGCTTCGGCGGCGGTTTGCTGCAATCCGCGAACATAGCACAGGCCGAGGCGGAGGGCGGCGTTCAGGGCGGTCGACGAAGAGCTTGAACCACAAGGTATACAGAGGGGCACAGGGGATTCTGCCTCGAGCTTGCAATTCCAATCGGAACAAGTCACGTCGACAGGATGCACGTGGAGGCCGTGGCGCTGGGCATCTTTGACGATGGTGGCGGGATGATAAAAACCCATCGGCCAGTTGTTGAGCAGGGCAGCGGTGAAAGCGGGCAGATAGCGGACTTTCAAAAATGCACTGGCGTAGGCGAGGAGGGCGAAGCTGGCGGCGTGGGATTCGGGGAATCCATAGAGCGCGAACGAACTGATGAATTTGGCGAGTTGATCTTGCGTTGTAAGCGGAATTCCGTTGGCGGTCATGCCAGCGCGGAGCTTGGCATCGATTTCGCGCATGCGCCGCTGCGAGCGCTTGCTGCCGAGAGCGCGGCGGAGTTCTTCGGCTTCGCCTCCGCTGAAGTTGGCGCAGATCATCGCGAGTTTCAGAAGCTGTTCCTGAAATAACGGAACGCCGAGTGTGCGATGAAGGACAGGAATTAGCGACTCGTGCGGATAAGTGATAGCTTCTTTGCCCTGGCGGCGATTTAAATAAGGACTCGTCATCTCTCCGGTGATGGGGCCGGGACGGATAAGAGCTACCTGCGTTACCAAGTCATAAAACTTGACGGGGTTGTTGCGCGGAAGAGAGGCCATCTGCGCGCAGCTTTCAATCTGAAACATGCCGATGGTGTCGGCCTTGCGAATGACGTCATAGACGTCGGGACAATCCTGCGGGAGATGCGCGAGGTCGACCTCTTCGCCGTAGTGATCCTGAATGAGGCCAATTGAATCTTTGAGAACGGCCATCATGCCGAGGCCGAGCAGATCGACTTTGATGAGGCCGAGATCGGCGCAATCGTCTTTATCCCACTGCACGACGACGCGGCCGGGCATAGTGGCGGGCTCGAGCGGAACGACGGAATCGAGCTGGCCCTGGCAGATGACCATGCCTCCGGAGTGCTGGCTGAGATGGCGCGGCAAATCCTGCACGCGCTGGCAGAGATCGAGATAGATGGCGATTTGCGGATGACTTAGATCGAGGCCGGTCGATGTGAAGTGGCGTTCCATGGTGTCGTTGGGATCACGCCATTCGAATTGGCCGACGACGGCGGAGAGGCGGGCGAGCGTTTCTTCATCGAAGCCGAGCACTTTGCCCATCTCGCGGGCGGCGGAGCGTCCACGATAAGTGCAGACGTTGGCGGTCATGGCGGCGCCGCGGCGGCCGTAGCGCTGGTAAACATATTGAATGACCTTCTCGCGCTCGTCGCCGCTGGGGAGATCGAGGTCGATGTCGGGCCACTCGCCGCGCTCTTCGGAGAGGAAGCGTTCGAAAAGCAAGTCCATGCCGATGGGGTCGATGGCGGTTATGCCGAGCGAATAGCAGACGGCGCTGTTGGCGGCCGAGCCGCGCCCCTGAACGAGGATGCCGTTGCGCTCACAGAAGCAGACCAAATCCCAGACGATGAGGAAGTAGCCGGAGAGCTTGAGTTTTTCGATGAGCGCGAGTTCTTTTTCGAGTTGTGTGCGGACGCGGGCACTGACCGGACGATAGCGACAGCGGGCGCCATCCCAGACGCGCTTGCGGAGAAAGGAATCCATGGTGTCGCCATCGGGGACGGGATAGCGGGGAAATTCGTAGCCGAGATTTTCGAGCGTGAAATCGAGGCGGGAGGAAAGCTCGGCAGTGTTGGCGATGGCTTCGGGGAGATCGGCAAAGAGACGGGACATTTCTTCGGGACTGCGAAGGTAACGCTGAGAGTTACGGGCGAGCAGGCGTCCGGCGGTATCGAGTTTGCGCTTGTGGCGAAGGCAGGTGAAGACGTCGGCAATCTGGCGCTCGGCGGGCGTGGCGTAGCAGACGCCGTTGGTAGCGAGAAGGGGCAGATGAAGTTCGCGGGCGAGAGTGATGGCGGCTTGATTGCGAGCTTCTTCGGAGCGATCGGCGTGGCGCTGGAGTTCGACGTAGACATTTTCGCGGCCGAAAGTTTCGGTGAGTTGATGGAGGAGCGAGCGGGCGGTGGGGATGCCGCCTTGGGCAAGGGCGTGGGAGAGCGGACCGGATTCGTCGCCGGTGAGGCAGATGAGGCCAGCGGAGTGATTTGTTAACTCGGGGAGCGTGGCGATTGCGAGAGTGTTTTTCGGAGTACGGAGCTTCGTGGTGGTGATGAGGCGGCAGAGATTTTGATATCCGGTGCGAGTCGTACAGAGGAGAGGATAGTTGGCGGTTGAGTCATTAGCGGGCGGGTCGTTTTTGTTGTCGGTTCCGTTTTCTGTGATGACGAGTTCGACTCCGATGTGGGCTTTGATTTTGGCGTCCTGGGCGGCGAGGTGGAAGCGCGGCGCTCCATAGAAGCCGTGCCGATCGAGGAGGGCCATGGCCGGCATGCCGTAGTTGGCGGCAGTTGAGATGAGAGTTTCGGGCAGGGAAGCACCTTCAAGAAAGCTGAAAGCGGAGCGGGCGTGGAGTTCGATATACGTCACGTGGATAAGAGGTAGAGAGCTGATTCATTTGGTAATTATGTAATTGAGTAATTTGAAATCGATTGGGGTTTTAAATTACCCGATTACCAAATCAGACAAAAACTCGGCATCGCGGGCGGGAGCGCCCGCGCCACACGTTAATCAAAGACTCCTTCGACAAACCATTGGTCCTGGAGGCGATCGCGATAAATGCGATAGAGGCCGGGGCCAGCGGGCATTTTTAAAGAGACATCCCATTCCTCACGCATCCAGGTGGCGGCATTCCACCAATTGCCAGAGGTTGACCATGGGCCAGAGGCCGCGAGCACTCGGCGATGTCGGCTCCAGAGACGGACGAAGTGCGGTGTTTCTCCGTTGAGTTCGACGGAGGTCTCGAGAGCAGGGCGGAAGATGCGGAGCGCAGGGGCGACAGGTTGTGATGAGGGACGAGACGCAGCAAGCGACGTCTCTACCAGAAAGCGGTGCACGACGAAGCTGCCGGGCCTGTGCGTGTCAGGAATGTAGGGAGAACCGACGCAGGCGATGCCATCGGAGTCGGTTGCGCCCACAACTCCGCGAATGCGCTCGAGAGTGAGTTCGAGTTTTTCGGGCTCGGGTGAGGGCGGGGCAAAAAGACCTGCTTGGGCGAGGCGAGGTTTCACCGGAATGACTTCAATTTTTATGCGGGAGACGGGGGCGGAAAATGTGGTTTTTTCCAAAAGAAGGCGAATGAGATTGAAGAGCAAATTCTTGTCTTGCGTGGGAGTGGGGAGTTTCCAAGCGTGGGTGAATTCGTCATCGAGTTCAGATGAGATGGGGCAAGCCCCGTCTCTACGAAAACAAGTTTGGAGATGCCGAACGTTGAGCTTCAGTGTCAGGCGCAGTTCGCTCGCGGCTTGCGCGACGGAGATGAGGCGGGAACAAAGGTCGTGGAGAAGGCGGTTCAGAATAAAGAAGATGGATTCGAGGGTTTCGACGGGATCGTCGAATTCGAAATCGGCGATGAATTCGGTATTGGGCTCGATTGTGAGTAGCGGACGGGAAAGCGCTCCACGGGCGAGTTTTTGCAGATAGAGGCCTTGCTGGCCGAGGCGCTCGACGATGGCGACTTCGGGAAGCGCGGCTAAAGATTCAAATGTGAGAATTCCCCAACTGTTCAGAAGATCGTTCAGTTCGGGCGAAAGCGGAAGAGCTTTGATGGACAAGGGCGCGAGACGGCGCGCCTCTTCGCCGACGGGAATGATCGTGTTTTCTAGAAAGCCACGAGCGGCGAGGAAAGCTGTGTCGGGATTGGAGGCGAGCGCGACGCGAACGGTAAATCCGGCGTCAGCGGCCTTTTTCGTGATGGCGCGGAGGGCGAGAGGCAAGGGTTGGTCCGGGTGGCCGTTTCGCAAAAATGCAGATCCCTCGCTACCCCACCCAAGCAAGCAAAAACCGCTTGCTGGGGACCCCGGTCGCTCGGGATGACAATTCATGCGAAAAAGTTTTTCGGTTCCGGAGAGATCGAGGATGGCGGCGCCGGGAGCGGTGGATTCGATACGTGGAGAAAATGCGGCGGCACAGTCGAGCAGGGCTGATTGCGCGGAGTCTTCTTCGGCAAGCGAACGTTTGCGCAAGACTGCACCGGCACAAACTTCGGCTTGCAGCTTGGTCATTCCGATTTGAATGCCAGCGCGGCGGGCGGCAGAGTTTGTGGCGAAGACGCGCGGGAGATTGGCGGGTCCGTCGAGAAGCGCAATTGGAGAGCGGGTCAGAGCGGTGCTTGCTTCGGGCGATTCGGGGAGCAAGGAAGCTTGCACGGGAAAATCGGGAATGTAGATGCAGGCGAACATGGGGCAAGCGTTGGCGCATCAGGCTCCTTGCAGAATTAGAGGACCATCTACCACGGAGGCACCCTTCAGGGCAGGCCCCGGCACGGAGAAAAACAAAATTTTTCTTTTTCCGAGCCGACTGGTTTCTTTTCCCGGCTGCGCGCTATTTCAATATTGAAGTTGCGATGTGCGAACAGTTTTCCTTGAAGCAGAGCAGGATCGGTTGTGACACGCAGTACCAGGCCGGCGCAACTAGTGGAGTGCGCCTCCTGCTCGAGAAAAACCAGGGCAGCAGGCTGGCGTTCGATGACGCGGCTGAAGCGAAACCATGTAGTCAGAGGAATTTTGCGGACGACTCGTTCGGAGATGCCACTGAGATCGACAGCGATCAATCCGAAGCCGCTGCTTTGCAGCAAGATATCGACGACTTTGAAGGCCTGCTCGAGAGGAGGGAGTTTGGCGCGATTTTCAGCGCCATTCGGCGAAAGGCGTGTCTGGGAATTTCGATTTCTCCCGCAGCGCACCCAGAGCAGGCGAGAGAAGTCGATGCCGGCGGCCTGACCGGAGGCAGGATCAAATCCGTCAGCGGCATCGACGAGAGCGCAAAAATGTGTATGTGTAGCTTGCGCCAGCAGGGAGAGAAGGACGGAAGTCTTCCCAGAAGAAGACATACCTCCACCCCAGCCAGCCAAAACCGGGCTGTCTGGGGACCCCGGGCAGCTGCCGCAAATTTCGGTTAGGGCGTGAAGGGGAACGCCGCGGATGACATCATCAATCTGTGAGATGCCGGTGGGAATCGAGCCTTTATCCGCGCGCGGATAAAAGGTAAAAGCGGAAGGGATGATCTGCTCGATCTGGGCTTTCAGCTGGGCGGCTTTCATCGAGAATTCGCCTTTTGTTCGCCTACAAGGATTGCTACAGTAGACCTTCAAGAAATGCTTGTCAATGCACGAATGGCGGGATTTTCGCTAAAACATTGAGAAAATTGCGAATATTTTTTGTGGCAGTCGGGTTTGAGCGAGTGGGTAAAAACTGGAACGCGTCGATGGTGGTAGCATAAAAAACATCTAAGGAAGAGGCAGTCGCTTCCGGTAGCTATCCGGGTCAACCACGCAGCCCGCCGAAATCCGAGCAGTGGCGGGGTGGGCGTAGGACAATCAAAAAGAGGACACCATGCAAAAGGTTTTCTCCCCCCGTAACGTGCTGTATGCAGTCATCGTATTGGCCATGATGGCAACGGCCACGACATCGTTCGCGCAAATTCGGATTTCGGTAGGGTTCGGTCCGCCAGCGCTTCCCGTGTATGCGCAGCCGGTTTGTCCTGGCGACGGATATATGTGGACCCCCGGTTATTGGGCATGGGATCCAGATTTCGGCGATTACTACTGGGTGCCGGGAACATGGATATTGGCTCCAGAGGTGGGTTGGTGGTGGACGCCTCCTTACTGGGGCTGGGAAAACGGAGCATGGCTTTTTTATGGCGGCTATTGGGGCCCGCGCGTGGGCTGGTATGGAGGAATTAACTACGGATTCGGTTATTTTGGCACCGGGTTTGTCGGTGGACGCTGGGACGGCGGTCATTTCTTCTACAACCGCGCCGTGGTCAATATTAATGTGAGGGATGTTCATAACGTATACAACGAAAAAATCACGAACATTACGGTCAACCATGTGAGCTATAACGGCGGACCGGGCGGGATTGATGCGCGTCCACGAGCGGGAGAAGATGTACCCGAAAATGAGCGCCACGGGTTGGTAGCAGCCCAGACGCAGCATTTGATTGCTGCTCGCGCAAATCCGCAGCTGCGGGCTTCGGCGAATCATGGCAAGCCGCCGATCGCGGCAACTCCTCGGGCGACGGAATTCAGTGGCCATGGAGTTGTTCATGCAAAAGAGGCCGGCGGAGCATACAATCCTCCCCCGGCGAATCGTGGGGAGTTGCGCGGCGCGGTTCATCCCAATCAGCTTCAGCAGCCGGAACGGGTAACGCCGAACACGGGCGACGAGAATCGCAACCGGGAATACCAGCAGGAGCAGGACAAATTACTATCGCAGCAAAATAACGAGCGTCAGCAACTGCAACATGAACAGGAACAGGAACACGAGCAGATGGCGCGGCAGAATGCCAACGAACAGCAACGACAGCAGATGGAGACGCGGCATCAGCAGCAGACGCAGCAGATGGCGCAACGGCAAATCCAGCAACGCCAAAATCTGCAGCAGAGATATTCGCCGCCGGCGCCGCGTGGAGGCGGGCGAAGGTAGGCTGCAGTTCCGATAGCAGCTGAGTACCTGCATGAGGTTGCTGCAATCCCCAGCACGCGAGAAACGCGTGCTGGGGCGTCAATCCGGGCGCGGGCGCTCCAAGCCGCGGCGACCAAATCAAAGTTTGTTCATGATTTGCAAACAGTCCTCCAGACAGCGGTAATTTTCAATTCTGAGGAGGCTCCTGGACGTTGTATCCTCGGGACGTGCCAGGTTCCCGAGATCGATCGCCCACTCCCGGATTGCTGCTGGGCTTGATCATTACGCTCGGGGCAGTGGTGGCGTATTCGGCCTATATCACGCGGCAAATTTCCGGGCTGCGTGAAATGCAGAACAATCTGGTGGATCGCAATCGCAAGGACTCGCTGCAGTTGTTGCGCATCCAGAACGATTTGAATTCGCTCGGGCTGGCGATGCGCGACATGCTGGATAATGACGAGCCTTATCCGCTGACGGCGTGGTCGGCGCAGTTTGAGCGAGTGAGGGGGGATCTGGATGATGCGCTGCGGAGGGAGAGACAGGCGGCTCCGGTGAATCGGAGCGCGGAGCAGCAGCAATATCTGGAGAGTTCGGTGGCGCAATTTTGGGATGCGGTGGATCGGACATTTGCGCTGGCGAAGGGCGAAGACCCGGAAGAGGCGCGGACGCAGATAAGGATTTCGCTGCGGGCGCGGCAGGAGGCGCTGAGCACGGCGATTTCGCGCTTGCTTGTTGAGAACAATGAGAGCGAAGAACAGGCGGCGCAGCAGATCGGGCAGATCTACGATCGGGTACAGCGGCAGGTATATCTATTTTTTACGGCGACGGTAATTGCGATCGTGCTGACGAGTTTGTATTTGATCCGGTGGAATCGGCGTCTGTTTGCGAGATTGGGAACGCTGTCGGAACAGAGGAGCGAGCTGGCACAGAAATTGATTGCGACGCAGGAGTCGACGCTGCGGCATATTTCGCGCGAGCTGCACGATGAGTTCGGGCAGATTTTGACGGCGGTCGGCGCGATGCTCACGCGGGCGGGAAAGCAGCTGCCGGAGGGATCACCGGTGCGGGCGGATTTGAAGGAAGTGTGCGAGGTGACGCAGGAGGCGCTGGATAAGGTGAGGAGCTTATCGCAGGCGCTGCATCCAGTGATGCTGGAGGAAACGGGGCTGGAGAGCACGCTGGACTGGTACTTGCCGATGGTGGAACGGCAAGCGGGCATTCACGTATTCTATGAAAAATCGGGCGAGGCGTTTCCTATTGATGGCAACAGCGCGGTGCATATCTATCGCGTAGTGCAGGAATCGCTGAACAACATGACACGGCACTCGGGGGCCAAGGAGAGTTGGGTGCGGTTGCGATTTTTGCCGAAGGCGTTAGAGGTTGAGGTCGAGGATCACGGCCGCGGGTTCGAGGCGGGCACGGTGAGGCAGGGAATTGGACTGGTGGCGATCCGGGAACGGGCGGAGTTGCTGGATGGAAAAATCGAATTTGAGCGGCCAGCGCAAGGCGGGACGGTAGTGCGATTGCGCGTTCCGAGAGAGAAGCTGGAGGGGCAAAAGTAGGAAAGCCATGGCGGATAAAATTTCAGTTTTGCTGGTAGATGATCACAGCCTGGTGCGGCGCGGGTTTCGCCGCATTCTGGAAGATGAGAAAGACATCGAGGTTGTGGCCGAGGCGAGTGACGGGCGGGAGGCGGTGAAGCTGGCGGAGGAGTTGAGGCCGAACGTGATTGTGATGGATTGCGCGATGCCGGGGATGAACGGGTTAGAGGCGACGCGTCAGATTCTGGCAAAGGAGCCGAAGGCGCTGGTGCTGATGCTGAGTATGCATCCGGAGGAGACGCTGGTGAAGCAGGCCATGGATGCGGGTGCGCGTGGGTATGTGCTGAAAAATGCCGTGGATCTGGAATTGGGGGCGGCGATACGGCGAGTGGTGGCGGGCGAGACAGTGCTGGATTCGCAGTTGAAGAGGGAACCGGTGCTGAAGGGGAAGAGGAGCGCGGCGCTGACTCCGAGGGAGCTGGAAGTGCTGCAGATGATTGTTGAGGGGAAATCGAATAAAGAGATTGCGACGGCGCTGGACCTGAGCGCGAACACGGTGGCGGTGCATCGCGCGAACATGATGGACGCGCTGGGAGCGCACAAGACTGCTGAACTGGTGGTGTATGCCATCCGAAATGGGCTGGTAAATCTTCCGTGAACCGGCGGTCCTTTCTTTGGCGGATGGCGGGGGGAATGGCGGGGCTGGGGGCGGCCGCGTCGCTCGAGTTGGGTCCGGGATTCTTGCTTGATGCGCTGGCCGCATCTGCACAGAAAATCGACGCGGGATTTCGGCTGGTGGATGTGACGAGCCAGGCCGGGATTCATTTCCATCACAACAACGGCGCGTATGGCGGCAAGCTTTTGCCGGAGACGCTGGGGTCCGGCTGCGCGTTTCTGGATTACGATCGCGACGGGTGGCAAGACATTCTGCTGGTGAATGGCTGCAACTGGCCTGGGCACGCTCGCGAACGGAAGTCGGAACCGAGCACGCTGAAGCTCTATCGCAATAATCGGAACGGAACATTTTCAGACGTGACACACAGGGCTGGATTGGACGTGGAGATGTACGGGATGGGCGTGGCGGTGGGCGACTATAACAATGATGGGTATCCGGACATCCTGATTACGTGCGTGGGGCAGAACCGGTTGTTTCGCAATACGGGCGAGGGAACGTTCGTTGATGTTACGAAGGCGAGCGGGTTGGGCGGGCGAGCGGCGTTCAGTTCGTCGGCGTTGTGGTTTGATTATGATCGCGACGGGCTGCTGGATCTGTTTGTTTGCAACTACGTGAAGTGGTCGGAGGAGCATGACGTTTTCTGCAGCCGGGATGGGAGGCATAAGTCGTATTGCACTCCAGAGGCGTATCGCGGGGAGACCTGCTGGCTGTTTCGCAATCGCGGTAACGGGACATTTGAAGATGTGACGGCGACGAGCGGAATTTTCGATAGCAGCTCGAAGTCGCTGGGCGTAGCGATGCTGGATTATGACCACGATGGATGGCCCGATCTGCTGGTGACGAATGACACGCAGCCGAACAAGTTATATCGGAACCAGCGGAATGGAACTTTCAAAGATGTGGCCGTAGATGCGGGCATTGCGTTTTCGGCGGAGGGGAAGGCTCGAGCGGGGATGGGCGTGGATGTAGCCGCATTAGATAGTTCTGGAAGTCCGGGAATCGCGATTACGAATTTTGATAACGAAATGATTGGGCTCTACCGTTCTTCGGGTAGCGGAAGTTTTGGCGATGTGGCCTTGCAGAGCGGCGTGGGGATGGCATCGAAGGACAAGTTGGGATTTGGATGTGTTTTTCTTGATGCCGGCCTCAGCGGCGCGCAGGATCTGGTTGTGGTGAACGGGCATATCGATGACACGGTAAGGAATGTGAATGGCGTAGGGTATGCGCAGCCTCCACAGCTCTTCCTGAACAATGGAAACGGATCCTTTGTCGATGTGGCAGCGGAAGTTGGGGGCGACTTTAACCAGCCTAAGGTGGGGCGTGGCCTGGCTTATGGAGACTTCGATCGCGATGGGGATCTCGATCTGCTGATTACGACAAACAATGGTCCAGCATATCTTTATCGCAACGATCAGGCGACGAAGAATCGCAGTATTCGATTTCACCTGCTGGGAACAAAGTCGAATCGAGACGCCATCGGCGCGCAAGTCCGCATTTTTGCTAGTGGAATGAGCCAAGTGCGGCTGGTGAAGGGTGGGTCGAGTTACTTATCGCAATCAGAATTACCGCTGACATTTGGACTCGGAACGAGAGATCGAGTGGAGCGGGTGGTGATTGAATGGCCGAGCGGGAGAAATGAGGAGTTCAAAAACGTGGCCGCCGGCCGCGCCTATGAATGCGTGGAAGGGAAGGGAATCAGCGAGGGCGGCGGGTAATCGGGCGATCGTGGGCGCAAAGCAGGATTGACGGCCGTCAATCCTAGGCAGGGAATGTTCTGCCCGATCTAGCGGCCTGCTTCAAAACGATAACCGATTCCGCGCAACGTCTTCAGGTAGCGAGGATGGCGTGGGTCGCGCTCAATTTTCTCGCGAAGGCGACGCACAAAGACATCAATCGATCGCGGCGTGACGAAAGAGCCTTCTTTCCAGACAGCATCAAGGAGTTGATCGCGGGTAAAAACGCGCCCGCGATGATTGGCGAGATATTCGAGAAGGCGGAATTCGCGGACGGTAGTCGAGACGTTTTTTCCGGCCACGCGAACTGTCATGGAGGCGGCATCGATTTCCAGGTCTCCTACCTGTATAAGTTCGCGATTGGGAGGCTCGGTCTGGGTGCGAAGAACGTTGCGGACCCGCGCGATCAGTTCGCGCGGGCTAAAGGGTTTGGTGATGTAACCATCGCCGCCAGCGTCGAAAGCCTGGATGCGATCGGGCTCTTGCGTGCGAGCCGAAAGAAAAATGATGGGAGTTTTGCCGAGATGCTCGTGCTGGCGAATCTGGCGGCAGAGATCGAAACCGCTGATTCCCGGCAGCATGATATCGAGCAGGAAAAGCGAAGGGTGGGCCTGAGCGGCTGAGGGAACGACGGGCGCGCCGGAGTAAAAAGTAGAGACATCGTATCCGGCAGTGCGAAGGTTGTGCTCGATGAGCCGGGAAACATCCATATCGTCTTCGACAACATAAATCAGGTCAGTGCGGCGCGAATTGTCGGCGACGTCCATTGAGTGCATGGGAGAAGAAAGAGCCTCCACTTATCGGAAGATTCTATTGAGTGGAAATCTCAGGGTGAAACAGTAGATG
>Ga0335076_10006383_pt1 | contig 11895 bp, 11 predicted proteins | sample Lox_Sample_25_FD_206717 | JGI IMG/M metagenome (GOLD analysis project Ga0335076, IMG submission 206717) | Soil microbial communities from Loxahatchee National Wildlife Refuge, Florida, United States - Lox_Sample_2.5 | ecosystem: Environmental > Terrestrial > Soil > Wetlands | place: USA... | reverse complement strand
ACCGGCGTCGGGGAGGCGATCGAGCACATGCCGGCGATCAACGCGTTGTGGGAGACGGGATATGGGCAGGCGATCCTGGTCAAGACGGGTTTGCTCGGCGGCGCGATGCTGATCGCGTCGGGCAACCTGCTGCGGTCCCGGCCACGGCTGATCGCCGCCGGGCGGCGTTCCGACGTCGGCGAGCCCGCCGCACGACTGCTGCGCGGGCTGGTCAGCGGCGAGATCGTCGTCGTGACCGGCATCGTGTTCGCCGCGGCCGTGCTCTCGAGCCTGGCTCCGCCTCCACCCGCGTTCGCGCTCGAGAACTCGGCGCTCGCGACGGTGGGACCCGGCCGGGTGGTCCAGACGATCGACCGCGCCGGTTACACGCTGCAGGTCCTGGTGTCTCCGAACAAGGCCGCCGCGCCCGACTCGTTCGCGCTCCGGATCACGAAGGGCGGACACCCGGTGCGCGGCGCGAACGTGACGCTGCTGTTCAACCACCTCGAGATGCAGATGCCGGCCCAGGAATATCAGCTGACCGAGACCGCGCCAGGGGTCTACTCGCGGGCGGCGCCGGCGCTGGTGATGGTCGGCCGCTGGGGGCTCACGTTCCAGGTGGCCCCGAAGCATGGTCTGCCGTTCACGGCGCTCATCGTCGACCAGGCCAACGGATGAAAACCCGAGAAAGGAAGATCTCGATGCTCCGGACCACGTCAACGATCAGCGCGGCGCTGGCCGCGTTCATCGCAATCACCGGGTGCGGCGGCGCGGGTGGCGGGCTGACCGTGCCGACGGTCGCGCCGGCCAGGGTGTACACGCTCGGTGGCTTCAAGCCAAGCGGGCGAGTTACGCCGGGCCGTCCGGTGACGGTCACCTTCACCGTGCTGCTTCCGAGCGGCAAACCGCTCACCCAATACAAGACCGGTCCCGGGCCGCACACCGGTGTGCACCTGATCATCGTTCGCCATGACCTCGCGTACATCATCCACCAGCATCCGCCGGTCGGTCCCAACGGGCTGCTCCGGCAGACCGTCACGTTCCCGGGGCCTGGGCCGTACAAGGTGCTCGTCGACGTGTACCCGAACATCCCGGGCGGGCAGCCCAACTTCCAGTTGTCCCAGACGATCGACGTCACGGGCAACTACAAGCCACAGCCGCTGCCCGGATACAAATCGAACCTCACAGTCGACGGCTACCGCTTCGAGATGAAACCCCACCCACCGGTGCACGCAATCCAGGCCGAGTTCATCAACGTCGAGGTGACCGACCCGCACGGGCACAAGCCGACGTTCGAGCCGTGGTTCGGCGCGCTCGCGCACGCGATCTTCTTTCGTAGGGGCACGCTCGACTACTTCCACACCCACATTTGCGCGCCGGCCGCGCCGAACTGCGGAGTTCTGCCGGGCGTCGCGTCGTCACGGATATCGGGAAGCTCGACCGCCCCCGGAAAGCTCACGGTCGGAGTCCTGTTACCCGCGCCGGGCACGTGGCGGCTGTTCCTCCAACTCAAGCTCGGCGGGCGGATCGTCACCGCGCCCTACACGCTCACGGTGGCGTCATGAAGTCCGCCGGGACCCAGCTCCGCCTGTTCGCCGCCGTCGTCGGGCTCACTGCCGGGGTCGTCGCGGTGATCGTGGCGATTCTGCTCCTGCGCAGTGCGCTCAGCTAGCTCGATGAGTTCAGAATGCAGCGGTGAGGATCTCCAATGCGATCGCCTGGATTGCCGCGCTCGCGATCACTGCCGCAACGCTTGCCCCCGCAACGGCGCATGCCGACGGCGACCCCGCAAGTGATGTGTTGATCGCCGCGTCCGTCTTCTACCCGTTCAGCCCGGCGGTGTCCGCCGGCCTTCAGCACACCCTGGACGCCGAGGCAGCGGCCGCGCGCCGCGCTCACTTCCCGATCAAGGTGGCGCTGATCGCATCCCCGACGGATCTCGGCGCGATCCCATCGCTGTTTGCCAAGCCCCAGCAGTACGCGGACTTCCTCGACCAGGAGATCAGCTTCGCGGGTACCAGAACGCTCCTGCTTGTCGTGATGCCAAACGGGTACGGAGTGCAGGGCCTGCCCCGCGCCGCGACCGTCGCCGTGGCGTCGCTGGCGAAGCCACGCGGGCGCCGGAGCAACGACCTCGCGCAGGCCGCAATCGTCGCCGTGCCGAAGCTCGCGGCCGCCGCGGGCGACCCACTTACTGTGGTGCCGGGCGCGCCTACCGCAAACGGGGGAGGGGGCGGAGGCGCGGCGGAGGCGGGCGCCCTCGCGGTCGTGGCCGTCATCGCCACGGCGGCGGTGGTCTGGTTCCGGCGCCGGCGAGCGCAGACGCGTTAGCGCAAGTGCGGCGGGAGCGGAATCGTGTCGACGCCGGGCGGTTCCTGCGGCCAGACCAGCAGCACCTGGCAGGGCGCGTGGTCGAGCGCGAACCGGGTGCGGGGACCGATGCTCTTAGGTCCGAGGCGAACCTCACCGTCGCGCGCGAGGACCAGCAGGTCGGCGCCGGCGCATTCGTCGACCACCTCGCGCTCGATCTTCCCCCGCCGCGCCACCGTGCGCGCGGGTCGACCTAGCCGGTTCAGCGCCTCCTCGAGCAGCGCTTCGGCCTCCTCGTCGGCGATCGCGCGGAGCGGGGGGCCGGGCGGCCGAGGCGGGTGGCGACCCAGCAGGCGCGCGCCACCGTGCGATGCTAGGTCCTCGACGTCGGTCGGCGCCACGTGCAGCAGGGTCACGTCGGCGTCCGCGGGCACAAGCGCTCGCGCCTGATCGACGCAGGCCTCCCACGTGTCCTCGGATATCCAGACGACAACGCGCATCACATCACCTGTAGAGCCAACCACAATGCGACCGTGCAGGCGAGCAGGGACGCCGGAACGGTGAGCAGCCCCAGGCGCGTGAACTCGCCCATGTCGGTCTCCTCGTCGTGAGCATGCACGATCCGCCGCCACAGGAGCGTGGCCAGCGACCCCACGTAGGTGAGATTCGGCCCGACGTTGACGCCAACCAGCATGGCCAGCACCGCGCCCGGGCCGCTGACGGCGACGACCGGCAGGATGATCAACGTCGCGGGCAGGTTGTTGAGGAGGTTCGCTACTGCGGCGCTGACGACGGCGACCCCGAGTAGTTCGGGCAGGGCAGTGCCGTGCGGCAAGACCGAGTCGACGGCGCTCGAGAGCCCGTGATGGCTCGCCGCCCCCACCACCACCCCCAGGCCGAGGACGAACACCAGGAAGGTCGGCTCGGCAGCGAGCACGACCACCTTCGGGGCGGGGCGTTCACGCGCCAGCATGACGACCGCGCCGGCCGCCGCGATCCACACCGGCGCGATGCCGACCAACGAGCTCAGCACAAACCCGACGAGCGTCAGCCCCACTACGACCAGGGCGAATGTCGGCACCTCCGGCCGATCCGGCGCGCGTGTGGATCGGGCGGCCGAGCGCTGCAGATCGCCCGCGAACGAGCGCCGCAGGACGACCCACTCGATCCCGAGCGCGACCAGCCACGGCAGCGCCATCAGCCCGCCAAACCGGGCGAACGACAGGCCGCTGGCGCGGAACGCGAGCAGGTTGGTCAGGTTCGACACCGGCAGCAGGAGCGACGCGCTGTTGGCGAGGTGCGAGCACGCGTAGACATGCGGACGCGCGTTGGTGCGGAGCCTCGCCGCGGTCGCGAACACGATCGGCGTCAGCAGCACGACCGTCGCATCGAGGCTCAGGACCGCGGTCGTGACGGCGGCGGCGAGGAACACCATCGCGAGCAGCCGCGCCGGGCGCCCGCGCGACCCGAGAGCCATCCACGCGCCCAAGGCATCGAACATCCCAGCGCGGCGGCAGCCGTCGGCGAGCACGAGCAGCGCAGCAAGGAAGCCGACCGTCGGACCGAGCTGACGGAGCACCGCGCGCGCGTCCGCGCTGCTCAGGATCCCGACCGCGACGAGCAAGATCGCGCCGCCCGCGGCGACCGCCCAATCCGGCGCCCACCGCGGCCGCGCCACCGCAGCGGCCAGGCAGGCCGCGAGCACGACGAGCGCGACGACCTCGCTCATCTCTCGTTCGCCGTGTGACGCACGCCCCCCATGATGCCGCCTGCGTCTGATTATCGAATCGCTTCGACTCCCCGGTAGAGCATCGCGACGAACACGACCGCCCACACGGCCACCGCGACCCAAACCCAAAGGCGCGCGAAGCTCGTGATACCACCGGCGTGAGCCGCCGCCCCCACGACGAAGCTGCACCCCGCATACATGCCGACTGGGAAAACGGTCGACCAACGACGGACGTCGTACTCGAACCGGGGCCGGACTACCTCCGCGAGCAGCAGCACCGGCAGCCACAGCATCGTCAGCACCCACAACACGAGCGCCACGTCCTTCAGCACCCCGTTGCCGCCTCCGAGGATCCCGAGCGCCTTCGCGCCGCCGAGGAGCTTGCCGGCGGCCAATGTCGAGATCGCCAGCGCGCCTCCGGTGATCCAGTGATCGCCGTGTCCCACCACCAACTGGTGCAAGTCGAAACGGGAGATCACGAAAAGGTAAAAGCAGAGGCCGAGCACAAACGGCAAGAGCGCCACCACGAGGAGCCAGTCGGTCCGTTCGATCAGGCCGAGCGTCGCCAGCAGGACCGCGAGCGATTCGGTCGAGACGGTGAGGATCAGCGACGCGCCGACGGTCGGCGTTTTCCAGTTGCGCAGCACCGGCCCAAGTAGCAGCGCCCAGATGACCGCCGCGATCACGAGCGCCGCGATTCCCGCCCACGTCCAACCGAGCAGCGCGAGCCGTGTACCGAGCACATCGGTGCCGGCGACCGAGGTCAGCGCGGGCGGGGTCCGGATGTCGGCCCGGAAGCGTTCGGGGTCGCGCCGAGCGCGGAGGGGGACCAGCACCGCGAGTGTCACCCACATGACCGCAGCGATCACGAGCAGAATTCGCGACAGCGTCTCGTACCTGTCGAGCGACAGCGCGATCGAGACGATCCCGGTGCCCATCACCTCGGCCCCGGCGGCCGGCTGGATCGCGTCGAGCACGCGATCGAGCACGCCGGCGGTGGCGCGGACGGCCCCCATCAGCGGGCGGTCGAGTAGCGGCGGCGGTAGAGGATGTAGGGCCGCCCGGCGTACTGGAGCAGGATGCTCCAAGCGTGGACGAGCCGGCTGAACGGGAACGCCGCCCAGAACACCCAGGCGACAATCGCGTGCAACTGGTAGACGAACGGGGCACCGGTCGCCGCGGCGACGTTCGGATGCAGATAGAAGATCGACCTCCACCACAGGCCGATCGGATCGCGGTAGCTGTATGGGTCGTTCGTGAACAGGCTGCGACAGAACGTCATCCAGCAACCGAGCACGATCAGCACGGTCAGCAAGGAGCTAGGTGAGGTAGTCGACGCGCGCCCAATCCGCGGAGCCATCGCTCGGTGCCCACTCTACGCAGAACGCGCCCCGCCGTCGGCACGCCGGTCGGCACAAATTGTCCGCGCGCGGACACCGCGGCCCGGCAGTCCTTTCGTCCCGAGGTGTGAAAGGATGCGCGCGCACGATCCGGGGGGCCGCCCGACCGAGCGGCCCGTGCGTTTCTCAAACCTTCGAGGAAAGGTGTTGCATGTCCATGCTCCATCGCCACCGATGGGTCGCAGGCGCCGTGGTGGGTGCGGCGGCCCTAAGTGGCTTGATCTCTGTCGGCAGCGCCGCGGCGGCTTCCGGGCGTTCAGCGATCGCCGGCACCCATCCTGACTGGGCGGTTAGCCGAGCGGGCCACCAGGCCCCCGCCGTAACCACCGGCGCCGTAAATCTGCGCGTCTACCTCGCCGGGCAGGACCCGGCCGGCCTCGCGGCGTACGCCACCGCCGTCTCCGATCCAAGCAGCGCGTCCTACGGCGACTACCTCACACCGGCGCAGGCCCAGGCCCGCTTCGGCGCGGCGAGCGCGCAGATCCAGGCCGTCGAGTCCTGGCTTACGAGTGCCGGTCTCACGGTCTCGGGCGTCAACAGCGGCGCCGGTGCGTACGTGGCGGTCACCGGCACGGTCGCCCAGGCAAGCCAGGCGTTCGGTGTCTCGTTCGCCGACTACACCGACCCGACGGGCCAGACGGCGAGGGCACCCCAGTCCGCCGCGACCGTCCCGAGCTCGGTGTCCTCCGACGTGCTGGCGGTATCCGGCCTCGACACGGGGACGCACCAGATGAAGCCGGGCGACACGCTGCCGCCACCGGGACCGAACTATTGGGTGGCTCCGCCCACGTCGACCTACTACGGGTCGAAGACCGCCAACAACGAGCCGACGGCCAACGGTCGCCACTGGCCCTGGACGGTCGGCGGCTACACCCCGCAGCAGATCCGTGGCGCCTACAACGTGTCGAACTCGGGCATGACCGGCCGCGGGCAGACCGTCGCGATCGTCGACGCGTACGCCTCGCCGACGATGCTTTCGGACGCTAACGAGTTCTCGCAGGTCACCGGCAACCGCGGGTTCCGCCCGGGGCAGTACCAGCAATATGTGCCGTCGACGTTCTCCTACACCTCTCCCGATGAGTGCGACGCCGCTGGGTGGTACGGCGAGGAGACGCTCGACGTCGAGTCGGTGCACGACATGGCGCCGGATGCCAACGTGCACTTCGTCGCGGCATCCAGCTGTCTCGACAACGACCTGTTCGACGCGGACGCCCTGATCGTCACGCGCGGCCTGGCCAGCATCGTGTCGAACTCGTTCGGCGAACCGTACGACGACGCCACCATCCAGAGTGCCTGGGACCAGGTGTTCGAATTCGGGGCAATCGAGGGGATCGGGTTCATGTTCTCCTCGGGCGACGAGGGTTACGAAGACCCGGCGATCGAGGATCCCGGTGTCTCCGACCAGCTCCAGGCCGACTACCCGACCTCGAGCCCGTGGGTGACGTCGGTCGGCGGCACTAGCCTCGCGATCGGACCGAGGAACAACTGGGAGTGGGAGATCCCGTGGGGCACGCTGCTCGACCCGCTGGCGGCGAGCGGACTGTCGTGGACCTACACGCCTCCACCTCCGTACAACTCGGACACCTACGACAGCTCGGGCGGCGGCGGCGTCAGCACCGCCTACCAGCAGCCGTGGTATCAGCGAGGCGTCGTGCCGCGCAGCCTCGCGACGGACGTGCCCGAAGGGTCGACCAACACCCCGATGCGTGTCGTGCCCGACGTCTCGGCGCTCGCCGATCCGAGCACCGGGATGCTAGTCGGCCAGACCACCCTCCAGCCGAACGGGAAGACCTACGCGTTCTCGCTCAGCCGTATCGGCGGGACCAGCGTCGCGAGCCCGACGTTCGCGGGCATCGAGGCGGATGCCCAGCAGGCTGCCGGGCGTGACATCGGGTTCGCCAACCCGGCGATCTACGCGCGGTCACGGACGAACGCGTTCCACGACGTCACCCAGAGCCCATCCGGGCAGTACGAGGTTCGGAACAACTACACCGACTCGGACACCGCTACCGGCCCGCTCGTGACCTTCCTGCGGGCTATGGGAGTGAACGGCGGCGGAGCCGCGGCGCTGACCGCGACGCCCGGCTATGACGACGCGACTGGCGTCGGCTCGCCCGACTGGTACATCCAGTCGTTCTTCGGGCAGAACTCCCAGCGCTGATCTGAGGAGCGCCCTGTCGGCGGGGGTGGCAGTGCCACCCCCGCCGGCCGGCGGCTTTCGCGCAACCTTGGCTACCCCACCCTGTGCAAGCCCGCGTGCAAATTCGGCCAAGCCTTTACTAACGCAAGTCGCTTGATATAGCTTGGCTCCGCGCTCGGGGTCTCAGCGGCCAAATCCGCGTGGGGGGATCGAAGGAGCGCATGGTGGCGTCTGTCGGAGCTGAACTAGAGGGCGCTGTGATCGGAGTGGAAGTAGAGGACGCGGTGAGCGTGGCATCGCTGAGCGAGGCTGCCTCCACCCTGCCCGGTGAGAGCGTCCCCCGCGAGCAGGACTGGCGTTCGCTGACGACGGTCGCGGCCGGGCTCGAAGCTGCCCTGATCGCTCGTGCGCCGAGTGCCCATACCGGCACGCCACTGGTCCGCAAGCTCGCCTCCGAGGTCGGCCGACTTCTCGACCTCGACGATCAGGAGCAACTGGCCATCGAAGTCTGCGCGCGCGTGCGCGACATCGGGATGATCAGCTTGCCCGACTACGTCATCTTGAACGCCGACGCGCTGTCGGGCGGCGATCGGGCGCTCCTGAACCGCCACCCGCTCCTCGGGGCCGAGATGTTGTTGTCGATTCCGACGATGGCGGCCAGCGCCGGAACCGTGCGCGCGCACCACGAGCGATGGGACGGCGCCGGTTACCCGGATGGACTGCGAGGCGAAGCGATCCCGCTGCCCAGTCGTGTGGTCGCCGTGTGCGACGCGTTCGTGGCCGTCGCCACCGACGGACCGCACCGCCGTGGGATCGGCGCCCAGGGGGCGCTCGAGTACGTCCGTCGGCACCGCGGATCCCAGTTCGACCCGCGAATCGCGGATTGCCTGGTCGCGGCAATCACCGGGAAGGCCCGCCGCCCGCACCGCGCGGTGCGGACCAGCATTGATCGGTCGAGCGAAAGCATGGAGCAGGACACACCCGCGACGCCCGGAGGGACTCGCGACCTGCGCAGCGCCCTCGCCCACTTCGACGTTGTCCCCACGTTCGGATCGGCGTGCGAGCGGGCCCTCGCAGCGGCGGCGGCGGCTGGTCCGGACGGGCGCCACGCGCTGATCAGGGCGATCGAGGGCGACATCGGCCTCACGCTCGCGATCCTCCGCCGCGCGCAGGGGCTCGTCGACCGGGCGGCGATCACGAACGTCGCCGACGCCGTCGCAGTGCTCGGCCGCGAGGAGATCGAATGCGCGATCTCATCGCTCCCGCGCGCGGCGTTTCCCTGGCACACCAGCTTCGATGCGCTGCTGCTGCGGTGCCGGCTCCACGCCCAGGCGGTCGCCCGCGCGGTCGAGCGGATCGCGCAGGTGGCGAGACCGTTCGACTGTGAGGACCTGATCGCCGCTGCCCTGCTTCACGACATCGGCAAGCTCCTCCTGGCTCGGGCCCGGCCCGATTACATCGCGCCACCGGCAACCCGCTGCACGCCGGAGGAACGGGCCCGCCACGAGTTGCGCGAGCTCGGCATCGACCACGCGGCGCTCGGCGGACTGCTGCTCGAGAGGTGGGGGTTGCCCGAGCGCCTCTCGAACATGGTGTCGAGGCAGCACCGCTCCCAGTCGGGCAACGAGGCGACCACACTCGTGCGACTCGCGGACATGGTCGTGCACCACGCTCAGGGCAACGTGGTCGACCGCACCGTGATGCTGCGCCTGGCGGCGGCTTGGGACATTTCGGTGCAGACGCTCAGCGATGCGGTGTTCGATCCGCCGCCCGCCGGTGGCGGCCCACGCCGTCGAGCCGAGCGTTCTCCACTGTCGACGCGGGAGACCGAGGTCCTTCGCCTGGTGGCCGACGGCAGGCGAGATTCGCAGATCGCGGACGCGCTCAGCCTGTCGGTCAGCACCGTGCGCAGCCATCTCCACAACATCCACGCCAAGCTCGAGGTTCCGACTCGCTCCCAGGCCGTGCTCCGCGCCACCGAGATGGCCTGGCTCTGAACCGGCGCTGCCCGGCCGTCATCCCGATCGGATGATGGCGAGTGCGGCGGCGGCGCGGTAGATGTACACATGGCGAAGCAGGACTGACCCGTGAAGTGGGAGCTAGCCACCATCGCCGGCGCGCTGCTGCTCGTGGCGGGCGTGTCGCGGCGTCTCACCGACACGCCGTTCACGCCGGCGATGGCATTCGTCCTGATCGGCCTGCTTGTCGGACCGCTGCTGATCGACGATGTGACCGTGGGGCCCGCGAGCGCGACGGTTCGCACGCTGGCCGAGGCGACGCTCGCGGTGGTCCTGTTCGCCGACGCCTCGCGCATCAAGATGCACGTACTCAGGAGCGAGTACTCGGTGCCGCTGCGTCTGCTCGGCGTGGGACTCCCGCTGACGATCGTCGCGGGCGCGCTGGTGGCGATCGCGATCTTCCCGCATCTCAACACCGCCGAGGCGATCGTCCTGGCCGTGCTGCTCGCGCCCACGGACGCTGCGCTCGGGCAGGCGGTCGTCACCGAGCCGCGGCTCCCGTCCCGCATCCGGCAAGGGCTCAACGTCGAGAGCGGGCTCAACGACGGCATCTGCGTGCCACTGCTGCTGATCGCCCTCGCGGCCGCCGACGTGGAGGACAAGGTGGCGAGTGGGCATCACGCGGTCACGATCGTGGCCGAGGAAATCGGCTACGGGATCGTCGGCGGCGTGGCCGCGGGTTTGATAGCGGCCGGGGTTGTCGCGTTCGGGCATCGCCGTGACCTGATCGCCGGACCGTGGCTCCAGGCCATCCCGGTCGCCGGCGCCGCGCTCGCCTACGGAATCGCGCTCGCGCTCGGCGGCTCGGGTTTCATCGCGGCATTCCTCGCCGGGGCGATCTTCGGGGCCCTCGTCCCGCGCGAGTCAGACGAGGCGTCGCGGCTGAACGAGGAGCTCGGGGGCCTGCTCGGCGGCGTCACGTTCCTGATCTTCGGCGCGGTGCTGCTCGGTACGGCGCTCAAACACGTGACTTGGCAGGCGGCGCTGTATGCGGTGCTGAGCCTGACGATCATTCGCATGCTTCCGGTCGCGATCGCAATGTTCGGAAGCGGCGCCCAACGCCAGACGGTCGGCTTCCTCGGCTGGTTCGGCCCCCGCGGCCTGGCCTCGATCGTGTTCGCGGTGATCACGATCCAGGAGGCTCACCTGGCCGGATCCAACACGATCCTGCTCGCGACCTATCTGACCGTCGGCCTGTCTGTGCTGGCGCACGGGGTCACCGCGGCGCCGCTTGCGGAACGGTACGCCCGTTGGTACGAGCGGCACCCGCCCCACCGCCGGCCGGCGATGGAAAGCGTCCCGGCGCCCCACCACCGCCCCCGGGGCGGGGCGCGGGCCCGCGCCGCGCTCGATTAGGGTGCGGCCATGACCACTGACACCTGGGATGTAATCGTCATCGGGGGCGGGTCCGCGGGCGAGAACGCAGCGCAGTACGCGATCAAGGGAAGCGACCGCAGCGCCGTGATCGTCGAGGCCGAGCTGGTCGGTGGCGAGTGCTCGCACTGGGCGTGCATGCCGAGCAAGGCGCTCCTGCACCCGATCGAGCTGGCCGAGTGCGGACGGGCGCTGGCCGGCGTCGCCCAAGCGCTCAACGAACCGCTCGACGTCGCCGCGATCCCGGCCCGGCGCGACGAGTTCACCCACCACCACGACGACTCCGGACAGGTCGAGTGGGCGGCCGGCGCCGGCGTCGACATCGTCCGCGGCCACGGCCGACTGATCGGCGAGAAGGTAGTCGAGGTCACCGCGGCCCACGGCGCCACCCGCGTCCTCCACGCCCGGCTCGTCGGCACCGACGTTGCCGAGTTGCTCCACTCGGCGACGACCGCGATCGTCGGCAAGGTCGACCTCGAGACGCTATGGCACGCGGTGCCGTCGTATCCAACCGTCAGCGCGGTGTGGCTGCGACTGCTTGAATCTCGTTACTGACGATGGCGTCGGTGTCGGGTACGCGCCGGAGTACGTCGCTGCGCGTCCGCGCGTGGTGGCGCTCGCCCGAGGACCAGCCGCGATGGGCCCGGCCGGCGCTGCTTGGGCTGACCGTGGTGGCCGGGTTCCTGTACGCCTGGAACGCGACCGGGAACCTCGAGATCTATTACGCCGCCGCGGTCCGCAGCATGTCGATGAGCTGGCACGACTTCGTGTTCGCTTCGTTCGACCCGGCGGGGACGATCAGCGTCGACAAGCTGCCCGGGGCGTTCTGGGTGCAGGCGCTATCGGTGCGCGTGTTCGGACTGCACGCATGGGCGATCGTCGCTCCTCAGGTGGTGGCGGGGATGGCGAGCGTGCTGGTGCTCTACCGCGTCGTCCGGCGCCTGT
>Ga0335076_10006382_pt1 | contig 11895 bp, 10 predicted proteins | sample Lox_Sample_25_FD_206717 | JGI IMG/M metagenome (GOLD analysis project Ga0335076, IMG submission 206717) | Soil microbial communities from Loxahatchee National Wildlife Refuge, Florida, United States - Lox_Sample_2.5 | ecosystem: Environmental > Terrestrial > Soil > Wetlands | place: USA... | reverse complement strand
GGCCGCGTCGCGCTGCTGCGCGCGCCGTCGGGCCTGCTCGTGGTCGACGACAGCTACAACGCCAATCCGCACTCGGTCGCGCGCGCGCTCGAGACGCTCGCCGAGCTGCGCGGCTCGGGCCGCGCGTTCGCGGTGCTGGGCGACATGTTCGAGCTGGGCGACACCGAAGCGGCGCTCCACGCCGAGGTCGGCCGGCGCGCCGCGGCGGCGGGCGTCGCGCTGCTCGTCGCCGTCGGCCCGCTCTCGCGCCACATGGCCGACGCGGCGCGCGCCGCGGGAGTCGCCGACGTGTTCACGACGGATTCCGCCGAAGCAGCGGCCGCGCTCGTGCGCGCGCACGCGAAGACCGGCGACGTCGTCCTGATCAAGGCCTCGCACGGCATGAAGCTCGAGCGGGTCGTCAAGCTGCTCTCGGAGTCCGCCTGATGTTGTACCACCTGTTCTACGAGCTGCTGTCGTCGCAAGTCTCCGGCTTCAACGTATTCCGCTACCTGACGTTCCGCAGCGTCGGCGCTGCGCTCACGGCGCTCCTCATCGCGTTCATCGCGGGACCGGCGCTGATCCGGCTGCTCGAGCTGCGCCAGATCGGCCAGACGATCCGCGAGGACACGCCCGAGCGGCACCAGGAGAAGCGCGGCACGCCGACGATGGGTGGCGTGCTGATCCTGTCCGCGGTGCTGACGAGCACGCTCCTCTGGGCGGAGTGGACGAACCCGTTCGTGTGGATCGTGCTGTTCGTCACGGTGGGCTGCGGCGCGATCGGCTTCGTCGACGACTACCGCAAGGCGATCCTGAAGAACCCGAAGGGCATCAGCGCGCGCGAGAAGTTCGTGAGCCAGTGCGTCGTCGCGGGCATCGCATCGGTGTGGCTGTACTCGCTGCCGGGCTTCGACGCGGCGATCTCGCTGCCGCTCGTGAAGGGCTTCCATCCCGTGATCGGCTGGCTGTACGTGCCGCTCGCGATGGTGTTCATCGTCGGCTTCTCGAACGCCGTGAACCTGACGGACGGCCTCGACGGGCTCGCGATCGGCCCGACGATGATCACGTCGGGCGTCGTCGGACTGTTCAGCTACGTGGTAGGCAACGCGGTGATCGCGAACTACCTCGAGCTGAAGCACGTGCCCGGCGCGGGCACGCTCGCGATCTTCTGCTCGTCGCTCATGGGCGCGGGCCTCGGCTTCCTCTGGTACAACACGTACCCCGCGTCGGTGTTCATGGGCGACACGGGCGCGCTCGCGCTCGGCGGCGCGCTGTCGACGGTGGCCATCATCATCCGCCAGGAGCTCGTACTCGCGATCGCCGGCGGTCTGTTCCTGGTCGAGATGTTCTCGGTGATGATCCAGGTCGTGTCGTTCAAGACGCGCGGCAAGCGCGTCTTCCGCATGGCGCCGATCCATCACCACTACGAGCTGCGCGGCTGGCCGGAGCCGCAGATCATCGTCCGCTTCTGGATCATCTCGGTGATCCTGGGTCTGGTCGCTCTGTCGTTGCTCAAGCTTCGATGAATTGGTCCAGCCGACACGTTCTGGTGTTGGGGCTCGCGCGATCGGGTCGCGCGGCGGTGGAGCTCCTCGTGCGCGCGGGCGCGAGGGTCGAGGCATACGACCGCGACCCCGCCGCGCTCGCCGGCCTGCCCGCGGGCGTCGCCGCGGCGTCGGGCGCCTCCGCACCCGACTTCGCGCGCTTCGATTTCGTGGTCGCGAGCCCGGGCGTGCCGCTCGCGCCGCACGAGAAGCTGGTGCCCGAAGTCGACCTCGCGGCGGACTTCCTCGACGCGCCGCTCGTCGGCGTCACCGGCTCGAACGGCAAGAGCACGACGACCGTGCTCGTGGGCGAGATGCTGCGCGCGAGCGGATTCGACACCGGCGTCGGCGGGAACCTCGGCACGCCGCTCTGTGCGCTCGTCGGCCGCGGCCACGCGCGCGTGGTCGCCGAGCTGTCGAGCTTCCAGCTCGAGCACGCGAAGCTGCTGCGCGCGGACGTCGCGGTGCTGCTCAACCTGGCGCCGGACCATCTCGATCGGCACGGCAGCCTGGCGGCGTACGGCGCGGCGAAGGCGCGGCTCGCCGAGCTGCAGCGGCCCGACGCCTGGCTGGTCGTGAACCGCGACGACGCGTGGGCGCGCGCGGCCGGCCGGCGCGGGCCCGCGCGAGCGCTCGAGTTCTCGACGGAGGCGCGGCTGGGGTCGGGCGCGTGCCTCGACGGCAAGGATCTCGTGCTGGTGCGCGACGGAGCGGTGACGCTGCGCCTGCCGCAGGACGCGCTCTCCGCGGCCGCGCGCCGGCCGATCGCGAACGCGCTCGCGGCGGCACTGGCGGCGTCGCTCGCCGGCGCGACGAGCGAGGGCATCCGCGCGGCACTCGAGTCGTTCGAAGGCCTGCCGCACCGCGTGCGCGACGTGGCGGTGCGCGGGGGCGTGCGCTTCGTCGACGACTCGAAAGCGACGAACCCCGCGGCGGCCGTGGCGAGCCTGCTCGCGCAGACCTCGCCGGTGCTCTGGCTCGCGGGCGGCCGCAACAAGGGCCTCGACTTCGCGCCGCTCGCGGAGGCCGCGCGCCGCGCGGGGGTGCGCGAGGCGATCGTCTTCGGCGAGTCGGCCCGCGAGCTCGAGCGGGCGCTCGCGCCCGGACTCGCGGTGATTCGCGTCGAGACGCTCGCACAAGCAGTGACTCGCGCCGCCGCGGACGCGCGCACGGGCGACGTGGTGTTGCTCGCGCCGGCCTGCGCGAGCTTCGACCAGTTCAAGAACTTCGAGGAGCGCGGCCACTGCTTCGCCGAGCTGGCGCGCGCGCTCCCCGATTCCGCGGGAGGTGGCGCGTGCTGAACCGGTTCGGGACGTCGCAGCTCGCCGTCGCGGGACTCCTGCTCGTGGGCTTCGGCCTCGTCATGGTGTACAGCGCGAGCGCCGCGCGCTCCGAGGTCGTGTTCGGCACCACGCTGGCGTACCTGGGCCGGCAGTCGCTCGCGCTGGCGCTGGGACTCTGCCTGGGCGCGGCGTGCTTCCTCGTGCCGTTCGCCTTCCTGGAGAAGCTCGGGCTCCTCGCGTGGGGTGCGTCCGTGCTGGCGCTCGCGGCCACGTTCACGCCGCTCGGCACGTCGGGCGGCGGCGCGCAGCGCTGGCTCGCGCTCGGTCCCCTGGCGTTCCAGCCGCTCGAGCCCGCCAAGCTCGGCGTGTTGTTCGGCCTGGCCCAGTGGCTCGCCTCGCACCAGGACCGCATGCACGACTACCGGACGAGCGTGCTCGTGCCCGGCGTTCTCGCCGGAATTCCAGTCCTGCTGCTGTTGCGCCAGCCCGACTTCGGCGGTGCGATGCTGATTGCCGCGTTCACGGCCGTGCTGATCTTCGCAGCGGGCGCGCGACTGGGACACTTGCTGGTGACGGGCGCGCTCGTGCTGCCGCTCGCGGCCGCGGCGATGCTGCTGCGCGACTACCGCGTGCATCGGCTGCTCGCGTTCGTCGATCCGTGGGCCGACCCGCGCGGGCACGGCTACCAGCTCGTGCAGTCGCAGCTCGCGTTCGGCGCAGGCGGGCTGCTCGGGGTGGGCTTCGGCGCCGGCCAGCAGAAGCTGTTCTTCCTGCCCGAGGCGCACAACGACTTCATCCTGTCGGTCGTCGGCGAGGAGGTGGGGCTGGTCGGCGTCGGGCTCGTGCTGATCGGCTTCGCCGTGATCGCGCTCTCGTCGCTCGGCATCGCGCAGCGCGCGAAGACGCCGTTCGCGACGCTGGTCACGCTGGGTGCGGGGCTCACGCTGTGGCTGCAGGCGATGTTGAACGCGGGCGTGGCCATGGGGCTGTTGCCGACGAAGGGCAGCACGCTGCCGCTCGTCTCGTACGGCGGCACGTCGCTCATCGCGAGCCTCGCTTCGCTCGGGCTCATCGCGAATGCGGCGCGGCCGAGCAAACGCGGGAGGGCGGGATGGCGCTAGCGATCGTGCTCGCCGGCGGCGGCACGGGCGGCCACATCTTCCCGGCGCTCGCGCTCGCGGAGGCCATCCGCAAAGCCGAGCCCGACGCGCAGGTGCGCTTCGTCGGCACGGCGCGCGGGCTCGAGACGAAGTACGTGCCCGCGGCGGGCTACCCGCTCGACCTCGTGCCGAGCGCGCAGGTGACCGGGCGCGGCCTGTTGCGCGGGCTCGGCGGGATGCTGACCGCGCTGCGCGGCATCGGCGTGGCGCGCGCGCAGCTGCGCGCGCGGCGCGCGGACCTCGTGATCGGCGTCGGCGGCTACGCGTCGGTGGGCGCGGTCGCCGCGGCGCTGACGCTCGGCATCCCCACCGTGCTGCTCGAGCCGAACGCGCTGCCTGGCCGCGCAAACCGCCTCCTGGGCCGCTTCGCGCGCCGCGTCTTCGTCTCGTTCGAGGACGCGATGCCCTACTTCCCCGCGGGCCGCGCGGTGCTCACGGGCCGGCCTGTGCGAGCGCTGCCGCGGGCCGGCGCGCGCGCGAACGACGGAGTGACTCGCCTGGTGATCACCGGCGGGAGTCAGGGCGCGCGCTCGGTGAACCGCGCGATCGCCGCGGCGCTGCCTCGCCTCGCGCAGATCCCGGGGCTCGCGATCGCCCACCAGACCGGCGCGCGCGATTTCGAAGAGACGCAGGCCGCATACGCGTCGGCGGGCGTACGCGCCGAGGTTGCGGCGTTCTTCGATGACATGCCCGAGCGCATCGCACACGCCGACCTGGTGGTCGCGCGCTCGGGCGGCACGGTGGCCGAGATCTGCGCCGCGGGCGTCGCGTCGGTGCTCGTGCCCTACCCGTTCGCCGCGGACGACCACCAGATGGCGAACGCGCGCGAGCTCGAGCGCGCGGGCGCGTGCGCGGTGGTGTCGGACGACCAGGCGCAGCTGCGGCTCGGCAGCTTGGTCGTGGAGCTGCTGCGCGACCCCGCGAAGCGCGCGCGCATGGCGGAAGCCGCGCTGCGCCGCGCTCGGCCCCATGCCGCGCGCGACATCTGGGCCAACTGCGCGGAGCTGCTGCGCGAGCGAGGTACACGGAAATGAGACGGCGCGTGCAGCGCGTGCACTTCGTGGGCGTGGGCGGCGTCGGCATGTCGGGGCTGGCCGAGATCCTGCACGTGCAGGGCTACTCGGTGTCGGGCTCCGACCTGCGCGAGAGCGCGGCCACGCGGCGCATGCGCGAGCTCGGCATCCGCATCGCGATCGGCCACGACGCCGGCGCGGTGGCGGGCGCCGACGTCGTGGTGTTCTCGTCGGCCGTCTCGCCGTCGAACCCGGAGCTGCGCGCCGCCGAGGCCGCGGGCATCCCGGTGATCCCGCGCGCGGAGCTCCTGTCCGAGCTCATGCGCATGAAGTACGGCGTCGCGATCGGCGGCTCGGCGGGCAAGACCACGACCACGTCGATGACCGCCGAGGTGCTGGCCGCGGGCGGGCTCGACCCGACCACGATCGTCGGCGGGCGCGTGATCAGCCTGGGGGCGAACTCGCGTCTGGGCGAGGGCGAGGTGCTGGTCGCGGAAGCCGACGAGAGCGACGGCTCGTTCCTGCGGCTCGTCCCCACGGTCGCCGTCATCACGAACATCGACCGCGACCACCTCGACCACTACGGCAGCTTCGAAGCGCTGCACGAGGCCTTCGTGAGCTTCGCCAACCTGGTGCCGTTCTACGGCGCCGCAGTCCTGTGTATCGACGACCCGCACGTGCAGACGCTCCTGCCGCGCGTGACACGCCGCGTGTGGACCTACGGGCTCTCGCCGCAGGCCGACGTCGCGGCCGAGCGCGTCGAGCCCGCGGGGCTCGGCATGCGCTTCGCCGCGCGCGCGAAGGGCAAGGCGCTGGGCGCGTTCTCGCTGCGCGTGCCCGGCCGGCACAACGTGCAGAATGCGCTCGCGGCGCTCGCGGTCGGGCTCGAGTTCGACGTGCCCGTGCCGCGCATCGCCCAGGCGCTCGCGGCGTTCCGCGGCGTCGAGCGCCGCTTCGAGATCAAGGGCGAGCGCGGCGGCGTCACCGTGATCGACGACTACTCGCACCACCCCGCCAAGGTCCGCGCGGCGCTCGCGGCGGCGCGCGAGGGCCTGGGCCGGCGCATCGTGGTCGCATACCAGCCGCACCGCTACACGCGCACGCGCGACGTCTTCGACGAGCTCGCGCGCGCGTTCCACGACGCGGACGCGCTCGTGCTCACCGACATCTACGCCGCCGGCGAAGAGAAGCTCCCCGGCGTGTCGGCCGCGGCGCTCGCCGAGGCCGTGCGCGCGTGCGGGCACCGCTCGGTCGACTTCGTGCCCGAGAGGAGCGCGATCGTGCCGCGCCTGCGCGAGCTCGTGCGCCCGGGCGACCTGCTCTTCTTCATGGGCGCGGGCGACATCGGCCGGCTCGCGACCGAGTTCCTCGCCGCGGACCCGGAGGGAGGGAGCCCTGCGCGTTGACCCGGCACACCTCCGCGAGCTTGCGTCCCTCCTGCCCGGCCGCGTGGCCGCAGGCGAGTCACTCGCCAACTGGACATCGCTGCGCGTGGGCGGGCCGGCGGACGCACTCGTGCGGCTCGAGACGCGCGACGAGCTGGCGCAGCTGGTCGGCTTCACGCACGCCCGCGCCATTCCCGTGCTCTGGCTCGGCGGCGGCTTCAACTTGCTGGTGCGCGACGGCGGCTGGCGCGGCATTGCGGCACGGCTCGCCGGCCTGCGCGCGCTCGAGCTCTCTCCCGGCGGCCGCGTGCGCGCCGAAGCGGGCGCGAGCCACACGTCGGTCACGCGCTTCTGCGCCGAGCGGGGCCGGGCGGGCCTGGAGTTCGCGGTCGGCATCCCCGGCACGGTCGGAGGTTGGATCGCGATGAACGCCGGCACGCGCGAGCGCGAGATGAAGGACGTGGTGGCCGAGATCGAGCTGTTCGACCCGGCGGCCGACGCGTTCCGCACGGTCGAGGCGCGCGCGCTGCGTTTCGCCTACCGGCACGCCGAGCTGCCGCCGGGCGCGGTGGTCGCTGCCGCAACGTTCGCGACGAGCTCGGACGCCGAGGCCGCCATCCGGGAGCGCCAGTCGCGGCTCCTGGCGCAGCGGCGCGCGTCGCAGCCGGTCGACCAGCCGTCGTGCGGCTCGGTGTTCGTGAACCCGCCGGGCGACTTCGCGGGGCGGCTCATCGAGGCCGCCGGGCTGAAGGGCACGCGCGAGGGCGGCGCGGCGATCTCGGAGCTGCACGCGAACTTCATCGTGACGACGCCGGGCGCGCGCGCGGCCGACGTGTTGCGCCTGATCCAGCGGGCCCGCGCGGCCGTGCGCGAACGGACGGGCGTTTGGCTCGACACCGAAGTGCGTATCGTGGGAGAGGACCCGTGACGGCGCGGCGGCTCGACGGCGCGGTGCTGCCCCGCGGCCTGCGGCGCTTCCTGGCCCTGCTCGCGCTCGCGTTCGCCGGGCTCTGGGCGCAGCACCACGGCTACCTCGAGCTGCGCGGGGTGCGCGACCTCGCGCGCGGCAGCGCGTTCCGCCTGCGGCACGTCGATTTCGTCGGCCTGCGCGCGCTCGACCGCGACGCGCTGTGGCACGCGGGCGGCGTCGCCGCGGGTACGCCGCTCGTCGACGTGGACCCCGACGGGTTCGCCCGCGCGCTGGGGCGCCAGCCGCGCATCGCGCGCGCGCGCGCCGTGCGGCTCTTTCCGGACCGGCTCGTGGTCGCGGTCACCGAGCGCCAGCCCGTGGCCGTGGACGCGCAGAGCGGACTCGCGTTCGACGCGGCCGGCGCGCGCTTCCCGCTGCTCGCGGGCGAAGCGGAGGGCCTGCCCGTGGTGACCGGCGACGCCCGTCTCGCGCTGCCGGTGCTGGCCGCCGCGCGCGAGGTCGGGCTGCACCTGGCGAGCGTCGAGACGACGCCCGCCGGCGCGGTGCGCGTGCGCATGATCGGGCGGGCCACGCGGCTCGTGGTCGGCGCGGACCCGCGCGCCTCGTTCGCGGACTGGCGCGCGCTCGCCGACACCGAGCTGGTGGAGAGCGAGGGCGCTCAGGAAGTCGATCTCCGTTTCAAGAAGAACCCGGTCCTGCGCGATCTGCGCAGGCCGACGAGGGGGGAAGATGGCGCGACACGATGAGCTGATCGTCGGACTGGACGTCGGCACGACCAAGATCTGCGCGGTGGTCGCAGAGCCGAGCGGCGAGAGCATCGAGGTGATCGGCATGGGCACGCACCCCTCGCGCGGCTTGCGCAAGGGCGTGGTGGTCGACATCGAGGCCACGGTCGATTCGATCCGCAAGGCGGTCGACGAAGCCGAGATGATGGCCGGCTGCGAGATCAGCTCGGTCTACGCCGGCATCGCGGGCGGGCACATCCAGGCCCACAACGAGATCGGCATGATCGCCATCAAGGACCGCGAGGTGCGGCCCGGCGACCTGAAGCGCGTGATCGAGCAGGCGCAGGCCATCGCCATCCCGGCCGACCGCGAGGTGATCCACGTCATCCCGCAGGAATACGAGCTCGACGGGCAGGACGGCATCAAGCACCCCGTAGGCATGTCGGGCGTGCGCCTCATCGCGAAGGTGCACATCGTCACAGCGGCGGTCACTTCCGCGCAGAACGTCATCAAGAGCGCGAACAAAGCCGGGCTGAACGTGGCCGACATCGTGCTCGAGCCGCTCGCGTCGGCCGAGGCCACCTTGGCACCCGACGAGAAGGAGCTCGGCGTCGCGCTCATCGACCTGGGCGGCGGCACGACCGACCTCGCGGTGTTCGGCGACGGCTCGATCAAGCACACCGCCGTGCTCTCGCTCGGCGGCTACCACCTGACCAACGACGCCGCGGTCGGCCTGCGCACGCCCTTCGAGCAAGCCGAGCGCATCAAGCGGCGCTTCGGCTGCGCGGCCGCGCGCTACCTGCCGCGCGAGGAGCTGCTCACGGTGCCCAGCGTGGGCGGCCGCGCGCCTCGCGAAGTGTCGCGCAAGATGCTCTCCGAGTTCCTCGAGCCTCGCGTCGAAGAGATCCTGTCGCTCGTGCGCGAGGAGCTCGCGCGCACCGGACACCTCGACAAGATCCCGTCGGGCATCGTGGTGACGGGCGGCACGAGCGCGCTCGAAGGTCTGCCCGAGCTGGCCGAGGAGATCTTCGAGCTGCCCGTGCGCAGGGGTACACCGCGGGGGATCGGCGGGCTCGTCGACCGCGTGCAGGGACCCGAGTTCTCGACGGCGGTGGGCCTCGCGCTCTACGGGTCGAAGCGAGTCGGCAAGCCACGCTTCCGTGTGTACGACGGCTCGACGTTCCGGAAGGTGCGCTCGCGCATGCGCGAGTGGTTCTACGGGGAAATGCGCTGAAAAAAGTTCGCGCGCCGCTACACCGACGAAAAAAAGCGAGTTACAGTGACGCGCGTTCCATGGGGGGATGAGATGATCGAGTTCGAGCAAGCGACGGACCTGCGCGCGCGGATCAAAGTGGTCGGCGTCGGCGGAGGCGGTGGAAACGCGGTCAACACGATGATCCGCGCCGGGCTCTCCGGCGTCGACTTCGTCGCGACCAACACGGATGCGCAGGCGCTGTCCGAGAATCTGGCGGCTGCGAAGATTCACCTCGGCGAGCGCGGCCTCGGCGCCGGCGCGGACCCGCGCGTGGGACGCGCTTCGGCGGAGACCTCGCGCGACCGGCTGCGCGACGTGCTGACGGGCGCCGACATGGTGTTCGTCACCGCGGGGCTCGGCGGCGGCACGGGCACGGGCGGCGCCCCGATCGTGGCCGAGGTCGCGAAGGAGCTCGGCGCGCTCACCGTCGCGGTGGTGACGAAGCCGTTCACGTTCGAAGGTGCGGTGCGCAAGCGCCAGGCCGAGCAGGGCATCGATTCGCTGCACGACGTGGTCGACACGCTGATCACGATCCCGAACGACCGCCTGCTGCAGATGGCGGGCCGCGACACCACGATGACCGAGGCGTTCCGCATCGCGGACGACGTGCTGCTCAACGCGGTGCAGGGCATCTCGGACCTGATCACCGTGCACGGCATCATCAACCTCGACTTCGCGGACGTGCGCACGATCATGAGCGAGATGGGCATGGCGCTCATGGGCACCGGGCGCGCCACGGGCGAGGACCGCGCCATCCGCGCGGCGCAAGCGGCGATCTCGAACCCGCTGCTCGAGGAGCTGTCGATCAAGGGCGCGCGCGGCGTGCTCGTGAACATCACCGGCGGCCCCGACATGAAGCTGCACGAAGCGAACGAGGCCGTGAGCCTCATCCACGAAGAGGCCCACGAAGAGGCGAACATCATCTTCGGCTCCGTCGTGCAGGAGAACCTGCACGACGAGATCCGCGTGACGGTGATCGCCACGGGCCTCTCCGACGTGTCGCGCGTGCGCCGCAAGGCCGCGATCACGGAGGGCTTCGAGAACGTGCATCCGCTGCGGCTGCCGCTCCGCGAGCCCGCCTCGCCGGAGAGCCTGGCCGAAGCGACCAGCTTCGATCTGCCGGCGCGCACGTCCAAGCTGGATGCGGCGACGGGCACCGACGACTTCGTCTCGCCCTTCGAGGAGGAGTACGACGTGCCCGCCTTCATCCGCCGCACGCGAGAAGCGGACTAGAGGCGCGTTGCACGAGTGGAAGCGGCGCGTGGGACGCGCTTCGGCGCGGTGCCTCGCGCCGCTTCTGTTCTGTGCGCTCGCGGCATGCACGTCGACCGACGGCCCGCCCTCCGAGCGCCCGCCGTCCGAGGGCGTGCCGCCCTCGACCTCGCCCTTCTTCGATTACAAGCCGCTCGACCCCACCACCGTGCACGTGCAGCCCGAGGGGCTCACGGTGGAGCAGAGCTGGGTGCTCGACCTGTACACGCTCTTCCACTCGCGCGATTACAAGGCGTTCCGGATCGTCCTGACGGACGAGTCGGGCGAGGAGCGGATCGGCCATCTCCTCCTGCCGCCCGGTGAGGGGCCGCACCCCTGCGTGGTGGCGTTCGAGATCCTGGACGGACCGAACGATGTGTCCGAAGGCTTGGCCAAGGCGCTCGTGAGCCGGGGCTACGCGGTGGCGCGCCTCGAGCGCCGCAACCTGGATCTGGCGCACCAGACCAACGGCGACGTCGTTCGCGAGCGGCTGCGGTCCGGCGTGATCGACGGACGGCGCCTGCTCGATTGGCTCGTCACGCACCCGAAGATCGACGCGAAGCGGCTCGCCACGGCGGGCGTGTCCGTCGGCTCGATCCAGGCGCTCCTGCTCGCGGAGTGCGACCCGCGCGTCCGCGGCGGGTTCTACGTGATGACCGGCGGGGACGTGGCCAAGATCCTCTACGACTCCAGCGAGAAGCCCGTGCGCATCTTCCGCGACCGCATCATGGCGCAGAACGGTTGGACGACCCGGCAGGAATGGATCGCCGGCGTCCGTCCGAAGACGGCCGCCGTCGACCCGCTCACCTATGCGTCACAGGTCGACCCGAACACCGTGATGCTCGTCTCGGGCCGCTTCGACACCGTCATCCCCTCCGAGCGCGCGCAAGAGCTGTGGCAATCCCTCGGCCAGCCGCGCTGGTACAAGCTCCCCTGCGGCCACTACACGGTGTTCCCGTTTTTCTGGTGGGCCGTGTCGCGTGGTGCGGATCACCTCGACTCACTCATGCGCAACTAGGGGATCGGGTCGGCTCGGCCCTATAGCCGGCGCCGAACTCTTCCGAAGGAACACTCGATGGAAGCCGCCGAACACATTCCGGAGACCGAGAGCAACCTGCGCCGCAACCTCCTCCTGGTGGCCTCCTACGTGATCCTGATGTTGCTCATCGCGATCGGCTACGGGTCGTAAGCAGCGCCCCGCCGCGTCGCGCCCGCACGAGCGAGGCGCGTCGGAGTCCCCGAACGACCTCTGCGTAGGAGCGCCTGGCGTGCGCCCCGCGTAGCGAAGCTTATGCCGGCGCTCTCATGGCCGCAGGCGAGGACGAAGAAGTCCGCCGGCATCGCTGAGCGGCGGGGCGCACCCAGGCGC
>Ga0335076_10006380_pt1 | contig 11899 bp, 14 predicted proteins | sample Lox_Sample_25_FD_206717 | JGI IMG/M metagenome (GOLD analysis project Ga0335076, IMG submission 206717) | Soil microbial communities from Loxahatchee National Wildlife Refuge, Florida, United States - Lox_Sample_2.5 | ecosystem: Environmental > Terrestrial > Soil > Wetlands | place: USA... | reverse complement strand
AGCGACGGCTCGAGTCGATGCTCCGCTTCGGGTAACGGAGCTCGAACGGAATCGGCACTTGCCGGCCGTTCACGGCAACCGTCTGCGCCGCGACCTCGTCGGGCGTCGCACCCGACGGCGGGACGTCCTCGAGACGAACCTCGACGCGCGCGTTCGGCGGCAGCGCGATCCGCTCGCGGTACGTCACGGTCCCTGTCAGCACGGCCTGCGGCTCGTCGGCCGGCGCGCCGGCGCCGCTACGGGAGCCGCAGCCGCCGATTGCCGCGAGCGCGCAGCATGCCAACGCGCGAACGATTGTCGTGCGCGAATCCTTCATGCGCTATTGATCGAGCGGCGGCAAGCCGTAGTGCTTGCGGATCGCAGGCCTAGCCGCGTCGACGTTCGCGACGATGAGGTCTTGCAGCCGCGCGATGCCCTCGTCGCGATCCTTGACCGGCTCGTCGAGCCACACGGCGCCCGAAGACACGAGCTCCGGCTTGCCGGTGTCGATCATGTAGATCGCGAGATGCACGACGGCGATCAAATCGTTGGGACCGGACGGGCTCACTTCCGTCGCGAAGGCCCGCATATCCTGAAGCACGACGGGCGTCACTTCGTTCTTCACGGCGTCGAGCGACGACTTGGGCCCGACGGCCGCCGGACGCACCATCAGCACGGCCTGCACGCCTTGCGCCGTGAGCGTCTTAATGAAGTTGCGGTCGCGCACGTCGGTGACTTTCGGCACCAGATCGTAGCTCGTGATCGCGTCGTAGCGATGAGCGCGCGCCTTCGTGACCAAGCCGCTCTCGAACTCTTCGCGCACCTTCGGGTTGCTGAGCGCGACGATCGCGGCCTTGAACGTGACGATCTGGGGCGACGATCGCTGTGCCGGCGCCTGCGGCGCGGAAGGCTGCTGCGCGGACGCGGCGGCCGTGATCGCGAGCGCCACGCACGCGGCCCATGTTGCTGATCTAAACCTCATCATCCACTCCCGTCTGCGGACTACCGCCGTTATACACCCGCCGCACGCTCGGGACACGCACGGCCCTAGCGGCGCAGCGCGAGGAACGCGCCGGCGATCATCAGAGCCGCGCCCGCGAGCCGCGTCGGCGTGAGCGACACGACGAGCGAGCGCATGAGCCCGAAGTGATCGATCGTGAGCGCGGCGAAACTCTGCCCGGTGACGATCAGCGCAATCGCCGTCCCGACGCCGAGCCGCGGGCTCAAGAACGTGATCGTGAGAACGTAGAACGCGACGATGAACCCGCCGCCCCCCGTCGCGCATCGCGCTCGTCACACCGCGCGCGCGATCGCGAGCCGTGCGCCGGCCGCGACGAGCAAGCCGCCCGCAACGCGCGTGAGCCACGCCGTCCAACTTGAGGCCGCGTACGCGCCCGCACGCACCGCGATCCAAACGTAGGCCGCCTGAACCACATACTCGATCACGACCGACGTGACCGCGAGGATCGCCACTTGCTGCGCCACCGACGCATGCGCGTCGATGAACTGCGGGAGCAATGCGACGAAGAACGCGAGCGCCTTCGGGTTCGCGGCCTGCACGACGAAGCCGCGCACGAGCGCCGACAACGCTTCGTTAGGCCTAGGTTGCTCGCTCGGCGGCGGCGGCGCCGCGCGCGCGACGAGCATTCGCAGCCCGAGCCACACGAGATACGCGGCGCCGAGCCACTTCAGCGCCGTGAACAGCCGGTTGGACGCGAGGATCACCGCCGCGACGCCGAGCGCCGACAGCAAGAAGTAGAACGTGTTGCACGCGACGATCCCGAGCGCGCCGCCCAAACCCGCCCGCGCGCCGCGCGCGAGCGACGTCGAGACGACGAACAGCACCGCGGGACCCGGCGTGAGGCATAGCACCGTCTCGAGCACCACGAACGCGATCCAGACGTGGAGCGTCACGGAATGGCGCGCCTCCGCGGGCTCAAACGCTGCGGCCGTCGAACGGCATGCGGCGCAGCTCAGCGACGTCGACGCCCTCGAGGCAGCGCACGTTGATCGCGGCGGTCTCGAGGCCGTTCGGCGCGACGCCGAGCCCGAACGGCGAGCAGCCGCACTCAGGGCAGAAGTGATGCTTGATCACGTGCTTGTTGAACGTGTAGATCGCGAGCCGCGTCTCGGGCGTCGTGAGCCGCAATTGGTTGCGTGGAACGAACCACAGCAAATACCCCTTGCGGCTGCAATACGAGCAGTTGCACTCGACGACCTGCCCGATCTCGCCCTCGACCTCGTACGCGTTCTCGCCGCAGTGACAGCTGCCTCGGTAGAGCATCGTGCCCCCTTCTTCTTTCTTTTCGGCGCTTCCTGTCGAGCGCGTCGTTTGCGCTAGTGTGCCTGAGCGGTCGGCGCCGCGCAGCCTTACCGCTCGCGGCACTATTCCGTGAGGTGCTAACATTCGCCAATGCTCGCGAGACACTCCAGGGACGACCCGCGGCGGGCGCTCGCGCGACGGGCGTTGCGGGTGGGCCTGGGTCTCGCGGCCAAGCTGGCGTTCGGTCTCGGCGCCCTGTGCGCCGCGCTGTTCGTGCTCGCGCAGACCGACCGGAGCGTGGCGGGCGCCTCGGCGCTCGACGCGTTTCGCGCGCTGCAGCGAGCCGCGCTCGCGCAAACGCCCGATCAGAGCGCGTGGTCGACGCAACGCCAGGCCGATTATCGCCTATCGCTCGCCGAGACGTTCGACGCGCCGCCGGGCGTGCTCGAGATCCCGTCGCTGAAGCTCACGGTGCCGATCTTCAATGGCACGAGCGAGCTCGTGCTGAACCGCGGCGTCGGCTGGATCGAAGGCACGGCACAGCCCGGGGACGACGGCAATGTCGGTCTCGCAGGCCATCGCGACGGCTATTTCCGCGGCCTCAAGGACCTGAAGCTCGGCGACCGGATCGAGGTCCAGTCCGTCGGCCGCACGCTGCGCTACCGCGTGACCGCGCTGAAGGTCGTCGACCCGACCGACGTATCGGTGCTCGACCCGACCGACGAGCCGTCGGTCACGCTCGTGACCTGCTTTCCGTTTTACTACGTCGGGAATGCGCCGCGGCGCTACATCGTGAGGGGCACTCTCGACCGATCGCGCACTTGAACGACTCGTTCCTGCCCTATAAACACAACACGAATGGAGAAAGCGATGAAAAGGACAATCGGTTTGCTCGCGTCGTTGATCCTGTCCGGCAGCTTGGCTGCGACGCAGTCCGCCTTCGCGCAAGGGGGATGCGGCGACATCACGTTCACGGGGCCGGTAGCGTCGCAATTTCCCGAAGCGAAGAACGCGTGCCTCGAGATGGTGACTCGCAACGGCCAGCAGTTCGCGCACTTCAAAGGCGAGATCGTGGGCGTCTCGGGAAATCAGGTTCGTGCACGCTTCAAGCTGCCGAACGGACAATACTCGAAGACCTACTCCTTTACGCCGCAGTCTGGCGCGCGGATCAATATCAACGGCACGAGGTATCGCTTCAACGAGCTCTCGAAAGGCCAGGAGCTCGACGTCTACGTGCCGCCGGACCGTTGGGAGTTCAATCTGCCGGAGACGGAGAACTTCGCCGCCGCGCCGCCCGCGGACGTCGTGCGCATCACGACGATCACCGTCGCCGCGGCCCCGACGTTGCCGAAGACCGCGAGCTCGGTGCCGCTCGTCGGAGTGCTGTCCGTCGTGCTGCTCGCGCTCGGCACGGGGCTCACGCTGATTAGACGCCGGCTGTCGTAGAAGCGGCGGCGCTCGCTGGCCGCAAGCACCGGACACGCGCTTTCACAGCGTCGCGGCACCGGAACTCGGCTCGGTCGCGTCGACTCAGAAGTCGACGCGATCGAGCACGATGTCGAGCGAGTCCTCGTCGAAACGCAGCACGCGCCGCTTCGCGCGGAAGTCGTCGGCGGTCACGTAGACCGATACCACGTCGGGCTGCTCCTCGCAGTTCTTGCGCCGGCCCGAGAGCTGGAAGCGGCCGTCCTCGCGGCTGCGCGTCATGAGACGCTGATCGAGGAAGACGGCCTCGATCGTCGCGAACGCGATCGGCATGCCTTGGGCGTCCCTCACGGACCCCGACAGCGCATAGCGGTCGCAGGTCGCCCGCGAGATCCAGCGCTCGATGGCGCCCGTCCGCGCGTCGTTGGTCACCGTGATCGCGATATTGAGCGCAAAGAACAGCACCGCGGCGATCACCAGGCCCACGACGGCGAAAACCAGATAGCGCAACGCGCTCACCCGCGTCGGCCCCTGCGGCACACCGCGATCATGCCCTGAAGCTCACGCGGCGATCCGCAACAGCTTGACCAGGTTGCCGCCGAGGATCGCCTCCTTTTCGGCGTCGCGCAGGAACGGCGCGTCCGCGATCACGTCGATCGTGTCGGGCCAGAAGTACGGCATGTCGGAGCCGTAGACGACTTGGGTCACGCCCGTCTCGGCAACGAGATGCCTGAGCCCTTCGGACGAGAACACCATCGAGTCGACGAGGATGCGGTCCTTGAAGTATTCGCTCGGCTTGCGCGCGTTCGCGCAATTCGCGTCGTCGCGCACGACGCACGCCGCGTCGCTGCGGCCGAGATACGACGGCAGATACCCTCCGCCGTGCGCCGCGCAGACCTTGAGCCTCGGGAACCGGTCGAGCACGCCCTCGTAGATCAAGTGGCTCAGGAACACGGTGGTCTCGAGCGGGTTGCCGACGATGTTCGGCAGCGAGCCGCGGCCGCCGAGCGAGCCGTCGCGCGCGATGTTCGACGCATTGTTCGGGTGCATGAACACGGGCACGTCGAGCTCTTGCGCCTTGGCCCAGAACGGATCGTATTTCGAAGAGGTCGGGGGCTCGCCCTCGACGTGGCCGCCGATCGACGCGCCGCGTGCGCCGAGGTTCCTCACGGCATGCTCGAGCTGCTCGGCCGCGAGATCCGGGAACTGCAGCGCGACCGACGACAGCGAGACGAACCGATCCGGATGTTGCTTGCACCAGGCCGCGAGTAACTCGTCGTGCAGCGCGACCACGTCCTTCGCGACTTCGCGATCCCTCGCGTACCACCAGAAGAAGTTCACGCTGAGCGCCTGGATGTCGATGCCGCGCTCGTCCAGCGCGGCGAATCGCTCGGGGCCGAGCACGACCGTCGGCGGCGCGACGCGCGGCGGATTCGCGTTCGGCAAGCGCTGCGCGACCTCGGGGAACATGCAGTGCGCGTGCACGTCGACGACTTTCACGCGCTTGCCGCCGACGCGGACCTCCTTGCGTTTCTGTTGCGCGCTCGCGCGTAGAGCCGTGAGGCACGCAGCCGCGCCGGCCTGTACCAGGAATCCTCGACGAGTTGTCATGTGCCGTTGCCCCCGCCGGCCGCGCTGGCCGCGGTCGGTTATTGTCGTTCGCGCGCGCTAGCGCCTGCCGGTCTCGCGCTGCAGGCGCTCGACGAACGGCTCACCTTTCGCGGCGAGCTTGCGCTCGAGCCGCTCGGTACAGTCGCAAGTCTCGCATGCCCAAGGCTCGTCGCCGTCGCGGTCGCGGCAGGGTAGCCCATGCGCGTCCTGCACTTTGCCGATTTCGAAGTACTGCTCCCAATACGGCCGCTCCTCGGCGAGCGGCGTCGAGCAGAAACAAACCTCGACCCATTTCACCGTGCCGTCGGCGTCGACGCGCGCCGCCGCCATGTTGCGCAGGTACTCGCCCTGCGCGACCGAGCCGCGGCCGAGCGCGCGCCGCTCGATCGCGTCCAGCAACGCGCGGTCGCGGTGGGGCCTCACTTTTGCTCTGACGAGGTAGCGCATGACCGACGTTCTACCCTCGATACCCCCGTGGCCGCAAGGTTCGGCAGCCCGGCGCACGGATAGAACTCCCAGGCTCGTGGGCCGGCGCCCCGGCGGGTTGTGCTCGTTTGCTAATATCCGACGCGCTCGGCGGGCGGGATCGCGCGCGTCGGGAGCGCGCGACGAGCAAGTCGATCGCGGCAAGTCGAAAGCTCCGGGGTACAGGGCGATGTCCGTGATCTGTGCGAGCTGCGGCCAGCCGTCGGACGGGCGTTACTGCCCAAGCTGCGGCGAAGAGCGCCTCGATCCGCACAAGCTCACGCTCTGGTACTTCCTATCGCACACGCTCGTGTCCGAGTTCGCTGACCTCGACGGCAAGATCTGGCGCACGTTGCGACAGCTGCTGTTTCGCCCGGCGTTCCTCGCGCTCGAGTATGCGGCGGGCCGGCGCAAGCCGTACGTGCAGCCGTTGCGCGTGCTCGTGACCGCGATGATCGTCTACGCGTTGAGCTCGCACGGCGGGATCACCTTCACTATCGGCATCCCGCGAACCGAGCTCAAATTGAGCATCGCGCCCGCCCCGTTTCCGGCGGAGAAGAGCATCGGCGCCTCGCTCTATCAAATCGACCGATTAGGCTTTCTGACGCGCATGTACGAGCAAAAGCGGGGACCGGTCGAAAGCGCCCCGGCTGACGTGCAGCAGCGGTTCAGCGGCACGTTGAACGCCTCAGCGACGCTGCTGACGTTCATCTCCATCGTGTTGCTCGCGACCGTGCTCTACGCGTTCTTCCACCGTCGCCGGCGGCTGTTCGTCGAGCATGTCGTCTTCAGCATGAGCTACTTCAGCTTCGTGCTCGTTTCGCTGCTGCCGGTCGTCGTCGCGTTCAAGCTCACGATGCTGAAGCCCACGTCCGCTCTGCTGTTGTTGTTTGGGTCCTTGCTGTGGCAGTTGATCTACCTCGCGGTGTCGATCGACGTCGCCGAGCTGCCGCGGCCGCCGCGTACCCTCAACCGGCCGGCGGCGGCGACTCGATGAGCACGACGAACAGGTTGTTCGGGTCGCGCACGATCGCGACCTTGAGCTTGTTGTTGCCCGCCGGCAGATCGAGCGGCCTGCCGCCGGTCGAGACCACCTCACCGCCAAAGCGCTTGAAGACGGCAATCGCGGCATCGATGTCACGCACGCGCAACTGCATGCGCGTCGACCCAGGGTCCTGGACTCTGCCCTGCACCGTCTTCTTGTCCACGCCAGAGAACTCGATGAAGCGCAGCTCAAAGCCCGAGGTGGGTACTTGCAGCAAACCGACACGGTACTGGCCGCCGTCCACGCCTAGAGCTCCGAGCACCGCGGCGTCGCCGCTCGGCTCGCCGGGCGCACGATTCACCTTTAGCCCGAGCGCATCGCCGTAGAGGCTCATCGCTTTGGCGACGTCGCTCACCGTGACGCGAACGGCCATCGCAACGACGTTCTGAGTAGGCGGTGCCTGCGTCTCCGGCAATTGGGCGGGTTGCGCGATCTCGACGAAGTGCCCGTCCGGGTCCTTCACGACGGCGATCCGCAAACCGTTCTGGCCGATCGTGACCGGCTTGCCGCCGCGCGTTACGACCGGTGCGCCGAGGCGTTCGAGCCGCGCGAGCGTTACGTCGAGATCGCGCACGGTAGCTACGAGCGTGACGGCACCCGGGTCCTGATTGCTCCGTTCGACGGGCTTGCCGTTCGCGGCGGATATCTCGACGATCTCGACGCCGCCCGCAACGGCCGGCGTGCGAGCAATCTGCTGGCGCAGCTTCGCGTCGGGCAAACCGAACATGGCCATCAGCGGCGCATTGCTGGTCAAGTCGCTGGGTGCAGCCTGCGCGTCGAGCCCGAGCCCGTCGCGATAGAAGGCGACTGCCTTCTCTAGGTTGGCCGTGATGGGGCTGAAGTAATTGCCCGAGCCCACGACGAGGCCGGTCGGCGTTGGTCCGGTGGGCGCCGGCGCCTGAGCCTGCAGATCGATAGAGGCGAAGGCGAACACCAGCAGCACGACCATGGTCGCCGCGGTTCTAATCACGAGTCGTCCCCCTCAGTGCGGAGACGCTAAATTACTGTCCTGACGGACTCTGTGTCCATCCGCGGCCAGGCGGCCTGCGGGCCAACCGCGAAGCGGTACGTGATCGTGACCGATCGCGTGTCCACGCAGGCGACGCGTGGCAGCGAAGCCTCTAACGCCAGTGATTGGCGCGCCCGGAGAGATTCGAACTCCCGACTTTCGGCTTCGTAGGCCGACGTTCTATCCAGCTGAACTACGGGCGCGCGCCGTTGTGACCGTGTTGCGCGGGCCTCGTTCAGATCGTTGATTCGCGGCCCGGGCCGGCATTCTACATCATTAACTAAGGTGTGCCGAAGCCAGTGGCTACGGGGTCGGGAACGATGCGGTGTTTTTGGACCCTCCGGTATCGTCGTTCGCCCTAGCCCGAACCGCGACCGGAGTCACATACGATGCCCACACCGCGTCGTAGCATTTCTTTGATGACCGCGCCGCGTGGAAAAAAGCCGCTCTCCGACGACGATCCAACTCTCGAAGAAGAAGCGCCCGCCTTCGATCCCACCGCTACGGACGAGATCGAGCTCGACTTCGTGTCGGCCAGTCACGGCACTACCGGCATCATCGAGCACGACGACCGCGGACAGGCGCGTTGGGTCTTGACTCCGACACACGAGCCCGCGAGCGACGCGGACGCGACGTTCGACGAGCTGCGCGCGCTCACGAACGAAAGGCTCGAGATCGACGACGCGACGCCCGCCGAGAAAAAGAAGAACCCGAAAGGAGGCTACGACCCCTACGATACGGACGTACCGCAGCCGCCGCGCAAGAAGAAAGGTTCGTCAGAATAACGCTAGGTCCGCGTGCTCGCGCAGGTACTGCGCGACGTGATCCTTGTAGTAAGCCGCCGCTCGCCGCGTCAGCGGGCCGCCACCTTCGGGAAATCGCAGCACCTCGCCGTCGAGCAGGCGCAGCGAGACAACCGGCATCACCTCGCGTGTCGCGCTCGTGACGAAGCACTCCGTCGCCTGCGACAGCTCGTCGGCGGGCACGTCGCGCTCGAGCGTCGCGAGCCCGCGCGCGGCACACGCGTCGTGTAGCGCCGCCTTCGTGAGCCCGCGCAAATTCCCGGCGCTCTGCGCCGGCGTCACGAGCTCGCCGCCGAGCACGAACCACACGTTGCTGTTCGACGCCTCGGTTACGAAGCCGGCGTCGTTCAGCATCACGCAGTCGTCGGCGCCGAGCGCGCGCGCGTCCATCACGCCGAGCACGTTGTTCAGATAGTTGCCGCCCTTGATGTTCGGATCGAGCGCGCTCGACGGGTTCCGACGCGTGCCCGCCACCGCGGCGCGCACGCCGCGCGAATAGAGCTCGGGCGCCCACGACGGGACGGCCCGCACGATGATCACGTAGCGAGTCTTGAGCTCCGGCGACGGAAACAGGTCGACCGCCCCTTCGCCGCGCGTCACGACGTAGCGCACGTACACGTCGGCGCCGAGACGCGGCGCACCGGTGGCGGCAACCGTCGCGCGGATCGCGGCGGTGAGCTCGTCGAGCGTAAGCCCGATTCGCAGCCGGATCAGCGCGGCCGAGTTCTCGAAACGCCGCCAGTGCTCCGCGTAGAACAACGGCACGCCGCTGTAGGTACGAAACACCTCGTAGATCGAATCGCCGTAGAGAAACCCGCGGTCGAGCACCGGCACGCGCGCGTCGCCGGTCCGCGTGATCACGCCGTCTACGTTGGTCATGCTATCGAATGCAGTCATCGGCGCGGGCCTCGATCTCGAGGCGCATCGTAACGCAGCCGGCGACGGATGGAGCGGCCTACCGGCCGCGATACTCGCGCTTGAGCCGCGGGCTGAGCCGCGTGAGGATCTCGTAGCCGATCGTCCCGGCGGCGGCGGCCACCTCGTCGAGCGGCACGTTCGGCCCGATCGCCTCGACCGGCGCGCCGACGCGCACGAGCTCGCGCGGCAGCGCCGTCACGTCGCAACAGATGAGATCCATCGACACGCGCCCGACCACGGGCACGCGCTCGCCGGCGACCGCGACCACGCCGCGATTGCCGAGCGCGCGAGGGTAGCCGTCGGCGTAGCCGAGCGCGACGACCGCGAGCCGCGCGGGCGGCGCGACTCCGAACGTCGCGCCGTAGCCGACGGTCTGGACGGCTTCGACCTCGCGGATCTGCACGATCGGCGCGCGGAGCGTCACGACCGGCTCGAACGGATTCGGCTGGTCCGCGAACGGGTTGCCGCCGTAGAGCCCGATGCCGGGTCGAACGACGTCGCCGCGCAACGCGCCGCCGGTCAGCATGCCGGCGGAGTTGCCGATCGACACGCGCGCTGCGGGCAAGCGCCGGCGCAGACGCTCGAACGCTTCGAGCTGGAGACGATTCAGAGGATGGTCGGGCTCGTCCGCGCAGGCGAGGTGCGTGACGACGAGCTCGATTTCGATTCCCGCGAGCAGCTCTGGCCGACGCGCGAGCTCCTCGACGTCGCTCGAGCTCAAGCCCAGCCGGCCCATGCCCGTGTCGATCTGGAGCAGTGCGCGGCCCCGCCCTCGCCAGCGCTCGACCTGCTCGAGCGAGCACAGCACCGGCGTCGCGCGTGCGGCCGCGAGCGAGTCGAGCTCGCCGTCGCGCGCGCCCTCGAGCACGTAGATCTCGACGCCGGGCGCGAGCGCACGCAGCTCGGCCGCCTCGGCGGCGGTCGCGACGAAGAAGCGGGAGCAGCCCTCGCGGAGCAGGCGCCGGGCAACGGGCTCGACGCCGAGCCCGTACGCGTCAGCCTTCACGACGGCGGCGCACTCGGCCGGCGATCCGGCCGCGCGCAGCCGCGCGAAGTTGCGCGCGAGCGCGTCGAGATCGATCGCGAGCGTCGCGCTGCGCGTGGATTCAAGCGGCATCCGGCACGCTCACCTTGAGGACTTCTGCGGGCTCCGCGTCTGCGACGACGCGATAGGCGCCGACGCCGATCGGCACGAGCGCCGAGTCTCCGCTCGCGAGGCGGCCGACGAGCGCGCCGTCGGTTGCATAGACGGACACGGCGCCTGCGAGCGCGTGCAGGTTGTGCGGCTCGCCCGCGGCCACGTCGATCGCCGAGATCGCGGTCGGCATCAGGTGCTCGAGCCGGTACTCGGCCGAGTCGACCGAGACGGCCACGCCCGGCCGCCCCGGCACGGGAGTGCGCGCTGCGACGAACTCCTTCGGGTAGGTGCGCTCGAGATTCAGCGCCGCGATCGCGGCCGCCGCGTCGACGTCTCGCAGCGGAAAGCGCACGTTGTCCCACGCACGATACGTCGTGCCCGGCTTGCGGACCTCGAGCGCGACGATCTCGAGCGCTTGCGTGTTGCCGAGCGCGTGGATCTCGGCCGAGCGCGGAATTCCGCGCGCCGCGGCGATTCGCTCGGGCGTCGCGTTGTAGACGACCTGCCCCGACGCGACCGGAATCTCGTTCATCAGGTCGAGCACGTCCCAGTACACCGCGTGCAGCGCGCGCAGGACGTCCGCGACGTGCCGCCAGCGCTTGTCGACCCTTGGCCGCCAGCGCGGCTCGAGCGCGGCCGGCGTCGCGGCGCGATCGGCGAGCCAGGGCTTGAGCTCGCTCTGCAGCTCGTCGTCGCCGAATGCCGCACCGCAGAGCTCCTTGAGCCGCAGCTGGTCGCGGCGGCCTGCCTCGACTCGCGCGCCGAACGACTTCGCGTCGACGTCTTGCTTGAAGCCGAGCCGAAGCGTCGCCCCCGGGTCGGCCGCGAGGATCAGGTAGACCTCGGTGTTACCGGCCGGATGTGCTTGCACGGACAGGAGCTCTACGACATCGAGCGTCTTCGGCAACAGCGGCCAGTGCCTACCGTGCCGCGCGACGAAGCGCGCCCCGAGCAGCGCCTCGGCATTGGTGTCGAGCAGCGCCGGCAGCGTCGCGATGGAGCCGTCGCGAAACCGTATCCGACTCGGGTAGCGGCGCGCCTCGGCGTCGCGGTCGTCGGCCGCGATCTCGAAGCACTCGCCGATTCGCATTCGCGAACAAGTCCCATCCGAACGCGCGCGTTTGAGCTCGCGCAACCGAAATCCGCCCCATGGTCGTTCGACGAAGTTATCATTGAGCGGTACAACTAATTTCGAGGCGAGCCGTAGGGCCGCCGCACGCTCGCCGCGCAACAGAATATCGGC
>Ga0335076_10006378_pt1 | contig 11901 bp, 12 predicted proteins | sample Lox_Sample_25_FD_206717 | JGI IMG/M metagenome (GOLD analysis project Ga0335076, IMG submission 206717) | Soil microbial communities from Loxahatchee National Wildlife Refuge, Florida, United States - Lox_Sample_2.5 | ecosystem: Environmental > Terrestrial > Soil > Wetlands | place: USA... | reverse complement strand
GCTGGCCGCCTCCGCTTGCTCTTTGGCGAGCGTGTCCCCGGTGCTGCAAGCCGCCGCCTCCAGACCGATCACATACTGGCTGCCAAGATTGGAAACCGAGCCTGCCAAAATAGCCTTGCTCCCAGTGCGCACGCAAAGTTCTTTGGCGACATCCTCCGTGATGCGGTCAGTCGGTGCGCGGCCCATCAGGCGCATCGTCTCACCGACTTTCCGGTCCGAAAGAATGTTGAGGAAAGGCGACTGCTCCAGATCGACAGCCAGCGCCTGCTTGAGCGTGCCATCAAACACGGGGTCGTTGGTCGTGTTGGTGAAGTCGGCCAGGACGACCGTGTCTTTTTCGCTGAGGGGCGTTGCATTGGCCACGGGCGCTGCCGACCGCGAGCGCCAGTAGAGGCCACCAGCGATCAGCGCAACGACGATGGCAAATCCCGCCACCCACAAAAGTTTGCTTCCCGCAGTGGCGGGCACAAACTGCGTAGACCCAGACGTCCCCGTCTGGGCTGGCGAGCTACTGCTCGCCAGTTCTGCGGAACTTCGTTCGGCGCGGACGGGGATGTCCGCTGGCACGTGTTCTGAAGCCGAGCTTGTGGTCACGGAGCGGCCCGTTTCCGTATCGCGCTTCAGCCGCAGCAACTCAGACCGCATCTCCTTCGCGCTCTGGTAGCGCAGCTCCCGGTCTTTCTCCATGGCCCGGTTGATGACGTCTTCGAGCTTCGCCGGCAGATCAGGATTCAGCCGAACCGCGGGTATCGGTTCCCGATCCAGAATGGCGTGGGAGATCACTCCGGAAGTTTCTCCGCGAAATGGCAAAGTTCCGGTCGCCATCTCGTACAGAACCGCACCAAACGAAAACAGGTCGGTGCGAGCGTCGAGTTCCTTGCCGCGAACTTGTTCCGGCGACATATAAGCCACCGTGCCCAGAGCCGTACCCGGACTGGTGAGATGCTGCTGGTCGATGGAACCGGTCTGCGTGGCGCCCAATTCGGTTTTGCCCGATGCGCCCGTTGCGGCCACCACCTTGGCCAAGCCGAAATCCAGAATCTTGGCATGACCGCGCTTGGTCACAAAAATGTTGGCTGGTTTTATGTCGCGGTGGACAATATTTTCCGCGTGCGCGGCATCGAGCGCATCGGCAATCTCGATGGCGAGCGACAGCATGACATCCGTCTCCACCGGTCGGCCCGCTATCCGGTGTTTCAGGGTCATCCCGTCCAAAAACTCCATGGCAATAAAAGCCTGGCCGTTCTGCTCGTCGATTTCATACACCGTGCAGATGTTGGGATGATTCAGCGCCGATGCGGCTTTGGCCTCGCGCTGGAAGCGGCTCAAGGCTTGCGGATCTTTGGCTAATTCGTCGGGCAGGAACTTCAGGGCTACAAACCGGCCGAGTTTGATGTCCTCGGCTTTATAGACGACACCCATGCCGCCGCCACCGAGCTTCTCGATGACGCGATAGTGCGAGATGGTCTGGCCGATCAAGAAAAAGGGCGCGCGAAGTGCGCACCCATATTAGGGGCCAAACTGAGACTCGTCAATCCATCGCCGGCGCCGGATAATGTCCTGATTCGCTTTTGCGATTTCTTCGCATCCGCAGCGGCTTTTCTTGGCGAACTCGGCGGTTAAAGGTCTTGACCTTCGCCCAAGCGGCAGTAGTCTCTCCTAGAAATGAACCACGATCCCGGTAGAAATCCGAACATTATTCTGTGTACCGCTGAAGAACCTCGTCTGCAACGCATCAGCCTGAATCCGCCAGCTGATCAGCGGGATCAGATGATAGTCGAGGCCGCCGCCCAGGGCATCAGCAAATGATGTGCTGGAGTTCGATAATCCGGTTGCGCTTTCGCTGATATGCCCGGCGCCAATCAGGGCGTGCACAAATGGACGAAATTTTCCCACCGAGAAAGAAACTCGTGGACCGAAAAGGAAGTTATGTTCGCTGGCGCTGACGCTGGTGATATTGGCGCAGCCTCCGGGCAAGCTTCCAACCGGCACCACACAGAGTCCACTGGACTGAACGCTGGGGGAACCATAGTGCCCGCTGAAATCGCCGACGAGCCCGATAAACGGGAACACCTTTACCTCCGCTGACGCGTTCCAGCCGTTCAGGCTGGTGCGGCTCCCGGCATTAAGGTCCGCGCTTAAATAGGAATATCCGACAAAGACATTTCCACCCGGCAGTTGGCCGTAGCCGAGGGTGGTCAGAAAGCAAACCGACAAACAAACGATTGTGATTCTCACCATGAACAGCACTCCTGTGCCTGCGATCAACCCTGCCTTGGATGCTGTCTGCGCCAGCCAGGATGTAAACGCGCCATCTGCCACACTCCTAACCCCACGAACCCGAGATAGTTTTGTAAAAAAGCAAGAAGGGCTTGCCGCTCAGACCATGGAAAGTGAAATCCGAAGGTGTAGAATGAGTTCACACATTTACCAGCGCCGGCAGGCAGCCATGCTGTCCAAGTGTGCTAACCCGGAGTGCTCCACCCGGTTCCTTTACATGCGCGGAGGGAAGCTTTTTCGTTGGGACCGGCTGCAGGGAGTCAAGGACTCGGGTGTTGCCCCCAGGAAAGAATCACGTGGAGTGGAATTTTTCTGGCTATGCGACCAATGCGCCTCCCGAATGACGGTAGTCTTCCGGAAGGGCGTTGGGATCACAATGAAGGCGCTGCCGCTGCCTCTGAAAATTGCCTCATAACGGCTCCGCCGCTGTGGGACATCCGGCATACTTTCCGCTGATCGCCCCCCAGCGAATTTTCAGTACGTCTCCGAACATGCGAATGCCATCGCGCAGGGGATGGATGCGTGTACCTTCGCGGTGCGACCACTGCACCGGGACTTCCTCGATCGTGAAATGGAACCTTTCCGCCAGGTAGAGCAATTCGGGATCGAATCCCCAGCGCTCGATTCTCTGCAGCGGAAACAGGCATCGCGCCGCTTTCTGCGTAAAAGCCTTAAAACCGCATTGCGTGTCTTTGAACTGCAATCCCAGCAGCAGGCGCAAGACGAGATTGAAAATTCGTCCGAAGAGCTGGCGATGAAGAGGTTGCCGCTGAATCTGCAGTTCGGTTTTCAGCCAGCGCGAGCCAATTGCCACATCCGCGCCACTTTGGATCGCCAGGAAGAGCTTGTCGGCCTCTGCGATCGGAGAGGAAAGGTCCGCATCGCTGAACAGCAATATTTCGCCTTGGGCGCGCAACATGCCGTGGCGTACGCTGTAGCCCTTTCCCCGGTTTCCGGGATTTTCCAACAGTTTTAAGTTGGAATGCCGCTCGGAACGCTGGCGGACGATCTGGGCCGTATCATCCCGAGACCCGTCATTTACTACGATGACCTCAAGGCTCCACCGGTTCTCCTCCGCGTGAGCGAAGATCTTATCCAGGGTCGCAGCGATGCGCTCGCTCTCGTTGTATGCGGGCAGAACGATGCTGTAAGTGGGTGGGGGCAAGGAGGCTTTCAGCTAGCCTTCAACTCGTTATCCATGGCCGAGAGCACGGGTGCTGTAGTCCGCCAGACTCAGAAAGAGCAGGATGAGAAGCCAGAAAATTGAAGAGATGATGACCATCCTGGTTAATTTCTCGCTGGCGTACTTTACATGCATGAAAAACAGAACGACCAGCAGGGCCTTGCAGGTCGCGATCACCAGGGCGACGACGGTGTTAAACGGCCCCAAGTCAATAAAGGCTACTTTAGCCGTCACCACGGTCAGGATCATGAGAGTGATCCAGATTCCGTAATACAGCTTGCTCGACATGATGTGTTCCGACATAACGGTTCACCCCAGCGGCTTTCGGTCGATCAGATATAACAACGGGAAAAGATAAATCCAGACGATATCCACGAAGTGCCAGTACAGGCCGCCAATCTCGATCGGCGTGTAGTAATGAGGCGTGTAGCGTCCCTTCCAGGCGTGGAAGGTCAAGAAGGCGAAGATTCCTACGCCGATGATCATGTGCAGGGCATGCAGTCCAGTCATGGCGAAATAGAGCGAGAAGTAAAGCTGCTCGTGGGAGGGATCGATGTGGATTTGCGGATAGTCGCGAATCAGATCGCTGGCATCAAACGACGCGCCCGGGATGTGATGCTCTTTGTATTTGTCATACCACTCGATACCCTTGATCCCGAGGAAAGCGAAACCGAAGACGATTGTCAGCAGCAGCAGAATCACCAGCAGAGTTCGCTTGCCCATCTGCGCGGCGCGCACACCCAGCGCCACCGTCAAGCTGCTGCAGATAAGAACCATGGTGTTGACGGTGCCCAGCGTGACATCCAGGCTGCGGCTGCCGGCGGCGAACTCGTTGAAGTAGTTCAAGCGGTAAATCAGGTAGGCGCAGAACATGCCGCCGAAAAACATAATCTCGGTGCCCAGGAAGATCCACATTCCGAGCGAGGCTGCGTTGCGTTGCTGTTCGGCGGTTTCGAAGTGATGCCGCAGTTCCGGGCCGTGTTCGGCATGCTGTTCCACCGCAATTGGGCTATCGCTCAAGCGACACCTCCACAGGCGCGGGAATCTCGTCGTAGTTATAGGCCTCCCAGGTCACTTCGGGCGTCTCTTCAAAGTTGAATGTCGGCGGAGGCGAGGTGGTCTTCCACTCCAGACCCGCTGCGCCCCAGGGGTTGTCGTCGGCAATTTTGCCGTAACGCATCGACCACAGGAAATACAACATTGGTAGAACGTAGCCGACAGCGAGAATCGTGGAGCCTGCGGTCGAGAGCACGTTCAGCACCTGGAACTCCGGCGGATACTGCCAATAACGGCGCGGCATGCCAAGGTAGCCAAGAACAAACTGCGGGAAGAAGGTGAGATTGAAGCCCAGAAACACGATCAGAGCGGCGAACTTGCCCAGCCACTCCGGATACATTCGGCCGGAAATTTTTGGCCACCAGAAGTGCATGCCTCCGAGATAGCCCATAACCGCGCCGCCGACCATGATGTAGTGGAAGTGCGCGACTACGAAATAAGTGTCAGTGACGTGGACATCGATGCCCAGCGCTGAAAGAAATAACCCGGTCAGGCCGCCCATGGTGAACAGGCCAATGAAGCCAAAAGCGTAAAGCATGGGCGTCGAAAAAGTGATCGAGCCTTTGTACATGGTCGCGGTCCAGTTGAAAACTTTGATTGCAGAGGGAATCGCAACCAGATAGCTCAGGATCGAGAAAATCAGCGCGGAGTAAAGCGAGATCCCGGCCACGAACATATGGTGCGCCCACACCAGGAATCCAAACACAGCGATGGCGATGCTGGAAAGGGCTACGGCGTGGTAGCCAAAAATCCGCTTCCGCGAGAAGCAAGGGATGATCTCAGTGACCACGCCCATAGAGGGTAAGATCATGATGTAGACGGCGGGATGCGAATAGAACCAGAACAGATGCTGGAACAGAAGCGGATCGCCGCCGCGGGTGGGATCGAAGATTCCCAGATGGAAGACGCGCTCGAAGACCACTAACACCAGCGTGATCGCCAGCACCGGAGTGCCCAGAAGCTGAATAATGCTGGTCGCGTAATGCGCCCAGATAAACAGCGGCAGGCGTGACCACGTCATGCCGGGAGCGCGCATACGGTGGATGGTAACGACAAAGTTCAGCCCTGTGAGGATGGAAGAGAACCCGGCAACGAAAATCGCAAGGCCGGCTTCAATGACTTTCGTATTGCTGAAGGCGGTGCTGAAAGGCGTGTAGAATGTCCAGCCGGTGTCGACCCCGCCGGTCACGATGCAGTGCAGCATCATGACGCCGGCGATAATGTAGAGATACCAGCTCAGTAAATTGATGCGCGGAAATGCCAGGTCCTTGGCGCCGATCATGATCGGCACCAGAAAATTTCCCAACACGGCTGGAATGGAGGGAATCAGGAAAAAGAAGATCATCACCATGCCGTGCATGGTGAAGAGCTTGTTGTAGGTATCGGCCTGCACCAGATCGCCTGCCGGGGTCAGGAGTTCCAGGCGGATGAGGAGCGCGAAAAATCCTCCGATGAAGAAGAAGAAGGTAATCGACATCAGATACAGCAGGGCGATGCGCTTATGGTCGGTGGTGAGCAGCCACGAGCGGATGCCGTACTCCTTGTTCAGGTAGTGCTCGCGTTCGGCGGTGATTGCTGCGGTTGCCATGGCTAATCCTTGGCCTCTTCTATTCTCGGGTCTCTGGCGATTTAGCGCCGGCCGCTCCTGCAGGCGGACTCAACGATTTAACGTATGCCACCAGCGCATTCAATTGTTCTTCGCTCACCAGTCCCTGGAAAACCGGCATGATGGGTTTGAATCCGCTTACCACTTTCGCGCTGGGACTCAAAATCGATTCGCGCACGTAATTTTCGTCCGCGATCACCGTCCGCCCGTCCTCCAGAAGCACCGGCTTGCCAAACACTCCGGCCAGATTTGGCCCGCGGCCCTGAACATCCGAGCGATGGCAGGTGGGGCAGCCGAGCTGCTGAAAAATGTTTTGACCATTGGAAGCGAGCGATCCCGTTGCCAGCCCTCCCGAAAGCCAGGCCTCGTATTGCGCGGGCTCCAAAACCACGATCTGGCCAATCATGCCGGAATGCTGCGTGCCGCAGTACTCGGCGCAGAACAGGTGATAGACTCCGGGCTTGGTGGCGCGAAACCACAGCGTGGTATAGCGGCCGGGCAGAACATCCTGCTTGATGCGGAAGGCAGGAATGTAGAAGCTATGGATCACATCCTGCGAGGTCATGATCAGCTTCACGTCGCGACCCACGGGGACGTGCAGTTCGTTGATCTCGCGCTGGCCCTCTTCGTGCTCCAGCTTCCACATCCACTGTTTGGCCACTACATAGACTTCGGTGGCGCCGCGCGGTGGAGTGCGCTCGTGGAAGTAAATCACCGCGCCCCAGGCGAAGATGACCATGAAAATTCCCAGCGGGATGACGGACCACGTGATCTCCAGCGCGGTCGAACCTTCAATCTGTTCCGCTTCAACTCCGCGGCGGCGACGGTAGCGCAGCGCAAAGATCACGATCATGGCGAAGATGGCCAGGCTCATGAAACTGGCGAGCAGCACCAGAAAGATATAGAGCGCATCTACATTGCCGGCCCCGGTCGAGGCACGCGCTGGCCAGAGTGGAAAGTTATCGAACATAAATCAGATCACTCACGTGGTCGTTGCTCCGACACCGAACCCAGGCGGAACAGCACAATCAGAAAAGTCCCCAGAAAAAAGATGGTGGCGCCAGCGGCAACCTTCAGAATGCGGCTGATAATGGCGCCATACTTTCCCGTATCCGGGTTGTAGTGATAGCAGTAGAGCAGGACTTCATCCACCAGGTTGCCGATTTTGTTTTGCGAAGCCTGTACCAATCCTAACCGCAGGTCTTTTGGCGCGAACTCCACGCCGTAGTAATACTGCGCAATCTTCCCTTGCGGCGTGAGCACCATGATGGCCGTGGCATGGGCGAACTGACCGGTCTTGGGATCATACTGATACTGGAAGCCGGCGGCTTTGGTGAGCGCGTCGATGGAATCCTGTGGTCCAGTCAGGAAATGCCAGCCCTTGGCCGCGCCCGTCCGCCCGTATCGTTTGAGGTACTCAGCCTTCTTGGCTGCGGCCATTTCCGGCGTTTCTTTGGGATCGAAGCTGATGGTGAGGACGTCGAATTCCTTGCCTACGTCAAATTTCAAGACACGTAACGCGCTCTCCAGACCGCTCAGCACTTCACCGCACAGCATCGGGCACTGGTAGTAAACCAGGTTCAGAACCACCGGCTTCTTGCCGAAGTAGTCCGCCAGATGAACCGTCCTGCCGGTTTCGTCGCGGAAGACGAGATTGGGCGGAATCTGCTCGTCCAGATGTTGCTCGATTCCGACGTGTTGTAGCCCGGGCGGACGCACATTCGCGGGTGGGGACAAAATGCCCTTGGACATAGCCTGCCCGGTGGCCAGAATCGGGAGCAGCAGCAGCATCAGCGTGATTGCAAGGCATGCAATCTTCTTATCTTTGTCATTGTCATTCCGAGCAGCGTCAGCGACGAGGAATCCGCTGGGTTCGATCCGCCGCAAAAAGCAGATTCCTCGCTTCGCTCGGAATGACAATAAAATCCTGTTCACCGCTTCTTCTCCGGCTCCCGGCTGGTATCCGAGCGCTGCGCTGCCTGGTTCACTACATTCACCTCAGAAGGCGGCACCGAGCCTGCCCTGGGTGTCGTCGGTAAACCTCTCTGCACTATTAACTCCATCGCGCGTTCGATGGGGATATGCACCACCCCGCCCTTTTGATCCACCCAGCCATAACTATCCAACACCTCTTCTTGCTGCAGCAGGAACTGATTGATCTCCAGGCGCTCATTGCGCTCCAGGCGCGGCTCCGGAAATTTCTTGTATTCGTCCGAAGGCACGACTCGAGTTTCCGCTTTCGACGGCTGAACCATCGGATTCTGCGGCGCCTGGCGCTTTTCCTCGCGCGCTTCGAGAAATCTATAAAAGCCCCACAGGGCGAAATAAACCACGATTCCAGCCATTGCCAGGCCAATGAGAAACGCGTACACGCTCCACGGACTCATGTCCTGGTGCTCGTACTCCATCTCCGGAGTGCGCTCGGGATGTTTTAACTCTTCAGCCATGCGCCGGTTCCAATACTTCTTTTGCGTCCGCGTCATAGACAGGCAGCAGCGGGATCGATGCCAGGTTGCGGAAGAAGAACCACAGCCACAGGCCGCCCATGGCGACCGGGACTACGATATCGGCCCAGGTCACAGTGAGCGTGGTGGAGTAGTTTGGCTCGATGATCCAGAACAGGTCGACCCAGCGAATGATCATCAGCCAGACTGCCAGCCAGACCAACTTTCTGATGTTGCGCTTGAAGGGGCGCGAAAGCAGCATCACAAAGGGAACGCAGAAGCCGAATACGGCCAGAATGAAGCCCATCGTGCCCCATCCGTTGTGCAGGCGCTTCATATACCAAGTGATCTCGTCCGGCAGATTCCCCGCCCAGATGATCAGCCATTGTGAGAACGAGAAATAAGCCCACAACATGATGAACGTCAGCATCCATTTCCCGTGATCCTGCACGAAATCCGGCGTCAACCAATCGGACATCGGCTTATAGTTCACCAGAATGCGCTCGACCACCACGGCAAAACACATCGCCGCCAGCACTTCACCGATGAGCAGGATCAAACCGTAAATAGTCGAAATCCAGCTGGGATCAATGGACATGACCCAGTCGATAATGGCGAACGAAATAGTAAAAGCGTACAGAATGAGACCGGGGCCGCTGACCGCTTTGAAGCGCGAGGTGTTGTCGCGGGCGCCGGGCTGATCCTGTTCGCGCGACCACCTGGTTAGAAGGAACGAGAGCAGATTCCAGATCGCGAAATAAACCAGCGCGCGGATGAGGACTCCGTGTACTGAGAGATAAGACCGCGTGAGATCCTGCAAATGTTCGCGCAGATGGACGTCCGCGATACCGTCCAATGGCCGCGCCCACACGTAGAGGTAAGGAAGTCCAAACAGGATTGGGACGAACAACACGGTCATCAGCGGAATGCAGCGCATGGCGGCGCCCAAAACGCGCCGGATGACCATGCCCCACCCCCCACCGGTGAGATGGCGAATCATGAGGATGGCCATCGATCCGAGGGTAACGCCCAGCCACGCCATGAAAGCCAGCAAATAACCCCGGAAAAACTGCTGAGGCTGGAAAGCCGCGCCTACAACCGCGATCACGGAAAACAGCACGCCGATGACCAGCGAGCGCCGACCGATGGTTTTCGCCACCGGGGGCACCATCGTCTCCGGATTGTATCTGGGCGCGGTGCTCATTTCGGTTCCTCGGATTTCTCAGCCGTAGCGGGCTGAAGCTCCGGCAGTGTGGCGCCCGAGCCCGGTTCGCCGCGAAATGCGGGCGGCTCCGAGGGCACCTTCTGACCCGCTGGGACGTCAGCCACAGTGGCATTCTGGCTCAACTGCAGAGCGCGGATATAGGCCACGATTGACCAGCGATCGCGCGGTGGAATCTGCGAAGCGTATTCCGGCATAGCGCCAAAGCCGTTGGTCATCACATCGAAGAAGTACCCGAGCGGAGCCTTGCGCAGACGCTCGGTGTGGTAAGAAGGCGGATGGCGAAAGCCACGCTGCACGATCATTCCGTTGCCGTCGCCCAGGCGCGAATGGCAGGGCGTGCAGTAGATATTGAAACGCTCGCGCCCGCGCGCCAGAACGTCTTCGGTGACAGAAAACGGCATGTAGTCGCCGGGACTGTTGCCAATCTTTCCGGTATAGAAATAGGTGTCCTCGTGCAGTTGCCCGCGGGCCACGGTTCCTTCAACGGGCGGACGGGCGGAACGCAAGTCGGAATAAAAATCGCTCATGGCCAGCGGCTTGAATCGCGGCTGATCGTGCATATCCTGGCGGCAACCGGCGAGGACCATCAGGACGAACCCCGCCACGACGGCTGAGGCGGCACGGCTGTGAGAGGTAATGGTAAAACTCTTGGGGCGCGGAGGTTTTGAAAGGGCATGGCTTGCAGCCATGCCGTAAATCGCTTCGATGATGGTGACGACCCGGCTGAAGCCACATCCTTTCGAGGCTCTATACGCCGAGTTACGAGCTTTTCCCCAGCCTCTGAAAGCCGTGCCCTTCCCGAGACTCCAACACTCGTGTTGCGCCACTCGCCTCATCCATTGTCGGAATTTGTCCACGAGGTTAACTGGGCACCTCCGAGATGGAACGCGGTCCGAGGCTCTGCAGAAAATCGCGGGTCGCCAGGCCGTTGTACTTGGGATCGGAAGAGAAAACGATCAGGAAAAACCTGTCTTTGGTGGCAAACGCGAAGCGCGGGACGTTGAATACCGGGTGATACGGCATGGGCAGGCCGTTTAGCGCCAACATGCCGAAGACCGCGGCCAGCACCGCGCACAGAATGGTCATTTCAAAAGTGACCACAATGAATGCCGGCCAGGAATGGAAGGGACGCCCGCCCACATTGACCGGATAGCTGACGGTCGCAATCCACCATTGCATCAGGTATCCGCCGGCGCATCCCAGGATTCCCCCGATCAGTACTACAAGCGGGACGTTATTGCGGTGAAAACCAATAGCCTCGGCCAACTCCTCAATAGGGAACGGACTGTAAGCGTCGATCTTTTTGTATCCCGCGGCGTAGGTCTTGTGGGCGGCAGCCACCAGATCACTGGGATTGTCGAATTCGGCGAGTAGACCGTAGATTGGAGTCTGCTTCATTCCGGCTTCACCTCCGCCTCGGGCAGGAGAGTCCGCATTTCAAAGATCGAGATGCCGGGCAACAATCGCAGGAATAAGAACATGCATGCCAGGAAGAACCCAATGGTGCCGATGAAAGTCGCCCAATCCCAGCGCGTGGGGTAATACATCCCGAATGATGAAGTGACGAAATCCCGGGATAAGCTGACCACGACGATGATGAAGCGCTCCAGCCACATTCCGACCAGGATCACGCCCGAGATGAAGAACAATCCTAACGGGCTGGTGCGGAGTTTTCTGATCCAGAGAAGTTGGGGAATAAAAATATTGCAGGACAACAACATGTAGTAGAAAAAGCTATAAGGCCCATGCAGACGGTTCCACAACAGATAGGAATCGTAGCGGTTGCCACTGTACCAGCCCATGAACGCCTCGATCCCGTACCCATAGGCCACGATCAGACCGGTCGCCAGCATGACTTTGGCGGAGTTTTCCAGATGGCGCTCGGTAATGAAATCTTCCAGTCCATAGAATTTTCGGATGGGAATCGCCAGCATCAGCACCATGGCAAAGCCGGAGTAGATGGCGCCGGCGACGAAATATGGAGGGAAGATGGTGGTGTGCCAGCCAGGCACGATGCCGATGGCAAAATCAAAGCTCACTACCGTGTGCACCGACAGGACGAGGGGCGTGGCTAATCCGGCGAGCAGCAAATAAGCAGTCTCATAGC
>Ga0335076_10006377_pt1 | contig 11902 bp, 13 predicted proteins | sample Lox_Sample_25_FD_206717 | JGI IMG/M metagenome (GOLD analysis project Ga0335076, IMG submission 206717) | Soil microbial communities from Loxahatchee National Wildlife Refuge, Florida, United States - Lox_Sample_2.5 | ecosystem: Environmental > Terrestrial > Soil > Wetlands | place: USA... | reverse complement strand
ATGCGATAGTCGCCGTCGACATATTCAACTTTTGCCTCACCGGCGTCGATTGGGCGCCGCTCAAACCTGTTCATCGCGCTTAATTCCTGATTCGCTCTTCTATGCCACGATCAACGCGCCAAAGGAACCGGATCCTGGCCCCAGCGCTCTGGACTGGACCTAGGACGGCGCTCTGGACAAGAAATGGCCTCTCTGGTAAACGCCGCGCAACTCCGCAGTGTTCGTTTCCAAGAGCGAGCGGGATTGCGGGTCGCGCCAATCTTTACTTCTTACGAGGCTCAGCCTCGACACACAGGATCGCCCGTGCAGGTACTCGTTCGCGACAACAACGTAGATCAGGCCCTCAAGGCCCTGAAGAAGAAAATGCAGCGTGAGGGAATTTTCCGCGAAATGAAGCTCCGCGGACATTACGAGAAGCCATCTGAAAAAAGGGCCCGCGAGAAGGCCGAGGCGGTGCGGCGTGCGCGCAAGCTCGCCCGCAAGAAGCTACAGCGCGAGGGGCTGCTCCCGGTCAAGGCCAAGCCCGCCCCAGGAGCGCCTCGGTCGGCGGGCTGATTCGGCCGGACCCTTAGTGTGGCGGCGACGGCGCTTTCGGGATAAACGCCGCACTGACTTCGGGGAAACAGAGATGGCGTCGCCAATCGTTGATCGAGACGCTTGTTCTGTGGCGTCCTTTGCACTCGTCGCCGAGTTTTGCCCGCGATGATGGAGAGATCGGCGCTGAAGGGCGGTTGGGCGCCGATAGGATTAGCCGCGCTCTTGCTCGCCGGATGCAGCGAAACGATCGGCGGCTTCAATCCTACGACCCATGTCGCTGAAGTCGACGCTGACGCGGCGGCTCAGGCCTCCAACGCCGGCAACATCGCGTCTCTAACGGAAGTCATCGAGCGCAATCCGCGCGACGCTGCCGCCTACAATACCCGTGGCGTCGTCTACGCCAAGCTCGGCCACTATTCCGACGCGATCGAGGATTTCAGCCATACGATCGAGCTCGACCCCAATTTCTCCGGCGCTTACACGAATCGGGCGCTCGCGTACCGGCAGATCCATAAAGACAACCTTGCGCTGCAGGATTTCAATCAGGCGACTACCGTCAATCCCAACGACGCGGCCGCCTACCTCGGGCGGGGCAACCTTCTACGGTCGGAAAACGATTTCACCGCCGCGCTCGCCGATCTCAACCAGGCGATCAGACTCAATCCGGAGGGAGCGCAGGCCTACCACGCGCGGGGGCTCATCTATCAACGCCAGGGCGACAACGTTCAGGCGATCACCGACTTTAACAATGCGATCGACCGCGACCCGTTCGCCGGCGAGCCATATCAGGCCCGCGGCCAGAGCTTGATGGCCACCGGCAAATACGATGCGGCGATCGAGGACTTCAACGCCGCGCTCAACGTGAACGCCAACAACTCGGAAGCCTGGGCGGGCCTTGGTTTCTGCTATGAGAAATTGAACAATCACGCGAAGGCGGTCGAGTCCTACCAGCGCGCTGTGCTCGTCAATCCCAACAACAGCCAAGCCCGGGCCGCGCTACAGCGCTTGAGCTAATCCTTACGGCCAGAAAAGCTCCTCACGTAGCCGCGGTAGTAGCTTCCGCGCGCCCTGCAAGGGACTTGTCGGCCGACGCGGTCGGCTCAGCTCACGATCCAGGCTGGCGCTCCTCGGCCTCGGCTTTCAGGAAGTCTTCGAGCCAATGAATGTCGTATTGGCCGTTCTGGACATCTGAGTTTCGAACCAGCGTGCGAAAGAGAGGCAGCGTCGTCTCGATCCCGTCGACGATGAATTCGTCGAGCGCGCGTCTGAGCCGCATGAGGGCCTCTGTTCGGGTTCGTCCGTACACGATCAGCTTGCCAACCAACGAATCGTAATAGGGGGGAATCACGTAACCTTGATAGGCCGCCGAATCGACGCGAACGCCAAGGCCGCCTGGCGGATGAAAATATGTAATTCGACCGGGTGAGGGAACGAACGTACTAGGGTGCTCAGCGTTGATCCGGCATTCGATCGCGGCGCCGAGGAAGCGAACGTCGTCCTGGGCGATGGAAAGAGGGGAGCCGGCCGCGATCTTGATCTGCTCGTTGATGATGTCGATTCCGGTGATCATCTCGGTGACTGGGTGTTCGACCTGCACGCGCGTATTCATCTCAATGAAGAAGAACTTTCCGTCTTCGTAGAGGAATTCGACCGTGCCGGCTCCGACATAGCCCAGTTCTTCCATAGCTCTCGCGACAACTGCGCCGATGCTGTCGCGCTGCTCGGCGTTCAAGGCCGGGGACGGACCTTCCTCCCAGAGTTTCTGGTGACGCCGCTGAAGCGAGCAATCCCGCTCGCCGAGATGAATGGCGCGCCCCTGAGTGTCGCCAAGCACCTGAACTTCGATATGGCGAGGCTTGGCGAGATATTTCTCGAGGTAAACGGCGTCGTCGCCGAAGGCGGCCTTGGCTTCGATCCTGGCCGCGCCGATCGCATCGCCAAGATCGTCAGGTCGGCGCGCCACCTTCATGCCCCGGCCGCCCCCGCCGGCCGCGGCCTTGACGATGACTGGATAGCCGATCTGGCCCGCGATCCGTCGCGCTTCTCCTTCGTCCCGTACGCTGCCCGCAGAACCGGGAACACAAGGGATGCCTAGCCGCGCGGCGGTGCGGCGGGCTTCGATCTTGTCGCCCATAATCCGAATGTGTTCAGCCTTCGGCCCGATGAACGTGATCTCGTGCTCTTCAAGAATATCGGCGAAGCGCGCATTTTCAGCCAGAAATCCATAGCCCGGATGAACGGCGTCCGCGCCGGTGATCTCGCATGCCGCGACGAGTGCGGGGATTTTGAGGTAGCTGTCGCGTGCGGGCGGGGGGCCGATGCACACGCTCTCATCGGCGAGCTTGACGTGCATCGCGTCTCTGTCAGCGGTCGAATAGACCGCGACGGTAGCGATGCCGAGCTCCTTGGCGGCGCGCATCACGCGAAGCGCAATCTCGCCCCGGTTTGCGATCAGGATCTTATCAAACATCGAGGCGAGTTCCCCGATCGCCGGCGAGGCCGGCGGCGCAACCCCGCATCCCGATCATTCGATGACGATCAGGGGCTGGTCGTACTCGACCGGCGCGCCGTCATCGACAAGAATGCTGACGACTTTGCCGGCTCTTGGCGCAACAATGTCATTGAAAGTCTTCATGGCTTCGACGAGCAGCAGTTTGTCTCCAACTTTCACGGCGGATCCGAGCTCGACGAACGGTTTGGCCTCGGGACTGGGCCGCAAATAGGCTGTGCCGACCATCGGCGACTTTACCGCGTTCGCGAGATCAACCGCCGGCGCCTCGGGCGCGGCGGCAGGAACTAGAGTCCCCGGCTCGGGATTGATGGCAGCAGGCACGACCCTATGGACAATGGCCGTGCCCGGTTGCGACGACAGAGATCGTTGACGCGCCAGACGCACCCGTAAATCTCCGAGGCTGATTTCAACCTCGGTGAGGTCGTATTGGGCCGCGATTTTCGCAAGCCGGTCGATCGCAACCATATCGATAAGGCTTTGCGCAGACCCTTCGGGTTGCGCGCCGGAAGGCTTCTTCATCTCGATTTCGCTCGCGCGCGGAAGGGACTTGCTCGTCAACAATTGGGCTTTCGTATATCTCGCCATCCCTGGCAAAGAAAGTGCGAATAGCCGTCGCCGTTTAGGCCAGGCGTGCCCATACGCTACCGTTATGAAACGGCACGCATGCGGAGCGACGCTGTCATCACCGACAAGCGTGTTGATTCCCCACCCATCGAGAAACGGCCATAACCCTTCGCTCACAAGGATTCACGCCTTAAAGTCCGGCAAATAGCATCGTCCTTCTTGTCTCTGCCGACGAATACAACTATAAGTTGTATTCGTCTTTTTTTTTACAGGGAACAATGGCGACCCGCTTCCATGTCATGATTTGCATCGCAGGCTTAAATTTGCCGATCATGGCGTGGGCGGAGAGCGGATCCCAGTTCGAGATCCACTATGCTCCACTAGAAAATCTTGAGACCGTCGATCTTCGAGAGATTGGCCGCGCCGAACTGTCCATTGACATGGCGGCTTATGTACTCTCGGACCCGCAAATCATTGAGGCTCTCATCGACGCTGCAGAACGCGACGTGGTTATCCGTCTCTATCTCGACAAGTCTCAATTTGCCGAGCACGGACCCATTCGAGGAGGGTTGGTCGAAACCTTGCTTGCCCATCCAAATGTCCTCGCTCGGGTCAAGGGCGAGGGTGTTCTGATGCACTTGAAGGCCTACGCAGTCGATGGACAGGTGCTGCGCACGGGGTCCGGCAACTTCTCCCGCTCTGGGCTTGCGAACCAAGACAACGATCTTGTCCTGATTACCGATCAAACCGTCGTAGACGCGTTCGAGGCGAATTTCGACCGCATGTGGGCGCGGGCGCAAAATATCGCGGCCCTAAACTCGGTTCGCTGAGTAGCGACGGGCTAGCGCGAGTCGCCCCGTGCCTGCGGCAGCCCCAATGGGTCGTATCGTTCGTAGCGCTGGTTGAATCCATCGGCGTCGAGGACGCCAACCATTTCTGCCCGCCGCGAAATCGACGCGCTCTGCTGGGCTAAGATCGATGTCACATGCCAGCGCCATGTGGAGGGGTCGTCCATGCCGGGCCCAGTAGCCACCTCAGTCACTCCCGCCGCGTAGCTCGCGCCGCCTCCGATCGCGGTCAGAACCAGGATGAGGGACTTCCGCATTGTCTCCTCCAACACGCTCTGTTGGACTTTTGCCGTCGGGCGCCTATTCGTCTCCCGAGCGCGTGGCGCTAATTGATTAAGGTTAACCATAGATTTGTGGCCCGCCTATGGCGCTTCGCCTTTCGAAGGCAACTCACGCAACGCGACGCTCGCCAAAGCTCGGGTCACCCGTCGACCTTGCGTCAACGCTTCATTGTCGAGCGCGGCCACTACCTGTCGTGCGACTCCGAGCGAGCGCTCGATTCTCAATGCAATATAGGAGATGACGTTGGGTTCGACCTGGAGCTGACGATCACTGAAGAGCTTGAATAGAACCGCTTCGGTGAGTTCGGAATCCGGGGCGGCCAGCCTCACGACCGGCGCCAGTCGAAGTCGCGACACTAGGTCTGGAGTTTTGAGCCCCCAAGCGTCCGGCGCGGTGCGACAGGTCAGCAGCATCCAAACATCGCTTTGGAGAGCCGTGTTCACGACATGAAAAAAGAGAGCCTCGGTTTCTACAGCGCGATCGGCGTCTTCGAACAGCACAGCGTCCGCCTGAGCACATTCCGCGACGCTACGCTCGTCCAGCGCGTCTCCGCGAAGGGTTATCGCTCCAGATACTCCCGCCCAAATCGTACCAAGGTGGCTTTTCCCAGCGCCTTCCGGTCCTACAATTGTCAGCATTCGACCCGCCCAGCTTGGCCAGTGCTCAATTGCGCTCAGCGCGTCCCGATTAGAGGGAGCGGGTAGAAAATCCTCGCGCGCGAAGCTTGGTGAATGTGGCCAGGGAAACGTCAGTTGGCGAGGCGTAGAACTCATTGCCCGTCAAGCGCCGAGCGCCCTCGATAAAGGTCGCTTGCAAGGTAGAGAGCAATCAAATGACGGGCTACGACGCCAATAGCCGCTGCGGTGGGAACGGCAATGATCAGTCCCACGAAGCCGAACAATTGCCCGAACGCAAGCAGCGCGAACATGAGCCACACCGGGTGAAGCCCAATTGACTCGCCGACAAGCTGCGGCGAAAGCACGTTGCCCTCGAGGAATTGACCGCTTCCGACGACGCCAAGAGCGAGTACGAACAGCTTGAGACTTGGCCAATCCTGAAAAAGGGCGACGCTCAGGGAAAGCACGAGCGCGGTCAGCGACCCAACGTAGGGGACGAAGCTCAATACGCCGGCGACGACGCCGATCAGAAAGCCGTAGTCGAGTCCGATCAAGGTCAAGCCGAGGCTGTACCAGATTCCCAGGAACAGGCAGACGATCGACTGCCCGCGGATGAATCCCGCCAGGGCATGGTTTATCTCGCGGGCGATTTTTCGTAGGCTTGTGCGATGGTCGAGCGGAAGCCAGCTGTCGAGCTTCGAGATCATGCGGTTCCAGTCGACGAGAATGTAAAAAGCGACGACCGGCGTGACGATCAATAGAGAAAGGAAATTAAATAACGCGGCTCCCCCGGACACCAGTCGTGTGAAGGCGTCGAGGAGCCATTGTGCGCTCTGCGCGACGAAGTCGCCGACCGATTTCTGGATTTGAGCGCTAGACAATTGCTGGCTGATCCCCAAGGCCTCCAGCCAACGGCCGCCGTATTTCGCAATGAACGCGTTGCCTTCCTCAACCGCGAACGCCTGCAAGCGCACCGCGTATCCGGGAAGGTGCTGAGCGAAGGCAATGAACTGGTTCCCAAGGATCGGAACAATAAGAATGAAAAAGAGAACGACGGCCACGAGAAAGATCGTAAGAATGAGAAGCGAAGCTCCGAGTCGATTGAACCCGAACTTTTGAAGTTTGAGCACAACAGGATCGAGCAGATAGCCGAGAACGATGCCGGCGGCGAACGGGGTGATTGTTGAGCCGAGCAAATAGACAATGAGCAGCAGGGCCGCCAGTCCGAGCCCCCAAAACAGGACTTGGCGCTCCAGGCTCACCGGGTGAACCTCATTGGATGTCGCCCGTCCGATCAGCCGGCTGCACGAGGTCCCATTTGCCGCCCCAAGGATCGAGGAAGACCGCAACCAGCCCATAAAGCTCGGGACGCGGGGTTTCAAGAAACCTGACACCGCGGGCGCGCATTGTTCTGTAATCGCCCCAGAAGTCCGCAGTGTGAAGGAAGAAGCCGACCCGTCCCCCTGTCTGATCGCCGACGCGCGCGCGCTGAGGTTCGTCGCTCGCAACCGCAAGCACTAGCGCCGCTCCCTCGTCTTGCGAAGGGGCGACCACGATCCAACGCTTGTTTGCCTCGAGCGGCGTATCCTCAAGAACCGCGAAGCCCATCACGTCGCGGAAGAAAGCTAGTCCCTCCTCATAGCTCGGGACAAGTACGGTGACGGCGGCGATACGCTGGTCCATCGCTGTGCGCTAACGGCTCATATGGTTCAACCACTGGGCAACATAGACGCCCCCGGAGGCTAGTGTTGTCCCGGCGACTACCCATTCAAGGTATGTCTGAAGGGGCTGGGGATCGAGTCCGTAGGCGCGGACCCCGAGCGCAAAGCCAGCTAATGAGATCTGTGCGACGGTATTGAACTTTGACACCCAGACTGGGCGAATTTCGACCGGTTTGTCGAGCAGCCACGAGACCAACACTGCGAAGAGAATCATGACGTCCCGGGATACGACCGTGACTGCGATCCATGCCGGCAAACCGGCGTAGATCGCCAGCGAAACATAGATCGAGATCAGCAGCGCTTTATCCGCGAGGGGATCAAGATAGGCGCCCAACTCGGTGCGCAGATCGAAATTCTTCGCAACAAACCCGTCGATTGCGTCTGAAACGCCCGCAAGGATAAAAATTAGAAACGCCGGAAGGAATCGCTGCGAAATAATCATCGTTATCGCCAAGGGCGTCATTAGCATTCGCGCCAGCGTGATCAGATTGGGTAAGTTATTCAGGACTTGGCCAATATTCATTAACTATTGACGCCCTTTAGCGTCGCCGCCCTAAGCATCCCCTGCGGGACCTCACCGTTCATAAGAACGACCGAGCCAAGCGTTAGCACGATTTGTCCCGCGCGGGGTAACTCCGCACGATTCGCCGCTCTTGCGCGTTTCGCGGCAGACGATTACGCCCATTTCACGCATGCTTACGGAGCATCGATGCCCGAACCCCGCAAGCCTCTGACTTACGCCGAATCGGGTGTCGACATTGATGCAGGCAATCGGATCGTCGATCGAATACGTCCGCTGGCTCGAGCCACGCGCCGTTCAGGGGCCAGCGCCGAGCTCGGCGGATTTGGCGGACTGTTCGATCTTCGCGCGGCGGGCTTCGTCGATCCGATCCTGGTCGCTGCGAATGACGGCGTCGGCACCAAGCTGAAGATCGCCTCCGAGAGCGGCTTCTATGACACGATCGGTATCGACCTGGTTGCGATGTGCGTGAACGACATTGTGGTCCAGGGCGCCGAGCCTCTGTTTTTTCTGGATTATTTCGCCTCTGGCAAGCTGGACGAGGACATCGTGTCGGCCGTCCTGCGTGGGGTCGCCGAGGGGTGCGCGGAGTCGGGCTGCGCGTTGATCGGCGGAGAAACGGCGGAAATGCCCGGCGTTTACGCCCGCGGCGATTTCGATATTGCCGGCTTCGCCGTCGGCGCGGCAGAGCGGGGAGCCTTACTGCCAAGGCCAGGATTGAGGGCGGGCGACCCCATCTATGGTCTGCCGTCGTCCGGCGTTCACTCCAACGGATTTTCGCTGGTGCGGCGGATCGTTTCGCGAACCGGCCTCGGATGGGACGCTCCCGCGCCCTTTGATCCCTCGCGCTCGCTCGCCTCGGGCTTGCTGACGCCGACGCGACTATATGTGCGGCCGCTGCTTCAGGCGCTGTCGCGGACCCGTGGGATTTGCGCGCTCGCCCACATCACGGGCGGGGGCTATCCGGACAACCTGCCGCGCGTCCTCGACGAAAGTCTCGCCATCTCGCTCAATCTCGACGCCTTCGCGCCGCCCGCCGTTTTCTCCTGGCTCGCGGCGGCGGGCGAACTGGGCGAAGAGGAGATGTTGCGGACCTTCAACTGCGGTTTCGGGATGGCTGCCTTCATTTCCGCCGACTACGAACGAGAGGCCCGCGAAGCCCTCGACGGCGCGGGCCTGTCGCCGGTGCTGATCGGGGAACTTGTTCCTGCCGCCAGCCAGCGGCTGGTCATCCGCGGAAAACTCAAGTTGTGAGCCGTCGGGCGCGAACAGCGGTCCTCATCTCAGGTCGCGGATCCAATATGAGCGCCCTGATCGAAGCGGCTAGGGCGCCTGATTTCGCAGCGGAGATCGTGCTGGTCCTGTCCGACGAGCCGGGCGCGTCAGGTCTTGCGAACGCCCGCAAGGCTGGCGTCGCGGCAGAGGCGATCGACTTTAAAGCTTATCCGGGCAGGGCTGCGTTCGAGGCGGCGCTCGACGCCCGACTTCGGGGTGAAAGAGCCGCAATCGTCTGCCTCGCGGGGTTCATGCGCCTGCTAAGCTCGTCCTTCGTCGACCGGTGGAAGGGCCGCGTGCTCAATATTCACCCGTCGCTGCTGCCGAATTTGCGCGGCCTCAACACTCACGAGCGGGCGCTTAAAGAAGGGCTCGCCGAGCACGGCTGCACGGTCCATTTCGTGACCGCGGAGCTCGACGCTGGACCGATCATCGCCCAGGCGCGAGTGCCGGTTCTACCCGGGGACGACGCCGAGTCGCTGGCGGCCCGGGTCCTGAAGGAGGAGCACCGAATCTATCCCGCTGCGTTGGATATGGTCGCCCGGTCGCTCCGAGCCCTGACTTCAGGCTAACGAGCGGCGCGGGTCTGCCCCGGTCGGCCCAATCGTAAAGCAAAACGGCTCATCGCGCTTGGCGGGACGGGGCAATTGCCGCAATATGGCGGGGGTGAAAAGGGAGCGGCCCTTGGCCCGCGCGGTTGCGACGAGCGAAAAGATCTTTGCGCCGCCCCTGGCGGCGGCGAACGACGATCCGCCGCCTCTATTGTCATCGCCCGAGCGGTTCATCAATCGTGAACTGTCCTGGCTCGAGTTCAACCGCCGGGTGCTGGAAGAAGCGGCCAACGCCAGCCACCCGCTGCTCGAGCGGCTCCGTTTCCTGTCGATCTCAGCCAACAATCTCGACGAGTTTTTCATGGTCCGGGTGGCGGGCCTCGTCGGCCAGGTGCTTTCCGGAGTCGCCGAGATTTCCGACGATGGGCGGACGCCCGCCGAGCAGCTCGAACGCATCAGCGAGCGCGTCGCCTCGCTGGTTGCCTCGCAGCAGTCGCGGTGGAAGATGCTCAGGTCCGAGCTCGCCGCCAATGGCGTAGTGATCCTCGAGGTCGCGGACCTCACGCGCCGCGAGCGTGAGTGGCTGCAGGACTATTTCCTCTCCCATGTGTTCCCGATCCTGACCCCCCTTGCGGTCGATCCGGCGCATCCGTTCCCGTTCATTCCCAACCTCGGCTTCACGCTGGCGCTCGAGCTCCTCAATCCGCGCGACGGCAAGACGATGAGCGCGCTCGTGCGCATTCCGGGCAGCGTCGAGCGGTTCGTGCGGCTGCCGGACGGACCGAACGGAGGGGCGGCGCGTTTCGTGATGCTGGACCGGCTGATCGTCGCCTTCATCGGCTTGCTTTTTCCCGGCCACGAAGTGTTGGGCGAGGGTGCGTTTCGCGTCATTCGTGACAGCGACATCGAAGTCGAAGAAGAGGCGGAGGACCTCGTTCGCCTCTACGAGAGCGCGCTCAAGCGGCGCCGGCGCGGCTCCGTCATCCGGCTCGAGATCGAAGCCAGCACGCCGGAATCGCTGCGCGCTTTCGTCGCCGGCGACGTTGACGTCGTCTCGTCGGGTATTGTGCTTGTCGAGGGGATGCTGGCGCTCAACGATCTGTCGCAACTGGTGGCGATCGACCGGCCGGACCTCAAGTTTCCGCCTTACAATCCCCGATTTCCGGAACGGGTCAAAGAACTCGGCGGCGATTGCTTCGCGGCGATCCGGCAGAAGGATCTCGTCGTCCATCACCCCTACGAATCCTTCGACGTCGTCATCCAGTTTCTGAACCAGGCGGCGCGCGATCCCAATGTCGTCGCCATCAAACAGACGCTCTATCGGACCTCGGCCGACAGCCCCATCGTCAGAGCCCTCATCGAAGCCGCCGAGGCGGGCAAGTCCGTCACAGCGCTGATCGAACTCAAGGCGAGGTTTGACGAAGAGGCCAACATCCGCTGGGCGCGGGATCTAGAACGCGCCGGCGCTCAAGTCGTCTATGGTTTCATCGAGCTCAAGACCCATGCCAAGCTCTCGATGGTGGTGAGGCGCGAGGGGGGTGCGCTCGTCAACTACTGTCATCTCGGCACCGGCAATTATCACCCCGTCGCCGCGCGAATATACGCCGACATCTCCCTGTTCACCGCTGACGCCGCAATCGGGCGCGATGTTGCGCGCATATTTAATTTTATCACCGGCTATGCCGAGCCGGATGGCCTCGAGCAGATGTCGATTTCGCCGATCACGCTCAAGAAAACGCTTTTGCGCAACATCGCTGACGAGATCGACTACGCCCGGCTCGGCCGGCCGGCGCAAATCTGGATAAAATGCAATGCGCTGGTCGACCCACAGATCATCGACGCGCTCTACGCCGCGAGCCGCGCCGGCGTGCAGATTGACATCGTGATCCGCGGCATCTGCTGTTTGCGGCCGGGCGTGCCCGGTCTCTCGGACAATATTCGCGTGAAGTCCCTCGTCGGCCGATTTCTGGAACACGCCCGCATATACGCATTCGGCGCCGGCCACGGGCTGCCCAACCCAAAGGCGCGGGCGTTTATTTCGTCGGCGGACCTTATGCAGCGCAATCTCGACCGGCGTGTCGAGGCGCTTGTTCCGCTGCTCAATCCGACGGTGCACGAGCAAGTGTTAGAGCAGATCATGCAAGCCAATCTGATGGACAATCAGCAGAGCTTTCGCATTCTGCCGGACGGTTCGAGCGAGCGGATGGCGCCGGCCGAAGGGGAAGAGCCGTTCAATGCGCACAGTTACTTCATGACCAATCCCAGCCTGTCGGGGCGCGGCAAGGCGTTGATCGATTCCTTTCCGATGGCGCTGCGCAGGCGAGGCTGATAGACGCGCGTGTCCGCCGGAGCGGACGCCCAGCAGGATCATCCAATGCCCGGTACTACACCACCCCGACGACTGCCGGGCAAGCCCCTGGCGATCGTCGACATCGGCTCGAATTCAGTGCGTCTGGTGTCGTACGAATCACAGTC
>Ga0335076_10006376_pt1 | contig 11902 bp, 10 predicted proteins | sample Lox_Sample_25_FD_206717 | JGI IMG/M metagenome (GOLD analysis project Ga0335076, IMG submission 206717) | Soil microbial communities from Loxahatchee National Wildlife Refuge, Florida, United States - Lox_Sample_2.5 | ecosystem: Environmental > Terrestrial > Soil > Wetlands | place: USA... | reverse complement strand
AACGATGCTGAATTTAATTGGAGGACCAGCTCGTTAGCTTCGTTAATATGCGAGTTAATCTTGCTGGCAATTCCCGTATAAACTGCGCCCAATATCGAAGCGGGCAGCAGAATGATTGCAAGTAGCGAAACACATATTTCATATCTTCGTATCACGGAATGAGCTTTATTTTGGCAGGCGCGAATCGTTTCGGCCGTTACAGGATGAAGTTTCTTGGCGAGAACGGTGATCGCGGTAAGCAGCTTCTCAGGGTCCGGAGAGGCTTGCCAATTCGTCTCTCCTGGTTTGTCCGCCGCTAAGATTGGCTTTACAATATCATTTTCAACTTCAATGCCGGCCTCAACTGCGTACGCGAGTAGCTCATTCGCGTCTGCCAAAAGGCTCTCGAGCGGTTTTGACGGAGAAGTGGGGCCTCCGGACGGGGTGGCCTGGGCCCCGGTGGAAGGTCTTATCGTAGCGGCGATGATGCGACGGGTGAAGCCGGTGACCGGCGCGGGCTGAGCCTTAAGAGAAGGGGCCGTTGGGGCAACTTCATCGGTCCTGAATTCTCGCGAGGAACTCGCGGTTTCGAGGCGATCAGTCATACGCTTCCTCCACGAGTCGTTAGAATCGATCGGCCTGAAAACACTAGTAGACGTTATGAAAATACCGATCCGTATGAAAATACCGATCCGCGGGAAAAGATAAGTGACAGACGTCACAGTCCAGCGTGTCGACGATGCCGACCAAATCTGAAAGTTGCGAAATCCCCCGAGCGGAGGTTCATTTCGCCGGGGAAATGATGGCCGGACGGAATGGTCGGCACGCAATTGGCGCGCTAGGGCGCTATATCCGTACGGCGATTATGGAGCCGGCGCTCCCAGTCGAGCGCCTGGCGCACGATCTCGTCGAGATTGTCGCGGGCGGGTTTCCAGCCGAGCACGCTCTTCGCCCGGTCGGCCCTGGCGACGATGGCGGCTGGGTCGCCGGCGCGCCGTGCGGACACGACGACCGGAAAGTCGACGCCCGACACCCGTTTGACCACGGCGATCACCTCCTTGACCGTCTCTCCGTGCCCATACCCGCAATTGCAGACCAGGCTCCCGCCGCCCGCCCGCAGATAGGCGAGCGCGCTCAAGTGCGCTTCGATGAGGTCGGTCACCTGGATATAGTCGCGGACGCACGTGCCGTCGCGGGTCGGATAGTCCTCGCCGAAGATCTCCATTTTCGGATGGAGGCCGAGCGCGGTCTGCACGCCGCGCTTGATGAGATGGGTGGCGTTCGGCGTCGACTGGCCGAGCCGGCCCTCCGGATCGGCGCCGGCGACATTGAAATAGCGCAGCGCCACATAGCGGAAGTCGAAGGCGCGCGAAGCGTCCTCGAGCATCCACTCGACCATCAGCTTCGACCGGCCATAAGGAGAGACCGGCGCGAGCGCGGCGTCCTCGGACACCGGTTCGGCCCCGGTCTCCCCATAGACCGCCGCGGTGGAGGAAAATATGAACGTCTTCACGCCGCCCCTGATCGCCGCCTCGATCAGCGTGCGCGCGTTCGAAACGTTGTTGAGGTAGTAGCCGAGCGGGTCCGCGACCGACTCGGGGACCACGATCTTGGCGGCGAAATGGGCGATGGCGTCGATCGCATGCTCCTCAATCAGGCGCGCGACCAGCTCGGCGTCGCCGGTGTCGCCGACGACGAGTTTCGCGCCTGCGGGCACGGCCCAGGCGAAGCCGGTCGAGAGATTGTCGACAACCACGACCGATTCGCCGGCGTCGAGGAGGCCGAGCGCCATGTGGCCGCCGATATAGCCGGCGCCGCCGGTCACCAATACGCTCATGCCTTGCCCCCTGATTTGTCCTTCACGGCGTCAGCCGGAAACGCCGCATGGAACGGGCCGGCCGGAACGTGGTAGTCGGATATCAGGAATCCGCTCCGCCTGCTCCTTTCACCCTCCCTCGATCGAGGAATTGGACATCAATGGACAAACCCGTTCGCAAGGCCGTGCTCCCCGTCGCCGGTCTCGGCACCCGCTTCCTCCCGGCGACCAAGGCGATTCCGAAGGAAATGCTGACCGTCGTCGACCGGCCGATCCTCCAGTATGTCGTCGATGAGGCGCGCGAGGCGGGGATCGAGCATTTCATCTTCGTCACCGGCCGCAACAAGGGCGTCATCGAGGATCATTTTGATTACGCCTACGAACTCGAGGACACGCTCAAGCGGCGCGGCAAGCAGGCCGAATACGCGGCGCTGATGGCCGACCTGCCCGCCGCAGGCGCGACCAGCTTCACCCGCCAGCAGGCGCCGCTGGGCCTCGGTCACGCGGTGTGGTGCGCGCGCGAGCTCGTCGGCGCGGAACCGTTCGCGGTCCTGCTGCCGGACATGGTCACCAGGGGCGGACCGCGCGGCGGCCGCTGCCTCGCCCAATGCGTGGCGGCCTACGAAAAGCACGGCGGCAATATCATCGCGGTCGAGGAGGTCCCGCCCGCGGAGACCCATCAATACGGGATCGTCGGGGTCGGCGCCGATCACGGCGCAACCTTCGAGATCACCAAGATGGTCGAAAAGCCGCGGCAAGGGACGGCGCCGTCCAATCTCATCATTTCCGGGCGCTACATCCTCCAGCCGGAAATCTTCCAGATCCTGGAGCTGATCGAGAAGGGCGCGGGCGGCGAAATCCAGCTCACCGACGGCATGATCCAGCTTTCCCGAACGCAGTCCTTTCACGGGGTCCGCTTCGACGGGAGGACGTACGATTGCGGCTCGCGGCTCGGATTCCTCACCGCAAACGTGGCGTTCGCGCTCGACCGCGGCGACCTTGCGCCTGGCTTCAAGGAGGAACTGCGCCGGTTAGGCTTTTCCGGTAAAGGGGGCTGAATTTCGGGCGGCGGACGCCGCGCGACCCGCGCGGAGGCGGTTTTCCAATCCCGCCGCCCGATGATAAACAGCGCGCATGATTCAGGAACAGACAAGCGCGGTGCTGTCGGCCATCCGCACCGTCGCCAATGAGCGCGAGGGCCTCGCTAGTCTCGAAGAGGCGATCCGCACGACGGCTGAGGGTGGGCTCGGCGCCGCGTTCTCGGAAGCGGTCAAGACGATCTCGGCCGCGCGAGGGCGGGTCATCGTGACCGGCGTCGGCAAATCCGGACTGGTTGGACGGAAGATCGCCGCCACCTTGGCGTCGACCGGCGAGCCGGCGTCGTTCGTCCATTCCGCCGACGCGAGCCACGGCGACCTCGGCATGGTGCAGAGCGGCGACGTCCTGCTCGCCATCTCCTGGTCCGGCGAAACTGCGGAGCTGGCGCCGGTCGTCGCTTTCGCCAAGCGCTTCGCCATCCCGCTCATCGCCATGACCGCGCACGCCGACAGCACGCTCGGCCGCGCGGCCGACGTCTGCCTGACAATGCCGAGCGCGCCCGAGGCCTGCCCCAACGGGCTCGCGCCGACCACCTCGACCACGATGCAGCTCGTCCTCGGCGATGCGCTGGCGATTGCGCTGCTCGAAGGCCGCGGCTTCACCGCGCTCGATTTCCGCGCCCTTCATCCGGGCGGCAAGCTCGGGGCCAAGCTCGCCCACGTGCGCGAAGTCATGCACACCGGCGATCGGGTTCCGCGCATCCATGCGGGCGCGCGGATGGCCGAGGCGATCCTCGAAATGACGTCGAAAGGCTTTGGCTGCGTCGCGGTGTTCGAGGACGGCGAGCGGCTCGCCGGGATCATCACCGACGGCGATCTCCGCCGTCATCTTAAACCCGATTTCTCACTCGACACGCCGGTCGGCGCCGTCATGACCCGGCGCCCGCGCACCATCGCGCCCGACGCGCTGGTCGCCGAGGCGCTCGAGCAGATCAGCCACAAGATTCAGGCGCTGCTGGTCGTCGAGCGGGGGCGGGTGGTGGGCATCGTCAATTTCCACGACCTGATGCGCATCGGCGCGTTCTAGTCATCGAAGACGGGCCGCAAGCCGTCGTGTGATGCGCAACTGGCATGGCTCCGGCGACGAACCACGAATTGAGGCAGGATCGCGAAATCGCGACGGGGCGCTCCTGTTCCGTCCCTGTTAATACCCCTGTTCCTGCGCGAAAATGCCGCTGTTCCGCGCTCGGAATTGTGGCGAACGAATTGCCTCCACGGCCATGCACGGCGCGCATGTCACCCAGATTTCGCCTCAATCGCCAAGCGTCGTCGCCTGGCGTGCCGGATCAGAGACCGCTGCCCTCGTGGTTGATCTTTGCGGTGGCGACGTCGTCCATCATCGAGAGCAGCGTGTCGGGCACCGGCATGGGAGTGCACGCCCTGTCGCCGTCGATGAAGAAGATGAGGCCGCCGGAACTGCCGTCAACTTTGGCCAAGGCCGCCTTGTCGCCGTAGGGGAGGCCGGGCGGAGTGAGCGGGTTCATGGCGTAGATGCCGCGCAGGAATTCCCACTGGTCCGGCGTCAATTCGATCCATTTGCCGTTGCGGGCCTCGATCGCTTTCTTCGGCACAGAAACATCGACGCACTGGCCGGCTTCGCTTGCAAGCGCAAGGTGGGGCAGAACCGCGAAGGCGGCGGCCAACGCCAAAGCCTTGTTCAACATGAGGACCTCCTTATTCGGACGCCCCCGCGGGTGGTTTTCCTCGCCTAACGAACTTTCCGATCGTCCTTTCGCCGACTGACGCCACTTCAAACAAGCGACCCTAGCGCAAACTCTTTACCCAAGAATTATGCCAGCAACGGCCATAGTTCACAAAAACCCATGGGCCGGTCGCTCTGAAAAATACAGATGTGGTTGTCTAGGACGTGGGAGTAGCCCTGGTTCCTTACACATTTTCGTTAGCTGATGATTATTTGTGGCCGTCGCACAGTTTTTGGGCGAACCGTTGCAAAGCCTACGCCGGCGCGACGCCGAAACGCTCCAAATAGCCGGACGCGCGTTCACGCTCGCGCTGCGGATCAATCCCGAACTCCTCCGGCCGGTAGCGGTTCTTGCCGTAGCCGCCATTCGGGGCCTCGGCGACCTTTGCCGCCATCGCCGACCGCGCCGCCGCGGTCAGCTCGAGCCCAAAGGCGTCGTAGATCCGCTGAACCGTTGCGACCGGATCGGCGACCAGCGCGCGATACTGCACGTGCACGAGTCGGGAGCTGAGCGGAAAGGAAGGATCGTCGGCGAGCCTGACGATGCGCCGCATCCCGTCCTGCCAGTGGTCGGCGACCTGGCGGCCGATCTCCGGCCGGTCGATCGCGGTCGTGAATGGCGCGCGCATGAGCTCCGTCAGGCGCGCGGCGGAGGCGAGCACATGACCCGGATCGCGGTGGACGAGCACCAGCATCGCATCCGGGAACACCCGGGCGAGCGCGTCGAGCGAGAATACGTGTTCGGGCGATTTCAGGATCCAGCGCCGTGGCGCGTCGCGCGGGCCCTGCAGGTGACGGAGGAACCGCGCGAGGAACCGGTAAGCCTCGTCATAGCCGGATCTGTCGAGCCAGGCGTGATAGGAGGGCGCGCGATAGACGTCATTGAAACGCGGGCTCCTGAACACCTGGCTCGTGAATTCGATGCATTCCTGCGGCGCGTCGGCCTCCATCGGATGCAGGCTGGCGATCCCGGGCGAGAGCCGGGCGAACAGCCGGAGCTCGAGCTGCGCCTTCCGCCGTCCGGCGCCGAGCCCGGCCGCGCGATGCCCCGGATAGGGATAGATCGACTCCCAGATGCGGGGGGCCCGGTTCAGGGGATCCTCCGCCAGCAATCCATGCAGAAAGGTGGTGCCGCTGCGCGGCAGGCCGGTGATGAAGATCGGCGGCGCGAGCGGGCGCGCCGAAATCGCGGGATCCTCGCGCTCCTTGTCGGCCAGGATCAGAAGGGTCGAGAGCATCCGCTTGAGGTCCGAGCGCGTCGCAAGGCGCCCGAACGGCGTGAGCGACGCCTCGCGCCGAAGGCTCGAGGTCAGGGCGGAAAGCGCTTCAACGAGGCCGGGCTCGGCGAGGGAGCCGGCATCGAGGCGCGTGGCCGCCGCCGCCGCGGCGCTCAGCGGCTCGGGCGCGAGCGACGACTCATCGCCGCCGGCGACGGCGACGGCGAGCCGGTTCAGTCCCCAGGCGATCAATGCGCCGCCCTGGCGGAAGCGCCGCGGTCTGAGCTCGTGTTCATGGGGCCGCGGAATTAGCAGGCGGAACCTCAGCCCGCCATTCAAAAAGGCGGCAACGCCGAATTGGGCCCGAAGGCCGATTGAAAATGTTGAGGAATTCGCGGCCGGCGCTCCACCGGGGACGGAGAAAGGCGGTCGTCAGGGGTCGGCGACGGGCGCCGCGTCTCTCACGCTATCGTCACAAACTGTAGGCATGGTGTTGGCGCGCCGGTCACGGTTCGCCGAGGAGGGGAACCGGTCTCACGGCTATTCGCAAGACATTTGGGATCCCGCCCGGCCTCCGCAATCGGAGAACGAAGCTTGCACATTGTGAAAAAGCGCCGTGAGGCGGCCAGAACGTGAACGATGGATTCGCACATATCGGCGCGCTCGCGATTGGCTGGCTGTCGCTCGTATTGATTGCGGGGAGCCTGGCCGGCTGCTTATGCGCGCTCGGCGCAGCTCGGGCGGCACGCTGGTTCGTCCGGCGGTCAACCGCACCGGATCCGGCCGCGTGGCCAGCAGTCTCAATCCTCAAGCCGCTGCACGGCTTCGAGGAGCGGCTCGCCGAGAATATCGAGACTTTTTTCCATCAGGACTATCCGGGCGCAATTCAATTCGTCTTCGGGGTCCACAATCCTGGCGACAGCGCGATTCCCGTCGTCAAATCGCTGATCGCGCGCCACCCCGAGCTTGATGTTCAACTCGTCGTCAATCGCGCCGCGCATGGCGCCAACCGCAAGGTCTCGAACCTCATCAACATAGCCAGGGTCGCGCGGAACCCCGTGATCGTCTTGAACGATAGCGACGTCGCCGTCGGTCCAAACTATTTGCGGACTGTGGCGGCCGCTCTCGGCGAGCCCGGCGTTGGCGTCGTTACTTGTCTCTATCGCGCGGCGCCGAGCGGCAGCCTCTGGTCGCGGCTCGCGTCCATGGCGGTGGACGACCATTTCCTGCCCGCAACGATCCTTGGCCTTGCGCTCGGCCTGGCCCGGCCGTGCATCGGCGCGACAATTGCGCTTACTCGGGAAACCTTATCGCGGATTGGCGGTTTCGAAGCGGTCGCCGACCAGTTGGCCGACGACTACGCCATCGGCGCCGCGGCGCGCCAGGCCGGACTACGGGTGGTCATTTCCCCGATGCTCGTCGCCCATTCATTTGAAGAGGAAACGCTGAGAGAAGTAATGAGGCACGAACTCCGCTGGTCGCGGACGATCTTTACCGTCGATCCGGTCGGGTACATCGGCAGCGGCTTCACCCACGCCCTGCCGCTGGCGCTGATCGGGGCGGCGCTATGCGGCTTCGACGCCTGGGGGCTGGCCGCGGTTGTAACCGCGCTGGCTTGCCGGCTATTCTTGAAATACCGCCTTACGCGCGAATTTGATTTGCCAAATCCCGATTATGCTCTCCTCGTCCCCCGAGACATTCTCTCGTTTGTCGTTTATGTCGCCAGCTTCTGGTCAACGCGGGTCAGCTGGCGCGGACAGGATTTCGCGGTCGCGCCGGACGGAACGCTGCTCGAGAGGGCCCGGCCGCGGCCAGGCCCGGCGTCTTATGGAAAGGCGATGAGGTGACGAGGTGATGCGTACGCTGTTTCTTCAGGCTCCTTCCTTCGACGGGTTCGACGGCGGCGCCGGCGCGCGCTACCAGACGAAGCGCGAGGTTGCATCGTTCTGGTATCCGACCTGGCTCGCGCAGCCGGCCGCGCTCGTGACGGACAGCAAGCTGATCGATGCGCCCCCGCATGGGATATCGCTGGCCGAGGTCGTGGCTCAGGCCCGCAATTTCGACCTCGCAGTCGTGCATACATCGACGCCGTCCTTCGCCTCGGACGTGAAGACGATTGCGGCGCTCAAGGACGCCAATCCGCGCCTTAAGGTCGGGCTGATCGGCGCCAAGGCGGCGGTCGACGCCGAGGGAACGCTCAAAGCCGCGCGGGCCGTCGATTTCGCCGCACGCAACGAATTCGATTTCACGGTCAAGGAGGTCGCCGACGGCCGCGACTGGAAGTCGATCCTCGGCCTCAGCTACCGCGACGCCGACGGGCGGATCCAGCACACGCCCGACCGGCCGATCCTGGAAAACATGGACGATCTGCCGTTCGTCACGCCGGTCTACAAGCGCGACCTCGACATCACCAAATATTTCGGCGGCTATCTCCTCCATCCCTATCTGTCGTTTTACACCGGGCGCGGATGCAAGTCGCGCTGCACGTTCTGCCTTTGGCCGCAAACAGTCGGCGGGCATCGCTACCGCACCCGTTCGGTTGGCCACGTCATCGACGAAATGAAATGGGCGAAGGCCGCGTTTCCGGAGGTCAAGGAATTCTTCTTCGACGACGACACCTTGACCGACAACCTGCCGCGGGTCGAGGCGCTCGCCCGCGAGCTCGGCAAGCTCGGGGTCACCTGGTCCTGCAACGCCAAGGCCAATGTGCCGCGCGCCACGCTCAAAGTGATGCGCGACAATGGCTTGAGGCTCCTCTTGGTCGGCTACGAGAGCGGCAACCAGCAGATCTTGCACAACATCAAGAAGGGCATGCGGGTCGACGTCGCCAAACGGTTCGCCAAGGATTGCCGCGAGCTCGGCATCCGGATCCATGGCACGTTCATCCTCGGCCTGCCCGGCGAGACGCCGGAGACGATCAAGGAGACGATCGCTTTCGCCAAGGAAGTGAACCCCCACACGCTCCAGGTGTCGCTGGCCGCGCCTTATCCCGGCACGTTCCTCTATAAGCAGGCGCTGGAGAACGGCTGGCTCGACGACACGAGCGACGGCAGCCTTGTGAACGAGGACGGCAGACAGATCGCGCCTTTGAATTATCCGGGGCTGAGCCACACCGAGATCTTCGATTCGGTCGAGACCTTCTACCGCAGCTTCTATTTCCGGCCTTGCAAGATCGCCTCAATCATGGGCGAAATGATCCGGAGTCCGGAAGTGATGAAGCGGCGCCTGCGCGAGGGGGCGGAGTTTTTCCGCTTCCTGCGCGAGCGGCACGAGACAGCGCACTGAAATATCTCATCGTCACGGCGGACGATTTCGGCCTCGCCGACGAGGTGAACCGCGCGGTCGAGATCGCCCATCGCGACGGCGTCCTCACCGCGGCGAGCCTGATGGTCGGAGCGCCGGCGGCGGCGGACGCGGTCGAAACGGCGCGCAGGCTGCCGGGGCTCGCGGTCGGGCTGCATCTGGCGCTGGTGGACGCCAAGCCGGTTCTGCCGGCGACCGTGGTCCCGGACCTCGTGGGGGCCGACGGGCGATTCAGAAATGACCTGGCGCTCGCCGGCGCGGCGATATTCTTTTCGCCGCGCGTCCGGAGCCAGATGAGGGCCGAGGTCCGCGCCCAGTTCGAGGCTTTTCGCGCGACCGGGCTCAAGCTCGACCACGTGACGGCCCACAGGCATTTTCATCTGCATCCGTCGGTGACATCGGCGATTCTGGAGCTCAACTCAGAATTCGGCTTGCGCGCCGTTCGCGCGCCGCTCGAGCCGCGGGCGGTCCTGGCGCGGATCGAGGCCGGAAACCCGCGTCTGGCGGCGGCCGCGCTTGGCCCATTTGCGCGCCTTCAGCGTCGGCGGTTAAGAAGCGCGGGCATCGACGCGCCCGATCAGGTTTTTGGACTCGGCTGGAGCGGCGCGATGACCTCCTCGCGGCTCGCAGGGCTGATCGCCAATTTGCCCGGCGGAGTGACCGAGATCTACGCCCATCCCGCGACGGCCGAAGGATTCGCCGGGGCCGCGCAGGGCTATCGCTACCGGGAGGAACTGGCCGCTCTGACCTCGCCCGAGCTGCGCGGCAAGATCGCGGCGGCCGGCGTCGCCACCGGAGGGTTTGCAGACGCGTCGCGCTGGCGGAAAGCGGCTGGCGAACCCGAACTTCGGCCGTGATGCGCCATTCAGCGGCAAAGAGTGGCCGCGCCGCGCGACGACTGCCCGCGCGATGAAGACGGCTAATCGCTTGCCGGTCGGAGGCGTTCGTGCGCAAGCTTTGGCGCCGGAATACCGCGCGCCGCGGCGGTTTCAGGTCGAGGGGTCGCCAACTTGCACTACGATATCGAGGCCGACTGGCACCTCCTCAACACATGCAACTACCGTTGCGCCTATTGCTTTCTTGATACTGGGATGCTCCGAGAAAAGCTGCGTAGTTACGCCAGCCCTGAAGCCTGGGAATCCGCGTTCAACGCGACCGGCAAGACCTGGCTTCTGCATCTGACCGGCGGCGAACCGTCGATCTACCCCGATTTCGTCGAACTGTGCCGCCGCCTGACCCGCCGCCATGCCATTTCCTTCAACTCAAACCTGACAAGCGCGTCCATCGTGGAATTTGCCGAAACGGTAGACCCGTCCCGGGTGAACTTCATCAACGCCGGGCTCCATCTCGCGGAACGCGAGGAGCGAAGCGGAAATCGCCGTTTTCTCCAACATGCCGAGCTCTTGCGAAAAAGCGAGTTTCCGATCGTGGTTTCGGCGGTGGCGACGCCGCCCATGCTCGAACGCTTTTCGGATGCCGTATCGCTTCTGAACGGCACGGGCCTTTTTCCGATCCCCAAGCTTCTTCGCGGGACCTTTGCCGGGCGCAAATATCCCGAGGCCTATAGCGAATTGGAGCGGGCGCGGTTCCGCGCCTATGCCGCAGAGGCGCGTCAGGCTTACGAGAGCCTTCTGGCCGGGAGGTCGGAGGCGCTCACGATCAACCTGTTCGACGACGACCAACTTCTCGAAGGTAAGCCGCGTTTCACCGGCCGTTCTTGCGAGGCGGGGCGCCGCTTCGTTCGATTGGACCCTGACGGCGAGGTTTTCCGTTGCTCGCACAAGACGCGGCTCGGCAATCTTCTCGCCGGCACATTCACGCCAACCCTGCAGGCCAGGCCGTGCGACACCTTCTACTGTTATTATTTCTGCCAGAAATATGCGTCGGACGGATCACAAACCACAAAGCCCCCGCCTTCCTCTTCCACCCGCTCCGAAGTCCTCCCTCTGGCGGCCTTGAGCCCGAACTGATCAGGTGAGCCCGCCTCCGCCGCTCGCTTCGCCGCCGCCCGCATCCCATGTCCTTCCTCCGCGCGAGAGAAGGGAGGGCGCGCATCGTGTTAAGCTGGCGGATCAATGAAGAAGCAAAGGAGGCGCTGCTATGGCGGTCGGTCAGATGGAAATGGCGTTTGGCGCAACCGCGCCCGATTTCCGGCTTCCGGCCACCGATGGCCGGACCTATGCGCTGAGGGACGTGGCCGGCGAAAAGGGAACGGTCATCGTCTTCATCTGCAATCACTGCCCCTATGTGAAGGCGGTGATCGGCCGGCTCGTCGCCGACGCCCGGGCGCTCATGGCCGAAGGCGTCGGCTTCGCCGCCATCTGCTCGAACGACGCCGCGAGCTACCCGGAGGATTCGTTCCCGAAGATGCGCGAATTCGCCTTGGCGCACGATTTCCCGTTCCCCTACCTGCACGACGAGACGCAAGGTGTCGCGCGCGCCTATGGCGCCGTCTGCACGCCCGACTTTTTCGGCTTCGACCGCGACCTCAAGCTCAAATATCGCGGCCGCCTCGACGAGGGCCGCACCGCGCCGCCGCCCGCGAACGCCCGCCGCGAACTCTTCGAAGCGATGCGCGCCATCGCCCAAGGCCTGCCGGCGCCGGCGAACCAGGTCCCGTCGATCGGCTGCTCGATCAAATGGAAGGCGGGGCGGGGGTGAGAGCGAGCGGCTTGAACGCGGCCATCGAGGGCACGATGCCGACGAGATTGCCGTTTTTGTCCAAGATGGCGCCCGTGGATGGCCGGGACAAGCCCGGCCATGACGGCGAAAGCCAAACTCCATCGCT
>Ga0335076_10006374_pt1 | contig 11903 bp, 10 predicted proteins | sample Lox_Sample_25_FD_206717 | JGI IMG/M metagenome (GOLD analysis project Ga0335076, IMG submission 206717) | Soil microbial communities from Loxahatchee National Wildlife Refuge, Florida, United States - Lox_Sample_2.5 | ecosystem: Environmental > Terrestrial > Soil > Wetlands | place: USA... | reverse complement strand
CTGGTGAGGATTGGCGGCTTGGACCCACACTTCAACGGTCGTGCTTCCGGGGTCGACCGCGGGGCTGACGACCGTGACCTTGCCTTGGGCTGCGGCGTCTAGGCCGGGGACTGTCATCGTAACCGAGTCCCCGACCTTCAGCCGCGCAGCGTCGGCTTGCGGGAGGTGCGCGCGGGCCACTACTTGCGAGAGATTCATCACCGTGAGCAGGGGAGTTCCTGCGGCGGCCATCTCGCCCGGATAAAGCGGCCGGTCGGTAACGAAGCCATTGATAGGGCTGCGGATTTCGGAGTAGCTTAACTGGGCGTTCGCGCCCATGTACTTGCCTTTTGCCGATTCCAGTTGGCCTGCCGCCGACTTGAGGGTCTGCCGCTTTTCAATGGCCATCAATCCGTCGAAATGCTTTTGGGCGATGGCGTATTGATTCTGAGCCTGGGTCAGGTCGACACCGGCTTGATCCAGTTCCTTGCGGGGCAGCGCGCCCTGCTGAAACAGATCCTGGCGGCTGTCGTAAATCTTCTTTTGCGCCTCCAGGCTCTGCTGAGCGGCGTGTGTCTCCAGTTCAGCTTTCTGGATCTCCTGCGGCAGGCTGGCGCCGGTTGTGGTTTCGTAAGCGGCCTGCGCCTGATCATAGTCTCCCTTGTTTTCCTCGAGCGCGGCGGCGAGGTCGCGATTTTCCAGAACGGCGAGAAGCTCGCCCTTGTGCACGCGGCTGCCGCGCTTCACATAAAACTCCTTAATGGGCGCGCTGATTTTTGGGGTGATGGCCGACTGTTCCAGCGGGAACAGAACTGCCTCCGCAGAAATGGTGTGCTGCAGTGACGTCTTCTGCACGGCGATTACCTGGACTGGCACTGCGGGCTCTTTCTCTGGAGTTTCGCTGGAGCAGGCGGCGGAAAAAAGGAGGGCGGCAAGCCCGGCATACGCTGGAACTTGCCTCCAGCGGACGGTACCACTGCCCGCCAGATCGCTTGCCCCGCTTGACAAGGCGCGGGGCTTCGGGATGACGCTCGGGAGGGAAACGAAAGCCAGGGGCGAGTGGGTGCGGTTCATTTTGCTCAGAGAGTCCCCGTCAGGGTTTGTAGATTTGCCATCGCCAGGCGGTAACGCGCTTGACCGTCGTCGAAGGCGTTGCGGGCAGAGGTCAGCGTGTTTTGAGCGTCGACTACCTCCAGCACCGTTGCCTCTCCTGCCTGGTAACGCAGAATGGTGAGACGCGAGCTCTCTGCGGCAAGGGCGGCGGACTCGCTCAGTGAGTCCAATTCTGTGCGCGCGGTCTGCGCCTCGTCGTAGAACGCTTGAAGGTCGCTCAGCAGCCTTCGCTGGGCGAAGCTCAGCTCCACGTGGGCCTGCTGCTGGCGCAGATCGGCTTGCTTCAACTTGCTTCGATTGGATCCCCAGTTCCACACCGGCAGCTGAAGTGTGGCGGTGGCGGCGTATCCGAGATTGCGCAACACCTGTCCCGAGGAAGGATCGAATTGGTGGACCGCGAAACGGCTGGAATCAATTCCGTAAAAATAGTCGAAGCTTAACGAGGGCAGGAATCCGTTCCACGCAGCCGTGACTTCATGCCGCGCCTCCTGCAGTGCGGCTACAGCGGCGCGCAACTCCGGATTATTGCGGGCGGCAGCGGCTTGGATCTCAGGAAATGCCGGTAGAGGCTCGGGAGGCTGGAGATCGTCCACGATGGCGAAGTCTTGATTGAAGTCGGGGAAGAGCAACACTGCCAATTCCAGACGGCTGCGGTTCATCCCCAGTTCCGCATCCTGCAATTCGCGCTCCTGCTGCTGATATTGAATCTGTGCCTTGATGGAATCCGAGTGCGCAACCTCGCCGCCTTTCTCCAGCTTCTGGCTAATGTCGAGGAATCGCTGAGCTTCGCCGGCGGCACGCTGGGCGGTGGCATATTTCCGCTGAGCGACGGCGAATCCGTAATAAGCCTGCACGACCGTGACCACCAGCCCCCGCGCCGCTATCTCTGCCCGCGCCTGTGCCAGGGTTTGAGCAGCCGAAGCACGCCGGTAGCCGGCGAAATTCTCGAGAGAGATTTCTTGGTGCACATTTCCCTGTGCGGCGTATTCGTGCACCGCGTTGCTGGCGATAAATCGTCCCGTGGGCGTGTTGTTGCCCTCGGTGTACAGGATCTGCGTGTTGTAGTTCACGCTGGGCAACAGGGCAGCCCGGCTCTGGACGCGATTCTCTTTCGCCAGGGCGAAGTCGGTTGCGGCTGCGCGATATTGGGGATTATTTTGCCGGGCGCGCTGCAAGGCGTCTTGCAGCGTGATCGTGAGCGGCGCAGCGCTAGAGGGCTGGCCTCCCGCGTCCGTCACACTGCCTTGATTCGTCTGCGCACAAAGAGTGATTGCGCACAACACAACCAGCAGAATGCACGCCCCAGATGACGCTCTCATGTCATCGACCCTCTATGGATACTTATCGTGACGGATGAAAGATTAAGGAAAGCTGAAGCCAGCTAGTTCCTCGCAACCGGTAGTTCAACGGTCACTCGTGTGCCGTGGCCGGGGGCACTATCGGCGTAGATGGTCCCGCCGTAGGCTTCGACCAGCGCTTTCGCGATTGCGAGGCCCAGACCGAAGCCGCCGGTGGCGCGGGTGCGCGAATGGTCGCCGCGATAGAAGCGGTCGAAAATGTGCGGCAAGTCGTCGGGTGCGATGCCTATCCCGTGATCCTGGAAAATCACCTGCGCCGGTCCGCCGTCATCGTGCTCGACGGTGACCTCAACCGAACTACCCTCGGGACTGTAGCGCACCGCATTTTCCAGCAGATTGATCCAAACCAGCTGAAGGTCCTCGGGATCGGCGCGCAACAGAACCTGGCCTCCGCGGGCGAGGCGAATATCCGTCTTGCGCTCTTGGGCCAGGTTACGGATACGCTCAATTGCCTCCTCGCAGGTGGAGGAAATGTCAGTCAGGGGAAGGTCGCGTCGCAGCGCTCCGTGCGCCCACTGTTCCGCGCGGGTGAGGCGCATCATCCATTGCAGTAATTGTTCGAGACGCGCCAGGTCTTCCAGGGAGTGCTTAAGTCCAGTTTGATATTCCTCCGAAGTGCGCGGCCGATGGAGCAAGGATTGCAGCGTGGATTTCAGCACGGCCACGGGAGTCTTCAATTCGTGGGCGGCATTTCCTAGAAATTCGCGTTCCTGCTCAAAAGAGCGCTGCAGGCGCGCGAGCATGGTGGTCATTGAGTCGGTCAAGGGGCGCAACTCCTGCACCTGCTCGGCATCCGGCGGCGGAAGAAATTTCCAGTTCTGCGCGGAGACCATGGAAGCCTGCGCAGCCAGATGCCGCAGCGGCAGCAGACCGCGGCGGATGCCCCAGAGCGCCAGCAGCACGGTGACTCCTACCAGCAGCGCGCCCGAAAGAGCGATGAAGCCGCCCGCTTCCCGCACCTGCTCCTGCAGGCGAACCATCGGGGCGGCATAAATGAGGGTGAGAGTCTGCGGACGGAAGGCCGAGCCCTCCTCGCGATCCAGCACCGGCACGTGCCAGATGCGCAGTGCGCGATAGCGAACTCCGGACAAAGCGAACTCCCAGTGCTCGTCGCCCTCCGGTGGAATGTCGAGACTGCCGGGCCAATTGGAGGAACGCACCAAAACCCCTGCGCGCTCGGTCCAGACGGTGAAAAGGTCGGGATGAGTGGGATCGACCGGGCCGGGGATCATGGTGTGGTCGAAGTACACATTGCCGCTGGCGTCTTCGTTGTAACGCACCAGCGCCCCGACGCTCATGGCGCGGGCGCGCATGCTTGCATCAAGCGTGCTCAGCAGGCGGCGATGGGTGTAGTAGACACCGGTGGCCAGCAACCCTGCGGCCAGCAGGCATTGCGACAGCACTACCGTCGCAATCAATCGTCCTTTGATGGAGTTGAGCACAAGCTCAGTCCTGCAGAATGTATCCCTGTCCCCGGCTGGTGTGAATCAACTCGCGGTCGGAACCGTCATCCAGTTTGCGCCGCAGACCGGAAATATACACTTCGATCACGTTGCTGAATTTCTCCCAGTTGTAATCGTAAAGGTGCTCGAGCAGTTCGGTCTTGGAGACGACCGCGCGCGGACGATGAGCGAGGTACTCCAGGACTCGGTACTCCATCGCGGTCAAAGTGATCTGCCGGCCTCCACGCCGCACCGTGCGATTCACGGTGTTGAGTTCCAGGTCGCCAATGATGAGTACCGGAGAGGGCTGGCCCTTGCCGCGCCGGATCAAAGCTTTTGCCCGAGCCAGAAGTTCACCGAGGTCGAATGGCTTAGTGAGGTAATCATCGGCACCCGCATTCAGCAAAGCGACGACTGATTCCTTTTCATCGCGTGCGGTGACCACGAGCACCGGAGTATGCTGTCCCGCTTCGCGGATCTTGGTGAGCAGTTGCATGCCGTCCATGTGCGGCAGCATCAGGTCGAGCAGCACCAGATCATAGGCGTTGGATTCGGCCAGGAAGAGGCCTTCGCGGCCATCGTTCGCGACATCGACGGCATAGCCTGCGCTCTCCCGCAGACTGCGAGCGATATTCTCCGCCAACCGCGGCTCGTCCTCGACGATGAGCACTCTCACAACACACCGCCCTTAGGCTACCGCCATCAACCTTAACTTTTTCTTAACTCCCAGGGAAGTGGAGGACCTGTTTCCTCCCAATCAGGTCGCGTCGGACCGTTCTGGCACAGCTGGCTATCGGGATTGCGGACCGACGCCGCCGGGGGGACGAAGGTTCCGGCTATCAACTGTATGCATTCAAAGGGGCTTCTCCTTTTGTTTCGCCTGGCGAATGTTTGGCGAAAGAGTTGCTGTTCAGAATAGCGTATCGCAGGCCAAATCGGGCGGAACGCAAGCGAGCGAGGGAATCTGATGATCGACCTGAACGAAATCAAAATTACGCAGCGCGACGAGGAAGTGCTGAAACTGCTGGTGCAGGGTTGCAGCAACAAGGAAATCGCAAGCCAGCTTAACATCAGCCCGCGCACCGTGAAACAGCATCTGCGGACGCTGTTCCTGCGGGCGGGCATTACCGATGGCCGGAAGCGGGTGAAGCTCGCAACTGCCATGTTCATCAAGGAGCAAACCCAATCATGCAACCACGCGATCGGCTAACCCATAAAGAAGTTCAGGTGGCAACCATGGTCTGGCAGGGTATGACCAACCGGGAGATCGCCAAACTGATCGATACCACCGAGCAAGTCGTGAAGAATTACCTGCGCAGCACTTTCGACAAGCTCGGAGTCTGGAGCCGTCTGGAACTGGCGCTGTACGTAGCCAGCCACGGTGGGGCCGGATGGACCTCCGAGCTCGGGCTGAATCGTGACCTTCGCACGGACACCGAACTGGAAGTGGCGCAGGCGGTGTAGAAGGCCTGGGTCTGGCGGGGCCATGGTTTCCCCCAGGGAACCAACCTGGGAGAATCACCGTGGCCCAGACCTGCTGGTGAGAGGAGTTTCTGCCCGATTTTTCACAGAAAGGTGGGCGGGATCTCCAGATGGATCCGGCAACTCGGACCTGCTGAAACCTGCAACCGCCCGCAAATCTGCGGTCTCGGCTGTCAGCGGCTCGGACAATTTGCACCATTCCTGCAACAATCGCCTGTGGATGGCCCGCATTCCGCTGATTCTAAAGTGCTTCTGGCGTCGCTAATTCAGTTGATTCGGAGCGCGCCGAATAGTACACACCGCCGGAATCGTTTCCGTTGGGTTATCGACAAGCGGAGCGGAGGAGATCCCGGTTTTTCCTCCGTCGTGAGCACCCCAAAATATGGAGCCCACTGCCCCCACTTCGGTCCGTCCCTGCGTTTTGGTCGTGGATGATTCTCCCGACATGCTGCGTTACCTAAAACTTCTTTTGGAAAGCGACTCTTACCGGGTGGAAACCGTTGCCACCGGAATGGAGGCGCTTGATCGTTTGCGCAAGGGAGACGTTCCCAACGTGGTGCTGCTGGATTTGCAGATGCCCGGCATGGATGGTTTGAAGACTCTGCGCAAGCTGCGCAAGCTACATCCTGACCTGAAAGTCATCATCTGCTCGGGCTCGGAGGATGCCAGTCAAAGGCAGAAGGCGGCGATGCTGGGCGCCTATTCCTACCTCACCAAGCCGGTTCATCATTTGTATCTTTCTGCCGTGCTCGAGCGATGCCTGAGCGACAGCACCGGGAAGGGCACCCATTCGCTTGGCAACCTGGTGCAGTTTCATCCGATACGCTGGCAGTAAAGGCGTCTATCTCATCGGTATGCGGGTGATACTCTGCAAGTATTTGGCGAGCCGTGCGTGGTCTTCCGGGGAAACCTCGAGGAACTGAACGCCGATACCGAAACCCGGCCGGCTGCTTACCACTTTCCCGCTCAGCCTGAGCTTCTCGTCTTTGATCCAGAGACCGATCTTGAGTTTAGTTCCAGCTTTCAGGGGAATCGGCATCTCGACGAAACATCCCCCCATGCCCAACTCGGAGGCCTTGGTCCAGATCGGAGCGGCCTGCCCCTCGGGATTGAGTTCGACCGAGATGGTGCACTTCAGGCGCGGATGCTTGCGGCGATCGGTAGAGGGCGAATGCCGGCCGTACTCATCAACAGCCGGCGATGGGGTGATAAAGTCCCAGAGTGGCTTTTCCGGCGCCAGGTTCAACAGGCCGATCTGGCCTTGCTGAGGGGTGCCGCGGCCGCCAACCCATTTCACCGAGAATCGGCCTTTATTGCTGCCGTGCGACAAGCCGAGAATCTCGCCCGGCTTGACCTCAACCTCGACGCCACTGACTCGAACCCCATTCCGGCTGACGTCGATGCTGGAAACCGCGCTGGAGAAGGGACGACCGTAGGCATCGGTGCCGAAGAGGCGCACCGCCACTTTGATTTCTTTCCGAGGCTCCCGCCGCTGACCCATGACGAGCCACTCCAGTTCCATTTCGGAATCAGGGCCTAATTCTGATCGATGGTATGGCACAGCGGCACGCTAGCCAAGTGACTTGGTACGTACGCGGAGAACCAAGATGCGCAAGCCGCGGCAAATCTCTGCAAAAGCTTGCAATTGCGCCTGTGGTTACTGCGGTCATCTCCTGCAACATGGTGATGGCAAAGCGCTTATCGAGTGTTCGGCGGCCCCTGGATTGCACTGCAAGGAATGTCGTCGATCCTGGTCGCCCCCGACACCCTGCGAGGCAAGGAATGGCTTACAAAGAGACGTTCTGGATGGCCTGCGACTCGACCGAGCAGTTGCGGGCGGAGTACGGCCCATTCCACAGCCGGGCGGAAGCTGAAACCGAGGCGCGCAAGCTGGGTTTTGGCTTCGTGCTGCGCTACGAGCACATCATCGGCGAGAACGAAGAGATCCAGGAAGTTCGCTGCATTTTTATTGAGTTGTCAGGCCCAGTCGCGGTGAAGACCCCGCGCAAGCTTCACACCCGCTGCGCCAGTTGCGGCGAAACCTCGGTTCACGACGAAGTCTGGCAAGCCGAAGTCTGGGCCGATATCCACGAATTCGAGCACACCCGCCACCTGGTACGCCTGTTCGAGCAGACCCGGGCCGATGGTCTGAAAGAAATAGCCGACTGGCGCGATCTCTGCGCCTAGAGGACCCGAGGGCACAGTCGTCCTCAGCCCCTGCCATTCGGTCTGGGTCCTTGATTGACGATGGGCGCGCTGCCTGAGGTGGGAGTTCTTCCGGCAATTTCCCACAATCCTTTCTTTTTGCTACGCTATTGCCGCGATCTCTTTTGGCCTTGCGCCACGGGAAAGAGAGTCCTCCGGAAAAACTATGCTGCTGGTCATTACGCTGGTCCTGGCGCTGATTCCTCTGTTAGGCATCGTCCTCATTTTCACCTCAGGCTCACTATTTACCGTGGACGGCCTGTTCATGACCCTGATTCTGCTCGCCATGTCTGGGATTGTGGGACTGAACGTGATCCTAGAACTGCGAAAGGGCAAGGGGTCGACGGGAGGCACCCGCGGCACGGGCGTGCGGGCCACCGCCAAATCGATTGGTGGCAATGTTGATCGCGGGCGCGTAGAAAGCGTCCAGTTCTTCGAATCGAACGTCGGACAAACCAACAAGTCGGTGGTCACGCTGGCCGACGGCGCAAAGTCCTCCCATATGCTGATATTTTCCGGTGACATGCGTAACTCGTTGCCGGTCGGCAAGAAAGTGGAAATTGCCTTTCGCGAGGCTGAGGGCGGAAAGATACTGCTGAATGTAGATTATTTCTAATGATTTGCCCGCTTTTGTCGACACACCCGCACAAATTACCAAGGTAATCCACGATTGCATTTCTCCACGTTTGGACGCCGCCCTTTGATGTAAATATGACTTCATCCCGTTCCGATGGTAATTGATGTCGACCGCGCCGCAGGCGCCGGCCCCGCCGGCTACCAGGGTGGAACGTGCCGAGGAGATCCAGGTCCAGATTCAGGAGCTCTCCGGCCGCGACTTTCAACTCTGGTCGATCGGAATTCTGGTCATGCTGGTGTTAACCGCCGGCATGCTGGCCTTGATCTGGCCGAACCTGGTGTGGAAGCCCCGCCTGGTTCATATCGAACAGGGCTACCTGCCACAACTGTTTTTTGGACTGATTTCGCTGATCGTGCTGTCGAATATTTACCTGCTGACCCAGAAGAGCGCCCTCAACGCCACCCGCAAGAAGCTGATTCGTGAGCTGGTGCTCAATGAACGCCTGGAAAGTCTTTCCCTGATCGACCATCTGACCCAGTTGCTCAACCGCCGCGCTTTGAACGAACTCATCCCGCAGGAAGTGGCTCGCGCCAACCGCACTGGCAATAGCCTGACCTTCCTGATGATCGATCTCGACGACTTCCGCGTGATCAACTCCAAGTTCGGGCACGCCGAGGGAGACGAAGTCCTGGTGGAATTCGCCAAAATCCTCAAAGCGATTTTTCGCGGAGGAGACGTGGTCTTCCGCAATGGCGGAGACGAATTTCTGATCGCTATGCCCGACACCACCGAAGAACAGGCCGAGTACCCGGTGCAGCGCCTGCAACGCATGGTGACGGACTGGAACGCAAACGCTCACAAGCAGTTCGAGCTTTCCTTCAGCTGGGGCCTGGCGTCCTACGTCACCGGCGCCGACGTCGCCGACGTCCTGCGCGCCGCCGACCGCAAGATGTACCAGAAGAAACACAAGCTGGTGCCGGTGTTCTGAAGTATTCCGTTCCGCGAGGTTTTCCTGACCTAGAATCCGGCGAAACCTGAGTCGTTCTCTCCCACCCATTTAGGTGCCAGTTCCGGTCAATTTCACTTCCTGAGGGCTGCCGCCGCCGTCGTCGCTGACTGAGACAGTTGCCGTCCGCTTGCCCTTCGCCGAGGGCTGAAAGGTGACCTTGATAAAGCAGCTTGCTCCTGACGCCACCTGACTGCCGCAGTTGTTGGTTTCAGCAAAGTCCCCGGCATCGGTTCCGGTTATCGAAATATCGCTGACATTCACCGCAACGTTGCCCTTGTTGGTGAGCGTGATCTTCTTGGGGAGGGTCTTGGTTCCGACTGGTTGAGTCCCAAAGTTGATCTTGGTTGGAAGAAGCTGCACGAACGTTCCAGTGCCCGTCAGCGGCACCTGTTGCGGACTGCCGGGCGCGTTGTCCTTGACGTTGACTGAGCCGGTTTGGACGTCTTTGTCTGTGGGATGAAACTTGACATTGATCGTGCAATTCGCTCCAGGATCAAGGCTGCTGGGACAGTTATTTGTTTGCTTGAATTGGCCGGACACGCTGATCTTGGCAATCAACAGGGTTCCGTCGCCTGTATTTGTCAAAGTGACCGGCTGCGCTGGGCTGTTAGTGAAGACCACTTGAGTAGGGAAAGTGAGACTCGCAGGAGAGAACGTCACTACTGCCTGCGTGCCGACGCCCGACAGAGAGACTTTCTGCGGGCTGTTCGGAGCGTCGTCCGTGACCATCACCGCAGCACTGCGGTTGCCGGTAAACTTCGGCTTGAAGACAACACTGATGTTGCAGCTACCTCCCGCGAAAACGGATGTACCGCAGTTGTTGGTCTCGGTGAAGTCGCCCCTATTGGTTCCGGTGATCTTAATGCTTGTGATATTCAGAGTGTTGGTGCCGCTATTGGTGAGAGTGCTGTTTTGGGGTGAACTCTTGATTCCAACACTCTGGTTCCCAAAATCGAGGGTCAGAGGCCACACCTGATCTCCAGCAACAAACTTGGTTACGAAAACGTCTTGACTAGTACAGCCACCTGCACATTTCAGCTGAAACGCGCCTGGTGTGGTTGGAAAGTCGGATGAGCCAGTACCGCCGATCACATGAGCGTCGCCAGACGAACCCACTATTATGCCAGTAGCCTGGTCAATGCCGCCGCCACCCAAGAATGTCGAGTAGACCAGTGCCGAGCCTGTCGGCGTCAGTTCCGTCATAAAGGCGTCAGGAACACCACCGCCGCCGCAACCGCCGCCGCACGCGCTTTGGAAGGCTCCGGGAGTGATGGGGAAGTCGACCGAGTCTGTTGCTCCGGTCACATAGGCGTTGCCCGAGGCGTCCACTGCTATGCCCAACGCTTCGTCGTAGCTGCCTCCCCCCAGATAGGTGGAGTAAACAAGCGACGATCCGCTCGGATTAACTTGAGCCACAAAAGCCTCATAAAAACCGCCGTTACAGCTTGCGCATGTCACTTGAAACGCACCGGATGTGATAGGAAAGTCGGCTGAAAGAGTAAGCCCAGTAACATAAGCGTCACCCGAAGCGTCTACAGCTACACCAAAGCCGCCCTCGATGTCGCTGCCACCCAAAAAGGATGAGTAATCGAGAGCCGAGCCGGAAGAGTTCAGTTTAGTGACAAATGCATCTCCCAAATCACAACCGCCGCCGGCATATCTAGTTTGGAATGCATCTGGAGTAGTCGGAAAGTCGGTTGAACAGGTTTCACCGGTCACATAAGCATTTCCTGAGACGTCAATAGCCACACCCTGGCCAAACTCTGCATTGCTTCCGCCCAAAAATGTCGAGTAGACGAGTGCCGAGCCTGTCGGAGTGAATTTCGTCACAAAGGCATCACCGCCACTACAACCCCCGCCACACGTCGTCTGAAAAGCCCCCAGGGTCGTTGGAAAGTCCGGTGATGCCGTAAAACCGGTTACGTAGGCATCGCCTGAGGCGTCAACAGCTACACCAGCCCCGACATTAGAGCCGTTGCCACCGAGATAAGTAGAGTAAGCAAGAGAGGATCCATTGGAATCGAGTTTGGTCACGAAAGCATCATATCCACCACAATTTCCCCCGCACGACGTCTGAAAGGCTCCTGGCGTGGTTGGGAAATTATTAGATTGCGTAAAACCCGTGACATAAGCATTTCCTAATGCATCCAACGCAACGCTCGAACCATAGTCGTCGCCATTGCCTCCAAGATAAGTCGAGTACACAAGTGCCGAGCCTGTTCCATTGATTTTAGTCAGGAACACATCTCTAGACCCGCCTCCGAATATGGTCTGGAACGCGCCACTAGTGACAGGAAAATCGACTGAAGTCGTCGCCCCGGCGATGTAGACATTCCCGGAGGAATCAGCAGCAATTCCATTTCCGGACTCGTTGCCACTGCCGCCCAGATATGTGGAATACATCACAGCGGGGTCAATTATGAGCGGCCGTCTGGAGTCGTAGCTTCCTACTGCAAATGCTACTCGATATCCATGCTTGATAACATAGTGGGCATCAACCTCTTGCCTCGTTCCATTGTTTTCCTGGTACACAACTGGCTTGTTCCAGCGAACTTGTCCCCGGTTCAAGCGAAGTACCAAGTCTCCGTCCTTGCCTAGACTGATGTGCTCGGCTCCGCGAATGTCGAACTGGATGCGGTGCGGGTCGGCACCCGGTGCGACGACAAAGTCGTACTCCAGTTGCCGCTGGTTGCCGTAGTAGACCAAGTCAATGTCCGGATAAATGGCTTCGTACCTTA
>Ga0335076_10006373_pt1 | contig 11903 bp, 9 predicted proteins | sample Lox_Sample_25_FD_206717 | JGI IMG/M metagenome (GOLD analysis project Ga0335076, IMG submission 206717) | Soil microbial communities from Loxahatchee National Wildlife Refuge, Florida, United States - Lox_Sample_2.5 | ecosystem: Environmental > Terrestrial > Soil > Wetlands | place: USA: Florida... | reverse complement strand
GCGCTTTCAGTTCGGCGACGTCGTGCTGACGACCAAGCTGATCGACGGTACCTTCCCCGATTACGCGCGCGTCATTCCGACCGGCAACGACAAGCGCCTCGTCGTCGACAAGGAGCCGTTCGAGAAGGCGGTCGATCGGGTCTCGACCCTCTCGTCCGAGCGCGGGCGGGCGATCAAGCTCGCGATCGCCGAGGGCAAGATGACGCTCTCGGTCAACAATCCCGATTCAGGCTCGGCCAGCGAGGAGATCGAGGCCGACTACGATTCGGCGCCGATCGACATCGGCTTCAACGCCCGCTATCTGCTCGACATCGTCGGCCAGCTTTCGTCCGACACCGCGCTCATCCGTCTCGCCGATCCCGGCTCGCCGACCCTCATCCAGGACCGCGACGGCGCGCCCGCGCTCTACGTGCTGATGCCGCTGCGTGTGTGAGGCGGCGTGAGCCTGCCGGCCCCGAGCCTCGAGCTTAAGCTAGTGGGAATGGGCGCGTTCATATTCGTCGCGAAACTGATCGAACTTGTCCAGAAGTTCGCGAAGGTCTCGAAAGCTCGAATCCAGATGAGCCACGACGCGGTGATATTCGCGGCCGCCGCGGGATTGGCGCCCCAACTCGTCGATCGCGGCATTGACCTGACGGTTGATGCGGCCAATGTCATGGAGCACCTCCTCGATGCTTCCGAGATGCCGCCAAAGCGGCGCGGAGTGCGGATCGGGCATGGCGGTGCTCCCTGCAGCGGGTCTCGACTAAGCGGCGCCATTGCGCCAGCGCCGCCGACGCAACTCACATCAACTCAATCAATATCGCCCGGAAGTCGTCGACGTTGGTCAGCGTCGGCCCGGTGACGACGAGGTCGCCAAGCGCCGCGAACAGGGAATAGGAATCGTTGTCATCAAGGCGGGCGCGCGGGTCGAGGCCGTTGGCCCGGGCGCGGGCGAGGGTGTCCGGGGTCACGATCGCGCCGGCGGCGCTTTCGAAGCCGTCGATGCCGTCGGTGTCGGCGGCGAGCGCAAAGACGCCCTCCCGCCCGTCGAGGGCTAGCGCAAGCGAAAGCGCGAATTCGCTATTGCGGCCGCCGCGGCCCTGGCCGCGGATAGTCACCGTCGTCTCGCCGCCGGACAGCAGAACGCAGGGTGGTCGGGCAGGTTCGCCGTTTCGCGCGGCGCTAAGCGCAATACCGGCGTGAACCACTCCGCATTCGCGCGCTTCGGCCTCGATCGCGTCGCCGAGAATGAGCGGCGCATAGCCCGCCTCGCGCGCGACGTGAGCCGCCGCCAGGAGCGAGCCGCGTGGCGTCGCGATCAGGCGGTTCTCAACCTTCGCAAGGCGTGGGTCGCCCGGCTTCGGCGTCTCGTTCATCGGCTCGGCGAGATGCGCGGCGACGCTTGGCGGAAGGTCGATCCGGTAGCGCGCGAGGACCTCGCGCGTGTCGGCGAGGGTTGCGCGGTCGCCCACAGTTGGTCCGGAAGCGATCACCGAGAGATCGTCGCCCGGCACGTCGGAGATGATCAGCGTAACGACCCGCGCCGGCGCGGCGGCCAGCGCGAGCCTGCCGCCCTTGATCGCCGAGAGGTGCTTGCGCACCGCGTTCATTTCGTCGATCCGGGCGCCGCTCTTAAGCAGCGCGCGGGTGATCGCCTGCTTGTCGGCGAGGGTCACCTCGCCGGCCGGCAGCGCCAGCAGCGCCGACCCGCCGCCGGAGATGAGGGCGAGCACCAGATCGTCGCGGGTGAGGCCGCGCGTCATCGCGAGGATCTCGCTCGCCGCCGTCATGCCGGCCGAGTCCGGGTGCGGATGTCCGGCCTCGACGACGCGAATCTTTTTCGTCGGGGCGCCGTGGCCGACGCGGGTCACCACCAGGCCCTCGAGCGGCGCCCGCCAGTGCTTCTCGACCGCCGCCGCCATCGCCGCCGCCGCCTTGCCGGCGCCGACCACGATCGTGCGACCCTTGGGCGGTTCAGGCAGATGCTCCGGCACGATCAGCGACGGATCGGCGGCCGCCACCGCAGCGTCGAACAGCGAACGCAGGAGGACGCGGGGATCGCGCGGCGTGATCACCCCGCAGCCTCGAGCTCTGCGCCGGCGCGCCCGCCCGCCCATACTCCGGCCACGCGAAGATCGTCGGTCAGGTGAATGAGGTCGGCGCGATAGCCGACTTTGAACCGGCCGATCCGATCGTCGAGCCGCAACAGCCTCGCCGGCGTCAGGGTCGCCATCATCAGCGCCTCGGCGAGCGGAATCCCGAGCGTGCGCACGACATATTCAACCGCGTCGCGCATGGTGATCGCCGCGCCGGCCAGCGTGCCGTCCTCGGCGATGAGCTTGTGTCCGACGCGCGTCATCCGCCGCCCCTGCAGTTGGAACACGTCCGGGCCGCCGGCGGCCGGCGGCATCGCGTCCGACACCAACGCGAGCCCGTGCGCGCCCTTGGCGGCGATCGCCGCGCGGTAGGCGGCGGGGTGGGCGTGCTCGCCGTCGGCGATCAGGCCGCACACGACACGCTTCTCCGCAAGCGCCGCGCCCACAACTCCCGGCGCGCGCGAGGAAAGTTGGCTCATCGCGTTGTAAAGGTGGGTGACAGCGCTAGCGCCGGCGTCGAAAACGCTCTTGGCCTCCTCCGCGCTCGCGTCCGAATGGCCGAGGCTGACGACGATCCCGGCTTTGGCAAGGCGCGCGATCTGCTCAAGCGAAACCGACGCAGGGGCGAGCGTGACCACCATCGCGCCGGCGCGCGCGCCGATCAGCGCGTCGGCGTCTTCTTCCGCCATCGGGCGGATGAATTGGGGCGGATGCACGCCCTTGCGCCTTACGTCGATGAAGGGCCCTTCGACATGGACGCCGAGCGCGCCCGGGACGCGGCTTACCGCCTCGCGCGCCGCGGCAAGCGCTTCGCCAAGCACGCGCGGCGCGTCGGTCACGACGGTCGGAAGAAAGCCCGTCACGCCGGCGCGACGATGCGCGGCGGCGATCGCCGCGACGCCCTCGACTGTCGGCTCGGCGTTGAACAGCACGCCGCCGCCGCCATTGATCTGCCAGTCGACGAAGCCGGGGCTGAGAATCCCGCCGCCGAGATCGATCTGCTCGCCGCCGCGGGGACGCTCGGAGAAGGGGACAAGCGCCTCGATCGAGTCGCCTTCGACGACGAGCGCGCAGTCGTCGTGGAGGCGTTCGCCGTCGAACATGCGCGCGCCGGCGAGAACCTTCACTGTGCGGCTTCCCTCTGCGGCGCGATGGTGCCCCCGACCAGCAGGATCGCGCCGTCGGCCGCGTCGTAGAGCGGGCTCTTGAGCAGCGCGGCGATATCCGGCTCGAAATAGGGCCGCAACGCTTCGCCCGCGCCGCCGACCAGCGCGACCCGCTCAGCGCCGAGCGCGACCGTCCCGCGCGCCAGCGCGCCGATCGCCCGCGCTGCGCGGACGACGATCTCGCGCGCGACTGGGTCATCCTCGGCGGCGCGGCTGAACACGCTCGGCGCGAGCGCGCCGAAGTCTCCAGGCCTGGCGTGGCGCGCCCAGCGCATCATCGCCACCGCGTCGCCGTCGAAGCGGGCGATGACGTCCTCGGTGAGCGGGCTCGCCGGGCCGAGGCTGTCGAAGGCGCGCATCGCCGCCCGCATTGCGTCGAGGCCGATGTGCGATCCCGACCCGCCGTCCCCGATTGTGAAGCCGCGCCCGCCGATGATGGTCTCCTCTCCGTTGACCCGGGCGATCGCCGCCGAGCCGGTGCCGGCGATCACCAGGCCGCCGTCGGCGCCGGCATGGGCGCCGATACATGCGGTCACCGCATCATTGGCCGCGCGCACCAGGCGAAAGCCGAGAAAGGCGTCGACGACATGCGCTACATCGCTTGCGTCCTCGATTCCGGCGAGCCCGAAGCCGATCGCCATTCGCGCGCGATCGGCGCCGGCGAGCCCGCCTTTCTCCATCGCCTTGGCGACAACCGCGCGCAGGACATCGACCGCGGCTTCGAAATCGACATGGATGTTGGCCGCCGCGCCGCCGGCCTCGGCGAGCGTCCTGCCGTAGGCGTCGCGCAGCCGCACGCGCGAGCGGGTGGCGCCGCCGTCAACGCCGAGATAGAGCGGCGCGCCGCTCATGCCGCCTGCGCCCGAACGTCGAGCATCGCCGCCGCCGCGGCCTTGAGCGCCGTCGCCGCTTGAGCCGCGTCGAGCCGCCGCGCGCTCGCCGCCGCCGGCGCCTGCCCGGGCGTCGCCGGCAGGTGGATGAAGACGGCTGGCGTCGCGCGCCCGCGCTCGCGCAGATATTGCAGGGCGCCGAAATAGAGATGGTTGCAGACAAAGCCGCCGGCGCTTCGCGACATCCGGCCCGGAATTCCTGCCGCCCTGATCGCGGCCGCGACCGCGCCGACCGGCGCCGCCGCCTCGAGCCGCTCCGGCGCGCCGGCAGAAATCGCAATCCCCTGCCGCAGCACGCCGAGATTGTCCGGCGCCGCGGCGTCGTCGAGATTATGCGCGAAACGCTCGACGCAGACGAGGCCGCGCCGCGCCGCCTGGCCGGTCATCAGGATGGCGTCCGGACCGAGCGCCTCGATCGCGCGGACCAGCTCCCTCACCGAAGCGTCGTAGGCACAGGGCAGGAGCCGCGCGGTCGCGATCCATTCGCCGCAGCGCCAGCCGTCGAGCTTGCGCGCCGCTTCCCACGAGGCGTTGACGGTCTCGCCGCCGAAAGGCTCGAAGCCGGTGACAAGGATCGTTCGCGTCGCGTTCGGCAAGGGGCCTCAGGCGAACAGGCTGCCGCGCTCGCCGAGGCGGCGCACATGGACGTCGGCGTCGCCATAGGCGGTGTCGATCATGGTCAGGCGCTTGAACAGATGGCCGACCTTGTACTCATAGGTCATGGCGATGCCGCCATGCATCTGCACCGCCTGCTGGCCAATGAACCTGGCCGAGCGGCCGATCTGCGCCTTTACCGCCGACATCGCCTTGGCGCGCTCGGCCGCGTCGTCCTCGCTCGTCATCATCGCCGCCAGATACATCATGCTGCGCGCCTGTTCGAGCGCAACCGTCATGTCGGACGCGCGATGTTGCAGCGCCTGGAACGAGCCAATCGTGACCCCGAACTGCTTGCGCGTCTTGAGATACTCGACCGTCATCGCCAGCGCCTCCGCCATCGCGCCGACCGCTTCCGCCGCGAGCGCCGCGATCGTGTCGTCGACCGCGCGCTCGATGATCGGCAGCGCTTTGCCGGGCGGGCCGATCACGTCGTGCGGCGCGACGCGAACGTCGGCGAAGGCGATCTCCGCCGCTCGCTGGCCATCCTGGGTTGGATAGCCGCGTCGGGTCAGACCCTGAGCGTCGGCGTCGACGAGGAAAAGGCCGATGCCGTCGCGGTCGCGCCGGCCGCCCTCGAGGCGGACGGAGACGATCAGCTTGTCGGCGCTGTCGCCCTGGCCGACCAGCGTTTTCTCGCCCTTAAGCACGAAGCCGCCGCCGCCATCCTTGACTGCGGTCAAGCCGACGTCGTGGAGGTCGAAGCCTGACTGCTTCTCCGCATGGGCGAAGCTCAGCCGCGTTTCGCCCGCGGCAATCGCGCCGATCAGCTCCGCGCGATGCTTTTCGCTTGCGCCGTGCTTGATGAGGCCGCCGCAGAGGACGACCGTCTGAAGATAGGGCTCGAGCGCCAGCGCCCTGCCGAACTGCTCCATGACGATCATCGTTTCGACCGCGCCGCCCCCGTAGCCGCCGTCGGCTTCGGCGAACGGCGCGCCGGTGAGGCCCATCTCGGCGTAGTCGCGCCACAGCGCCTCGCTCCACCCATGCGGGCTCGCCTGATAGCCCTTGCGGGCCTCGAATCCGTAACGCTCCCGCATCAGCCGGGCGACATTGTCGCGCAGCTGCTCCTGTTCCGGGCTGAGCTCGAAATCCATCGTCCTCAGAGCCCCAGGATCGCTTTGGCGATGATCCCGCGCTGGATCTCGTTCGATCCGCCGTAGATCGACACCTTGCGGGTGTTGAAATAGGTCGGCGCGAGCGGCGCGGCCCAGTCGGGACCGACCGGGGGCTCGTTGCTCATCGCGTCCGGCTCGGAATAGGGCAGGGCGTAGGGCCCGACCACCTCCATTAAGAGGTCGGTGGTCGCCTGCTGGATCTCCGAGCCCTTGATCTTGAGCACCGAGGAGGCGGGATCGGGCTTGCCGGCGGTGCGGCGGTTGGAAATGACTCGCATCTGCGTCACTTCGAGCGCCTTTAATTCCACCTCGACCTCGGCGAGCTTGGCGCGGAAGAACGGGTCTTCGATCTTCGGTCCGGAGCCGTAGAGCGGGATCGACGCCAGTTGGCGCACCCGGTCGAGCCGCGCCTTCGACACGCCGACGCGGGCGATTCCGTTGCGCTCGTTGGCGAGCAGGAACTTGGCGTAGTCCCATCCCTTGTTCTCCTCGCCGACGATCGCATCGGCGGGAACGTGCACATCGTCGAGAAAGACCTCGTTCACCTCATGGCCGCCGTCGATGGTCTGGATCGGCTTCACCGTGATGCCGGGCGTCTTCATGTCGACCAGGAAAAACGAGATGCCCTCCTGCTTCTTCGCCTGCGGGTTGGTCCGGGCGAGGACGAAGATCCAGTCGGCGTATTGGGCCATCGTGGTCCAGGTCTTCTGGCCCGAGATTACCCAATTGTCGCCGTCGCGACGGGCGGCGGTCCTCAGGCTCGCGAGGTCCGACCCCGCTCCCGGTTCGGAAAAGCCCTGGCACCACCAGTCGCTGAGATCGATGATCCGCGGCAGAAAGCGCTCCTTCTGGGCCTCAGAGCCGAAGGTGTAGATGACCGGGCCGACCATGCTGACGCCGAACGCGACCAGTTCGGGCGCGTTACCGCGCTGCGTCTCGTCGAGGAAGATCGAGAGCTGGATCGGGCTCCAGCCGGTTCCGCCCCACTGGCGCGGCCAATGCGGCGCCGCCCAGCCCTTGGCGGCGAGAATGCGGGTCCAGCGCACGTAGTCGTCCTTGGAAAGACGCTGGCCGGCGACGGTCTTTTCGCGGATCGAGGCCGGAAGGCTGTCGCGCACGAAAGCGCGCACCTCGGCGCGAAACTTGAGCTCGTCCTCGGTCAGTCGAAGATCCATGGGTCGCCTCCCGTTGGGGCTCAAGCGCGCGCCGACGCCCTCGGGCGAGGGCTTTCGCGCTTCGACGCCCAATGTCAGGCCTAAAGCCGCGCGGCGTCAATACGGTCGGCAAGCCGGGCTAGGTCCGGCGCCGGGCGGGCGGGCGAACCGAGCGCGCCGCATCTCATGAGTTCAGGCGACGACCACTTTCCCGCGGCGGAAATAGAGAACGCAAGGACTCGCGAATCGGCGTCGCTCTGCGCGTCACCTTGACGCGCGCGCACGAACACGCGGCGCCGACCGCGGTCAGCGAATATCCCCGCTCCTCGAAGAGATCGAAGGCCAGTTCGAATTCCCCCTCGTGCTCCGGCGCGGAGGCGAAGATCTTGACGGCCGTGACCTCGCCCGGGGCTAGCGACGGCAAGGGCCGGGCGTCAATGAAGCAACCCCCGACGGCGGCGCCGTCGCGCATCCACGAGCCGCCGAGGCGAAGGTTCACATGCCGCCCGCCAATGGCCGCCGCGCCGATATTTTTCACCGAGACTTCGAGAGCCAGCCGTGCGCCGGGCCGAACGCGAGAGGGTGCGCGGGCGACCGCCAATTCGCACGCGCACTCCTCGAGCGGCAAGAATGTGGGCGATCGATCGAGGGCCTGGGCGCAACGCCGGGCCAGTTCGCCGGCGAGTCCCAGAAGGTTGTCGAAAAAGACATCATGGCCGCCGTCGAACTCGGCAAGCGAGAATCGACCGAACATCCGCCGCCAGCCGGCTTCGGGATGGGAACGCCCAAATTTGGGATTGTACTCACTGTCGCGTCCGTAAAGGAGCAGAACATCACCCGGATAGGAGACGGGCTCGATCATCCATTCGGTCAGAACGAGCAGAGGCAGGTGACGGCCGCGCCGAAGGAGATGTTGGGCCATCGCGATGGCGATATCGCACCCTTGACAATGGGCCAGGAGAAAAAGCGGCCCGTCCGGGCAGACGTGTTCAAGGTCTTTTACATAGGCGAGCGCAAGCGCTTGGACCAGATCCTCGTCGTCATAGCCGCTGTCGAAATAAAGCGAGCGAACCGCATAAAGCGGCTGATCCGGACCGAGCGCCTTCGCCAGACCTGCGAATTCGTATTCCGCATTGAGCACGCAGAAAAGCGGCGGCTGTGAACCTTGCCGGTTCGCGCCGAACATCAGGCGATCGTCGGAGACGCGCTCGCCGCTCCACCCTTCGACATAGCGCAGGAGACGCCGGCGGATGTCCGCGGTCAGCGGCCAATGGTCCGTGTGCCGATCGCTCGCCGCCGCGGGAGCGCCTTCGACCAGCCCAAGAAGATTGTTGAAGGTCGGGGAAGCGAAAAATTCGCGCAGCGCGAAACGCCGGTTGAAGCGCTTGTCAACGCCGGTCAGCAGGGCGGCCGCGCGCAGCGAATCGCCGCCGCAATCGAAGAAGTTGTCATCGCGGCCGAATTCGCTCTTAAGGTTCAAGGCCTCGCGCCACAGCAAAGTGAGGGTCTCTTCATCGACGCGATCCGGCGCCGCGGGCGGCTTTTCTCCGGTCAATCCGATGCCGGCCTTCTCCGCCCGCTCGGCGAGCGCCTTGCGATCGATCTTGCCGGTGGCGGTCAGCGGCCATTTTCCGGGTCGAACCGGCGTCAGCACGGTGGCCGCAAAGCCGTAGCGGCGGACCAGGGCATTGCGAATCCGGTCGGCCGTAGCGCCGTCGACAGCCTCGCCTTCCGGGACTGCGACAGCCACGCCAAGCCCGTCGGTTGCGTCGGAGGGGCCGCGGGCCACGAATGAAACCATTTGTCGGTCGATGTCCGGATCGCTTTGCAGGCAAGCGTCGATCTCGTCGAGCGAGAATTTTCGCCCGCCGACAACGAGCGTCTGCTTGGCGCGGCCGCGAAACGAAAAGCCGCCGTCGTTGACCGCGCCGAGGTCTCCTGTCTTGTACCAGCCGTCGGCGGTCATGCAGTCGCGGCTCAGCTCCGGCTCCTTCCAATAGCCGGCGAACAGGGTTTGCGGCGCGAAAGCCTCGACATGGCCCGCCTCGGCTTCGCCGACCGTCAGGCCGTCATCCCCGACAATCCGGAGCGAAACACCCGCCGTCGCGCCGCCCAGGATCGGCGCGCCCGCTTCGTCCAGGGGACAGACGGAGGGGTCCGCGCCCCCAAGCAAAGAGCCCGTCTCGGTCATCCCGTAACCGGCCCGCAGAACTCCAGCAGCGCCATGCCGCCTCAGCAAAGCGTCGAAGCGTATCGCGACGAGACGCGTCACGGTTTCGCCGCCAAGCCCGACCATCTTGACCGAAGCCAGATCGAAACTGCGCTCTTCCACTGCTGCATCTTCGACGAGACGAGCCGCGGTCGAATTGGTCATGTGGACGATGGTGATTGCGAAACGTTCGATCGCCTCGAAGATCGCCAGCGGCCGGGCCGCAAGGATGCGCGGGTGCAACTGAGTCAAACTCGTGTAGCGCAGGAACGCCGCGCCTAGCCCGCTGATGCCCTCGAACGCAAAAACGTTCATGGCATGGTGTCGCAAATGGGCAACCGAAAAGTTCTGCGAAAAATTCCGATTCAGGATGGCGCGCCGGTCGAGCATCACAAGCTTCACAGTCCCCGTCGAGCCCGAGGTCGGAAGCAGACAGATGATGTCGGGCTCGGCGCAGGGGTCCAGTTCTTCACTTTCGCTTGCATCCGCGGCGCCGGGGAGCGATGAAAGGCGGAGGGTTGGCGCCTCGGGCAGCAAGGCCGTAAGCCGGTCGAGGTCGGGCGTGAGCGCATCGGCGATAAGCGCCGGACGGTCCAGGCGTGCGACCAGGTTCTTGAGCTCCTCTGCGGAGGCCGCATGAGCGACGCCGCCGAACGGAATCGCTGTCGCGCCCACTCGTAACGACGCCCAGAACGACGAAATGAACTCGAGAAGCTCGCCGAGCAGCAAGACGGTCTGACTGCCGGGACCGACGCCGAGATTGCGCAATCGGGCGGCGATGGCTCCGGATCGGCGCCAGGTCTCGGCGAAGGTCTGCTCTCTCAGCGCTCCGTCCGGCTGGAAGCTGCGGATCAGCCCATCTGGGAGGTCGGCGACACGGCGGGCGATATTCTCAATTACGGTTGGCGCCGCGTCGTCCGCGAGCGAGCGCGGCGGGCCATGAATGATGGCCTCGCGGCCCCTTTGGTCAAGCTGCAGCGTCATGGGCCATGTAGTCGACAGATGAGCGCAATATCTTCTCCCCCAGCGGAGTCAAATTGGCCTTGTCGGCGACGAGCCGGGCGCCGTCGTCGAAACGGCTCGCCATCTCCGCCATCTTCCTTTCGATCGCATGCGAGTCGAACCCACCAAGGCCCTTGGGACGGCTCTCAAGCAGGCGGCGATAAAATCGGTGCAACCGCGCGCAAACAAAGGTTGCGTGGAAAACGCCGTCCATCGGCCGCGGATCGGAACGCAGCGGCGAGGCGAAGCGCTCCGAATCGGGATTGCAAACCAGGCGCTCGTCAGCCGCATAACCGAACAACAACGTATGCGCCCCCTCGTGAACGAGTCCGTCGGCAATTTCCAGCGGGGTCCGATGAAGCTCGGTGTTCAGCGTGACCGCGCCCCAAAGGGTAAGCGAGGTAACCCCGCCGAACGACAATGCCGGGCTCAAGGGCGCGGAACCCATCACCAGCACGATCAGCGCGCGAATTTCCGTCGCGAGCGCGGCGTCCGTTTGTTCAAGCAGGCGAAAGGCTTCGCCAACCCCGGCGACGAAGGCGGGCCAACGGGACCGGTCGGGCGGGCCAAAAATCGGGCCCTTCTCGCCCGCATTCAACAACCTGACGAAGCGGGCGGCGTCCTCGCCGAGCCTGTCGGCCGCAAGCGGGGCGACCTCGAAGCTCGGGGTTTCTCCGACTGTCGCGGCGATCCGGCGCCAAAGACGGCGGGCCTCGTCATAACGCTTCGCCTTGAGGGCGAAAACGAGCTCAAAATATGTCGCGAAAACCGGCGGCCCCTGCCTGTGCGCCATAATCTCCGCCTGCAATCGCCCAAGTTCATCTTCTCCTGCGCCGAGAGCGCGGGCGGCCCGATTAGAGATATGCCTGAGGCTGGACGCCAGTTTCGCCCGCATTCTCAAGTCGAGTGCGAGAACGGAGGTTCTGCTTTGCGGAAGGAAGCGGTCCATAAATTTCTACCGCCCAAAAAATCACCGCCGAGGATAGGCGAGCCGCAGGGGTGTTGCAATCAAGGCGCCCTCAATGGAATTCTGTCTCAGTTTTGTCATATCCCTTTACAACTGCCCTTGGGTTAAGTAAACGAATTCTTACCGATTCACAACCGGGGCGTTGTGGGATCGCTGGGGTGCGAGGGGCCGGAGAAGCGCCGTCGACGGGCGGAATTGCGGGTCTTGATGTCCGAGCAGATTCCCGCAGCGGGTGCTGTGCGGCGTAGCGTATGTGCGTCATCATCCCAGAGAAAATAGTGGAGAATTGACATGATTGGTGGTGGGGAAGGATATGAAGGCTATGAATCCCCTGGAATGACCGGCGGTGGGGAGGGCTACGAAGGCTACGACTGAGTCTTAGAGTTCAGCCGGGCGTGTTCTTGGCTTTGCAGTAAGAAAGGGGACCGACCGCCTGAAAGCGGAGACGGCCCCCTTCTCTTTCGACAGAATCTGGCTGCGCGGCAGCGTTAGGGCGAGATTGCTTTCCTTTCTTATGGTGGGGACACGAAATGGCGGAAGCTGAGGTGTCGTGTGTCGGCAGGTGCGCAGGCTGGTCTCATATCTCCAACCTTGCATCGCGGAGTGAATCCAAATGACTAAACTTCCGGATCGAAATATTGCGCCGCCGGAAACGGCGGACCTCG
>Ga0335076_10006369_pt1 | contig 11906 bp, 12 predicted proteins | sample Lox_Sample_25_FD_206717 | JGI IMG/M metagenome (GOLD analysis project Ga0335076, IMG submission 206717) | Soil microbial communities from Loxahatchee National Wildlife Refuge, Florida, United States - Lox_Sample_2.5 | ecosystem: Environmental > Terrestrial > Soil > Wetlands | place: USA... | reverse complement strand
CAATTTCGTCATCGGCATCGTCGTCTTCGTCATCCTCGCCATCGTCAGCCTGGTCGTCGTCAACAAAGGCTCCGGCCGCATCGCAGAAGTCGCCGCGCGCTTCAGCTTGGACGCCATGCCGGGCAAGCAGATGGCAATCGATGCCGACCTCTCGGCCGGTCTCATCGACGAATCCGAGGCGCGGCGGCGGCGCAAGGACCTGGAGGACGAAAGCGCGTTCTACGGCGCCATGGACGGCGCCTCGAAGTTCGTGAAGGGCGACGCCATCGCCGGCCTGCTCATCGTCGTCATCAACATCGTCGGCGGGCTCATCACCGGGGTCATCCAGCACGGCCTCTCCTTCAGCGACGCCGCGCACTCCTACACGATCCTCACCGTCGGCGACGGCCTCGTCGCCGCGGTGCCCTCCATCCTCGTCTCGGTCGGCGCCGGCATGCTGGTGTCGAAGGCCGGCGTCGGCACCTCCGTCGGCGACGCGCTCAGCACCCAGCTGAGCCAGTCGCCGAAGGCGTTGGCGACCGTGGCGGCGTTGCTCATCGGGCTCGGCGTAACGCCGGGGATGCCGATGATTCCGTTCTTCGCCCTGGCCGCCATCCTTGGCGGTCTGGCCTGGCGTCTGCCGAAGCTGCGCGCGGCCCAGGAAGTCCAGGCGCGCGAGGCCGCCGAGCGGCAGGAGCGCGACAAAACCGGCTCGTCGACGACGCAGATCGCCAGCGACCTGCGCTTCGATCCGGTCCGCATCGAACTCGGCATCGCCGTCTCCTCCGTCGTCATGGCCGGGACGGACAGCCTCAGCCAGCGCGTGATGGAATTGCGCCGACAACTAGCCCGCCGCTACGGCTTCGTGCTGCCGACGGTCGAAATCCGGCCCAATCCGACGCTGGCGCCCAACGCCTATGTGCTCCACCTGCGCAACATCGAGGTGGCGCGCGGCGACCTCATGCCGGGCCGCTTCCTGGTGATGAACCCCTCGGGCTCGTCGCTCGATATCCCCGGGCAGGACACGCGCGAACCGGCGTTCGGATTGCCGGCCCGCTGGATCGACGCCAGCCAGCGCGAGGCAGCGGAGATTCGCGGCTACGCCGTCGTCGACGTCGCCACCGTGATCACGGTCCACCTGACCGAGGTGATCAAGGAGAACATGGCCGAGCTGCTCGACTATGCGGCGGCGCAGAAACTGCTCAACGAGATCGGCCCCGAACATCAGAAGCTGGTGAGCGACCTCATCCCGAATCTGCTGACGACCAGCGTGGTGCAGCGCGTCCTGCAGACTCTGCTGGCGGAGCAGCTCTCGATCCGCGACCTGCCGGTCATTCTCGACGCGCTCGCCGAATCGGCCGCGTTCACGCGCGATCCGCTCACGCTCTCGGCGCGCGTGCGCGTGCGACTGGCGCGCCAGATCTGCCAGTCCCTCGCGGCCGATGACGGCTATGTCGACATCGTGACGCTATCGCCGCAATGGCAGCGGGTGCTCACCGATTCGATCGTCGTCGAGGGCGACAACCGGCAGCTTGCCATGGCGCCCGGCGAGATCCAACGCTTCATCGGCGCCATCCGCACGACATTGCAGAACCTCGCGCAATCCGGGCGTTCGCCGGCCATCCTGGTCGGGGCCGAAGTGCGGCCGCTGGTGCGCGCGATCGTCGCCCGCTTCAGCGCCAAGACCCCGATCATCAGCCACGACGAAATCCATGCGAAGGCGCGCATTCGCACGCTCGCGGAGATTTCGTACGACATGGCCCACGCCTAGAGCGGCGCCGTACCGCGCGCCCATGACCGTCGATCTCGCCGCCCTGATCAACAGCCTGACCTATCAGTTCCTGCTGGTGTTCGCGCGTGTCGGCAGCGCCATCATGCTCCTGCCGGGGATCGGCGACATGCGGATCCCGGCCCGCCTGAGATTGATGTTCGCGCTGGCCCTGTCGGCTCTCGTTGCCGCCAATGTCGGCGCCCAGCTTCCCCATGCCCCGGGGGACCTCGGCCAGACCGTCTTGCAGGTCGGGAGCGAGGTCGGCATCGGCCTCTTCATCGGAACGACCGCCGCGCTTCTCATGTCCATCCTGCAGATGGCCGGCGCCGTGATCGCCGCGCAGGTTGGCCTGGGCAACGCGCTCTCCGGCGAGCTGTTCTCTGCCGATCAGGGCGCGTCGATCGGCGTGGCGCTCACCGCCGCCGGGCTGCTGATCATCTTCACGACCGGGCTCGACCATTTCATGCTTGGCGCGGTCGTGCACAGCTATGACGGCCTGCCGCCGGCAAGGCTGCCGGATCTCGGTGACTTCGCCGACAGCATCACCTCCACGGTCTCCGCCGCCTTCGCCGTCGCCCTGCAGCTGTCGACGCCCTTTCTCATCCTGGGCCTTGCGTTCAACATCGGCCTGGCGCTGGCCAATCGGGCGCTGCCGCAGCTGCCCGTCTTCTTCGTCGGCCTGCCGGCCTCGCTTGCCGGCGGGCTGATCGTACTGATGATCGCGCTGCCGGCGATCCTCTTCGCCTTCGGCGACGAGTTCCAGGCGCTCTTCACCCGCGCACTGCCCTGACGCCGATGGCCGAGCAGGACCGCGACCAACGCACCGAGAAGCCGACACAGCGCCGCCTCGACGAGGCGCGCCGCGAAGGCAACATACCCATGTCGCGCGACGTCACGGCGACGCTCGTGCTGGGAACGCTGACCATTCTCCTGGCTGCCGCCGGCGGCAAGCTGGCCACCGACATGGCGGGAACCTTGCGCCCGCTGCTCGAGGCCGGTGACGACCTGCACATCGATCGCAGCGGCGAACTCGCCGGCATTCTTGCCGATCTCATCTCCCGCGTCTCATGGGCCGCCGCGCCGATCCTGGGCGTGCTCGTGCTGGCCGCGATCCTCGGCGCGGTCGGCCAGAACGGGCTTATCTTCGCGTCCGAGCGGCTGCGGCCGAAGTTCGACCGCGTGTCGCCCGCCGCCGGCCTGCGGCGGATGTTCTCCCTCAATACCGTCGTCGAACTCGTCAAGGGCACCCTGAAGATCGCGGTGATCGTGACCGCAGGGGTCATCGCCGTCGGTCCCAGCCTGCATCGTCTCGACCTGCTGCCGCTGACGCAGCCTCTTGCGGCCGGCCAGGCCGTCGGGGCCGTGCTGATCAAGCTGCTGATCTATGTCGCGGGAGCCATGGTCGCGATGGCCGCCATCGACGCCGGTTGGCAGCGGTTTTCCTGGTGGCGCAACCTGCACATGACGCGGGAGCAGGTGCGCGAGGAGCACCGGCAGATGGAAGGCAGCCCGGAGATCAAGGCCCGCATCAAGATGCTGCGGCGCCAGCGCGCCCGCCGCCGCATGATGGCAGCCGTGCCGACTGCGACGGTGGTGATCACGAACCCGACGCACTTCGCCGTGGCCCTCGTCTACGACCGCTCGACCATGCGGGCACCACGCTGTGTCGCCAAAGGCCAGGACCGCGTTGCCCTGAAGATCCGCGAGGTGGCGGCCGAGCATGGCGTCCCGGTCGTGGAGAACAAGCCGCTCGCCCGCGCGCTCTTCAAGCGACTCGAGATCGATCAAGACGTCCCACCCGAGCACTACCGCGCGGTCGCCGAAGTCATCGGCTACGTCTTCTCATTGCGCACCGCGCGCGCATGATTCGCGACTCTTCGGACGTCGGCGAGAGACCGCGGAAAGGCCTTGTTTACACACGCGCCCTAGGATCAACGGCTGAGCGTTATCCGGGATTTTAGTCATGTTTGTGTTTGTCGGGTTCGGCATCATTCTCGCCTGCGTGATCGGCGGCTACATCGCCGGCGGCGGGCATCTCGAGGTGCTGTTCCAGCCGTTCGAATTCATCATCATCATGGGGGCGGCGCTCGGCGCCTTCATTGCATCGAATTCGACACAAACGCACGTGCTGAAGGAGACCCTGGGCTCCTTCAAGATCCTGCTCGCCGGCAAGAAGTACAAAGACAAGGACTACATGGAGCTCCTCTCGGCGCTCTACTCGCTGTTCCGCCTGATCAAGACCAAGGGCGAGCTGGCCATCGAATCGCATATCGAGAACCCGCACGACAGCGCACTCTTCCAGCACTTCCCCCGCTTCCTCAAGAACGGGGAGGCGGTGCACTTCGTGTGCGACTACATGCGGCTGGTGACCCTCGGCTCGAAGAACCCGTTCGAGATCGACGCCCTCATGGACGAGGAGATCGAGACGCTGCGCAAGGAGAAGGCGCATGTACCGCATGCGATCCAGAATGTCGCCGACGCCATGCCGGCCCTCGGCATCGTCGCGGCGGTGCTCGGCGTCATCCACACCATGGGCTCGATCAAGGAGCCGCCGGAGGTGCTCGGCCATCTGATCGGCGGCGCCCTCGTCGGGACGTTCCTCGGGGTGCTCATGTCCTACGGCTTCATCGCGCCGATCGCGACGGCCGTGAAGGCCGCCAACGAAGCGGAAGTGAAATACTTCGAATGCATGCGCCAGGGTATGCTGGCCTACCTCAACGGCTGCGCGCCGCAGGTGGCGGTCGAGTTCGCCCGCAAGGTGCTGCCCCACGATGTCCGCCCCTCGTTCGAAGAGGTCGAGAAGGCGACGGCGGAAGCGGCCGAATCCGTTCCTGCGCTCGCGAAAGCGGCCTGACGAGCAACAGCCATGGCGCGGCACGTCGTACAGCCGATCATCCGCAAGAAGAAGCGGCGCGGCGGCGATGACGGCCATCACGGCGGCGCCTGGAAGATCGCCTACGCCGATTTCGTCACGGCCATGATGGCATTCTTCCTGCTGATGTGGCTGATCAACGTGACCTCGCCGGAGCAGAAGACCGGCATCGCCGAATATTTCAATCCGATCACGGTCTCGCAGACGACCGCCGGCTCCGGCGGCGTGCTCGACGGCGCATCGATCAGCACGCCCGGACCGTTGAGCTCGCCGACCTCCGAGATGCGGATGGAGTCCTCGCTGCAGCTGGCACCGCGCAGCAATCAGAAAACCAAGACCGATGCAGCCAACGAGAAGAGCGGCGCCGACGTCAGCGACGCCAAGACGAATGCCAACGTCAACAGCCAGGACCTCGACAAGCTCGTCAAGGAACGCGAGCAGAAGCAGTTCAAGGAGGTCGAGGAGAAGCTGCGCAAGTCGATCGAGGCCTACCCCGATCTCAAGGCGCTCATGGACAACCTCATCATCGACCAGACGCCGGAGGGCCTGCGCATCCAGCTCGTCGATCGCGACGACCGGCCGATGTTCGCCTTGGGCAGCGCCGAGCCGTTCGACTATACGCAGCGCTTGCTGACGCTCGTGACCCAGGCCATCGCCGGCCTGCCGAACAGGGTCTCGATCAAAGGACACACGGACGCGCTCCCCTACGCGGCCGGCAAGCGATACGACAACTGGGACCTGTCGTCAGAGCGCGCCCTGGCATCGCGGCGCGTGATGAGGGAGGCGGGCTTGCCCGACGAGCGGGTCGAGGGCGTCGTCGGCCGCGCCGATCGCGATCCGCTTTTCCCGCAGGATCCCAAGGACCCACGCAATCGGCGCATCAGCATCGTGCTCCTGCACGAGACCCAGGATGCCGAGACGGCCGCGGTAACCGGAGCCGACGCGGCCGCCGTGCTGCCGACTCCGCCCACCCCGTAGGTGGCTCGCCGTCCGGCTGGTTAACGGCGGCCTTACGAAGGCACGCGCAGATCAAACGAAACCTCGCGGAAACTCGGCTGCCCTAGGGTAGCCGGACACTTCGGGAGTCTTCGCCGTGACGCAGGCGCTACCATTGGGTCCGTCGCTTCCCCTCCTCGCCGACCGGCCGACGGACGTGCGCGAGCCGACGACCGACGACCAGGCCGCCAATCGCCAGGCATTCGGGCAGCTGCTCGATCGCTTCTCGCGCCCTGCCCCCGAGCCGGTCAAGGACGCGCCGAAGAAGTCTCCGAAGGCCCGTGACAACGACCCTGCCGACGATCGCACCGTCGACCGCCCCGATCCACAGGACGCTCCGGTGGATGACAAATCCGCGGACGACGCGAACGCGACCGGCGATGCCGACCCCAAGGCCGCTCCCGCAAAGCCGAAATCCGCGAAGCAGGATGACCATAAGGATCATCCCCCCACGGCTTCCGGCGGGCCCACCGCGGTGACGCCAACCGCCACACTCGTCTTCGGGCCGCCGCCTCCCGCCGTGGAAACGGCCGAGGTCGAGGCGAACCCCAAGCCCGCGATCCCGGCAGAACCGGCATCCGCGACAAGCGCGAAGCCCGCGGCGGGGACCGAAAACCAGCCTCCGACCGGCGCCGCGGCCGAGACGGCAACGGCTGCGGCATCGCTGACGGCCGCGCAGGCCGTCGCGGGCGCCGAAGCGTCCATGCCGCCCACCGCCTCCGCGCCGGCGGACAACTCGGCCGCGACGGCGACGGCCGCTGCGCTCCGCATGGACCGCGCCGCCGTGCCCTCGGCCGACGACCATCTTGCGGCCGTCGCGCTAGCCGCCGGAGGGGACAAGTCGCGCTCGGCAGGTGCGCCGCAACGCGGCCGCGACGATGCCGGGAAACTCCAATTCGGCCAGCCGACGCGCGGTGGCGCAAAGTCCTCGCCGGCGCAGGCCAGTGCCACAACCCGCGCCTCAATGGCACAGCGTTTCAAAGGCGCCGATGCGTCACTTGCCGCAGAGGCAAGCGCACCGGCTGAGGCCGCCGCGCTTACGGGATCGCCGGAAGGACAGGCAACGGCACAGCGGTCGTCAGACGCGCTGCCCCTCACGGTGTCGCCGCTCGACGCACCACGCGGCGCTGTCGCGTCCTATCATCGCGCCGATGACATCGGGGCACGGCTGAACGTCGAGGGAGCCTCGCCCGTCGACCAGCTGTCGATCCGGCTCGCCCATGCCGCCGCCGACGGAAAACGCGCCATCCAGGTGCATCTGCATCCGGCCGAGCTCGGCTCGATCGATGTGAAGATGCAGTGGCAAGGCGACCGCCTCACCGCGCAGTTCACGGTCGATCGTCCGGAGACGCTGGCCATGCTGCGGAGCGACCAGCCGGCCCTCGAGCGCACCCTGAGCCAGGCCGGCATCAACCTCGATTCCGGCAGCCTGTCCTTCTCGCTGCGCCAGCAACACGGCAATGCCTCGGGCAGCGGCCAGGGTTCGGCCGCGCCGGCGCTCGCCGCCGATGGCGCCGATGCCGGCGACGGCGGCACGACCGACCTGCCGCTCGGACAGATCGTCCGCGACGGCATTCTCAGCATCCGCGTCTAGCATCGGGAGCCTCCCATGGACGTCCAGTCGACGAACAGCACGACAACCACCACCGGCAGCACGCAGACGGCGCAGAGCCAGCTGCTGGGCGATTACAACACCTTCCTTACGCTGCTGACGGCGCAGCTGAAGAACCAGGACCCCCTGGCACCGCTCGACGCCACCCAGTTCGTCAGCCAGCTGAGCCAGCTGGCCTCGGTCGAGCAGGCGATCGTCGGCAACCAGAAGCTCGACAAGATCATCGATTCGCTGGGGGCCTCGACGACGCTGTCGGATGTCGGCCTCATCGGGCGCTCCGTCGAAGTCGCCGGCAACAATGCCGAGCTCAAGGACGGCACCGTGAGCCTCTCCTACAACCTGCCCTCGGACGCCAAGCAGGCGGTCGTGACGATCCGCGACCAGAACGGCACCATCGTCGACGTGACGCCCGTCGATACCTCGGCCGGCGACCACAACATCACCTGGGACGGCACGGACAGCCAGGGCGACCAGCTTGACGACGGCATCTATAACTTCCAGATCTCGGCCGCCGACGACCAGGGCACTCCGATCACCGCCACCTCCTACGTGACGGCCAACGTGACGCGCGTGGAGACCAGCAGCACCGGCTCGCTCCTGGTCCTCAGCAACGGCGACAAGGTGGCGTCGAGCGCCGTCCACGCCGTGAACCAGAGCTGACGGCCACACGCGACAAACGGGTCAGGGTAAGTCCACGTTCAGGCTACGGCGCCTTCACGGTCGCCGTGATGGAGCCGATCACCTCCGAGGCCATCTTGAACTGGGCGTCGCGATCGACGATGCCGTGACGTTCAGCGATATAGCTGAAATCATTGTAGACGGCCCACACCTGACCCTGCGCGTCTTCGAAGACGAGCAGCCGCACTGGCCAGTCGATGCCGGCTGCGGGATTTGCGGTCATGAACTGGGATCCGAGGGCCGGATTGCCGAAAACGAGCAGCGACGACGGGCGGAGAGCGATGCCGGCACCGGCTGCCAGCCTGGACTGGTCGATCACGCCGAAGAACATCAGCTTCTTGTCGGCGATATCCTTCTCCAGGCGAGCGACCGTCTCATCCATGGCATAGGCGCTTTTCACCCTCACGAGGCCATCATGGGATGCCTGACTCGCGCCGCTCGGCAGCGTCGCCGCTGCGAACAGCATCAAGCCGACAGCCAAGAAAATCCTCCACATATGCGACAGCATCTGATCCCTCCTCCGGCCAGCGCTCGCGCAACAACGCACGAACTTCCGCCAGAAAAAATGCAGGAGAGACGTCTCGCGCGGAAATGCCGGATGCCTTCCGAATCCATAGCCATGCGCTATGGCCGTACTTCCAAATCCTCGATCACGTCATAGTGCCGGACGCGGCGGTCGAAATCGACCAGGGCAGCGGCGGCGCCTGGCTCGACGACGGCCTTGCCGACTCCCGTCGGCAGCGCTTCGAGTGAAGCAGCCTGTCAACGAGAAGGCAAAGAGGCCCCGTGCGCGGAATCGTGTCTTGGTGTCGCGCCGCGACGGTTAGACGCGTTCGCGCCGGGCCGGGATGAGGGCGGGGTCGGCAGCGAGGCGGCCGGAGGCGGTATAGCCGCTGGCCGGGGAACTCTGGTTCACGGCCTCGATGATGCGACCGATGAGGCGCATGCTCGCCTCGCGCATTGCCGCGAGGGTGCGGCTGTTCTCCTTGAGCGCCGCCTCGAGTCGCCGGGCCGCGGCCAGCAGCTCGCGGCGCGCCGGCGCGCTCAGCGTCGCGGGAAAGTCCGTCTCGGCGGCAATGGCCTTGTAGGCGTCTTCGTAGCGGGTCGCCGCCTTCTGCTTGCGGGCCGCCGCATCGCCGATCCCGGCGAGGGCTCCGTCGCGCAACAGGCCGGTCTCGCCTTCGACCTCGCCGGCCAGCGTATTGACGGTGAGTATGAGATCGCGCACCGAACTCTGACCCTTCATTTCGACTCTCCTTGCAACTTCACGATCTCCTGGTAGACGGCATTGGCGATACCGACGCCGCCCGACGCGGCCATCTGGCGGCCGACCTCCTGGTAGAGCAGCGAACGATAGGTGTCTTCGGCGAAGCCGCCGGTGAACGGCCCTTCGGCCGTAAGGCCGACATGCATCTGGGCGACCATCTGGCCCAGAAACACGGATTCGAACTCCTGCGCCGTCTTGAACGCCGGACTGTTGCGGTCGACCGGCGCCGCGCCCGGCTGCGTCGAGGGCGTCGCTTGCGCGGCCGGCGACAGGCCGGGCGGTGCTATCGTGGTCATGCTACATCACCTCGATCTCGGCCTGCAGCGCGCCGGCTGCCTTGATGGCCTGGAGGATGGCGATCATGTCGCGCGGGTTGACGCCGAGCGCGTTGAGGCCGCGCACGAGATCCTGAAGCGAGGCGCCGTCGCGCAGCACGGCGATGTTGCCGGTGCCGGTCTGGTCGACGTCGATCTGGGTGCGCGGCACGACGGCGGTGTTGCCGTTCTCGCTGAAGGGCGCCGGCTGGGAGACCTGCGGGGTCTCGGTGATGCGCACGGTGAGATTGCCCTGCGATATCGCGACCGTGCTGATGCGCACGTTGTCGCCCATCACGATGGTGCCGGTGCGCTCGTCGATGACGACGCGCGAAATCTGGTCCGGGACGACGCGGAGCTGCTCGACGTCGGTGATCAGGCGGGCGACGTCGCGGCCGTAGGAAGCCGGCACGGCAACCGCGACGGTGGTAGGATCAGTCGCCTGGGCGACGCTGCCGCCGAGACGCCCGTTGATCACCTCGGCGATGCGCGAGGCGGTCGTGAAATCCGGATTGCGCAGGGCGATGTGGACCTGCTTGAGGTCGTCCAAGCGGAACGGTACCTCGCGCTCGATAACGGCGCCGCTGGCGATGCGGCCATTGGTCGGTGTGCCCTGGGTGACGCTGGCCGAGGCCCCCTGGGCGCTGAACCCGGCTATGGCGACGGGGCCCTGGCTCACGGCATAGACCTCGCCGTCGGCGCCCATCAGCGGCGTTACCAGCAGGGTCCCGCCCTGCAGGCTCTTGGCGTCGCCGATCGCGGAGACCGTCACGTCGATGCGGGTGCCCTGGCGCGAGAACGGCGGCAGCGTCGCCGTGACCATGACGGCGGCGACGTTCTTCGGCTTGAAGTTCTCACCGCGGATATTGACGCCGAGGCGCTCGAGCATGCCGATGATCGACTGCTCGGTGAATGGCGAGTTGTTGAGGTTGTCGCCCGAGCCGTCGAGCCCGACGACGAGGCCATAGCCGACGAGCAGGTTGTCGCGGACGCCTTCGAAACTGGCGATGTCCTTGATGCGCACCTGCGCCTCGGCTGGCGCCGCGCACAGGCAGCCGAGCAGCAACAACGCCGCGCCGGCTCCGCACAGGCGCGCCAAGCGTCGCAGCGGCCGAGCGGCAGGCGTCAGCTCAGGCAAGAAATCCCACAGTCGCGCGTTCATGGTTGACGCAATCTAGGGGCGGCGGATTAAGCGCGCCTTGCGTCCTGCGGGGACACGCACAGCGAACCGCGATAGCGCAAGCGCGGCCGTCTTATTTCATTGCCTTGTCTCTTGCGTCATTGCCGGGCTGGACCAGGTCAAGCCCAGCGATGACAAACCTTTGGGAATGGCGCGAGGCGGCGCGATGCCCGGCATTTGTGGCAAATGCCGCGCGATTTTAACCTTAATGAGCCGCGACTTCATTTTGCATACGCGGCGTTTTCGTCCGGCTTTCCTCATTGATTTGATTGGCGCTTTTCCGATCTTTTGCGCTTTAGGAGTCATTAATTCGTGGGCCCCTATGGTCGCGACGATTGATGCCAAAAGGGCGTCTCCCACTGTGATTGCAGCGTCGGTCGGCGGCCGTGCCAATAAAGGATCCTGCGGCCCTGCGCGACAGCGCTACACAAAGAGGGAAAATCTTTCATGCGTATCGCATTGATTGATGAGGAGATTGTCGCTGCTGAAGCATTGAAGGCCGGGCTTATTCGCAACGGTCTGGCTTGCGACGCTGTCGACTACGAGATGGACGACCTGCTCGAAGCGGCGGCGCAGGGCTATGAAGCCGTCGTCATCACGGTCCCGCACAGCAAGATCGACGTCGTGCGCTTCGTCGAGACGCTGCGCCATCGTCGGGTCGGGGTGCCCGTGCTCGTGCTGCAGTCCTTCCGCAATTCGACGCAGGCGATCGAGCTGATCAACGCCGGGGCCGACGACGTGATGGCCAAGCCGGTGAATCTCGCGGAGCTGGCGGCGCGGCTGCGCGGCGTGGCACGCCGCATCAACGGCCATGTCAGCCTGTCGCACAGCGTCGGCAATTTCACCTATTTCTTCGACGGCCGCATGCCCGTCATCAGCGGCAACACCGTGAAGGTGAGCCGCCGCGAGCGCGAGCTGCTTGAGTGCCTCGTGCTGCGTCACGGCCGCATCGTGAACCGCCGCTTCATCTACAACTACATCTACGGCTACAACAGCAGTGCCGTCGACGAGAAGACCGTCGACGTCATGATGTGCAAGGTCCGCAAGAAGCTGCGCGCCTTCTCCGGTGGCGAGGATTACATCCAGACCTTCCCGGGCCAGGGCTATCGCTTCGTCGATCCCGAGCGCGTGCGTCAGGAAGGACGGTTCGTCGTCGTCGCCTTCGAGGCACAGACCAACACCCCGGCCGTTCCCGTCAAGTCGGCCGCCTGAGTCGGCGCGACACAACGACGCAGCA
>Ga0335076_10006368_pt1 | contig 11906 bp, 9 predicted proteins | sample Lox_Sample_25_FD_206717 | JGI IMG/M metagenome (GOLD analysis project Ga0335076, IMG submission 206717) | Soil microbial communities from Loxahatchee National Wildlife Refuge, Florida, United States - Lox_Sample_2.5 | ecosystem: Environmental > Terrestrial > Soil > Wetlands | place: USA: Florida... | reverse complement strand
CTCGTCGACGTCGCCCGGATTGGCGGGCTTGATGCGGAACATCCATGCGGCGAACGCGTCTTCGTTCACCTTCTCCGGCGTATCGCCCAGCGCGGCATTCGCGGCCACGATCTCACCCGCGATAGGCGCATAGATGTCGGAGGCGGCCTTCACGGACTCGACCACACCGATCGACTCGCCGGCCTTCACCTGGCGGCCCACCGCGGGCGCCTCGACGAAGACGATGTCGCCCAGCTGCTCCTGCGCGTGGTCGGTGATGCCCACGGAGACCGTGCCGTCGGACTCGCGGCGGATCCACTCGTGCGAAGCGGTGTAGCGGAGGTCTTGCGGGAGCTTCATGGCTCTTCCTTGTGTTGTTGTCAGTTGACGAGGATCTTGCCGTTGCGGACGAAGGGCGGCTTCACGACGCGCGCGGCGAGGCGCTTGTCGCGGACCTGGACGTGGACGGTGTCACCGACTGCGACACCGAGAGGCAACCGGGCGAGCGCGATGGACTTCGACATCGTGGGCGAGAAGGTTCCGCTCGTGATCTCTCCCTCGCCTTTCGCGGTGTGGACGACCTGATGGGCGCGCAGGACGCCGCCGGCATCGACGAGCACGAGGCCGAGGAACTGCCGGCGCATGCCGTGCTGCTGCAGCGCTTTCCTGCCGACGAAATCGCGCTCGCTCTTGAGGTCCACGGTCCATGCGAGGCCCGCGTCGAGCGGCGAGACCTTCTCGTCCATGTCCTGGCCGTAGAGGTTCATGCCGGCTTCGAGGCGCAGCGTGTCGCGCGCGCCGAGGCCGCAGGGTCGCGCGCCGGCCGCTACGAGCTTCTGCCACATCACGGGCGCATCGGTCGCCGGCACCATCACCTCGAAGCCGTCTTCACCGGTGTAGCCCGTGCGTGCGACGAGAAGGCCGTCGACTTGAGCGGCGCTGAAGGCAACGAGGTTCTCGGTGGCGGCGCGCGTCGAGGGGCGCACGGACCAGAAGATTTCGCGAGCGCGAGGGCCCTGGACCGCGATGATGCAGAGGTCGCGGCGCGGCCTGATGTGGATCTTCGCGTTCCACGTGTCTCGAAGGGTCGCGAGCCACGCGAGATCCTTCTCGGCGGTGCCCGCGTTCACCACGATGCGGAAATGCGATTCACCGAGGAAGTAGACGATGAGGTCATCGACGACGCCGCCCGCTTCGTTGAGCATGCAGGTGTAGAGCGCCTTGCCCGGCGCCTTGAGCTTGTCGGCGTTGTTGGCCACCGCTCGGCGAAGGAAATCGCGGGCGCCCTCGCCCTCGATCTCGACCGCGAGCATGTGCGAGACGTCGAAGATGCCCGCACCGTCGCGAACCGCGTTGTGCTCCTCGATCTGCGAGCCGTAGTTCACCGGCATGTCCCAGCCGCCGAAGTCCACCATGCGGGCGCCCGCGGCCCTGTGCAGCTCGTGAAGCGGTGTCGTCTTGAGCAAGTTCGCGATCTCCGGAGCGCAAATGAAAAAGGGGCGATGCAAGCCTTGCCGCTTGCATCGCCCCTCTGTCCTTGGCACCTGAGAGATTGACCCCTTCGGTGGACGGCCGCCTTCGCCGTCGCTCTCCAGAGACCGGAATCATCCGGGTCCGAACGGTCCTTTTGCCTGAGAGTTTGCGGGCGCTACCCCTTCGGCGGCCGGTGAACCGGCCCTCTCCCGATCGGATGGAGGCGATTCTACCAGATCGCCCCGCTTCAGCCGCCGCTGCCGCCGAGGCCCCGAAGGTAGAGACCGCAGGCTATGACCGCGATGGTAAGGGGAACCACGAGGTCGACCACTCCCGAAAGCGGGCCGTGCACGAGCTCGACGGGCACGCTGATCAGGCCCGCGGCCACGACCGCCGCGATGAACATCGCCCAGCCCGCGAAGCTGTTGGCGCGAAACCAGATCTTGGGGTCCGACAGGGTCTTGCGCGTCCGGAAGCCGTACACGCGATTCGGCGGGACCCATCTCAGGATCAGCGGCAGGCTCATCGCCGCAATGAAGCCGCAGACAATCAGCATGATCGATGAAGTGTTCATATTGATTTTCCCCCGGCGGCGGGCCGATTGTATGTATTATGCGACCACATCCTGGATGGTCTGTTCAAGGATTTTCTTCCATGCCAGCGCGATCGCCGCTCCGATCCTATTCCGGGATATTGTTGCGAAGTGTAATTTTCTTTCTCGGCGGCCTCACCGCCGCGCCCATGGCGCTCGCGCAGTCGCCCGCGCCGGCCCCCGGCGGCCTGCTGCTGATCGACGCGGTGCGCCAGGCGCTCAAGCAGAATGCGAACACGCTCCTGCAGCAGCAGCAGGTCGTGTCTAGCCAGGGACAGGTGCTCACGCAACAGGGAGCGTTCGATCCCATAGCCAGCGTTATGTTCGGACGCCAGCGCATCTCGACCACGCTGCCCGGCTGGGAAGAAGACCAGATCATCGCCGGCGGCGTCACGAACGTCTTCCAGCAGAAGACAATCGCCAACACCAACCTGTTCGGGATCAACAAGCTGTTGTCCAACGGCATGACGGTCGGCGCGAGCTACGGCGTCACCTCAACCCAGGACAACATCAACGACCTGCTCTACAACATCCAGAACGGCGGGCGCGAGACGAGCGGCAAGCTGAGCTTCACGCTCACCGCGCCGCTGCTGAAGAATGCGGGCCGCGATACCGTCGAGGCCGGGCTCGATGCGGCGAAGGCGCAGGCCGAGGCCGCGCAGTCGACGCTGCTGTTCACCAACTCGCAGACCGTGCTCGCCACCACCCTGTCCTACTGGGCCTACGTGAGCGCGCGCAAGAACGTGGAGATCGCCCTCGCCGCGGAGAAGAACGCCGATACGCTGCTCGAGCAGGTGCGCAAGCTCGTGATCGCCGACGAGATGCCGGCCTCGGAAATCGATTTCGCCGTCGCGAACCGATCGGACCGTTCGTCCAGCCGCATCTCCGCCGAGCAGGCGCTCGTGGATGCGCGGCGCGTGCTCGCGCGCCAGCTGGGGCTTTCCGTGGAGCAGATGACGCACCTGCCGCCGGCCGCGGACGACTACCCCGATCTCGCGACCGTCAACCTCGATATCGGGCGGGATACCGATCGCCTGGTGAACCTCGCGCTGGACAAGCGCGCGGACCTCCAGGCCGACCGCACCCTGCAGCGGGCCGCCGGCTATCTCGTCGTCGCCGCGCGCAACAACCTCAAGCCCGAGCTCGATCTGTCGGCCGGCTTCAGCTACGCCGGCCTTTCCGAAGGATCGCAGTTCACTTCCTTCGAGAAGAGCTTCTACTCGAACCGATACGGGCCTTCGTTCAATGTGTCGCTGAGCCTGCAGTGGCCGGTGGGCAACTCCCAGGCGCAGGGCCAGCTGGCGGTGCAATTGGCCCAGGAGCAAACGGCGGCGATCACGGTGCACGACCTGGAAGCGACGATCGCGAGCAACGTGACGACGCAAGTCCGCGCGCTGTTGCACAGCGTGGCGCAGCTCAAGGAAGGCATCGAGTCGGTGCGGCGCTACGGCATCTCCGTGCAGAACGAGCTCACCAAGCGCAGGCTCGGAAACGCGACCCTGCTCGACGTGGTGAACATGCAGGACCGCCTGGTCTCGGCGCAATTCAGCGAGACGCAGCTCAGGCAGGCGTACGCCAACGCCATCGCGCAGCTGCGCTTCGAGACGGGGACCCTCGTGCGCAGGGACGGCGAGGCCTACGATTTCCGCGTGAGGGACGTGCTCTACCCGGATTTCGGCGCGAGGGACTAGCGGCCGGATGGAGCGCGCGCCGAAGGGAATCGTCTGGTTCCTCGCGCTCGCGTTCGGCCTCGCATGGTTCGCATGGGAGCTGCCCGTCTTGCTGGGGGCGAGCATCACGCCGCACAACTTCCAGCTCTACACTTTGCCCGGTGCGTTCGCGCCGGCGATCGCCGCCATCGTCGTGCGCAAGTGGATCACGCGCGAGGGATTCGCAGATGCCGGCCTCACGCTCGACATCGGCGATTGGCGCTACTTCGTCGTGGCGTGGCTCTATCCGCTCGCGATCGTCTGCGCCCTGGCCGCGGAGGCGCAATTGTCCTCGCTCGCGAGCGTGGATTTCTCCGGGCAAAGCGCGCTGAAGGCCATGGGCCGCGAGCCCCCCGCCGGGATGCGCCCTTACCTGGGATATATCGTCGTGGCGCAGGCGCTGGTGCAGGCGCTCATCGCCACGCCGATCCTGTGGGGCGAGGAGTTCGGCTGGAGGGGCTACCTGCAGCTGCGCCTCTTCCCGGGAAAGCCCCTGCTCGCCGCGCTGGCCACGGGGATCATCTGGGGAGCCTGGCACTACCCGCTGATCTTTCGCGGATTCAACTACGGGGATCAACCGTGGCTCGGAGCTCTCATCTTTCCAGTCACGACGGTCCTCCAGTCGATCGTCCTCGGCTGGTTGCGGGAAAGAAGCGGCAGCATCTGGGTCCCTTGCCTCGGCCACGCCTCGACCAATGCGGTCGGAGGAAGCCTCACGGTGATGTGGTTCTACGGCGCGGACCCGGTGTGGGTGGGAGTCCAGGGCATCCTGGGCTGGCTGCCGCTGGGCGCGTTCTGCATCTGGATCGCATGGTCCGGCCGTGCGAGAGCGGCGGATCCCCGATGACGACGAGCATCGTTCCGGTCGACCTCTTTCGGGCGCGTTACTACGAGCTGCTCACGTTCCCTGCGTATCGCTCGTTGCTGCGAGGCGCCCCGTCGACGCGCATCGCGATCGGCCTCATGGAGGAAGGCAAGCCCGCGGGCCTCGGCCTCGCCGAGATCATCGACAGCGGCGAGGTCGCCGTCCGCTCGATCTACGTCGCAGCGCCCCTTCGGCGGCAAGGCCACGGCGCGGCGCTCCTCGCGGCGGTCGAAAGATGCGCGCGGGAAGCGGGCCGCGTGAAACTCTCCGCCGTGTGGATGTCGGGACTGGAAACGAGCGACGCATTCGAGCACATGCTGGACAGGCAAGGATGGGAGCCGTCGCACCTGCGGATGCACGTGCTCACGAGCGACCTCGAATCGATCGACAAGTCGCGCTGGCTTTCTCGCGTGAAGCCCGAGCCGGGCTTCGAGATCTTTTCCTGGACGGAGCTCACGGCCGCCGAGCGCGAAGCGCTCTTCGAGCGGCAAGCGAGGAACCCGATCGCTCACGACGTGTGGCCGTTTTCCTCGAGCGCCCCCATCGAGCCCCATTCGAGCGTGGGCGTGCGCCACGGGGGCGAAGTGGTCGGATGGGTCGTGAACCATCCGTACGACGCGGACACGGTGCGCTTCACCTGCAGCTACATGTATGGCGAGCTCCAGGGGCGCGCGCTGCTCGTCGCCGCCTACGCCGAATCGATCAACCGCTGCCGCGCCGCGGGCATCACGAAGGCGATCTGGGCGATCCCGGTCCAATTCCCGCGCATGATCGCGTTCTCCCGGCGCCACCTGGTGCCCTACGCGACGTCGCTTACCGAGACGCGCGGCTCGGCCAAGCGCCTAGAGGGCGTCGGCTGACACGGAAACGTTCTTCACGTGGAGCAGCTCCTCGGTCTTGCCCTCCGAGCAGCTCACGCGCTTCCATCCGGCCTCGCGAAGATACCTCGGGTATGGATGGTTCCAGCTGAGCTGTCCGCGCGGGGAGCTGCCGTGCGGACCGTCCGACGCATAGTCGCGCGCGAGCGGCTGCGACAGCAGGAACGTGCCCGCCACGGACCGCGTGCCCGCGAAAAGGCGCCTCAGCGAATCGGGATCGAGGTAGTGCAGTCCGCCGCTCGCGTACACCACGTCGCCGCGCATCGACTCCATGCCCGCTTCGCCCGGCTCGTCCAGCTTCACCACCGCGAAGGACAGGTTGGGCAGCTCGCGCCATGTATCGCGCAGGAATTCGACGATGGAGGGATCGGCGTCCGAGCCGGTGAAGGCGACGCGCGGATAGCGGCGTGCGAAATGGGCGATCTCGCGCCCCGAACAGCAGGCGACCTGGTGCACGCGCGCGACGGCGCCCGCCGCGAGCCGCGCCTCGAGCTCGCCGAACATGGCGATGAGCGGCGTGAAGGGGTCTGGAAAGCCGCGCTTGAGATACTCCTTCGCCCATCGGACGCCGGAGTCCTCGCCCATGCACAGCGCCTTGATGGCCTCGCGCCGCCGCGTGGTCGTGGCGCCGCCGTAGTACTCGGCGTCGAGCGCGTGGGACAGGCCCGTGAACAGCCACCGGCCGCCGGCGCCGAGGCGGGTGCCGCCGGTGATCCAGTGCTCGAGCAGGCGCGCGCGAAGCGGCGGCAGCGCCCGCCAGACGACGAGGCCCGCCGCGTCCTGCGCGCCGCCGGCCACGCCGCGCCGAGCTATTGGCGCGTCTCCATCTTCACGGCGAGGAATCCGGCCCAGTTGTACCAGCGGAACACGACGTCGTGCACGGCGAAGCCGTTGCGCTTCAGCAACTGCAGGTTGTCGTCGATGCGATAGGGAATGAGCACGTTCTCCAGGCGCTCGCGCTTCTCCGCGATCTCGAGGTCCGAGTAGCCGTTGCGGCGCTTGAAGTCGTAGTAGAGGTCGATGTACATGCGGTTGAGCAACGACTCGTCGCCCAGCACCTTCTCGAACACGATGAGGCAGCCGTGGTCGTTGAGGCCGTCGTGGATCCTGCGGATGACGCGGTCGCGATTGAGCGGGCGCACGAACTGCAGCGTCCAGTTCATTGTCACCACGCTCGCGTTGCCCAGGTCGATCTCGTCGTTCAGGTCGGCGGCCCGCAGCTCGCAGCGCTCGGCGATTCCCGCCTCCTCCAGGTTGCGGCGCGCGCGCTCGAGCATCGGCTGCGAATTGTCCACGCCCAGGAACCTCACCGAGGGATCCTTGATGCCCCGCGCGATCGAGATCAGCGTCGTGCCCAGCGAGCAGCCGAGGTCGACCACCACGCTGCCGGGTTGGGCGAAGCGTTGCGCGAGCTCGACGTTCATGCGCTGGATCTCGGCGTAATGCGGAATGCTGCGCAAGAGCATGTCGTCGAAGATGCTCGCCACACCTTCGTTGAATTCGAAGTCCTCAGCCATGGCCTATCTCCGCCGGGGTGCGCTCGCTTCCGTCATTGGTTTCGCCGGCAAGCGCGCGCGTGCGCCGCTCGAAAGCGTCGAGCACTTCGGACGTGAAGGTCTCGAAGCCCTGGCTGCTGCCTCCGGGAAACTCGGCTTCGTCCAGCAAAGGCGGGGATTCTCCTGGCACCGCGAGCGCAAGATACTTGCCATGCAGGTTCGCCAGCAGCTTGATCGCCGAGAGGCGCTCGAGCGCGCCTTGCACCGCGACCGGATCGGATCCGTCCGCCTCGAGGCGCCGGCAGACCTCGCGGCAGTCCGCAGCGGGCTCGCACGCGAGGTAGACCCTGGCATCGAGTCCCGCGAGGGTGACTCGCCGCGAGGGAGCGCAGGGCCGCGTGTCGAAGATGTCGATCGATTCGCCGCGAACCGTCATGCTGAGCACGGGGTTGAGGCCGCGCTCGAACAATGCGAACCACTCGATCACTTTCGATGCGAGCGCACGCACGCCGGGCCCCGTGGCGGTGGCCTGGGGCGACTGGTCGGCGAAGAAGTAGGCGAGGTCCGCGATCTGGCCTTCGGGCAGCGGATATACCGAAGCATAGGACTGCGAGGGCTCGAGCGTGAGCCCGTAGCGCGCCGGCGACTGGTGGTACATGCTGAAGCGGTCGTAGAGCACGCGCCCTATGCACTTCGGCGGCTGCAGGTGGAAGCAAAGCGCAAGCCACTCGGCAACCTCGGCGTGCCAGGCATCGTCCTCGCCCGGGAATCCATAGAGCAGGTTCCACGTCGCGTAGACGCCGAACTCGCGGCAATACTTGAGCACCTGCAGGTTGATGGCCGCGGTCGCGCCCTTGTCCATGAGCTTGAGCAGGCTGTCGTGGAACGCCTCGATCCCCGGCTGGATCCAGACCACCCCGGAGCGGGCGAGCATCGCCACGTGCTCGCGCTTGAGGTTGGCCTTGGTCTCGAAGAAGAGCCGGTAAGGCGCGCCGCGCGCCGCGAGCTCCGGCAGCAGCGTGCGCAGGTAGCTCATGTCGAGGATGTTGTCCACGACCATGAAGCCATCGACGCCGCTTTGCGAAGACAGGGCGTCCAGTTCCTCCATCGCGCGTTCCGGCGACTTGGCGCGATAGTGCATGCCGCCGCCATTGAGGCCGCAGAAGGTGCAGTGGTGCTTCTGGCCCCACCAGCAGCCGCGGGAGAACTCGACCAGCATCCCCGGGGCCACGCGGCCGCGCAGCGGCGAGGCCGCGAGCGCATCCATGTAGTCCGAGTAGTCGGGCACCGGATTCGAATTCACGTCTTCGACCACCGCCCGAGGGACGGGAAGCGCGCCGGGGCCGAACGTCCGATTGCGAACGTGCTGCTGGGTAAGCACGCCGTTGGGCAACATCGAAGCGGGAACGTCCATGCCGTGGTCGAGCAACAGCTGGCACAACGGCGCGAACAACTCGTCGGCCTCCCCCGAGACCACCACGTCGACCCACGGGAAGCTGCGGATCGTCCCCCAACCCATCTCGGCCTCGCAGTTGGCGCCGCCGATCATCGTGATCACGCCGGGGTCGAGCTCGCGGATGCGCCGCAGCAGCGCAAGGGAAGCGCAGTGCTGCTCGAACGTCGAGCTGCAACCCACGATCCGCGGACGCCGCGCAAGCACGGCACGTGCGACGTCGTCGACGAATCGGGGCGCATAAGCGCGCAGCCGTTCGAGGCTGCCGACGAAACGCGGATCGTTGAACGCGGCTGGAGGCATGAACGAGAACTGCTGCCCGGCGTTCGCGAGCGCCTCTTTCGCGCTCGTGCCGGCATGATCGGGAAACGCGGCTGCCGAAAAGGTCCACTCGCCCAGGAGCCGCGCGAGGTAGGGCGCCTCCGGCATTCCCGAGCCCAGCTTCTCCGCAAAGCTCAGGTTCGCGTACTCCAGCGCGCATCCGATCCCGGCTTGCGCAAGGCACGCCTTGAGCGTTCCCAGCGCGATGGATGGCCGCGCGATATCGGCATAGGGCATGAGCACCAGCACCACGGGCGTCGCGGACGGAACGTCGCTGCTCGCGTCGCGTGCATTCATCGCTAGACCGCGGCCTCGGCCCTGGCCTCCCGCGCGTCCTTCGCGGCCTGGGCGAGAGCCTTTGCTTCGCGTGCCTGCCGGACGAGGTTGTGCCAGGCCTCGGGCAAGTGAGCCGCCTTGCGGGAATCGAAGAACTCCACCCAGCCCCCGGGGAGCGTTTCAAGCTCGGGAATGGTCGGCACCTCGCCGGCGAGGGCGAGGGCGAGGTACTTGTCGCCCAACGCAAGCACGAGCTTCCTTTCAACGAGTCGCAACAGCGCGTCCCTCACGTCCCGTTCGTCACGGGAGAGCCTCGCGGCGAATTCCCTCGGGGCGAGCGCGGCATCGGCCATCCGGTACACCTCGGCATCAAGCCCCGAGATCGAGCTGCGACGCACCGGCGCGCACGGGCGCGTGTCGAAGAAATCGATTCGATCGCCCTGGTCGTCGCAGCAGAGGACGGGACACAAGCCGGAGTTGTAGACGGCCTTCCACTCGCCCACGGCGCGGCCCAGGGCGATCGCTCCCGGGCTCGCGTCCGGCGAGGCAGGCGCGTTCTCGTCGATGAAGAAATACGCGAGGTCGCGCAGGAGCTCCGGCCCCTGCGGATATACCGCACGATAGTTGGGATACGGCGCGAGGCGCAGCCCGAAATCGTCCGGACGCTGGTGATACACGCTGAAGCGGTCGAAGCGGATGTGCACGACGCTGTTGGGCGGCTGCAGGTGGTAGATGAGCGGCAGCCATTCGGCCACCTCGGCGTGCCAGCGCGGGTCCTCGCCCGGGAAGCCCACGAGGAACATCCACATGGTGGAGATCCCGACCTCGCGCGCGTAGCGCAGCAGCTGCACGTTGATGACCGCGCTGTTGCCCTTGTCCATGAGGTCGAGCAGGCCGTCGTGCAAGCCCTCGATGCCCGGTTGCACGCGCGTGATGCCGGCCTGCGCCATGAGGCGCACTTGTTCGCGCCGCAGGTTGGACTTGATCTCGTAGTAGAACCGGTAGGGCGCCCCGCGGCGCGCGAGCTCCGGAAGGACAGTCTTGAACTGACGCATGTCCAGGATGTTGTCGGCGACGCCGAAGCTGTCGACGCCGCTGCGATCGACCAGCTCCTCGATCTCCGCGAGGATGCGCTCGGCCGATTTCGCGCGATAGGTCATGCCTTCGCCGTTCAGGCCGCAGAACGTGCACTGCATCTTCTGCCCCCACCAGCAGCCGCGCGAAGTCTCTATGACCAGCGCGGGGGTGATCGCCCAGCGGATGGGCGAATCCTCCAGGGCGGCGAAGTAGTCCGAGAAATCCGGGACCGGGGTCGCGTCCAGGTTCTCGACGACCGCGCGCGGAACGGGCTTGCGCCCCGGTCCGAACGCGCCTGCCTTCGCGTGCGCCCGGCAAAGCACTCCATGGGGCAGGAACATCGGATCGATCGCGGCGCCCTTCTTCATCGCGAGCTTGCACAGCGGCGCGAAGATCTCGTCGGCCTCGCCGGATACCACGAAATCCACCCACGGGAAGGCCCGGATCGCGGCCCAGCCCATCTCCGCCTCGCAATTGGCCCCGCCCAGCATGGTGACCACGCCCGGGTCGAGCTCCTTGATCCGTCGCAACAGCGCGAGCGACGGGCAGTGCTGCTCGAAGGTGGAAGTGCACCCGACGATGCGCGGCCCGCGCTTCAGTATGCGTCGCGCGATCTCATCGACGAACCCGGAAGCCTCGGCACGCACTCGCTCGAAGACCTCGGCATAGTTCACCTCGTCGATCGAGGTGCGCGGCAGGTTCGGCGGATGGAAGCGCCTTACCTGGCCGAGGACCTCGTGCGCCGGGCATTGGTGATCGGGAAACGCCACGCCCGAGAAGGTCCACTCGCCGATCAGGCTGTCGGTGCGCAGGAAGCTCATCAGCGAAAGCGTCTCGACCCCGATGCGGGCGGCGAAATCGAGGTTCGCGTAGACCACGCCGCAGCGAATGCCGGTGCCCTCGAGACACGCCTTCAGCACTCCCAGCGCGATGGATGGGCGCTGGACCGCCGCGTAGGGCATGCACACCAGGCAGACGTCGACCGGACCGTCGCTGCTCGCCCTTGCCTCAGACATGCGGCTCCTCGTCGAATACCGACGGATCGTACACGGGCCTGAGCGCGTGCACGGCGTATTTCGACGTTTCGCTTGCGGGTTCGCTGGCGAGCTCCACCGGCCTTGCGGCATCGACACCGTGCTGGCGCGGCTCCTCGTCGAGCGCGCCCGCGGCGAAGATCCGGTTGAGTGTATCCATCGTGTTCGCGGCGGGATGGCCATGGCGATCCTCGCGCTCGAGCGCGAGCTCCCCGGCCGTGAGATCTCCGCGAATCAACGCATCGGCGAGTTCCCTGATGTTTCCGCCGCCGGCCACTGTCGTGCTCGCGCCAAAACCAACGGCGCGGATCGTCTCGCCGTCGCAGCTGATCCGCAGGTCGGGCCGGAATCGCGCCGGCTGCGAGGCCCGCATTGCGGACACCATGTGGCGCTCGATCATGTCCTCGAGGTGCGCCTCGAACTCCTCCGCGTCGCGGAAGTGGCGATCGTCGAGCACCCAGTAACCGTCGGGCCAGCGCTCGCTCGCGGGGCACGGCGTGATGAGCCGGATCCTTCGCTCGACCATGTTGATGAGCCAGCCGGAGACGCACGCGATGGTTCCCGGGACGTTCTCCCACGAGGCGTCCATGAGGCCGTGCGCCTCGGCGCTGCGCTTGAGCTTGCGCGCGCCGCGGGCGCGGCCGGCGTTGCCCTGGATGTGGCTCGCCTCGGCGTTCTGGGCCACGATCTCGCAGTGCAGCAGCTCTTCCGCGGTGAACGATTCCATCACCTTGTCGAACTGCTTGAGCGTGA
>Ga0335076_10006361_pt1 | contig 11909 bp, 11 predicted proteins | sample Lox_Sample_25_FD_206717 | JGI IMG/M metagenome (GOLD analysis project Ga0335076, IMG submission 206717) | Soil microbial communities from Loxahatchee National Wildlife Refuge, Florida, United States - Lox_Sample_2.5 | ecosystem: Environmental > Terrestrial > Soil > Wetlands | place: USA... | reverse complement strand
GCATAGTCGGCGGCGCCCGGCGCGGTGGCGCGTTGCGCCGACAGTTGCCGCGTGCACCCGGTCAGCGCGGCGAACACCACCAGCGCCGTGAGCAGCGCCGCGCCTCTCGTCGATCCGTGACATCGTCGGCAGCGCGGGCTCCGCCGGCGGCGGCCTTCGCGCAGCTCGATCATGGGGCCCATGATGGCACCGATCCGGGTTTTGGCTGGATGCGCCCGGCGGCTAACCGGCCTGCGCGCCCGCCTGCGACAGATAGGCGGTGATGCCCGACACCACCGCGGCTGCGTACCGGGCCCTGCCGTCCGAACTTTCCAGCACCGCGGCGTCGGCGGGGTTCTTCATGTTGCCCATCTCGATGAGGATCGACGGGTATTGAGCCAGGTTGAGCCCGGCCAGGTCGGCGCGCCCATAGAGCCCGTCGGTGCCCCGGTACGTCGACGGCTGGAGCCCCGCGGCGACGAGCTGGTCCCGCATGATCTGCGCAAACCGCACGGCTGGACCGGCTTGAGCCGGGTTGAGCGGCGGGCTGGAGTAGTTGACGTGAAAACCGCGCCCGTCCGGTGGGCCGCCGTCGGCGTGGATGCTCACGACCGCGTCGGGGTGCAGCGCGTTGGCCATCGCGGCCCGCTGATCAACGCACGGGCCCAGCGAGTTGTCGTTGCCCCGCGACATCGCGGTGCGCACACCGGCCTGGGTCAGCGCCTCGCGGATCCGCAGCACCATGTCCCAGTTGAACGTGTGCTCCGGATAGCCGTCATCGGTCGCGGTTCCGGTGGTCTGGCACTCCTTGGTGCCGCCGCGGCCGTTGGGGACCTGACGGCTGATGGACGCGTCGTTGGCGCCGTTGTGCCCGGGATCGAGGAATACGATCATCCCGGCGATAGTGGACGACGCAATCGCGGTAGGGGCAGTCAGCGTTGCCGCCATCGTCGACAGGCTCGCGGCCACCGGCGCCGCGGCCGCGATCTTCAACATGTCGCGGCGGGTAATCGCCCGACAGGCTGCGCATACGGTCGATTGCACCGGCTGACGGTAACCCGGAAAAGCGTGCGCCGCCACCCTGACGCGCCCGGTGGGTGGATCACAAGTTGGCGACTTCGGCCTCGACGAGTCGAGCTACGGCCCGCATGCCTGCGGCGTTCGGGTGCAAGGGTGCCGGGCGTCCGGGCAGCGGCAAACCGAATCTGGTCGTCCAGGGATCCGACGACCAGCCGTGGTGCTCCCGGCTCGCTTCGCCAGCCTTGACGACCTCACAGCCCGTCTCGGCCGCAGCCCCGGCGGTGAGGCGCTCGAGGGTCTCGGCGACGTGTCGGGCCAGGTCGGCGTCGGCCTCCGTCATCGGCGGGACCCGCTGCCCGGCGGGCGGCAACACGGTCAGGTAGTCGACGAACAACACACGCGCCCGCGGCGACCGTTGGCGCACCACCCGGCCGACGGTGCGCAGCGAGTCGGCTGCCTCGGCGAGCGCGCGGTCGCGCGCGTCCCGGTCGAGCAGCCCGCGCAGCCGGCAGCCCAGCAGCGGCACGCTGCGGGCCGCCGGGGGCAGAGACGCCGCCATCAGCAGGGGCACGTAGCCGACGTCGTTGCCGCCGATGGTGATCGTGACCAGGGACTCCGACCCGTCGAGCGCGCTGACTTGGGGCGGCGCGCCATGCTGTCGGTCGTTGAGCACATACGCGGTCGTCGCCCCGGAGTACGTCACGTCGACGAGGTCGAGTCCCAACTCATCGGCGACCAAATGGACGTAGTTGCGGGCCGACCGGCCTGCCCGCCACGGGGCACCCGGAGCGCCCGGCCGAATTCCGGGGCCGGCCGCCATCGAGCTTCCGATCGCGACATAGCGACCCGTCACGTCTGCCGGGACGGGTGCCCCGGGGGCCCGGGCGAACGGCCGGGGCCGCCCGGCTCCCCGGCGCCACCGGAACGCCCGGGACGTGAAGGGCTGGACGCCTGCGCCCAAAACCGCTTCGGGATCCGGCCGGCGTGCCGGGCCAGGTGGCCGGCGGTCACGGCGGCGGCCATCGCCGCGGCCATCGCCGGCGGGTCGGCGGCGCGGGTGACCGCACTGGCCAGCAGCACGGCGTCGCAGCCCAACTCCATCGCCTGCACGGCGTCGCTGGCCGTGCCGATGCCCGCGTCGAGCACCACCGGAACCCCGGCCTGCTCGACGATCATCTCGATGTTGTGCGGGTTCGCGATCCCGAGGCCGGTGCCGATCGGCGATCCGAGCGGCATGACGGCGGCGCAGCCGGTGTCCTCCAGCCTGCGGGCCAGTACCGGGTCGTCGGTGGTGTAGGGCAGCACGACGAACCCGTCGTCCACCAGTATCTCTGCGGCACGGACCAATTCCACCGCGTCGGGCAGCAGTGTGCGCTCGTCGGCGATCACCTCGAGCTTCACCCAGTCGGTCCGCAACGCCTCACGGGCCAACTGCGCCGTGAGAACCGCTTCGGCCGCGCCCCGGCAGCCCGCGGTGTTGGGCAACGGTGTGATGCCAAGCCGGTTCAGCAGGTCGAGCACCCCGGTGCCGCCGGCCGCGTCGATGCGGCGCATCGCGACCGTGGTCAGCTCGGTGCCCGACGCGACCAGCGCCTGCTCCAGCACGGCGAGATTGGTTGCCCCGCCGGTGCCCAGGATCAACCGCGAGCCAAAGCTGCGCCCGGCAATGGTCAGCTTCGACTCAGCCACCCTGCACCGCCGTCACAACCTCGAGCCGCGCGCCGTCGGACAGCTTTGTGTGCCAATCAGACCGGGGTATCACGGCCCAATCGAGCGCCACCGCGATTCCTTTGTCGTGGAAGCCAAGCCGGTCGAGCAGCGCCGCGACCGTGGTGGCGTCGTCGACTTCGACGCGTTCGTCGTTGACGGTCACGATCATCGGCAGGGCACCCTCGCATCCAGCTGTGTCATGATCCTCTCAGCCGTCCACGGCGCCAGCAAAAACCCGTTGCGGCCGTGGCCGGCGGCCACCAGCACGCGGTCGTCGAGCCGGCCCACCAGCGGCACGTTGTTGGGTGTCATCGGCCGAAGGCCGGCACCGACTTCGGCAAGTTCGTACTCACCGAGCGCGGGTATCACCGTGCAGGCATCGTCGAGCAGTTCCCGCACCCCGGACACCGCGGGTGCGGTGTCGCGGCCGTGTTCGTATTGCGTGGCGCCGACCACGACGCCGTCGTGGCGCGGCACGAGGTAGACCTGACGCCCGTGCACCCGGGCCCGAATCACGCGCTGCGGCATCGGCATACAGCCGGGCCGCCATCTGAGCCGCAGCACCTCACCTTTGACCGGCCGGATCGGCAGACCGGGCCACAGGGTCGGCGCGTCGATGCCGTTGGCGATCACAACCGCGTCCGCGTCGGCTGTTTTGGTCAGATCGGTGACCGGCGGCGCCCAGGTGACCCCCAGCCGTTCGCAATGCGCGGCGAGCGCCCGGAGCACCGCGCGGTTGTCGACGGCCAGCTCGGTGGCCGCGCGGAAACCGTGGCGGATGCCCTGGGCCAGCAGCGGCTCGATATCGCGGGCGTCGGCGGTGAGGGTGACCGGGTGGCCCTGGGCGGCCAGCCACTCCCCGACCGTGCGCAGGTCGGCGGCGTCGGCGCGGTCGACCGCGACGACCAGCGACTCGTGCGCGGTCACGACCTCGGCCGGCAGCCCGTCGAGGAAATCCGCATGCCACAACGCCAGCGACTCCAGGCCGATCCGGAGCAGCCGCTCCTCGCCGGGCCAGCCCTCGCTGTGTGGGGCAAGCATCCCGCCGGCCACCCAGGACGCACCGCGCTGGTCTTGGGGTGCCCCCGAGCCGCCGGGACGGTGGACCCGCACACTTCGTCCGGACAGCGCCAGCCGCCGCGCTACCGCCAGGCCGATGACGCCGCCGCCGATCACCGCCACGCGATCCATAGACATCCCTCTCCCTTCGCCGGCATGACCCGGATCAGGTGTGACGGTAAGGGCAGGTCGCTTTGCCCACTCTCAGCCCCGCTCCAGGGACTCCCGTGTCGGCCACCCACGCTAGTCGCTAGCGTCGCGGTGTGCACCCAACTCGTGACCGACTGGCGACCGCGAGGCTGTACCTGTGCATCGACGCCCGCCGCGAAACCGGTGACCTGGCCGAGTTCGCTGACGCCGCGCTGGCGGGCGGGGTGGACATCATCCAGCTGCGCGACAAGGGGTCGGTCGGCGAGCAGCGATTCGGGCCGCTGGAGGCACGCGCGGAACTCGCCGCGCTCGACGTGCTCGCCGACGCGGCCCGGCGGCACGGCGCATTGCTCGCGGTCAACGACCGCGCCGACATCGCCCGGGCGGCCGGGGCGGACGTGCTGCACCTCGGGCAGGACGACCTGCCGTTGGCGGTCGCGCGCGACATCGTGGGGCCGGCGACGCTGATCGGCCGCTCCACCCACAGCCCCGGCGAGGCCGCCGCGGCGTTGACCGAGCCCGTCGACTACTTCTGCGTGGGTCCGTGCTGGCCGACGCCGACCAAACCTGGCCGGCCCGCCGCGGGGCTCGAGCTGGTGCGGGCGGCGGCGACCATGGGCACCGACAAGCCGTGGTTTGCGATCGGCGGCATCAACGAGCGGCGGCTGACAGCGGTGCTGGACGCGGGCGCCCGGCGCGTGGTGGTGGTGCGGGCGATCGCCGCGGCCGACGACCCACGGGCCGCTGCGCAGCGGCTCAGCGCAGCGCTTGCAGCAGCGAGCTGATGCGGTCGGACAGCGGCGACGGTTCGTCGCCGGGTTCGGCGGGCGTACACCACACGAACTCGCCGGAGTCCAGCTCGACGGTGCGCGGCAAACCCGGCTGCCTCGGCACGCTGGCCACCTCGGTGCGCAGCCGGTGCCAGCTGGCGGCGAACCCCGGATGCAGCGGCAGTTCATCGATAGCTTCCTCGCGGACCCAGCGCAGCTCGGCGCTTTCCATGTTGGGCACGGTATTGAGCGGATGCGGCGCGTCGGCCACCACGGTGGTGTAGGTCCACCGGCTGCCGCTGGCCCTGGCGGTGATGACGGCGGCGCGCACGACGACCTTCTCCACCGGCAACCCGGTCTCTTCGTGGGCTTCCCGCACGGCGGCCTGCTCGGCGGTTTCGTGGCTGTCCCGGGCCCCGCCGGGCAGACCCCAGGTGCCGCCCTGATGGCTCCACGGCGCGCGGTGCTGCAAAAGCACGGCCCGAGCGCCGGTGGCCAGCGGCGCGCGCAGCAGCAATCCGGCCGCGCCGTGCCGGCCCCAGAACCGGGCGCCGGTGTCGGAGAGGACCCAACCGTCACCGTCGCCTCGCACGTGTTCAGGATATGGCGGTTCGAACCAACCCGAGCGGCCCTGACTGCTCTTAGAATTCGCTTAATAGATTGCGAGAGGGGCGACCGGTGACCGTGGAGCTGGCGCATCCGTCGACCGAGCCACTGGCTTCGCGGTCGCCGGTGGAACCGGCTCACCCCCGCTGGTGGTTCCTGTCGACCACGCCCGGACGCATCCTGCTGAGCGGCCTTGCGCTCATCGCCTTGGTGGTGACCAGCGCGTTCGCCACCTCCACAACGATCGACGACCGTCAGCAAGCCCTGACGACCGTGCTGAACCACACCGAGCCGCTCGCGTTCGCGGCCGGCCAGCTGTACACGACGTTGTCGGTCGCTGACGCCGCGGCAACGACCGCGTTCATCGCCGGGGCCGAGCCGCGCGATGTGCGGCAGCGTTACGAACAGGCGATTACCGACGCGGCCGTCGCGCTGACCCGGGCGGCGAGCGGGCTGACCGACCAACCCATGCTGCAACTGCTGGGCCGCATCAATGCCCGGCTGGCGGTTTACACCGGGCTGATCGAAACCGCGCGGACCAACAACCGCGCCGGCAACCCGGTCGGCTCCTCGTATCTTTCCGAGGCGTCGTCGATGATGCAGACGATGATCCTGCCGGACGCGCAGCGACTCTACGAGGAAACGTCCGCGCGGGTGAACGCGGAGACCACCGCGTCGACGCGCATCCCTGCGCCGGTGATCGGGGTCGTGCTGAGCACCGTGTTGTTCGGCGCGTTCGCCAACCGGTGGCTGGCGCGAAAAACACAGCGGCGACTCAACATCGGTTTCGTCGCCGGCGGGCTGGCGGTGCTGATTATGGTGATATGGGTGAGCACGGTGCTCGCGATCTCCACCGCCAACAGCAGGGACGCCAAGGACACTGCGGCCGACTCCCTCAAGACGGTCACCACCCTCGCGATCGCCGCTCAGCAGGCCCGGGCCGACGAGACACTGTCGTTGATCCGGCGTGGTGACGAAGACGTCCGCAAGCAGTCCTTCTACCAGCGGATCGATACGATGCACAAGACGATCACCCAGTACCTGTCGCGGGGCGACGCGATCGACAAGACCGACCTGCAGCAGGCCGACGAGTTGCTGAACCGTTGGCGCCAAGCTGATGAGCGCATCGATTCCTACATCGCGGTCGGAAACTACCAGGCCGCCACCCAGGTGGCGCTGGGCACCGGCGAGGACGACACCACCCCGGCGTTCGACAAGCTGGAAAAGGCACTGAACAACGGGATTCAGGAAAGTCGCCGCCAGCTGCGCAGCGACATCCTCAACGCCCGCGGTGTGCTGTCGGGCGCGACGGTCGGCACGGTCATCCTCAGCGTCGTGGCGGCGGTCGCGGTGACGGTGGGGCTGTGGCCACGGATGGGCGAATACCGCTGATGGGCGCTCACGCGAAGAAAGAAGCAGCCATGAAGCCCGCTCCGTTGGGATTCTCGCCTCCGGCGAGGGTGCCAGGATCCTCGCCTCCGGCGAGGCTGCCAGGATCCTCGCCTCCGGCGAGGGGGGCTCGATTGTCGCGTCCGGCGAGAGTGGTCGCGGTCATCGCCGCGGTGGCGGCGCTGATAACCGGTTGCACGCATTCGCAGCTGATCACCACGCAGCCCCAGCAGACGCTCGCGCCGCCCACGCCCGCGGGCATGCAGGAGTTGGCGCCGCAGGCCGTCCCACCCGCCCCGGAGAACGAAAACTGCGACCGGACCGCCAGTCTGCGTCCGTTCACCGATCCGGCCCAGGCCGACGCCGCCGTCGCCAACATCCGCCAGCGCGGCCGCCTGCTCGTCGGCCTCGACATCGGCAGCAACCTGCTCAGCTTCCGCGACCCGATCACCGGACAGATCACCGGGTTCGACGTTGACATCGCCGGCGAAGTGGCACGGGACATCTTCGGCACCCCGTCGCAGGTGGAGTACCGGATCCTGTCGTCGGCCGACCGCGTCACGGCGCTGCAGGAGAACAACGTCGACATCGTCGTCAAGTCCATGAGCATCACCTGTGAGCGGCGCAAGCAGGTGAACTTCTCCACCGTGTACCTGATGGCCAACCAGCGGATCCTGGTGCCGCGCGATTCGGCGATCACGACGCCGTCGGATCTGTCCGGCAAGCGGGTCTGCGCTGCCAGCGGCACGACGTCGATCAACCGGCTGCAGCGGATCACCCCGGCACCGATCATCGTGTCGGTGGTGACATGGGCCGATTGCCTCGTCGCGCTGCAGCAGTGGCAGGTCGACGCGGTCAGCACCGACGACACGATCCTGGCCGGGCTGGTGTCGCAGGATCCCTACCTGCACATCGTCGGGCCGAACATGAGCGACGAGCCCTACGGCATCGGCATCAACTTGCAGAACACCGGTCTGGTGCGGTTCGTCAACGGCACGCTCGAGCGGATTCGCCGCGACGGCACGTGGAACGCGTTGTACCGCAAGTGGTTCTCGGTGCTGGGCCCGGCACCTGCGCCGCCGATACCGAGGTATTCGGACTGATGGCCGAGTCGGAGTCGGGGCCGGCCGAAGTCCGCGGCGAGCCCGCCCGCGAAGAGCCTGCTTGCGAAGAGCAGAAGGAAGACGTGGGCACCCAGCCGGCGGCCTTCGGCGTTGACTTCGGCGTGGACTCGTCGTCGACGCTGCGGCCGATGGCCACGCAGGCCATCTTCCGGCCGCAACTCGACGAGGACGCCGACGCCGACACCGACACCACCGACGCGACCGCCGGTCATGTCGAGGAACACACGACGGTGACTCGGCAGCTGTCCCCCACCTGGCGGCTGGGCGGCGGCCTCGTCGAGATCCCGCGGGTGCCGGAGATCGACCCGCTCGCAGCCTTGATGACCAACCCGGTGGTGGCCGAGTCCAAGCGGTTCTGCTGGAACTGCGGCCGCCCGGTGGGCCGCTCGACGCCCGAAGGCAAAGCCCCCAGCGAAGGCTGGTGCCCGCACTGCGGAAGCGCGTATTCGTTTGTGCCGCAACTGCGTGCGGGTGACATGGTGGCCGGCCAGTACGAGATCAAGGGATGCATCGCCCACGGCGGGCTGGGCTGGGTGTATCTGGCGGTCGACCACAACGTCAACGAACGGCCGGTGGTCCTGAAGGGCTTGGTGCACGCCGGCGACGCCGAGGCGCAGTCGATCGCGATGGCCGAGCGGCGGTTCCTGGCGGAGGTGGCGCATCCGTCGATCGTGAAGATCTTCAACTTCGTCGAACACCAGGACAATCAAGGCAATCCCGTCGGCTACATCGTGATGGAGTACGTCGGCGGGCATTCGCTCAAGCAGGCGAAGGGCGACAAGCTGCCGGTGGTGCAGGCCATTGCCTACATGCTGGAAATCCTTCCCGCACTCGGCTATCTGCATTCGATCGGCCTGGCGTACAACGACCTCAAGCCGGAGAACATCATGATCACCGAGGAGCAGCTGAAGCTGATCGACCTCGGTGCGGTGTCGGCGATCAACTCCTACGGCTACCTGTACGGCACCCCCGGGTATCAGGCGCCCGAGATCGTCAAGACCGGACCGACCGTCGCCACCGACATCTACACGGTCGGGCGCACGCTGGCCGCGCTGACGCTGAACCTGCGTACCCGCAAGGGCCGCTACATCGAGGGGCTGCCGGAGGACGACCCCGTTCTGACCAGCTACGACTCGTACGGGCGGCTGCTGAGGCGGGCCATCGACCCGGACCCGAAGCGGCGATTCGGCACCGCCGAGGAGATGTCCGGCCAGCTGCTCGGTGTGTTGCGGGAGGCCGTGGCCCAAGACAGCGGAACACCTCGGCCGGGGCTGCCGACGATCTTCAGCCGGTCGCGGGCGACGTTCGGGGTGGACCTGCTCGTCGCGCACACCGACGTCTATCTCGACGGGCGGGTGCACTTGGAGAAGCTGACCGGCAAGGAGATCGTGACCGCGCTGCCGGTGCCGTTGGTGGATCCGGCCGATATCGCGGCTCCCGTCTTGTCGTCGACAGTGCTCAGCCAGCCGGTGCAGACGCTGGATTCACTGCGGGCGGCGCGGCACGGCACGCTGGACTCCGAAGGCATCAACATCACCCAATCGGTCGAGCTGCCGCTGATGGAGGTGCGGGCACTGCTCGACCTCGGCGACGTCGCGAAGGCCACCCGCAAGTTCGACGAGCTGGCCGAGCGGGTGGGTTGGCAGTGGCGGCTGATCTGGTTCCGCGCGGTCTCCGAACTGCTGACGGCCGACTATGATTCGGCGACGAAACATTTCACCGAAGTGCTCGACATCTTCCCGGGCGAGCTGGCGCCGAAGCTGGCATTGGCCGCGACGGCCGAGCTGGCCGGCAACCCCGACGAGTTGAAGTTCTACAACATCGTCTGGACCACCGACAACAATGTGATCTCGGCCGGTTTCGGTTTGGCGCGTGCCAAATCGGCGGAAGGCGACCGCGAGGGGGCGGTTCGCACACTTGACGCGGTGCCCGCCACGTCGCGTCACTTCACCACTGCGCGGCTGACCAGTGCCGTGGCGCTGCTGTCCGGCCGGTCGATGGAAGAACTGACCGAAAAGCAGATCCGGGACGCCGCCCGTCGCGTGGAGGCGCTGCCCGACACCGAGCCGCGGGTGCTGCAGATCCGGGCACTGGTGCTGGGCACCGCGCTCGACTGGATCAGCGAAAACAAGGCCAACACCAACCACATCCTCGGCTTCCCGTTCACCAAGCATGGGCTGCAGCTGGGCATCGAGGCGTCGCTGCGGGGACTGGCCCGAGTGGCGCCGACCCGCGCGCATCGCTACGCGCTCGTCGACATGGCCAACGCCGTGCGGCCTACCAGCACGTTCTGATTCCGCGAACTAACTCCGGTGGTGCGCCGCGCACAGCGCGGCGCACGCGCGGGCAATGGCCAGCTCCTCGTTGGTCGGGATGACCAGCACCGTGGTCGGCGAGGCCTCCACGGAGATGCGCCGCGGGCCCCTGTCGGCGGTGTTGTTGAGCTGCTCGTCGAGCTCGATGCCGAGGCCCACCATGCCCGAGACCGCGTCGCGGCGCACGGCGGCGACGTTTTCGCCGACCCCGGCCGTGAACGTCAGCACATCCGTGGTGCCGAGCAACGCCAGGTATGCGCCGATGTATTTGCGCAGTCGGTGGATGTAAACGTCGTAGGCCAATTGGGCTGACGAGTGGCCCGATTGGATCATCGCGTTCAGCCTCCGGAAGTCGATCTCCCCGGCCAGCCCGTACACGCCGGAGCGGCGGTTGAGGATGTTCTCGATCCTGTCGACGCCCATCTTCGCGGTCCGCCACAGGTAAAACACGACGCCGGGATCGATGTCGCCGGACCGGGTGCCCATCACCAGGCCCTCCATCGGCGTCAACCCCATCGACGTGTCGACCGGCCGCCCACCGACAATCGCCGACGCGGATGCGCCGTTGCCCAGATGCAGCACGATCTGGTTCAGCGATTCCCACGGGGCACTCAGGAACTGCGCGGCCTGCTGGCTGACGTAATGGTGTGAGGTCCCGTGAAACCCGTAACGTCGGATCTGCCACACGTCGGCGACCTCGCGATCGATCGCGTACATGGCCGCCGCGGCGGGCAAGTCGTGGAAGTAGGCCGTGTCGAACACCGCGATGTGCGGCAGGTCGGGCAGCACTTTTCGGGCCACCCGGATGCCCAATATTCCCGGCGGATTGTGCAGGGGTGCCAGCGGAGACAGCTCCTCGAGCTGCTCGATCATTTCGTCGGTCACCACCGTCGGCCGATAGAACCTGCTGCCGCCGTGCACGATCCGGTGCCCGACAGCGATCAGACCCAGCTTGTCCAGCTGTTGGCCGGCCTCGGCGAACATGTCGAACGCGCTGCGCAGCGCCGCCTCGTGGTCGGCGATCCGGTAATCACGCTGCAGTTGTTGGTCGCCGACCCGCAGTTGCGCCGACGACGAGCCCTCCCCGATCCGTTCGACGACGCCGACCGCCAGCGATTCACCGGATTCGGGGTCCAGCAGCGCATATTTCAGTGTCGACGAACCGGTGTTGAGAACCAGCACGGTGCCCGTCACGATGTCTCCTGCGCCTGAATCGCGGTGATCGCCACCGTGTTGACGATGTCCTCCACCAGTGCACCGCGCGACAGGTCGTTGATCGGCTTGTTCAGCCCCTGCAGGACGGGACCGATCGCGATCGCCCCGGCGCTGCGTTGCACCGCCTTGTAGGTGTTGTTGCCGGTGTTCAGGTCGGGGAAGATCAGCACCGTCGCCCGACCGGCAACCGGGGAGTCCGGCATCTTCGCCGCTGCCACCGTCGGATCGACCGCGGCGTCGTACTGAATCGGCCCCTCCACCAGCAGCTCGGGCTCCCGAATGCGGACGAGTTCCGTTGCCGCCCTGACTTTCTCCACATCGGCGCCGGCGCCCGAGATCCCGGTGGAGTACGACAGCATCGCAACGCGCGGCTCGATGCCGAACTGGTCGGCGGTGCGTGCCGACGATATCGCGATATCGGCCAGCTGTTCGGTGGTCGGGTCCGGCACAATCGCGCAGTCACCGTAGGTCAGGACCCTGTCCGTAAGACACATGAAGAAGACGCTGGAGACGGTGGACACGTCGGGTTTGGTCTTGATGATCTCGAACGCCGGTCGCACCGTGTGCGCCGT
>Ga0335076_10006359_pt1 | contig 11909 bp, 10 predicted proteins | sample Lox_Sample_25_FD_206717 | JGI IMG/M metagenome (GOLD analysis project Ga0335076, IMG submission 206717) | Soil microbial communities from Loxahatchee National Wildlife Refuge, Florida, United States - Lox_Sample_2.5 | ecosystem: Environmental > Terrestrial > Soil > Wetlands | place: USA... | reverse complement strand
ATCCCACTCAAACCCGCCGCAACCCAGCACGACGCCGTGCCGGGCGCGCACGGCGAGCTGCGTGCCCGCGCGGTCAATTCGAGCCCCGACGATCTCACCGCCTTCGGCATAGAGCTCCTCGGCCCGCGCATTCGTCACAGGCGTCACGCCGGAGTCCAGTAATCCCTTGAGCAGGCCCGCAATCAGCGCGGTCCCTGCCACACACAGATCTGTGGTGCTCTCATCGACCGCGGCGTGCAGCCTCGCCCGGGTTTCCGCGTCGAAGCCGACGTTGGACCAGTCCGCGGGGAAGGACGTGATCCGATCCCGCCATTCGCCCAGCCGGGCGAGATCGAAAGCAGCGGCGGTCAGCGACCGTCCGCCTGTCGGCTGCCCACCCGGCAACTCGGGTTTGTAATCCGGGAAACCATCCGCGATTTCGAAGTGCAAACCGCTATGCGCCTCGACGAAGTCGAGCATCGCCGGCCCGGTCCGCACAAACGTCTCGACCAGTGCCTCGTCCATCGAGCCGAACGACTGCGCGTCCAGATACCTCAGCGCGTCATCCACCGTCAGCTCCCCGTCGGGCGACCGATTATGCGCGGGAATCCACACCACACCGCCCGAAACCGCCGTGGTGCCACCGACAGTCGCGGCTTTCTCGTAGACCGCCACCGAGGCACCGTTGGCAGCCGCGGTCAATGCGGCGGTCAGTGCGGCGCCGCCGCTGCCGAGTACGACGACGTCGACTTCGTGGTCCCATGAGGGCATAAATTCGTTACCTCCCAGCTCAGCTCAGTAGCGCCGATAATTCCTTGGCTGCCTTGATAACTGCGTCCTTGCCTCGCATCACCACATCTTCCCGGTGCGAAATCAGGTTGATACAAGTCGGCGGTGACGGCGGCAGGCGGTGCACGGGCACAGCCAGACCGTAAGTGTTCGGCTCGATCTCGCCGTGGGTGACCACCCATTCCCGTTCGCGGGCCGCTACGACGAGATCGCGTTCGCCGGGGCGTGGCGGCATGCTCGCCAGTAGTGCGATGCCCGCGGCTCCCCGGTCCAACGGGTAGCGGCTGCCCTCGTGGAAGGCCAGCTGGTAGGCGACCTGGGTGGGCACGATCACCGCGACCGCGACCTGCTGGTCGCCCTCGGCGACGAGCAGCGAGACGGTGGTACCGAGATCGTCGGCCAGTGCGCGCAGCGTCGGCAGACTCAGCTGGCGCACATTGCGGTCGAACGACGCACCGAGAACCGCCAGGCCCGCGGCGGGCCGGTAGCGCCCGTCCTCGCCCTTGGCGACGAACCGAAATTGGGAAAGCGTGCCAAGTAGGCGATAGGCGATTGTCCGATGTACGCCGACGCCGTCAGCGACCTGTTGCACGGTCAGCCCCGCTGGCGCGTCGGCTACCAGTCGCAGCGCGTTGAGCCCGCGGGCCAGCGTTTGCGAGCCGGGTGCGGTGCTGGTCTGGAGCTCCGGCATGTCAGTGCGCCCGCACGCGGTCGGCCAGCGCGACCTGCGCTTCCCTTGACAGACGGGCGGTCGAGAGTGATGCTCTATACATAGTGCACATTAGTGTGCGATTTTAGCACACACGATTGGCGCAAAACGAGAACAAAATTTCCCCGCAAGTGCGAGAGAGGAACCGGTGGCCGAGCACGAGAGCGTGTGGAGTGATCTGCAGGGTGTGCCGTTCGCGCAGGGCTACCTCCACGCCGGCGGCGTGCGAACCCGCTACCTGCGTGCGGGTGACCCGGCCCGGCCGGTGCTCATGTTGTTGCACGGCTCGGGTGGCCACGCCGAGGCGTATGTGCGCAATCTGGAGGCGCACGCCGAGCACTTCTGGACCTGGTCGATCGACATGCTGGGGCACGGCTACACCGACAAGCCCGGCCATCCGCTGGAGGTCGGCCACTATGTCGAGCACCTGATGGCGGTCTTGGACACGATCGGCGCGCAGCGCGCCCACCTGTCCGGTGAATCACTCGGCGGCTGGGTGGCCGCCCGCGCCGCCGTCGACCATCCCGACCGGATCGACCGGCTGGTGCTCAACACCGCGGGCGGCTCGCAGGCCGATCCCGAGGTGATGAAAAGGATCATCACACTGTCCATGGCGGCCGCGGAGAATCCCACCTGGGAAACCGTGCAAGCGCGGATCAAGTGGTTGATGGCCGACAAGTCCAAGGACTACGACGATTTGGTCGCCAGCCGGCAGCGGGTGTACCGCCAGCCGGGCTTCGTCGCGGCGATGCGCGACATCATGGCGCTGCAGGATCCGGAGATACGAGCCCGAAACCTGTTGGGCCCGGACGAGTATGGCTCGATCACCGCGCCCACCATGGTGTTGTGGACCAGTGACGACCCGACCGCCGATGTCACCGAGGGCCGCCGGATCGCGTCGATGATCCCCGGCGCGCGGTTCGAGCTGATGCCGGGCTGTGGTCACTGGCCGCAATACGAGGACGCCAAGACCTTCAACCGTCTGCATCTCGACTTCTTGCTGGGGCGCTGACTGTGGTGGGTAACCGGGAGGCCCAACAGGCGGACGTCGACGTTGTCGTGGTCGGCGCGGGCCCGGTCGGTTTGACGCTGGCCAATATCCTTGGCCTGCAAGGTGTGCGCACCCTGGTGGTCGACGAACGCGAATCGCTGATCGACTATCCGCGCGGCGTCGGCCTGGACGACGAGTCGCTGCGCACCTTCCAGGCGATCGGGTTGGTCGATCGCATCCTGCCCCATACGGTGCCCAATCAGATCCTGCGATTCGTCGATGCCAAACGCCGCGTGCTCGCCGAAATAGCGCCGCCCGACGCGCGTTTCGGCTGGCCCAAACGCAACGGCTTCGTCCAGCCGCTGGTCGACGCCGAGTTGCTCAGCGGCTTGGACAGATTCGAGCACGTCAATGTGTGGTGGAGCCACCCCATGACGTCGTGCACCGAAACCGCCGACGCGGTGACCGTGGAACTCGGCGCCGAGGGTGGGCGTAAGAATGTGCGGGCGCGTTACCTGGTCGGCTGCGACGGCGGGCGGAGCACCACTCGGCGGCTGATGGGCGTGTCCTTCGACGGCACCACCTCACCGACGCGCTGGCTGGTCGTCGACGTCGCCAACGATCCGCTCGGACATCCCAACAGCGAGGTCGGCGCCGATCCGCAGCGCCCGTACGCCTCGATCTCGATCGCGCACGGAATCCGCCGCTTCGAGTTCATGATTCACGCCAACGAGACCGACGAGCAGGCCGAGGATCCGGCCTTTCTTGCGCGGATGCTTGCGTACTTCGTCCCACACCCCGACCGGGTCGAGGTGATCCGGCACCGCGTTTACACTCATCATTCGCGAATCGCCGGGGCGTTTCGCCGAGGCCGGCTTCTGCTCGCCGGCGATGCCGCCCACCTGATGCCGGTGTGGCAGGGCCAGGGCTACAACAGCGGTATCCGGGACGCGGCGAATCTGGGCTGGAAGCTTGCCGCGGTGGTGACCGGGTATGCCGAAGACGCGTTGCTCGACACCTACGACGTCGAACGGCGTAAGCATGCCCGGGCGATGATCGACCTGTCGACCATGGTCGGCCGGGTCATCTCACCGACCAACCGGCGGGTTGCCGCGGCTCGCGACGTGCTCGTGCGATCCGCGTCAATTGTGCCGTCGCTCAAGCGATATGTGCTGGAGATGCGGTTCAAGCCGATGCCGCGATACGAGGAGGGGGCCGTCGTGCACACAGCGCGCCCAGCGCCGCACGGCCCTGTTTCGCCGGTCGGCACGCTATTCGTGCAACCCCGGGTGGACACCCGCGAACAGCAGAACGTGCTGCTCGACGACGTCCTGGGCGGCGGGTTCGCGGTTCTGTGCTGGAACAACAATCCGCGCGAAATCCTGCACGCCACAGCCTTTGCGAGCTGGAAGGCACTGGGCGCGAAGTTCGTGGCGGCGAGGCCGCTGAGCCAGCTGCACTGGACCGGACACGACGATCCGGACGTCCTGGTCGTCGGCGACCGCGGCGGCGAACTCAAAGCCTGGTTCGACACCCATCAAGAGTCCGTGCTGTTTCTGCGCCCCGACCGTTGCATCGCGGGCGCTTGTATTGCTCAGCTCGCACCGGAGCTGAGCGCCTTGCTATTCGACGCCCTCACCTTGACACCGGCAGGAGGTGATGTTCAAAGTGCCCATAGCTCTGTGCTGTATGTCCCACAGCCCGCTACTGAATCTGCCCGGGCCGGCGCAGGACCTCCTTGATGACATCGACGGCGCGCTCGCGCAGGCAAGGGAATTCGTCGAAGGCTTCAACCCGGAGCTTGTCGTCATCTTCGCGCCCGACCACTACAACGGCTTCTTCTACAAGCTGATGCCACCGTTCTGCATCGGCACCGAAGCGCAGGGGGTCGGCGATTACGGCACTCACAAAGGGCCGCTCGACGTTCCCGAAGCCAATGCGGTCGCATGCGCGAAAGCTGTCCTGTCGGCCGGCGTCGACATCGCCATCTCGGCGAACATGGACGTCGACCACGGCACCGTTCAACCATTGGAGAAGTTGTTCGGTCGCGCGACGGCGCGCCCGGTGATACCGATCTTCATCAATTCGGTTGCCACCCCGCTGGGGCCGCTGCATCGCTGCCGGACGCTCGGCACCGCGGTCGGCAGCTATCTGGCCACCCTGAACAAGCGGGTCTTGGTGATGGGATCCGGTGGGCTGTCGCATGATCCGCCGGTCCCGACGCTGGCAACCGCGACACCGGCAGTTGTGGAGCGAATTGTGCACGGAAGGCCAATGACCTCCGAACAGCGGCTCGCACGGCAGACCGCGGTGATGGATGCGGCCAGAAGCTTTGCGAACGGAGGCAGCGAGCTGCAACCCCTCAACCCGGCCTGGGATCAGCGATTCCTTGACATCCTCGACAGCGGGGAACTCGACGAGCTGGACAAGTGGTCCAACTCGTTCATCGCGCAAGAGGGTGGCAACTCCGCACACGAGATCCGCACCTGGGTAGCCGCTTTCGCGGCACTGGCGTCGGCAGGGCCGTATCGGACCGCGACACGCTACTATCGGCCGGCCGCCGAGTTGATCGCCGGCTTCGCAGTGCGCACGGCGGTGCCGACATGACCCACGAGGTCGACGTACTGGTCATCGGTTCCGGAGGCGGCGGAATGACGGCGGCTCTGGCTGCCCACGCTTCCGGTCTGGACACGCTGGTCGTCGAAAAGTCACGCCACTTTGGCGGTTCCACCGCGCTGTCGGGAGGCGGCATCTGGGTACCCGGAGCACCGGCGCAACGCCGGGCGGGCTACGCGCCGTCGCCGGACGGCGTTGTCGACTACCTGCGGCGGATCACCGATGGCTTGGTCAGCGACGCGCGCATCCGGCAGTACGTCGACTCTGCACCGGAAATGATGGAGTTCCTCGAACGGCTCAGCCCGTGGTTTGAGTTCGTGTGGAAGCCCGGCTACGCCGACTACTACCCGGAACTGCCCGGCGGCTCCGAGCTCGGCAGCACCATCAACGTTCCCCCGATCGACTTGCGCACATTGGCGGAGGAAGAACAACATCTGCTTGCGCCCCTGGCGTTGGCACCGCGGGGAATCTGGCTGGGCCCCAAAGAGCTTCGGTCGTTCTACCAAGTCCGCCAGTCATGGGCCGGCAAAGGCGTTCTGGTGAAGTTGGTGTGGCGGATGATCAGGGCCCGCGTCTTCGGCGATCGGATCGCGGCGATCGGCCAGTCGCTCGCGGCGCGGCTACGGCTGGCGATGAAGGACCGCGGTATCCCGCTGTGGCTGGACTCACCGATGACCGAACTGCTCACCGACGACGACGGGACGGTGAGCGGCGCGGCCGTCGTGAAAGACGGCACACCGCTGCGGATCTACGCCAGACGGGGAGTGATCCTGGCGACCGGAGGATTCGACCACGACCTCGCCTGGCGCAAAGAGCACCAGCCGACCGTGGAACAGGATTGGAGTTTCGGCAACCCCGCGGCCACCGGCGATGGTATCCGCGCCGGCCAAAAAGTCGGCGCCGCCGCCGACTTGCTCGACGAGGCCTGGTGGTTTCCGGCCATCCAATGGCCTGATGGCCGAATGCAATTCATGCTCAACGAGCGCATGATGCCGTCGCAGTTCATCGTCAACGGCGAAGGGAAGCGCTTCATCAACGAGGCGGCGCCCTACATGGATTTCGGCCATGCCATGATCGAAGGCCAGCGATCCGGCGTCACCCATATCCCGTGCTGGCTCATCACCGACCACAGATCGTTCAATCGCTATGTCGTCGGCGGACACCTTCCGCTGCCGAAGATTCCGGGCGCACCGGTGCCCACGGGGCGAAAGATGCCCAAAGCGTGGTTGGAATCCGGCGTGGTCAAATCGGCGAACAGCTGGGATGAACTCGCCACCAAGATCGGGGTGCCGGCCGGACAGCTGCGCGACACCGCGGCACGTTTCAACGAGCTGGCCCGCAGCGGCCACGACGACGACTTCAACAGGGGTGACAGCGTTTACGACAATTACTACGGTGACCCGACTCTGCCCAACCCCAACCTGTATCCGCTCGGCAAACCGCCCTACTACGCCTTTCGGGTCGTCCTCGGCGACCTGGGCACATCGGGTGGTCTGCTTACGGATGAATACGCCCGGGTGTTGCGCGGCGACGGCAGCGTCGTCCCCGGCCTCTACGCCGTGGGCAACACCTCAGCCGCTGTGATGGGCCGCAGCTATGCCGGCGCCGGCGCGACCATCGGCCCGGCGATGACCTTCGGATACGTCGCGGCCAAACACCTTGCCCACCAGGTCAGTACAAGCTCTGATCACTCAATTGTTCCAGGAGGTACCAGTTGAAAATCTCATTGTTCTACGAATTCGCCCTACCCCGGCCTTGGACAGCGGACGATGAGCACGTCCTGCTGAAGGACTGTCTGGACGAGGTCGAGCTGGCCGACAAGGCCGGCTTCTCCACGGTCTGGCTGACCGAGCACCACTTCCTCGAGGAGTACTGCCACTCCACCGCACCGGAGATGTTTCTGGCCGCGGCAAGCCAGCGGACCAAGAACATCCGGCTGGGATTCGGCATCATGCATCTGCCGCCGGCCGTCAACCATCCGGCCCGGGTCGCCGAACGCATTGCCACCCTTGACCTCATCTCGGATGGACGAGTCGAGTTCGGCACCGGGGAATCCTCGTCGATCGGCGAGTTGGGCGGCTTCAACATCGATCCCGCCGACAAGCGTGCCCAGTGGGAAGAGGCACTGGAAGTCGCGATCCGCTGCATGATCGAGGAGCCCTTCACCGGGTTCCAAGGCGAGCACATCCAGATGCCGGCCCGCAACGTCATCCCCAAGCCGTTGCAAAAGCCGCATCCGCCGGTGTGGGTGGCCTGCACCAGGCCGGCCTCGGTGCAGATGGCCGCGCAGAAGTGCATCGGGGCACTGAGTTTCGCGTACACCGGCCCAGGCCCGCTCACCGAACGGGTGAACGGCTACTACAAGGAGCTCGAGGAAGCCGGTGTGCCGATCACCCCGCAGATCAACCCGAACATCCTCGCCATCGGCGGTGACCTGTCGATGATGGTGGCCAAGACCGACGAGCAAGCGGTCGAGCGCCTCGGCATGGGCGGCGGGTTCTTCTCGTTCGGGATCATGCACTACTACATGACCGGCATCCACACGCCCGGACGGACCGGAGTCTGGAAGCGCTATCTCGAAGAATGCGAGAAGGACCCGACGCTGGCCTACGGTCCCGGTCGTGGCGCCATCGGGTCGCCGGCCACCGTGCGGGAGTTCCTCCGCGGTTACGAGGACAGCGGGGTGGACGAGATCATCTTGCTGCTCAACCCACGCAGCCACGAAGGGACGATGGAATCCATCGAGCTGATGGGTAAAGAGGTGCTGCCGGAGTTCATCGAGCGCGACGCAAAAGCGGTCGCCGACAAGAAGAAGCGGTTGGAGTCGGTCATCGAGAAGATCGAGGCGCGCCGGCAGGGGTCGACCGCACCGAAGTTCGACGAGGGCTACTCCTTCGGTGGTTTGCCCACCGGTCGCGGCGGGAAGTTCACCGCCAGCGAGATCCCGGAGGCCATGGCCGAAATCAACGAAGGTCGCGTTCAGGCAGCGCAGCGCGCCAAGGAGCAGAAAGCGCACGGGTCGTGATAGCGGAAGTTGCCTGACCCTTGGGACACATCGACGAGCTGTGGCGTTACGACGGTCGCCGCGCCGTGGTGACCGGATGCGCGTCGGGGATCGGCGCGTACGTCGTCAGGCAGCTCACCGAGTTGGGCGCCGACGTCGTTGGGCTGGACAAGCATCCGCCGAGCACCGACGTCGCGGAGTTTCATCCCGTCGATCTGAGCGACCCGACATCCATCGACCGAGCGGTGGCCTCGGTTGGCTCCCAAGTCGACGCGTTGTTCAACATCGCCGGCGTCTCCTCGGGAATCGGTGATCCGCTGCTGGTCGTCACGATCAACTTCCTCGGCCTGCGGCAGGTCACCGAGGCGGTGTGGGACAAGATGCCAACGGGATCGTCAATCGCGAGTGTGTCGTCGCTCGCGGCGGCCGGGTATCGGGAGCATCAGCAGGTAGTCGGCGGACTGCTGAACACCGGCACCATGTCCGAGGGGCTCGACTGGTGCCACCGCCACCCCGATGCGCTGGCCGACGGGGGCTATCGGTTGTCCAAAGAAGCGATCATCCTGTACACCATGAGAAATACCGCTGCGCTCGGTGCCCGAGGTATTCGCATCAACTGCACCGGGCCGGGCGTTACCGAAACCCCGATTCTTGACCAGCTGCGCGCCGCCTACGGCCAGGACTACCTCGATGACATCCCCAAGCCTCTGGGCCGGGTGTCCGACCCCGCCGAGCAGGCCGCGGTCCTGGTGTTCCTCAACAGCCGTGCCGCCAGCTATATCTCGGGCCAAGTCGTCTGGGTCGACGGCGGCAATATCGGCGCCGCGGTCGCGCGCGAACTCGAGGAAGGGCAAGCGCTGTGGCCAGCCTGACCGACTTTCGCCGCGCCGCCGCCGATGTCAGCAACTGGGGGCGCTGGGGCGACGACGACGAGCTTGGCACCCTGAACTTCATCACCGCGGACAAGATCGCCCAAGCCGCCGGCCTCGTGAAGCACGGCAGGGTTTTCCCGCTCGGCGTGGACTTCGGGTCGTCGGGCCCGCAGGGCGCATTCAAGTTCCGGCACAACCCGATCCATGTGATGACGGTGGACGGGGGCGACGCGAGCACGCTGCCCCGCTTCGGGCCGGGGTGGGCTCGCAACCCTGGGGCGGCGGAGCTCGGAAAATACTTCCAGGACGAGCTATTTCGCTTCAACGATGACATGATCATCATGCCGCTCCAAGCTGCCACCCAGTGGGATGCGCTGTCGCACGTCTACTACGAAGACCAGCTCTACAACGGATTTCCAGCGGGCTCGGTAACCAGCCTCGGTGCGCTGCACTGCGGTATCGACAAGGTCGACGGCAAGGGCATCACGTCGCGGGGTGTGTTGCTGGACGTCGTTCGGCATCGCGGTGTGGAGACTTTTCTTGAACTCGGCAATCCGATAACTCCGGCCGAGCTCGACGACGTTGCCCGATCCCAAGGCGTCACCGTTGGGCGCGGCGACATCGTCTTGATCCGGACCGGCTGGTGGGCAAGGTTTCTAGAGACCGGAAACGGGGCAGAGCCCGGCTCGGGATTGGATTGGCGGTGCGCGTCGTGGCTTCATGACCACGAGATCGCCGCGGTGGCTGCCGATAACCTGATGGTCGAAGACCCGATATCGGGGGTTGAGGGAACGTTCATGCCCATGCACATGCTGTGCCTGCGGGACATGGGGCTGATGCTCGGCGAGTACTGGGATCTCAACGCATTGGCGGCCGATTGCGCGGCTGATGGTGTGTACGAGTTTCAGCTCATCGCCCCGCCGTTGAGAGTCGTTGGTGCGGTGGGCTCTCCATTGAACCCGATCGCGATCAAGTAAGAAGGGGCAAGGTTGATGCGCAGGGATGAGACGGAACAAGACGGGCCGCTGGTATTCGGTCTCGGCGGCACCTTACGGGCGAACTCGTCGACCGAACGAGCCCTGCGCCATTGTCTGGCTGCCGCCCGGCGCCAGGGTGGACGCACCAAACTCTATTGCGGTGGCGACATCGAATTCCCGATGTACAACCCGCACGAACCGGCCCGCACGCGGGAGGCGATTGCGCTGATCGAAGCTCTTCGTGAGGCGGACGCCGTCATCGTCGGTTCGCCGGGATACCACGGCGGCGTCTCAGGACTGGTGAAAAACGCGCTCGACTACATCGAAGATATGCGCGACGACTCCCGTGTCTATCTCGACAACAAGCCGTGGGGCTGCATCAGCTGTGCGTACGGCTGGCAGGCGGCGGTGGGCACACTGGACCAGCTCCGCGCCGTCGGTCATGCGCTGCGGGCCTGGCCGACCCCGCTGGGCGTCGCGATCAACTCCGCCGACCAAATCTGGAGCGAGGCAGGCGAACTGATTGACGCGACCGTCACCAATCAGCTGAACCTGTTGGCGTCGCAGGTGCTGACATTCGTACGATCAACTCCGGGCCAGGCCCCCGGGTGATGCAACGCAAAGAGCTCGTCGTCGACGGGCTGATCACCAGCTACCTGGAAGCCGGTGACGGCGACCCGGTCATCCTGCTGCACGGTGGCGAATTTGGCGTCAGTGCCGAAATCGGCTGGGAGCGAACAATACCCGCACTCGCTGAGCGGTATCGCGTGTTGGCACCCGATATGCTGGGTTTCGGGCAGTCGGCCAAAGTCATCGATTTCAACGACGGGCGCGGTATGCGGATACGGCACATCGCCCGGTTCTGCGCCGAGCTCGGCATCGACTCAGCGCATTTCGTCGGTAATTCGATGGGCGCTATCAACCTGCTGACCGACGCTACTTCGGATTCGCCGGTGTTGCCTATGCGCAGCTTGGTGGCCATCTGCGGTGGCGGCGAAATTCAGCGTAACCAGCATATGGAGGCGCTCTACGACTACGACGCGACCGTGCCTGCCATGCGTCGCATCGTCGAGGCGCTCTTCCACGATCCGTCGTATCCGGCTGACGACGACTACGTCCAGCGTCGTTACGAATCCAGCATCGCTCCCGGCGCATGGGAGTCGCTCGCCGCGGCCCGCTTCCGCCGGCCCGGAGCTGCGCCGCCAGCGTCGCCGTCGAGCAAACGCGCCTACGAACGCATCTCGGTTCCGGCGCTTGTGATCGAGGGCGGGTGCGACAAGCTTCTGCCACCGGGCTGGGCGAAGGAGATCGCCGACCAGATCGCCGGTGGACGGTCGGCCGTGGTCGAGGCGGCCGGTCACTGCCCGCAGATCGAGCAGCCGGCGATTGTCAACGAGCTGTTGCTGAAGTTCCTGGCAGGCGCGGCGGGTGTCACTTCGACTCCGAATGGCGCCGCGCGGACCAGGTGATCAGCCGCCCAACGATGATCAGCAACAGCAAGAACACGATCAGCAACAGGGCCGCGTCGTAGGACAGATCTTGGGCCGTCTTCGACGGCAGGTTATAGAACGTCCAGATCGGGTAGGTCAGGTATCCGACGGGGGAGTCGGTGAGTTTTCCGGTCGGGAGGGAATCCGACCAGCCCGCTGTGTACAGCATCGGCGCGGTCTCGCCGACCGCCACCGCCAGTGCCACCAGCAGACCGGTGACGATTCCGGGCATCGCCGTCTTCAGCACGACTTTGCGCAATGTCCAACCCACCGGCAGCCCCAGAGCCTCGGCCCCCTCCCGGTATGAGGTTGGCACCTGACCGAGCGCCGACTCGGTGGCCTTGGTGATGTAGGGAATGCTTATCACCGACAGCACCAGCACCCCGGCCGCCAGGGAAAACCCCCAATCAAATGTCACCACGAGTGCGAGATAACCGACGTAGCCGAGCACAATCGACGGGATACCCGACACCACCTCGTAA
>Ga0335076_10006358_pt1 | contig 11909 bp, 12 predicted proteins | sample Lox_Sample_25_FD_206717 | JGI IMG/M metagenome (GOLD analysis project Ga0335076, IMG submission 206717) | Soil microbial communities from Loxahatchee National Wildlife Refuge, Florida, United States - Lox_Sample_2.5 | ecosystem: Environmental > Terrestrial > Soil > Wetlands | place: USA... | reverse complement strand
ATTTGTTTTGGACCGGCGCGGCTTCAGCCGCGCCGAGGCCGCCAGCCCCATCGGTGTCATCCTGAGCGGACTCGTCCGCCGCGGGCAGGCGAGTCGGGTGGGCGCGTAGTCGTTCCCTGAGGTGTTGATGTCGCATGCCTCCAACCTTCGCTAACGGCAAAATCTGCTACATCGAGTTGCCCGCAACCGACATCGCGAAATCATCCGAGTTCTATAAGAACGTCTTCGGCTGGAACATCCGCAAGCGCAACGACGGCAGCATCGCTTTCGACGATGGCGTGGGCGAGGTCAGTGGGACGTGGGTGCTCGGGCGGCCACCGTCTACTACGCCCGGCTTGCTGATCTACATTATGGTCGATAGCGTTGAGGCCACGGTCGACGCGGTCGTTGCAGCCGGAGGCGTAATCGTGCAGCCCATCGGTGCCGACGCGCCCGAGATCACCGCGCGTTTTCGCGATCCCGGCGGAAATGTGATCGGGCTATATCAGCAACCTGGATGTGCATAGGGCAAATCGTGACCCCGCGGGACATCTTCGTCGTAAGGCACAGCACGCCTCGTTGGGGTGCGCTGTTGAGCGCGGCTGTCGCGACGCTAATCGGACTTTGGGGCTGGGCTCAAGAGGACGGCATTACCTTCGGGGTCGCCGTGTTCTTCGGATACGCTATTCTCAGCGCAATACAGGCTTACTGGCCGACCATTGCCGCGTGGTCGATTCTAATAGTCGCTTGGACATTTGAGCTTGGGTACCTTGCAGTATCCATCGCAAAGAGGGTGACCGATTCATACTCATACGCCATGTTATTTGCTATCGCGTACGCAATTGTGATTCTGGCGGTCGGGCTTTGTTGGCCCCGGCAGGGTGTTCGGCAGCAAGAAGTGTGAAGCGGGCCGAAGACTTGTCACTTCTTTCTTTCTAACGACCAGTTTTGACCAACTCTGCCCAAACACGCTATACTTCTATGGTTTGCCTGAAGTGACAGTCCCGTCAGGGGCGCCCGCCGGTTGAGCCACTCGGCTTGTGAGAGATTTTTCTTCCCGGCTGGGGAAGTGCAAGCGCACAAAGGATTTAGGTCGTCCGCGGCTGCCGCGGGCCATTGGAGGCATTGCCATGTACGCGGTCATCCGCGCCGGGGGAAAACAATATCGCGTCGCACCCGGCGACGTCATCGAAATTGAGAAGCTGGCCAACGCTGGCGGCGAGAAGGTGCAGTTCGACGAGGTGCTGGCGGTCAGTGGCTCCGAGGGCGAGCTGGCCAAGCCGTCCAAGGCGTTCGTCACCGGCGAGGTGGTCGAGCACGGCCGCGGCGACAAGGTACTGGTCTTCCATTACAAGCGCAAGAAGCAGTACAAGAAGTTGAACGGACATCGCCAGCCGTTCACGGCCGTGAAGATCACCGGCATCAGCGTGAACGGCAAGGAGCTGGAAGCTTAAGCCGGGATGCTGATCCACCAGTTCATTATGGTTGTGGCAGCCACGGCCAAGCGCTTCGATGCGGTGCTGGTGAACGCGGTGGCAGTCGCGCGTCGCGTGGCGTCGCGAGTGCGGGCCGGCGGCTCGGAGCTGCCGGAGACGTAGATATCCCACCGCGGCTGAAGCCGCTGCTGTATTGGTGCTTATGGACGGCCTGAAGGCCGTCCCCTTCAAGGCTGGGCAGGGCGGTTCCCGACAAAGCTGGGCGGTTCCGCTTTGAAGGGGCGCAACTTTAGGTGCGCCGTCAGAGAGTCGTCTGATTGGTCGTCCCGAGGAGGGCTTTAGCCCGACGAGGGATCTGCGGTTCGCCGTATTGGGAGAAATTGCAATGGCACACAAAAAAGGTCTAGGCAGCTCACGCAACGGCCGCGACTCGAACGCGCAGCGGCTCGGCGTCAAATCGTTCGGCGGCCAACTCGTTTCCGGCGGCTCCATCATCGTTCGCCAGCGCGGCACGCGCATCAAGCCCGGTCTGAACGTCGGCCGCGGCAAGGACGACACCCTCTTCGCCAAAGTCAGCGGCAAGATCGAGTTCAAGGACCGCGGGACAATGGGCAAGTTCGTGTCGGTGGTGCCGGAAGGCAGCAACTAGCAACTAGCTTCGGTCGGCGAGCTTCGAGCACTCTAGGAGGCCTCCTTACACGAGGCCTTTTCTCGTTGCGTTGTTGGAGCAGCATTATGGATACCGTTTTTCTTCTCTGGCATAACGGCCCTCCCGAGCTTGAGGATGCCGAAATGCTGATTGGTGTGTTCCGCACTAAGCAGGACGCCAAGGACGCGGTCACCGCACTCGCTGGCAAGCCTGGCTTTGTGGACTACCCGGGCAGATTTGAAATCTGTCCATATCAACTGGGGAAGCTCCACTGGACGGAAGGATTTGTGATCCCGCAAGACTGATTGCTAATTGCTGGTTGCTAGTCGCTAATCGCTAATCGCCAATTGCTCATTGCTTCTTTCATGTTCGTCGACGAAGCCAAAATTCGCGTCAAAGCCGGCGACGGCGGCAACGGCTGTATGGCCTTCCGCCGCGAAAAATTCGTGCCGCGCGGAGGTCCGTCCGGCGGCGATGGCGGGCGTGGCGGCGACGTCATCATGGAATCCAGCGAGCGCCATAACACGCTGGTCCACTTCCGCTTCAATCCCGAATACAAGGCCGAGCGCGGCCGCCACGGCGAAGGCTCGAACAAGACCGGCCGCGAGGGCGAGAATGTCGTGCTGAAGGTTCCCGTGGGCACGATGGTGTACGACGAGCTCACGGGCGAACTGGTACACGACTTCTCGCATGCTGACGAGCGCGTCGTCGTAGCGCGCGGCGGACGCGGCGGACGCGGCAACGCGCAGTTTGCTACCTCGACACATCAGGCGCCGCGCGAGCACGAAGAAGGCCGTCCCGGCGAAGAGCGCGACCTGCGCCTCGAGCTGAAGCTGCTGGCCGATGTCGGGCTCGTCGGGTATCCCAACGCCGGCAAGAGCACGTTGATCTCGCGCATCTCGGCGGCGCGCCCGAAGATCGCCGATTATCCTTTCACCACGCTGCAACCGAATCTGGGCGTTGTTGTGGTCGGCGAACCGCCCGACGATGTCAGCTTCGTGGTCGCTGACATACCCGGCCTCATCGAGGGCGCAAGCGAAGGCGCGGGGCTGGGCACCCAGTTCCTCAAACACATTGAGCGCACGCGATTCCTGGTGCATCTGGTCGATGTGTCGGACGCGAGCGGCCGCCCCGATCCCGTGCAGGATTACGAGGTCATCACGCGCGAGTTGGCGAGCTTCGGCAGCGGCCTGGACACGAAGCCGACGATCGTCGTCGCGTCGAAGATCGATATTGCGAACAAAAAGAAGCTGGCGAAGCTGAAGCGCTACTGCAAGCGCAAGAAGCTGGAGATTTACCCGATTTCCGCGGTCACCGGAGCGGGAATTGAGGAGCTGAAGTGGGCAATGGCGAAGCGGGTATCTGCTGCAAGGCAAACGGCAGAAATTAACCACAGAGACACAGAGACGCAGAGGTTATAAAAGCTCCATGTCTTTCTTTGTGGCCTGCTGCTCGGCTTCGAACTTGCGCCTTTTCGCTTCGCGTTTGCGTGCAGCGCGAGCAGAGGCCTGCGCAGCCTTGCGCTTAGCACCTTCGCCGTGGAGATGCTGCGTCGAATCCTTAATCGTCGGCCGGCGGGGTTTCATGGGAGTATCCTGCCATATCCCACGCATTACCGTTACGGTCCTCAACTTCAAACGCCAACTATGAATGCGTTTTCCCTGTGTCTCTGTGTCTCTGTGGTTTAATGAGCTTTTATGCCCGCACTCGTCGAATGTGTTCCGAACTTTTCTGAGGGGCGCGAGAAGGCCCGCGTCGATGCCATCATCGAAGCCATGAGGATGGACGGCGTCTATCTGCTCGACCGCGAGATGGACGCCGACCACAACCGCTGCGTGATCACGCTGGTCGGCGATCCGGTGAACGTGGCCGAAGCTGCCATTCGCGGGGTCGGCAAGGCTGCTGAGCTGATCGACCTGACAAAGCACTCCGGGGCGCACCCGCGACTCGGCGCGGCAGACGTCATCCCGTTCATCCCCATCGAGGGCGTCACGCTGGAGGATTGCGTTGCGATTGCGCGGCGGGTCGGAGAAGAGATCTGGAAGCGCTACCAAGTCCCCGTGTATCTCTACGAAGCTGCCGCGCAAACGCCCGAGCGCCAAAACCTGGAGAACGTTCGCCGCGGGCAGTTCGAAGGCGTCCGCGAAGAGGTGAAGACCAATCCCGCGCGCAAGCCCGACTTCGGCGAGGCGGCGCTGCATTCCACCGCAGGCGCCACTATAGTTGGTGCGCGCAAGTTCCTCGTCGCCTATAACGTCTACCTGAACACGCCCGAGGTGGAGATCGCGAAGAAGGTCGCCAAGGCGGTGCGCTTCTCCAACGGCGGACTGCGTTACGTGAAAGGCATGGGCGTGCCAGTGCGCGGGCTGGCGCAGGTCTCGATGAACCTGACCGACACCGACCAGACGCCAATCGCGCGCGTCTTCGAGTACGTGAAGCGCGAGGCTGCGCGATACGGCGTGATGCCGGTGTCGAGCGAGATCGTCGGCCTCATCCCTAAGAAAGCGCTGGAGGACGCGGCGGAGTGGTTCTTGCAAGTCGAGAACTTCGATTCGTCGCTCATCCTGGAGAACCGGCTCGCGGCGGTGATGAGCGGCAAGATGGCCGTCGGAGGCATTCGCGCCGGCGTCGAGCCGTTCATCGAACAGCTTGCCGCGCCAACGGCGGCTCCGGGGGGCGGCTGTGCGTCAGCAGCAGCGGGTGCGATGGCGGCGGCGCTGGGCGCCATGGTAGCGGGCATGTCGCGCGGCAAAAAGGCTTATGCACAATACGAGCGCGAGTTGAGCGATGCGCTGGCGCGACTGGGCGAGATGCGCGAGCAGTTCAAAGCGTCCATCGACGCCGATGCCGCGTCGTTCAATGAGGTAATGGCCGCCTTCAAGAAGGCGAAAGATCATCCCGAGGCGCAGGCCGAGATTGAAGCGGCGACGAAGAAGGCGACGCTGGTGCCGCTCGTGGTCGCTGAGCGTGCCCGGGAAGTAGGCAGGATCATCGAATCGTTGCGCCCAATCACGAATCCCAAGATGGCGTCGGACTTAACGGTCGGAGCGTCGCTAGCGCACACCGCAGTTCAGGGCGCGCTGGCCAATGTGGAGATTAACTTGGGGGATATTAAGGACGAGGCATTCCTCGCGGATGTGCGGCAGCGCGTTACAGCGATTCGTGACTGACTCGCGTCACTGATAATTCTTCGCGATCCAGTCTCCGTACCGGTATTTCAGCATGTACAGCGCCCATGCCGCCTGCACGGTCGAGTGACCGTAATCGCTCTGGGTCCGGCTGAACTCCAGCACCCCGCGGCACCACACCCCGTGCCAGCAGAAGTTCCACGTCCCGTCTGCGTTTTGCGCATCCAGCATGCGGTCGATCCAGCGGTTGCGAACGAGGTCCGGCCGGCCCGCTCCGAGGATGGTGGCATTGCGCTGGTAGTAGGCATCGTTGACGCGGAAGTCCCAGAAGGCGTCGTGCGCCACGCCTTCGGCGACGGGATTGATGGCGGCGTTCAACTCAGGCGAGGGCGCATTGAAGCGGCGATAAATGTCGAGCGCGATGAGCTGAAGATGAAGCCGGATGCCCCAGCTGTACTTGTTTGGCGAAAACAGGTCGGCACGGTCTTCGGGCGTGATGTCCACTTTGTCGGGTGCGCTGGCGTAGCCGAACCAGCGGTCTTGCCAGCTCAAATAAGGTACGAGGTCGCGCGGGATCATGGGCACCGACAAAGTGGGAAACGCCCAGCGCGCGTAATACCAGGTCAGTGCCCGGCCAGGGATATGGACGCGGTCGCTGGCCAGATATCCCTGCACGTACTGCTGCAAACGCGGATCGCCAGACATCTCCGCCATGTCGCCCACCATGAACATCAGCGGCGGGTTGCCGTAGTTCTCCGGGTGCGAAAGGATCCACTGCGTCGAGCCTTCGATGGAGCGGCCGAGCTGCAGGTTGAACTCCGCGCGCGAACGCCGGTGGAACGAATAGTTGTTGTTCAGGACGGCAATACCGAACAGCAGCGCCAGGAGAACGAAAGCCGCCAGCAGCCAGCCGAGCAGACGGCGGACTAGCGGCTTCTTCTCTTTGGAAGGCTCAGGGGTAACGGATGCGGCGGCGGTCATTTTGCGCTATGCCCCGGTGGTGGCGAACTGCGCTTCAGTTTTTTTTACCTTGGCGCCAGTATCAGCCTTCACCATCATGCGCACCAGGCCGTGGAAATCGACCTCGGGATGCCAGTTCAGCTCCTTACGGGCCAGGGCTGCATCGCCGCGCAGATCGTGAATTTCTCCGGTGCGGAAGAGCTTGGGATCGACCTCGACGTATTCGTTGACCACCTTGGCGAGATCACCACCGGCCGGTACCAGGTCGAGGCACTGCAGCACTTCGGCGACGAACTCAAAGACGCTATGCGACTTCCCGGTCGCGATCACGTAGTCCTTCGGCTCGGCCTGCTGCAGCATGGCGTGCATGGCGCGCACATAGTCGCCGGCGAAGCCCCAGTCGCGGCGCGCATCCATATTGCCCAGCTTGAGCTTGTTCTTCCTGCCTTTGGCCCAGTCGGCGGAGGCGAGCGTGATTTTGCGGGTCACCATCTCGGGGCCGCGGCGCGGCGACTCGTGATTGAACAGGATGCCGCCGACCGCGTAAATCCCGCGCGCGCGATAGACTTCGCAGAGCTTGTGAGCGGCCGTCTTCGAAACACCATACGGCGACGTCGGCGACAGGCGCGTGTCTTCGTTGCGCAGGCCGTCGAGGTTGCCGTACATCTCCGAGCTGGAGGCCTGATAGACGCGGGTATCGGGCTTGAGGCGCTCGACAATATTGAGCACGCGCGCCAGGCCGCCTACGTTGATGTCGAATGTCTCGGCCGGCAGATGCCAGCTGGTGGGCACGAAGACCTGACCCGCGAGATTGTAAACTTCATCCGGCGTGGCCTTGGCGAAGGCGACTTCGAGCGAGACCGTGTCTCGCATGTCGCCGTACAGGAGCTCAATCCTGTCCTTCACGTCCTCGAGAAAACGCATGGTGGACGACTCGCGACGCACCAGTCCGTAAACGCTATAGCCGAGGCCCAGAAGATATTCGGCAAGGTAGCTGCCGTCCTGGCCCGAAATTCCCGTGATGAGAGCTTTTTTCATGCAGTGAGTTCCTTGGAGCGTTATGCCAGTTCGAAAATCGGGCTAACCACAGGGGCACCGAGACACAGAGAAAAAGAGTGGGCTTTGTGAGGGCTTCTTATTCGCGGATGAGTGTTCTCCCAACGGTGTTCGAAACCTCTGTGTCTCTGTGTCTCTGTGGTTAATGCTTTACCGTCCGCCGCGACCCAGCAGCAGGATCTTGATGGTCGAGAACATGATGAACAGGTCGAGGCCGAGCGAAACATTCTTGATATAAAAGAGGTCGTAAGCCAGCTTCTCTCGATTATCTTCCAGAGTAACATTGTAACCGCGATTGATCTGCGCCCACCCGGTCGCGCCCGGTTTCACCAGCCAACGTTCCTTATAGAACGGAATCTCGGCCGCGCACTCCTCTTCCTGCTCGGGAACAAAGGGCCGCGGGCCGACGAACGCCATGTCGCCCTTCACGATGTTGAACAGTTGCGGCAGCTCGTCGATGCGTGTGCGCCGCAGCCATTTGCCGACGCGCGTGATGCGATCGTCGTCGTCCTCGGCGGGGCGGAGATGCTTCTTGTCCGAACCCTCGAACATGGAACGAAACTTGAAAACCGTGAACAGCTTGCCGTGTTCGCCGACGCGCTTCTGGCGGAAGATGGCCGGGCCGGGCGAATCCAGCCGGATGGCGATCATCGCCAGCAGCATGATGGGCGAAGTCAGGACGATGACGAACGAGCCCAGCACCAGAGAAAACACGCGCTTGTACAGACGAAGCAGCGTGCTCACGTGGAAGCCCTTCGAGAACAGCAGCCAGCTCAGGCGCAGCGAGTCGAGCGGAATTTTCCCCGTGATGCTCTCGTAGTACTCGGGCCCATCCTGGATGTAGACACCGCGCGTCTTCAGCTTGAGCAGCTTGTCAACTTTGAGTTTGCCGCGGCGGTCGCCCATGGTGACCACGATGCGCCGCACCCCGCGCTGCACCACGACGTCTTCCAGATCGTCGTCGCCGAAGCATGGCACGCCGCCGGCTGCGTCGCCCGCCTGACCGACAAAGCCCACCACGCGCACGCCCAGTTCGGAGCGGTTGCTGATGGCCTGCATCAGCGGCAATGCCAGCGGCCCATCGCCGTAAAGGATGGCGCGCTCGGAAAACCGCGCCGAGCGGTTCAGCGCGAAAAAAAGCTTGCGCCAGGCGGGCACAGTGACGGCAACAATGCCGACGCCCATCCACAGCGTGCTGCCCACCAGCCGGATTTCGGGGAAGGCGTAGTACAGAACGGAGAGCGTGACGAAAGCGCAGCCCAGCACGCCCACCAGCCGGGTCACCACTTCGCGTCGATTCGACAGAACGATCGAGTCGTACAGGTCGAAGTAGTACATCAGCAACACGAAGATGGCGACCAGCAGGCCGATGCGGCCGATGCCGTTCGGCCCCGAAGCGCTATCGCCGTAGAAGAGATAGATGTTGGCGTCGGTCGCCGTTCCCGCCCAAAACACCACCGCCGCCACGAAGCCAAGCGTGACAAGTAAAGCCTCGGTCACCGTCAGCAACAGTGTGCGGGTGGGGAAATAGGCATTGAACAGACGAATCATGCCGAGGCTGCTTTGACCTGCTCCGCTTCTTTTTGCGCTTCCTTCTTGGCTTGTTTCTTCGACTCTTTCTTCGCCTTGTCGGCCGAGTGGTTGCTGCCGTAATAGGTCTCGTAGTCGATGTTCAGCGTGGAAGCCTCGTTGAACACCATGCCCACCAGCTTGGAGCGCTCGATGCACGCGACGGCCTTGTTCAGCACCTTCTTGCGGGTGACGCCCTCGCGTACGACCACCAGAGCGCCATCGCACAACCGCGCTAGCGAAGTGGAGTCGGCCATGGGCAGCAGGGGCGTGGCATCCAGCAGCACCCAGTCGAAGCTGGCGGAAACGGCCTCGAGCATCTTGGCGAAACGGTCGGATTCCAGCAGCGGCAGCGGCTGGTACAGTGAGTCTTCCAGCGCGAGTTTGCCTTCGCTCCAGTCGTTGATGCCGGGCAATCCTTTACTGGAAAGCAGGGCGCCGGCCGTGGGCCGCCGCAGGTCGGCTTCGATGAGCAGCACGCGCGTGTCGGGACGCCGCGCCAGCGTGAGTGCGAGATTCACGGCGACGACGGACTTGCCTTCGTCGACCACTGAGCTAGTCACCAGCAGCTTCTGCAGGCGGCGCTTGTTCTGCATGTGCGCCAGGCGCGTGGCCAGCACGCGAAACATCTCCGCGCCCTTGCCGTCGGGATCGCTCAGAGCCACCAGGCGCTGTTCCGGGGTAGGCATGGGATGGAGAACACGGTCCGCAGGCACGTTGAGCGACTGGACAACCGGTTCGGGGGCAACCAGCGACGGGGCAGACGCAACCGCTGTGGCGACTCCGCCGCGGGCTTCGGGTTGATCGACAACCAGAGGCGAGGCACTGGAATTTTCACCCTGGGACTTTTGTAACGCTTCGTACACTCGACTCATGGTCTGGACTCTCCTCCGGCAGTGGCTTGCATGGTCTTCTCGGCTCGCATGGTCTGGCCATCCATGGTGCGCAACAATCGGAACAACGAACGCAGCAGACCGTCATTGGTCTCGTCGGCGGCGGCGAGGGATACCGGCACTTCCTCCGGCAAAGCTGGAGTGATGAGCCGGAAATCCGCCGCGACGTCGGTGATCATCTCCCCCGTCACCGGCCGTTGTTCGTGGGCGAAAGCGCTGACCATGGAGTTTTCGCAAAGGTTGTTGATGATGCGCGGAATCCCGCGCGAATATTCGAAGAGCTTCTCCAGCGCATCCTCGGAGAAGATTGGCGGTTCGGGCGCGGCGCCGGCGCGCTCCAGGCGCGACAGCACATAGGCGCGGGTCTGGGCGTGGTCCAGCGGCTGCAACTGGCAGCGCAAAGCTACTCTCTGCTTCAACTGGCGCAACTCGGGCGAGTCCAGCACCATCTCCAGCTCAGGCTGGCCCATCAGGACGATCTGCAACAGCTTCTGTTGCGAGGTCTCGAGATTGGTCAGCAGCCGGATCTCCTCCAGCAGTTCCGGACGCAACGCCTGCGCCTCGTCCACCACCAGCGCAGTGATCAACCCACGCGCATGACGCTGGATCAGGAAGCGGTTCAGGTCGAGCAGCATTTCCGTCTTGGTGCGGCCCGCATAGGGCAGCCCCAGGTCGGCCATGATGTACTGGAAGAACTCGACCACCGGCAGCAGCGGATTGAAGACGTAGCCGAAGACGATGTTGTTCTTGCGCAGCTCGGACAGCAAACAGCGCACCAGCAGCGTCTTGCCCGTCCCTACCTCACCCGTGATGACAATGAAGCCCTTCCGGCGGCCCACCCCGTAGTGCAGATTGGCCAGAGCTTCGTTGTGGCGCGGAGTCGGATGATAAAAGAACGGGTCCGGGCTGATCTCAAACGGGTTCCGCGCCAGCCCGAAGAATTGTTTGTACATTTACGAGCTCCAGTAGTAAACGTAGGCAACGCCGGCCGGCATCAGCAGGACGGTCAGCATGGCGCAGATAAACGCCAGGCGTGGCGCCCAGCGGGCCCGACGCAGCTCCTTCGGCGTGGACAGCGGCGGAATCTCCGCCAAGATCGGCAGATCCACCGTGTCGGTCAGGGCCTGCTCGCCGCGGATGCGGTCGTCCAGGAACTCGGCGCCGAAGCCGAACAACACCGCGAAGGCGAAGCCCGCGCCGATGGCCGCCAGTGAGAACTTGAAACGATCGGGGAAGTTCGGTTTGTCAGGCAGAGACGGCGGGTCAATGATGCGGAACTGCGCGCCCTGCTGCTGTTTTTCCAGGCTGGTGGCCAGCGCCGATTGCTGCTTCTTGGCCAGCAGTTCGGCATATTCCTTCTTCATGTTGCCGAAATCGCGCACCATGTCGCCCATCTCGGCTTCCACCGCCGGAGTGGCGTTCAGGCGCGCCTGATAAACCTGCGCCTCCTGCTGCAACCGCCGTATGGTGTTTTCCGCCTTTTCAATCTCCTGGCGGTTCACCTTCTGCTGCTGCCGCAACTGGACCAGCGGCATTTGTCCCTGGACTTGCGCCGGCGTCGCCTCATCGGTCTCCATCTTGTCGCGCGCCTCGTTCGCCAGTTCCTTCTTCAGCTTCTCCAGCGACGCAATCGTCTCCTTCAGCCGCTTCACGTCGGGATAGTCGTCGGTGTAGTGGGACTGAAGCGCGGCCAGCGAGGCGCGCGCGTTGTCCAGTTGATTGTCGATGCTGGTCGGCACCAGTTGAGCATCGCTCATGCTCTGGTACTGGCCCTGCACCGAGTTCAGGTAGTTCTGGTTCTGGATGGCGCGGTCGCGGGCCGCCTGCGCGCCCTGCATCTGCTGCTGAATTCCGTTGAGGATCTGGATGTTGCTGTTCAACTGTTGCGGCAGCGAGCCCTCATGCTGCGCCTCATAGGCGCGCACCTTGGCTTCTTCATCGGCCAGCGTCTGGCCCAGCGCTCTCACCTGCGAATCCAGGAACAGCGTAGTGGCTTCCGACTGCTCCTGGCTGGCGCGCACGTTTTCGTCGACAAAGAATGAAGTCAGCGCAATCGTCACTTTCTGCGCGACCCCCGCGTCCGGGGCCTTGTAGGAAATCTTGAACCCGACCAACTCCGGCTTGCTCGACAAATTCGACTCGCCGGTGATCATGTCCATCTTGATGTCGTCGCGCATCTTTTCTACTTGTAGGTCATTCGAGTACGAATAGCCGGGATACAGCTGGAATCGCTCGATCA
>Ga0335076_10006357_pt1 | contig 11910 bp, 10 predicted proteins | sample Lox_Sample_25_FD_206717 | JGI IMG/M metagenome (GOLD analysis project Ga0335076, IMG submission 206717) | Soil microbial communities from Loxahatchee National Wildlife Refuge, Florida, United States - Lox_Sample_2.5 | ecosystem: Environmental > Terrestrial > Soil > Wetlands | place: USA... | reverse complement strand
ACCCGGGCATCGGTGTACAGCCGGGCGATCGGGTACTCCATCATGTAGCCGTATCCGCCGAACAGCTGCAGGCATCTGTCCACGACGCGGGCCTGCATCTCGGTGCAGAACAGCTTCACCCGTGCCGCGTCGGCCCCGGAAAGCTGCCCGTCGACGTGGTCGCGAACGGCACGGTCCAGCATCGCCTGGGCGGCCTCGATCTCTGCCGACACGGCCGCGAGCTCGAACTTGGTGTTCTGAAACGAGGCCACCGGCGTGCCGAACGCCTTGCGGTTCTTGACATAGCCGATCGTCGCCGTCAGCGCCGAGCGCGCCTGAGCGACCGAACCGACCGCCACCGTGAGCCGCTCCTGCGGCAGGTTGTGGCCCAGATAGCCGAACGCTTCGCCCTCCTCGCCCAGTAGGTTCCCCGCCGGCACTCGCACGTCGGTGAACGACAGCTCGGCGGTGTCCTGCACCTTGCAGCCCATCTTCTCCAGCTCACGACACCGGGTGAACCCGGCCATGCCGTCCTCGACGACCAGCAGCGAAAGCCCCTTGCGGCGGTTCTCCGGATCTGTGGACGTCCGGGCCACGACGATGACCAGGTCGGCCTGAATGCCTCCGGTGATGAAGGTCTTGGCGCCGTTGACCACATATTCATCCCCGTCACGCACGGCGGTGGTGCGCATCCCGGCGAGGTCCGAGCCGGTGCCCGGTTCGGTCATCGCGATCGCGGTGAGCAGCGTGCCGTCCGCCAGCCCGGGAAACCAGCGCTGACGCTGCTGCTCGTTGGCATAGTGCAGGAAGTACGGCAGGATCACCTCGAGTTGGGTGCGCACCGTCGACAACGTGACCAGCGCTCGCGCCGCCTCCTCCTGCATGACGACGTTGTAGCGGTAGTCCGGCACGCCGGCGCCCCCGTACTCCTCGGGGATGGCCATCCCCAGCATGCCCAGCGCCCCCATCTGCTTGAAAACCTCGCGAGGCATCCGGCCCGCCTTCTCCCACTCGCGGTAGTGCGGAACGACCTCCTTTTCGACGAAATCCCGCGCCAGCTGGCGAAACGCCTCGTGGTCGTCGGTGAACAGATCCCGGCGCACCGCGCCTCCTTTCGGCGTCCGCTACCCGATCAGTTCGACCAACGTGGCGTTGGCCGTGCCGCCGCCCTCGCACATGGTCTGCAGCCCGTAGCGAATCCCGTTGTCGCGCATGTGATGAACCATGCGAGTCATCAGAACCGCCCCCGAAGCACCCAACGGATGACCGAGGGCGATCGCACCACCGAGCGGGTTGAGCTTCTTCTCGTCGGCGCCGGTGTCGGCCAGCCAGGCCAGCGGCACCGGCGCGAACGCCTCGTTCACCTCGAAGACCCCGACCTCGTGCAGGCCGATGCCGGCCTTACGAAGAACCTTCTCGGTGGCCGGGATCGGACTGGTCAGCATCAGTACGGGATCGGCCCCGGTGACCGCGCCGGCGCGGTAGGCCACGATCGGCGTCAACCCCAGCTGCACCGCGTTCTCGGCGGCCATCACCAACAGGCCGGACGCGCCGTCGGAGATCTGCGACGAATTGCCCGCATGAATCACGCCGTCGTCGGTGAAGGCCGGCCGCAGGCCGGCCAGTTTCTCCACGGTGGTGCCGCGCCGCACACCCTCGTCGGCCGTTACCACCGCTCCGTCGTCGGTGAACACCGGGACGATCTGCGCGTCGAAGGCGCCCGCGTCCTGCGCCGCGGCGGCGCGCTCGTGCGATGTCGCGGAGTACTCGTCGAGCCGGGTGCGCGAGAAACCCCACTTCGCCGCGATCATCTCCGCCGAGATTCCCTGATTGAACGAGAAGTCCGCATAGCGCTGGAGGACTTTGGGGCCGTACGGCATGCCGGTGGCCCTCGCCGCGCCCAGCGGTACCCGGGACATGATCTCGACGCCACCCGCGACGACAACGTCCTGCTGACCCGACATCACGGCCTGCACGGCGAAGTCCAGCGCCTGCTGGCTTGAGCCGCATGCGCGGTTCACCGTCGTCCCGGGGATGCTTTCCGGCCATCCCGCGGCGAGAACCGAGTAGCGGCCGATATTGCTGGACTGGTCCCCCACCTGGGAGACGCATCCCCACACCACGTCGTCCACCACCTCGGGCTCGATGCCGCTGCGCTCCAGCAGTTCGTTGAGGACGACGGCGGACAGATCGGCGCCGTGCATGCCGGACAACCCGCCGTTGCGCTTGCCCACGGCGGTGCGGACCGCCTCGACGATTACGGTTTCACGCATTGAGGTTCTCCAGTTCTGTGTGGTCGTCAGCGAGACCCGTATGCGGGACCTATCGTGCCCTGCTCACGCAGCCCGGCGATCTCGTCATCGCCCAAGCCGAGTTCGGCGAGCACCGTGTCGGTGTGCTGCCCCAGACCGGGAACGGCACCCATCGGAGGCTCGTACCCGGAGATGACCGGCGGCGGCAGCAGCGCCGGGATCGGGCCGTTCGGCGTGTCGATCCGGCGCCACCGGTCGCGCGCTGACAGCTGGGGGTGCGCCAGCACTTCGCTCGGTGTGTTGTAGCGGGCGTTGCCGATACCGGCGGCGTCGGCGGTTTTCTGGACATGGGCCAGATCGTGCTGGGCGCACCAGGATCCGATCGCCTCATCAAGGACATCGCGGTGCGCGACCCGCCCGGAGTTCGTTCGGAAGCGCTCGTCGTCGGCCAAGTCGTTGCGTCGCAGGATGTCCCGGGCGAGCCGCTGCCATTCCCGATCGTTGGTGGTGCCGAGCACTACGGTCTGCCCGTCCGCGGTGGAATAGGCGCCGTACGGCGCGACCGCCGGCGAGCCCATACCCAGCGGTTGCTGGTCGATCCCGGAATGCCGGGTGTAGTTGAGCTGGTAGCCCATCACTTCGGTCATGGTGTCGAACAGGCTCACCGTGACCGCGGGGGCGGCACCGCTGCCACGTCGCTCTTTGGAGCACAGCAGCGCGAGGATCGACAGGGCGGCGTAGAGACCGGAGCTCACATCGGCCACCGGCGGGCCCGGCTTGGCCGGCGCGCCGGGATTGCCCGTCACGGCGCACGTGCCCGATTCCGCTTGCACGAGAAGGTCGTAGGCGCGTTTGTGGGAGAGTGGGCCGCCCGCGCCGTACCCGTCGATTTCGACCGCGATGACGCCGGGATGCCGCACCGCCATGCCCGCGGGCGAAACCCCGAGCCTGGCGGTGGAACCGGGTGCGAGGTTCGACACCAACACGTCGGCACGGTCGAGCAACCGGTGCAGGATCTCGATGCCGGCAGCCGATTTCAGGTCCAGCGTCACCGACTCCTTGCCGCGGTTGACCCACACGAAGTGCGCCGCAAGCCCGTTGACGACATCGTCGTAATACCGGGCGAAGTCACCGCCGTTCGGGTTCTCGACCTTGATGACCCGCGCACCGAAATCCGCCAGCGTGCGGGTGCACATCGGCGCCGACACGGCCTGCTCCAGGGTCACCACCGTGACGCCGGCCAGCGGGGCGCCCGATGCCGGGGGCTGCGACATCACATCACCATGCCGCCATCCACCGGCAGCACCTGGCCCGTGATGTAGGACGCGGCGTCGGAAGCCAGGAAGACGAATGCGCCGGCGATCTCCTCCGGTTGTGCCCACCGGCGCAGGGGGATCCGCGCCAGCATTGTGGCGGAGAACTTCTCGTTGGTGCGGACGGTCTCGGTCATCGGGGTGGCAGCCAATGGTGCGAGCGCATTGACGAGGATGTTCTTCCGCGCCAGCTCACGGGCCAGCGACTTGGTGAAGCCGATGATCCCGGCCTTGGCGGCGGAGTAGTTGACCTGGCCGAGCGTCCCGGTGATGCCCGCCGACGAGGTGACGTTGATGATCCGGCCGGTGCCGTCGGTGGGGAGAAACGGCAGGGCGGCCTGGGCGCAGTGGAACGCTCCCATCACGTGTACGTCGATGAGCCGCCGGAAGTTGTCCTCGGAGATGTCGGCGAACATCGCCGGGGCGATGACGCCGGCGTTGTTGATCAGGATGTGCAGGACGCCGTCGGTAAGGGCGGCCGCCTGCGCCATCGCCGCGTCGGCGGACGCGCGGTCGGCGACGTCGAGTGCCGCGCTGTCGGCCCTGCCGCCGGCGTCGTTGATGCGGTCTGCCACCGCCGCCGCGGCGTCCTTGTCGATGTCGGTGACGAGGACGGCGGCTCCCGCGGCGGAGAGCGCCGCGGCCACCGCGGAGCCGATACCGCCGGCGGCGCCGGTGACCACGGCCGACCGGCCGAAGAGGTCGAACAACGGATTCCTGTCGGTCATCAGTGGCGCTCCATCAATAGCTTCGGGGCAGGCCCAGGACGTGGGATCCCAAATAGTTCAGGATCATCTCCTGGCTGATGGGCGCGATCTTCATCAGCCGTGACTCACGGAAGTAACGCGACACGTGGTATTCCTCGGCGTAGCCCATCCCCCCGTGTGTCTGCAGGGCCCGGTCGGCGGCGGCGAAACCCGCGTCGGCGCACAGGTACTTGGCCGTGTTGGCCTCGCGCGCGCACGGCTTGCCGTTGTCGTAGAGCCACGTCGCCTTGCGCAGCACCAGTTCGGCCGCGTCGAGGCGGGCCAACGAGTCCGCGAGCGGGAACTGCAGGCCCTGGTTCATGCCGATCGGCCGGTTGAACACGCGCCTTTCGTTGCCGTACTTCACCGCCTTCTCCAGCGCCACCCGGCCGATGCCCAGTGCCTCGGCCGCGATGAGCATCCGCTCCGGGTTGAGGCCGTCGAGAATGTACTGAAATCCCTTGCCTTCCTCACCGATTCGGTCCGCGACCGGAACCGGGAGGTCGTCGATGAACAGCTCGTTGGAACTGACCGCGTTGCGGCCCATCTTGTTGATCGGCCGGATGTCGACGTGATCGCGGTCCAGATCGGTGAGGAACAGCGTCATGCCGTCCGTCTTCTTGGCGACCTCGTCATAGGGCTGGGTGCGAGTCAGCAGCAGCACCTTCTCCGATTCGATCGCCTTGGAGATCCACACTTTCCGGCCGTTCACCCGATAGTGGTCGCCGTCGCGCTTGGCGAACGTGGTGATTCGGGAGGTGTCCAGGCCGGCTCCGGGTTCGGTGACCCCGAAGCAGACGTGCAAGTCGCCGGTGACGATGCGGGGTAGCGTGCGGGCCATGAGTTCATCTGAGCCGTGCTTCACCACCGGCTGCATGCCGAAGATCGACAGATGGATGGCGCTGGCCGCGTTCATCGCCCCACCGGACCGGGCGACTTCCTCGAGGAGCAGGGTTGCCTCGGTGATGCCCAGACCGTGGCCGCCGAACTCCGGCGGGATGGTCATGCCGAGCCAGCCGCCCTTGGCGATGGCGTCGTAGAACTCCTGCGGGAATTCGTGCGCCTGGTCCTTCTCCATCCAGTAGTGGTCGTCGAACTTCCGGGCCAGCTCGGCGACCGACTTGCGGATCAGCTCCTGATCCTCGGTCAGTTCGAAGCTCATCCCGCCGGGCACAGCTGCATCTCCTTAAATCCTGTGGTCACTTCCCGCGCACATCAGCACGCCGGTGCGTGAAACGGTTTTTCTGCACCGGCGCACTGTGACTCTATCCTCGAGTGTCAGCCGGCAAGTCGCCTTGGCACTCAGTCGATATTGCCGGTCAACTCCTTGGCATTGGCCGCGAAGTCGGCGAAGCTGGCGCCGGTCTTCTCGCGGTGGCTGAGGGCTTGGATGGAGACGTCGTGGCCTTCGGCGGCTTTGCGCAGTGCGCCGACTGTGGCCTGTTCTTTGGGGATGTGGCTGAACGGGTCGAACGAGTACCAGCGCATGGCGTTCTCGTGGGTTATCTTGTTGATCTCGCCGTCCGGCACGCTGTTCTGGCTGAGCACGTCCCAGAGTTCCTCGGGCGCGCCCGGCCACATCGAGTCGCTGTGCGGGTAGTCGGCCTCCCAGCAGATGTTGTTGATGCCGATGTCGTTGCGTAACTGGACACCGACGTGGTCACTGATGAAGCAGATCAGGAAGTGTTCCCGGAACACCTCGGAGGGCAGCTTGCCGCCGAAGTCCTGCCCGGTCCACGTCGAATGCATCTCGAAGGTGCGGTCCGCGCGCTCCAAGAAGTACGGAATCCACCCGGTGCCGCCCTCGGACAGTGCGATCTTGAGATCCGGGTAGTCCTTGATCGGCTTGGACCACAACAGATCCGCGGCGGCCTGCACGATGTTCATCGGCTGCAGGGTGATCATCACATCCATCGGCGCGTCGGGCGCGGTGATCGCCAACCGCCCCGAGGACCCGATGTGCACATTCATCACGGTGTTGGTGTCGCACAGCGCCTGCCACAACGGATTCCAATACTCGTTGTGAAAACTCGGATACCCCATCGCGGCCGGGTTCTCGGTGAACGTCAGCGCATGCACACCTTTCTTGGCCACCCGGCGCACCTCAGCGGCACACGCTTCGGCGTCCCAGATCACCGGCAATGCCATCGGAATGAACCGCGCCGGATACGCCCCGCACCACTCATCGATGTGCCAGTCGTTGTAGGCCTGCAGCAACGCCAGCGAGAACTCCGGATCATCGGTGGCGAACAACCGGCCGGCGAATCCAGGAAACGAGGGGAAGCAGATCGAGCCCAGGATGCCGCCGGCGTTCATGTCCTTGACCCGCTCATCGACGATGTAGCAGCCCGGCCGAATCTCATCCAGACCCTGCGGCTCCAGTCCGTACTCCTCCTTCGGACGACCGGCCACCGCGTTCAATGCCACATTCGGGATGACGACGTCACGGAACTGCCATGTGTCGGAGCCGTCGGGGTTGTGCACCAACCTTGGCGCCTCGTCGAGGTACTTCCGCGGCAGATGGTTCTTGAACATGTCGGGGGGCTCGACGATGTGGTCGTCGACGCTGATGAGGATCATGTCGTCTTTGTTCAAGGCCGTGTCCTTTCCATCGACGTCGGCATTACCGGCGGTCCGCGGAAACCCGGTTGGCCGCGTCCCCGCCAGGAGTGCCCTAACGATGTTCTCTCCGATAGGAAACTATCTTCTCAAGATCCGAGAATCAACATCTGTAGCTTAGTCCCCTGCCCGCTGACCTCGTCAGAAAGCCCCGATCAGCGCAGTTCGCGCGCCCGGCGGCGCCCTCCGTTCTCGTGCCGACGTTGACCAACGCACCAAAACGTGGAAACCTATTAGTCAGAAATGAGAACCTGATTCTCGTCACCGGGATGAGCGCTTGCGCAAAGACCCAACAGCCGGGATGAGCGCTTGCGCGAAGACCCAACAGCCGGGATGAGCGCTTGCGCGAGACCCAAAGGCCGAGAGGAGGCGTGATGCGCCTGGCCCCGCTGCCGGCGGACCAGTGGGATGACGCCGTCGACCACGCGCTCGCCCAGACCCTCCCGGCCGAGGGGCGCAACCCCGCAGGCGCGGGCAATGCCCTCGCCACCCTCGTGCGGCATCCGAAGCTGACCCGCGCGTTCCTGCGTTTCAACGGCTACCTGCTGTACGGGTCGACGCTGCCGCCCCGGCTGCGTGAGCTGGCCATCCTGCGGGTGGCGCACCGCCGGGGCTGTCAGTACGAGTGGGTCCACCACGTCGAGCTTGCAAAACGAGCCGGGCTGACCGATGACGAGATCACCGCGGTCCGAAGCGGCGAGCCGGTCGACGAGTTCGATCGCGCCGTGCTCGACGCGGTCGACGAACTCGAGGAGAAGTCGCAGCTGTCCGACGCTACCTGGGCAGCACTGTCGCAAAGCCTCGACGAGCGTCAGCGCATGGACCTCGTCTTCACGGTGGGCTGCTATGGCCTGCTGGCCATGGCGTTCAACACGTTTGGCGTAGAGCCGGAACACGAAAGGTAACGACATGCCGCATTTCCCCAAGCCGGCCGCGGGCAGCTGGACGGAGAACTATCCCGAGCTCGGCACCGCGCCGGTCGACTACACCGATTCCATCGACCCGGCGTTCTTCGAAGCCGAACGCGAGGCCATCTTCAAGCGCACCTGGCTCAACGTCGGCCGTGTGGAGCGGCTTCCCCGGGTCGGCAGCTATTTCACCAAGGAGCTGCCCTCCGCGGGCCCGGGCTTCTCGGTGGTCGTGGTGAAGACCAGGGACGGGTCGATCAAGGCGTTCCACAACATGTGCCGCCACCGCGGCAACAAGCTGGTGTGGAACGACTACCCGCACGAGGAGACCACGGGGACGTGCCGCCAGTTCACCTGCAAGTACCACGCCTGGCGCTACAGCCTCGACGGTGAGCTGACGTTCGTGCAGCAAGAAGAGGAGTTCTTCGACTTGGACAAGAGAGAGTTCGGACTCAAGCCGGTGCGCTGTGAGGTGTGGGAGGGGTTCATCTTCGTCAACCTCGACCCGAACGCGCAGCCCCTGGCCGAGTATCTCGGCCCGCTGGCCAAGGGCCTCGAGGGCTATCCGTTCCACGAGATGACGGACGTCTACTACTACAAGGCCCAGGTCGGCAGCAACTGGAAGCTGTTCATCGACGCGTTCGCCGAGTTCTACCACGCGCCCGTGCTGCACCAGAAGCAGGCGGTCAAGGAGGAAGCCGACAAGCTGCTCGGCTTCGGCTTTGAGGGGTTGCACTACGAGCTGCAGCACCCGCACGCGATGATCTCCTCCTGGGGCGGTATGTCCCCACCCAAGGACCTCGGCATGGTCAAGCCGATCGAGCGGGTGTTGCGCAGCGGCCTGTTCGGCCCGTGGGAGCGGCCCGACATCGACGGCCTTGACCGGCTGCCACCCGGGCTCAACCCGGCACACGCGAAGCAGTGGGGCGTGGATTCCTTCCACTTCTTCCCGAACTGGATGCTGCTGATCTGGGCGCCCGGCTGGTACCTCACCTATCACTACTGGCCGACCGACGTCGACAAGCACATCTTCGAAGGAACCATGTATTTCGTGCCGCCGAGGAACGCCCGAGAACGGCTGGCGCAGGAATTGGCGGCGGTGACGTTCAAGGAGTACGCGTTGCAGGACTCCAACACACTGGAGGCCACCCAGACCATGATCGGCACCAAGGTGGTCCGCGACTTCCCGTTGTGCGACCAGGAAATCCTGCTTCGTGCCCTGCACAAGGTGGCCGGAGACTACGTGAACGAATACCGCAACAACGGCGCGAAGGAGGCCCGCAATGGGGCTGCCGTCTGAATTCTCCGACCTGGAAAGGTTTTCCGACTGGATCCTGCCCACCGAACCCGACCGCTACGCCAAACGGCTGGCCTCCTCCATGGCCGAGATGCAGGATTTCTACGACACCGCGTTCCCGCGGCTCGAGGACGCGATCACCTACCTGGACAAGTTTCCGTTGAACGATCTGCCTGACGACGCGCGCGAGCTGATGCATCTGATGCAGTCGCTGGTGAATGTGTCGTTTCCGGTGGAGGTGTGGAAACAGCCGAAGGTTCCCGACAGCGGTGCCACGTACCTCGACTGCATCCAGGAGCCGGTGGTCTGACGTGTCCCCGGCTCTTCACCCAGGCGGTTCATCGCGATGGTGACGCTCAAGGCAGCCGGGCTGCTTGACGTCGACTCGGGCGAGATCGTCCGCCCGGGTGTGCTGCGCATCGAAGACGACCGGATCGTCGGCGTCGGGGGCACACCCGAAGGGCAGATCGTCGATCTCGGCGACCAGATCCTGCTCCCCGGCTTGATGGACATGGAGGTCAACCTGCTGATGGGCGGGCGCGGCGAAACCCCGGCGCTGTCCCAGGTGCAGGACGATCCGCCGACGAGGATGCTGCGTGCGGTGGGTAACGCCCGCCGGACGCTGCGCGCGGGATTCACCACGGTGCGCAACCTCGGGTTGTTCGTCAAGACCGGCGGCTACCTGCTCGACGTGGCCCTCGGCAAGGCGATCGACGCCGGCTGGATCGATGGGCCGCGTGTCGTGCCGGCTGGCCACGCGATCACCCCGACCGGCGGGCATCTCGACCCGACGATGTTCGCCGCCTTCGCCCCGCATGTGCTGGAACTGACTGTCGAGGAAGGCATCGCCAACGGTGTCGACGAGATCCGCAAGGCGGTGCGGTACCAGATCAAGCACGGCGCGCAGCTGATCAAGGTGTGCTGCTCGGGCGGCGTCATGTCGCTCACCGGATCTGCGGGCGCACAGCATTATTCCGACGAGGAGCTGCGGGCAATCGTCGACGAGGCCCATCGCCGGGGGCTGCGCGTCGCTGCGCACACGCACGGCGCGGACGCGGTGCGCCACGCCGTCGCGGCCGGCATCGACTGCATCGAGCACGGCTTCCTCATGGACGACGACGCGATCGCCGCGCTGGTCGAGCACGGCACCTTCCTCGTGCCGACCACCCGGCTCGCCGACGCGATGGACGTCTCCAAGGCGCCACCGGAGTTGCAGGCCAAAGCCGCCGAGATGTTCCCGAAGGCGCGCACGTCGGTGAAGGCCGCCTACGATGCCGGGGTGAAGATCGCGGTGGGCACCGATGCCCCGGCGATTCCGCACGGCAAGAACGCCGACGAGCTTGTCGCGCTCGTCGATCGTGGTATGACGCCGCTGGCGGTGCTGCGGGCGGCGACGGTCACCGCCGCGGAGCTGATCAACGTCACCGATCGAGGGCGGCTGGCCGAGGGTTTGCTCGCCGACATCATCGCGGTGCCCGGAGATCCCTTGCAGGACATCGGAGTCACCCAGAAGGTGAGCTTCGTGATGAAAGGGGGCAGGGTCTTTGTCCAACACTGACTCTTCGTCGAACACCGCGCCGACAAGAACCGACGATCTGGTGGAGATTCAGCAGCTGCTTGCCCGCTATGCGGTCACGATCACCCAGCAGGACATCCCCGGCCTGCTGGCTGTGTTCACCGCGGACGGAACCTACAGCGCGTTTGGCGAAACCTATTCTCTTGACCGGTTTCCCGCCCTCGTCGCTGCCGCCCCCAAAGGCCTGTTCCTCACCGGGACGCCCGCCATCGAACTCGACGGCGACATTGCGACGGGCACGCAGCCGTTGTGCTTCATCGACCACGCCACCCACGACATGCGGATCGGCTATTACCGCGACGCCTACCTCCGCACACCCGATGGCTGGCGGCTGCGCACCCGCTCGATGACGTTCATCCGGCGCAGCGGGGCACACGATTCCGGCCGACCGCATGCGATCGGCCGTCCGCGTGCATGACCACAGCGATGGACGTCGGTGAATTCCGCACCGGGCTGCGCGCGTGGCTCGATCAGAACGACCTCACCCCGGGGCCTGACCATTCGCTCGAAGGTCACATAAGACAGTTGGCCCGCGTCCACCGGGCTCTCTACGACGCGGGCTGGATGCGGTACGGCTGGCCCGTCGAGGTCGGCGGGTTGGGTGGGCCCGCGATCCTGCGTGCGGTCGTCGGGGAGGAGATCGTCGGCCGAAACCTCGCCGAACCGGGACCGTATTCGATGGTCGAGGTGCTCGCGCCGACGATGATCGACTACGCGCCGGCGGAACTCGCCGCTGAAATGGTGCCGCGGCTGCTCAGCGGTCAAGAGCAGTGGTGTCAGGGCTTTTCCGAGCCGGGATCCGGCAGCGACCTGGCGTCGCTGTCCACTCGTGCCACGCCGCAAGGGGATAACTGGATCGTCAACGGGCAGAAGGTGTGGACCAGCTTCGCGCAGTTCTCCACGCGATGTGTGCTGCTCACCCGCACCGCACCCGGGCACGACGGGATCACCGCGTTCTTCGTCGACCTGGATACTCCGGGCATCACCATCCGGCCACTGCGCACGATGCACGGGGTCGACGAATTCTGCGAGGTCTACTTTGACGACGTGGTGATCCCGGCCAGCCGGATGCTCGGCAATCCGGGCGACGGCTGGCGGCTCGCGATGGACCTGCTGCCCTATGAGCGCTCCAGCTGCTTTTGGCAGCGGATCGCCTACCTCTATGCACGATTCGACGAACTCATTTCGGAAACTGCTAGCAATCCCACATTCGACGCCCA
>Ga0335076_10006356_pt1 | contig 11910 bp, 9 predicted proteins | sample Lox_Sample_25_FD_206717 | JGI IMG/M metagenome (GOLD analysis project Ga0335076, IMG submission 206717) | Soil microbial communities from Loxahatchee National Wildlife Refuge, Florida, United States - Lox_Sample_2.5 | ecosystem: Environmental > Terrestrial > Soil > Wetlands | place: USA: Florida... | reverse complement strand
CGCCACCGGCGTCCCTGCCTCCGCCTGCCGCAGGGCATAGGCAACCTGCTCCTCCGTGAACCTCGACTTCCGCATCCTCGGCTCCTCTCTCTCGAGGCCCTCGAAGGAAGCAGAATCCTCAACCTCAGTTCCGTCCAGTTTCTTGGGAGGACGTCACCAGCGCCAGCCGACGAACGTGGTCCACCACTCGGACCAGGGCACGCAGTACACGTCGATAGCGTTCGGCCAGCGGTGCCGTCAGGCGGGCGTGCAGCCGTCGCCGCTTCATCCAGTGTCCGAATTCTCAATCCTCCTGAAAAAGGTTTCGAGGCCGGCGAACGGCCTCATCGACACGTTCGTGCGGACGTTCGCCCAGCCCGACGCGGAGTCGGTACCGCGCGCGACGAGATCGTCCGGGGCCGCTCGCGCTCGTCGGCTTCGTCGCTTCGTCTTGCTCGTCGAGCCCCTGTCGGGGCTCGACGGCACCGCGGCGACCAGTACCTCTCGTCTCGCCTTCGTCGCCCGCGCGTCTGGACCACCCACCGTGCGCGTCGCACGGGGGGTGACCGAATGTCACACCTGCTCGTTCGCACCCGCCTGACCGAGACCGGAAGGCGCATTACGCGAGCACGATTCTATCGTCGACGATCGCTCTGAGACCGGGGGGTCGCTTCGAGGGCTGGCCTCGAAGCGGGCGAGCTCGGGACTGCGTCCGGCGGGGGCCCAACATGAATACGCGCAAAGTTGCGCTCGCGATCGCGCTGGCGGCTCTTGCGTCAGCGTGCAGCAGTGGCGGTGGGGCCGGAGGCGGGGAGCAGCATTCGGATGCGGCCATCAACAGCTATGTCGCGAGCCTGGTGTACGATCCTGCGACGATCCTGAGTGTCCAGAACATTCCCGGGGGCGCAAGCATGGCGCGGACGGCGCAGGGCGCGCCGACCGAGACGAATACGCCGAACGGCAACGACCTCATCGAATGCACGACGGTCCAGTACAACCTGCAGGAGAACGCCGACCAGGTGGCAATCCTGCGGCCGACAAACGGGATCGTCTGGCCCGGCGCCCTCGTGAAGGGCAACGCCGCTCTCGTCGACGGCACACCCGAGCCGATCACGCTCGCACCCGGGCCGATCACGCTCCGCATCGACCTACCCGGGATGGGCGATCAGGGGACGATGACGATCGCCCAGCCCTCGAACTCGAGCGTGCAGACGGCGATCAACGGCGCGCTCGCTTGGTGGAACGATAACGCCTACCAGCAGGGATACGTGAACCCCGCGAACTCCAGCTACAACGTGACGAAGTCGTCCTCGTCCGAGCAGCTCGCTATGGACGTTGGCCTGAACGTCAAGTGGGCAAGCGGCGACGCCTCGGCGCAGTTCTCGTACACCTCGAGCACCACGAGCACCGTCGCGATGATGGTCTTCAAACAGGTCTTCTACACGGTCACGATGGATACGCCCTCGTCGCCGGCGGCGATGTTCGGCAGCTCGGTCCTCGCCTCGCAGCTTTCCTCCCAGATGAGCGCGGACAGCCCGCCCGCCTACGTGCACTCGGTCGCCTACGGCCGGATCATCATGTTCCGAATGGAGACGAGCGACGCCTACACCTCGACGGACGTCGAAGGAGCGATGAAATACTCGGCTGGGTTCACAGTCGACGCCACCTTGAAGACCAAGTACGACACCATCCTCTCGAAGTCGACGATGACCGCCATCACGATCGGCGGCAACGCGGCGGTCGCCTCGCAAAGCGTCACCGCAAAGACAGCGGGGGACCTCGACCCCATCATCACCGGGGCGAACGCGGTGTACTCGAAGGACAACCCCGGCGTGCCGATCGCGTACACGGTGCGGTTCCTGAAGGACAACACGATCGCGACGATGGGGTACACGACGAACTACTCGTCGGAGGAGTGCACGCGGAGCGTTCCGGTGGTGATCACGGTTCGGAACAGCAGCGGGCTTTACACCGCGCGCGCATCTGCGAGCTACTTCGACCACGTCAGCCAGACCACCGTGTCGCTCGGGGAGCACGACAACATCACTATCGGCACGAACGCCGACTTCAACGTCCCCGCCGGCGCGGACAGCGTCACCTGTGGCGCACAAGAGTGGTGGGGTTTCGGGTGGACGAACGTCTTCAACCTGACATGGACGCCCCCGGCTAACCACAAGCTGTGCCTCCACGGCACGACCCTAAGCCCGAGCTACAGCACGGACGATTGCTAGGCGTGACTTACAGTGACAGTCAGGCGGGCGCACTTCCCGAGTGCACGCGCTCATCGATGAGATCTGGACGAAGTCACCCTGGCGCTACTGGCGCCTGAAAGGCGCCGGAAACCACGAGCCTCCTCGGACGCTCCGTGCGCGCCATGCGCGGGACGGGTGTTGCTGGGAACCCAGTGGCTACGCGCGAGTAGCAGCCCACGCGCCGCGTGGCAGACGGTCCCGATGGGCCATGCCGCTGTCCTTGCTGTGTTGGCGCTCGCCAGGACGCGCGTAATTCTGGACGCCTCGCCGTCGGCATGAGGATCGGCCGGGAACTGGCCGGGTGGCCTGACCTGTCCCCCGAACCTAGGCCGCATCGACTGCAACCGGGTTGTGACCCGTTCTCAGCAGCGGCTGACCCGCATCAAGGAGGATCCCCAGGTGCGAGGGCGACGCCCCGTCGGCGATCGGAATTCGCGCTTCGCCGGCCTGCGCCCCACCGGATCGAGGCCGCGCTGGGATAAGCTCGTCGCCCAAGGGGAGACTCCACCTTGAGAAGAGCCTGCTGCGCGCTGATCCTGGCCACCGCCGCCCTGTACTCCCGATCCGCCCGGGCGGAGGGGGGGACGTTCCTCGAGGTCACCGGGGGAATCGGGCTCTCTAGCCCCGACACGATGATCCCCGGCGGCGGCCAGGGCGTCTACGCTCGGGCCGATCTGCTCCCCTGGCGCGACTCCTGGTTCACGCCCAAAGCCTACTCGGGCTTCCTCATCACCGTCCCGAGCGGCGACTGCGGCGTGGGCGTCTCCCCCTGCGACGTGTCGGCCCAGATCCTCTTCCTCGGAGGGGCGGCGCGCCTCATGCTACCGATCCCGTACGTCGGCCCGTTCGTCGAGGTCGGCCTGGGGCTGTCGATCGGGAGGATGTCCACGCGGAGCGGCGCCGACGTGAACCTTCAGTGGAGCGGCGTCACCTACCACGTCCCGTTCGCCCTCGGGCTCGCGTTCGGGAAGCAGCACGAGTACGAGCTCTCCTTCCAGTACATGGACCACCCCGACCAGCACCAGGTGACGGGCGGGATCGCAGTCGGGTTCGGGTTCCAGCTCGACACGCCGCGGAGCGAGCCGGCCGAGCCGATCGAGCCCTGACCGGGCTCCCCTGTCGGACGCCACAATTCGATCCGACACGTGAGCGAGGATCAGGCGACGCCAGGGGACGACAGTTCAGGGCGGGTTGGTGCCATGCGCGCCAAATATTGGCCAGAGCGGACGCGCGGCCCCGAGGTGGCGGGGCCATAGGAACCTGGCAATCCGCCGCAGGAATCGTCTACGCGGCCACGCGCCAGCCGTAGCGATGGTGGAGCCCACCGACCCGCGGTCGGGCGTACACGGCCGCCGGCCTCGCTGGGCGCGGCCGTGTACGTCGGGGCGGCCGTCCTGGAGGTCGTGAGAGACGCCCTCATACGCAAAGGGATGCGCGGAAGCGGCATCGCCTTCGTCGCGCTCGGCGTCGTCGTCCTCGGTTCCTACGGCGTCGTCGTGAACCTTCTGAGCGTCGACTTCTCCAGGTTCCTCGGTGCCTACGTCGGCGTGTTTGCGGTGGTCAGCGTCCTCATCGGCTGCGCCGCGTTCCAGGATGCCGTGCCCCCTTCGACATGGCTAGGCCTCGCCGTGATCCTGAGCGGAAGCCTGATCGTTCACTTCGGGCAGAATTTCTGGGCGGTACGAGAATGAGCGAGCCACTTCCCCTCCGGGTGCTGGTGATCGACGACGAGCGGAACATCCGCCAGCCGCTCGCCATCGCGCAAGCGCAAGAGGTGGGGCCGCTGAGGTCAGGTCGCGCCCACCCAGGTCGGATTGGGGCCGGACCGAATGCCGAGCTCGAGGCTCACGTCCAGGACGCTGACGAGCGTGTCCCTCCCCGGCCGACGGTGAAGGCGAGGCCCGGGCGCGGCGCGGAGGCCTCGCCGCTTCGCGAGGTCGGCTACCGCGAGGGGGCCTCGGTCATCGTGGCTTCCTTCGCGGTGGGAGCCGGAACGGGCCTCGGGAGGAGCGCGTCGAGCGCGAGGTTGAGCTCGAGCACGTTGACGCGCGGCTCCCCGAGGAGGCCGAGCTGGCGGCCCTCGGTGTGCGCGGCGACGAGCGCGGCCACGCGATCCTGGGGGAGTCCACGGACCTTCGCGACGCGCGCCAGCTGGACCGCGGCGGCGGAGGGCGAGATGTGCGGGTCGAGCCCGCTCCCCGAGGCGGTGACGAGGTCGACGGGGATCGGATCGGCCGGCGCGACCCCGGCCGCCTTCTCCGCGTCCCGCAGCGCCTGGATGCGCCCCTTCACCGCGTCGAGGAGGGCGGGGTTCGACGGCCCGAGGTTGGAGCCGGTGGAGCCGGTGCCCTTGTCGGCGTTGAAGGCCGTGTAGGGGACGGGCGACGTCGCCGAGAGCCGCCCCCAGAAGTACTTCGGATCGTCGAACGGTTGCCCGAGGAGGCGCGATCCGACGACCTTGCCGTTCCGCAGGATGAGGCTGCCGTCTGCCTGGGCGGGGAAGGCCACCTTGGCGATGCCGGTGACGACGAGTGGATAGGCGATCCCGGTGAGTGCGGTCAGCAGGAGCAGCGAGACGACGGCGGTGCGGACGTGCTGGATCATGACGGGCCTCGGTCAGGAGAGGTGGAGCGCGGCGAGCGTGAGGTCGATGGCCTTGATGCCCACGAAGGGGACGACGATCCCGCCGAGCCCGTAGACGAAGAGGTTCTTGCGAAGCAGGGCCTCGGCGCCCGCCGGGCGGTACTTCACTCCGCGGAGCGCCAGGGGGATGAGCGCGACGATGATGAGGGCGTTGAAGATGACCGCCGAGAGGATCGCGCTCGTCGGCGAGGCGAGCTTCATCACGTTGAGGGCCCCGAGCGCGGGGTAGGTGGCGACGAACGCGGCGGGGATGATGGCGAAGTACTTCGCGACGTCGTTGGCGATGCTGAACGTCGTGAGCGAGCCGCGCGTCATGAGGAGCTGCTTGCCGATCTGGACGACCTCGAGGAGCTTCGTCGGGTTCGAGTCGAGGTCGACCATGTTGCCGGCCTCCTTCGCCGCCTGCGTGCCGGTGTTCATGGCGACGGCCACGTCGGCCTGGGCGAGCGCCGGAGCGTCGTTGGTGCCGTCGCCGGTCATGGCGACGAGCCGGCCGCCGGCCTGGAACTCCTTGATGAGCGCGAGCTTCTTCTCCGGGGTGGCCTGGGCGAGGAAGTCGTCGACGCCGGCCTCCTCGGCGATGACGCTCGCGGTGATGGGGTTGTCGCCGGTGATCATGACGGTCCGGATGCCCATGCGGCGGAGCTCCGCGAAGCGCTCGCGGATTCCGCCCTTCACCACGTCCTTCAGCTCGACGATGCCGAGCACCTTCGCGCCATCCGACACCACGAGCGGCGTGGCGCCTCGCTGCGCGATCGTCTTGACGCCGTCGCGGACCTCGGAGGACATCTCGCCGCCCAGCGCGCCGACGTGCGCCTCGATGGCATCGGCCGAGCCCTTGCGAATGACGCGGCCGCCGAAGTCCGCGCCGCTCATGCGGGTCTGGGCGCTGAAGGGCACGAACGTGGCGTGGAGCTTCTCGACGTCGCGCTCGCGGAGGCGGAACCTCTCCTTCGCGAGCACGACGATGCTCCGGCCCTCCGGCGTCTCGTCGGCGAGGCTCGCGAGCTGCGCCGCGTCCGCGAGGTCCCTCTCGGGCACGCCGCTGGCAGGTAGGAACGTCGTGGCGCGGCGGTTGCCCATCGTGATGGTTCCGGTCTTGTCGAGGAGGAGGGTGTCGACGTCGCCGGCCGCCTCGACGGCGCGGCCGGACATGGCGATCACGTTCGACTGGATCATCCGGTCCATGCCGGCGATGCCGATCGCGGAGAGGAGCCCGCCGATGGTGGTCGGGATGAGGCACACGAGCAGGGCGACGAGCGTGGTGACCGTCACCACCTCCCCCTTCCCGACCACCCCGACGCCGAAGATGGAGTAGGGGAGCAACGAGGCGCACACGGCGAGGAAGATGATGGTGAGGAGCGCCAGGATGATGTTCAGCGCGATCTCATTCGGCGTCTTCTGCCGCTTCGCACCCTCCACCATGGAGATCATCCGGTCGAGGAAGGCCTCGCCCGGATCGGCCGTGATGCGGACGATGACCCAGTCGGACAGCACCGTCGTGCCGCCGGTGACCGCCGAGTGGTCGCCACCGGCGGCGCGAATGACCGGCGCGCTCTCGCCGGTGATGGCGCTCTCGTCCACCGAGGCGACGCCCACGACGATCTCCCCGTCCCCGGGGATCTGCTCGTGGGCCTCCACGAGGACGACGTCGCCGCGGCGGAGCGCGGAGGCGGACACCACGGTCCGGACCGCGTTCCGGACGGGGGCGTTGAGCTTCCGCGCGTTCACCTCCCGCCGCGCCTTGCGCAGCGTGTCCGCCTGCGCCTTTCCGCGTCCCTCGGCCATCGCCTCGGCGAAGTTGGCGAAGAGGACCGTGAACCACAGCCACAGCGAGACGGCGAGGATGTAACCGGCGGGAGCCTCGCCCCGTCCGAGGAGCGCCTGGATCCAGAGGCCGGTCGTGAGCACGCTCCCGACGAGCACCACGAACATCACCGGGTTCTTGATCTGAAGCCGGGGATCGAGCTTGCGGAACGAGTCGAGCACCGCCTGACGGACGATGGGCGCATCGAAGAGGGGCCGGTTCACAGCCTTGGAGGACATGCGATCACCTTTCGGTTCGTGGAAGGGTGGGGGCCGCGATGCGGCGGCTACAGCATGAGGTGCTCGACGATGGGTCCGAGCGCGAGCGCCGGGAAGTACGTCAGGGCACCCATGATGAGGATGACGCACACGAGCATGACCATGAAGAGCGGCGTGTGCGTCGGGAGCGTTCCGGCCGTCACCGGCACCGACCTCTTGGCCGCCAACGAGCCCGCGATCGCGAGCACGGGCAGCATCGGCCAGAACCGCCCGAACAGGATCACGACGCCGAGCGCCGTGTTGTAGAAGGGCGTATTGGCGTTGAGGCCCGCGAAGGCGCTGCCGTTGTTCTGGCCCGCCGACGAGAAGGCGTAGAAGATCTCGCTGAAGCCGTGCGGCCCCGGGTTCGAGACGCCGGCCTTCCCGGCCGCGGTCGCGACCGCGACCGCGGAACCCGCCAGGATCGCGAGCACGGGCGTGAGGAGCGCGATCGCCGCCATCTTCACCTCGTAAGACTCGACCTTCTTGCCGAGGTACTCGGGCGTGCGGCCCACCATGAGGCCCGCGATGAAGACGGCCACGAACACGAAGAGGAGGAGGCCGTAGAGCCCGCAGCCCACGCCTCCGAACACGACCTCGCCGAGGTCCATCATGACGAGCGGGACGAGCCCGCCGAGCGGCGTCCACGAGTCGTGCATGGAGTTGACCGAGCCGTTGGAGGTGGCGGTCGCGGAGACGCCCCAGATCGCGCCCATCTCGGCGCCCAGGCGCAACTCCTTGCCCTCCATGTTGCCGCCCGATTGGAGCGCGGTCGTGGCCTGGTCCACGCCGAGGTCGGCGAGCTTGGGGTTCCCGCGGTGCTCGGACCAGGCGGCCACCGCGATGCCTACGACGAGGAGCGTGGTGAGCGTCGCGGTGAGCGCCCAGCCCTGCCGCGTGTCGCGCACCATCCTGCCGAACATGTAGATGGACGCCGCGGCGAGGAGCGGGATGACGAGCAGCTCGAGGAAGTTGGTGAGCGGGGTCGGGTTCTCGAAGGGGTGGGTCGAGTTGGCGTTGTAGTATCCGCCGCCGTTCGAGCCGAGCTGCTTGATGGCGACGAACGCCGCCGCGGGACCGACCGGGATCACCTGCTCCGTCACGTCGACCTTCTTCGTGATCGGCTTCCCCTGCGCGTCGTTCGCGGGCTTCCCGTCCGCGCCGACCACGGGGTCGTCGTAGCTCGTCGCCTGGACGAGCGACGCGGTCGCGCCCTTCCCGAAGGTCTGCGGCACGCCTTGCTGCGCCAGCGCCACGGCGAGGACGAGCGAGAGCGGCAGGAGGATGTAGAGGTTCGTGCGCACCATGTCGGCCCAGAAGTTGCCGATGGTCGAGGCTTGCTTGCGCACGAGGCCGCGGACGAGCGCCACCATCACCGCCAGGGCCGAGGCGGCGCAGACGAAGTGCTGCACCATGAGGCCGCCCACCTGGCTGAGCTGGCTCATGGCGTTCTCGCCGGAGTAGCTCTGCCAGTTGGTGTTGGTGAGGAAGCTGACCGTCGTGTTGAAGGCGAGGTCGGGCGAGAGCGCGCCGAAGCCGTACGGGTTCAGCGGCAAGAGGTGCTGCACCCGCAGGATGGCATACAGCAGCAACGCACCCGCGAAGTTGAAGAGGAGCATCGTGAGCGCATACGTCTTCCAGCCCATCCCCTTCGCCGGGTCGATCCCGGACGCGCGGTAGATGAGCCGCTCGATGGGGCCGAGCACGCGGCCGACCACGCCGGGGCTGCCCTCGTAGACCCGGAGCATGTACGAGCCGAGGGGCTTCATCAGCAGGAGGACCGCGCCGAGGTAGAGCACGAGCTGCACGATCGAGCTGGCGGACATCAGAAGATCTCCGGCTTGAGGAGCGCCACGCAGAGGTAGACGAGGAGGGCGGCGGTGATGACGCCGCCCAGCAGATAGATGCCGGTCATCGAGAGTGCTCCTCGCCGGGCTTCGATCCCGGCGCGAGGCGTTCGCCGAGCACGGCGAGGCCCCAGGTGAACGTGAAGAAGCCGGCCATCACTCCGAGGAAGACGAGGTCCATGCCGCCGCGTATAGCCACGAGCGTGCCATCGCCATCGTCGAGGCGGTGCCGATGGGGCTGCGCGAAACGCGGGCAGCGCAAGCGTCGGGCACCGCTCGGCATGCGCCCCCCGTTCGAGGAGAGACCGTGCATCCGATTCGAGCAAGCCCCCCGGCTCGGAGCCCTCAGCACGTCATTGCGAACCGCACGAAGGGCCCGTCCGGGGAATAGCCGTCTGCAATCGAGTGCGGGCAAGCGCCCGCCTCACGGCGCCGGTCTCGGCGCGACTGGACTGGAGAACCGCGTCGCGGAGCGGCGCCGCCCGGAGTGGCGCGGATCGTGCTCGTGCTTCGAGGCGGGAGAGCGTCATGCGCGATCTCGCCGTGGGCGACAGGGTGGACCAGTACGAGATCACGGACCTCCTGACGCGCAGCGGGATGGCCAGCATCTTCAAGGCCACCGACCGCGACTCGGGCGCGACGGTGGTCCTCAAGGTCCCGCACCTCCAGTACGAGAGCGACGTCGTCTTCTACGAACGCTTCCAGCGCGAGGAGGAGATTGGCCGACGCCTCGACCACCCGGGCATCGTCCGGGTCCTCGCCCCGTGCGAGAAGAGCCGGATGTACCTGGCGATGGAGTACGTCGAGGGGCAGTCCCTGCGAGCCCTGCTGCGCGCCAAGGGGCCGCTGCCGACGGAGGAGGCGCTCGACATCGCGCGCCAGCTGTGCGGAGCGCTCTCGTACCTTCACCACGAGGGGGTCGTGCACCGCGACGTCAAGCCGGAGAACGTGCTCCTCGTCCCGCCCAGCGGCGCGGTCAAGCTGCTGGATTTCGGGATCGCACTTCTCGAGTCGGCCCGCCGCCTGACCTGGGCGGGGCTCTCAGGCACGCTCGGGACGCCGGATTACATGGCGCCAGAGCAGATCCGCGGACGACGCGGTGACGCACGAACGGACGTGTACGCGGTCGGGACCATCCTGTACGAGATGCTCACCGGTCATCTGCCGTGCGACGCGGACGATGCCGCGTCCATTCTGCGCGCCAAGACGCACCGCGCTCCCACGCCTCCAGGTGATTACGTGCGGGGCCTCCACCCATCGCTACAGGCAATCGTCCTGAAGGCGGTCGCCCGGGATCCTCGCGACCGCCACCGGACCGCGGACGAGCTTCTCGCGGATCTGAGGGAGCCCTTCGCGGTTTCGCGCAGGGCCAGGCCGACGCAGCGGGCACGCAACTGGGGGGGCGTTCGGGATCAGGGCGAGGCGAACCCTCTTGACATCGCTCGCGGTCGCAGTGGGGCTCGTGTCGTGCGGGTGGTTGGCTCATACGGCGGACAGCCCGCCCGCCCGAGCGTCGATGGACGCGATGCGTGGAACGCACCGAGCGCCTGGCCCATGATCACGACCGACATGGGCTCAGCGGAGGCCGCGGTCGAAGCCCACTCGCCCGCCATGCGCTCGCTCCTGCGGACCATCGCGAAGGTCGCGAGCCACGACGTCCCCGTGCTGTTCCGCGGGGAGTGTGGGTCGGGGAAGGGCGTGCTCGCCCGGGCGCTGCACGCGGCCTCCCCTCGCCAGGCACGCCCGCTGGTCGCGATCGACTGCCAGGCTCTCCAGGCCGACGCTTCGCGGTCCGGGCGCGCCCTCGTCGAGAAGCTCGAGGAAGGCAGGTGGGGTACCGTTCTCCTCGAGGAGGTCGGCGCCCTTCCGGACCGGGTGCAGGTCACGGTCGCATCGCTGCTCGAGCAGCACCGCCTCGGCCAGAGGACAGCTGACGTCCGCGTCATCGCGACCTCGCATCGCGATCTCGAGACTGCCGTTCGGCAGGGCAAGTTCCGGGGGGAGCTGCTCGGCCGGCTCAACGTCGTCGAGCTCAGGGTGCCGCCGCTGCGCGACCGACCCGAGGACGTTCTCCCGCTGGCTCGGCGCTTCCTCGCGGCGGTCTCCGACGGGACGGAACGGACGATTCCCGAGCTTACTCCGCGTGCGCAGCAGGCCCTGCTCGCGTACTCGTGGCCAGGGAACATCCGAGAGCTCCGGAACGCGATGCAACACGCCCTGGTCTTCTCCCGGGGTGACGTGCTGGATCTCGACGCGCTTCCTTCAAGGCTGTCGTCGCCCCGAGCCGTCCGCTAGGCAGGTTGCGCGACCTCGTGATGGTCGACGACGGCGATGGCCTGGTGGCTGGCGCTTTCGTGATTCGAAGTGCGGGTACCAAGTGACGTGGCTTCCGCGATGGCAGACATGGCAAATGTCGACGGCTCGACCCGAGCGCTGCGGGGTTACGTGGTTCGTCCAACTCCCGATTACCCGATACCCCCGCGCGGACGGAGTTCTCGGCTAGGACAGAGGTCGAAGTCCTGCCGTCGCTTTGCAGTCACGGCCGGCAGATGCCGTACGCTCCGTGCGACCGGTGCCACGTAAGGCTCCGAGTCCCCTCTAGAGCACGGAGCGCATCTCGTAAGTGCCTAGGATCCGGAGCAAACGGTGGCTTGACGCCCATCAAGACCTCTCTTCGAGGGCCGTGATAGTGAACTTCATTGTCAGGTTGAGGTTCGGTTTCAGCGAGAGGTCCGCATGATCAGGAAGACCCGGCCCGCCTCTTCGAAGCAGTCGCGCAACGCGAACGAGGCGAAAGCGCGCCTCGCCTCGCATCTCGCGCGCGCCGGGCTCAACCGGTCGCGCACACGCGACTCGGTGGTCGAAGCCTTCCTCGCGACCCCAGGCCATGTTTCGGTCGAAGAGCTGACGGCCATCGTCCGTGGGCACGGCCCGGCGGTAGGGTACAGCACGGTCTATCGAACGATGAAGCTGCTCGCCGAATGCGGCCTCGCCGCGGCCCACGACTTCGGGGACGGGGTGACACGGTACGAGCGCGCCCTCGAGAGCGGGCACCACGATCATCTGATCTGCACGGCCTGCGGTGCCATCCTCGAGTTCGAGGATCGCGGAATCGAGGAACTGCA
>Ga0335076_10006353_pt1 | contig 11913 bp, 9 predicted proteins | sample Lox_Sample_25_FD_206717 | JGI IMG/M metagenome (GOLD analysis project Ga0335076, IMG submission 206717) | Soil microbial communities from Loxahatchee National Wildlife Refuge, Florida, United States - Lox_Sample_2.5 | ecosystem: Environmental > Terrestrial > Soil > Wetlands | place: USA: Florida... | reverse complement strand
GGCTATCAGTGCCCAAACGGGAGCTTTCATGTAGAGATGGAGTGCGATAAGCGTGCAGAGCAATCCCCAACGAATCTGACGCATGCGCGTTCGAAGTGGCCAGAAAGCCAAGCCAACCAGACTACCCATGAGCGCCATCCAGGAAGTGCTTGAGTTCGACGTGATCACCATGGCTAGGGCGCCCGCGAGCCCAGCACACGCGGCGAACCGCGACCTTCGCTCGGTCCACAGCCATAGAAAGATCGGGATCAGAATGCCCGCGAGCGGACCAGCGGTAAGCGCACCCATTGTTCCGGCCGATCGCACGTGTCCATCCCTGATCGCGGAGTGGATCCAAACCCCGGCAAAGTAGCCGAAAACGTTGATCCTCGTTATTTGCTCGATGATCATCGGTATGCCCTGAATCACGCAGATGAAGGCCATTGTTTTCGCGGCTCGCCGCAATGTTGGGTGGTCGGGAATGAGAAATCTGATCACCAGGTAGGCACCCAAAGTTTCTACAAGAGTCCCAAGCGCATTGATAAAAGCTTGTGTCTCCGGGAACTGCACACAGAACATGACAACGGCCAGCCCGGACCACAGGATTACTGCTCGATCTATACCGTTGTATCCCCCGGGGTATTTGCCGCGCGACGATCCTTGGAAAGTAGCTCTTCGAAGCAACCCTACCAGGCTAAGAATTCTCAGCGCATTAAAATGAAGGCCGCCCAACACCGCTACTTGCCCAAATGGAATTATGAAGAACGCGAGCATGAAAGGGACGATCGCCTTCTCGCGCGGAAGGAGCAGCATAAGAACACCTGCAATCAAAAGGAAGAGGGCCATCAGCGGGAGAATTGTCGAATCCGCTGCGCCGCCTCCAAATCGAAGGTGTTCGGGTACCATAACTTAATTTGACGGCTATTGAATCAGAAAATAAGCAGGGTTGGGAGAGGGGCTCTTCAAACACACATCCAGTGGAAGGCATTGGAAAACATCCTTCCACTGGACTTCAAATTCAATATTCGTTTCAACTAGTGGCCAACAGCCGCGAGACCTACTGGGGGACTTAGTGCCGCTTGCGACCCGAACTGGTATGCGCCAATATCCCACGATCCGCTGGATGGCCGTGCGAGCGCTTGCCGTGCAAGACCAGTCACTGTATGAGTGGTGGTATTGTATGCGGGGCCGAAGGTGGTATCCGACTTACATGCCGTTCCGGCAGCTTGTAACAGCGGATCGCTAGAGCCCGACAAGGTGGAACAGACAGACTGCAGGTTTGTGCCTACTCCGACAGTTGGGCTCGAAGAGGTGCCCGGAGAGTAAGCGTAACTTTGCGTGCTCGCATACGACTTTGACGTCGCTGTCGAGTTAGTCATGACGAGATCCGTCACCGGTGAAGCGATTTGCTGTGAGGTGCATTGCGGCGTATAGGGATTCGCTATGTCCGAGATGATATGGTCGTTCGTACTTGTCCATGGTGCGGTTGGCGGATTGGTTGGGTAACACGAAAACAGGCTGCTACCGGATCCAGCACGTTGCAAGGTATTGTTAAAGTAAATCAACGTGCCAACATTGATAGGTCCGCCCATTGTCATCGGACCTTCAATGCTATTGGAGTCATACATCACGTTGTTGAAAGCGTATTCGCTCTGTCCTACCTTCGGTTGCGGCAACCAGCCCACCAAGCCATTGGGGCAGTTAGCAACTCCACCCGAACAAACGTGCCGGACGACATTGTTGTAAAAAGCGTTCGTACCGTTGAATTCACCATCCGATTCTAGCAAGTTAGGATGCGCATACAGATCTCCAGGGGACGACCAGATTTCCAACAGGTTGTCATGGAAAGTATGCAGGTAGCCGTAAATGCCCTGTGCCTGACAGCGGAATACACTCTCGTATACGTTGTAGAAACCGGGTACGAAGAGACCGGCACCGTTCACGTCTGAGTCACAGTTGTCGGCGATCGTATATGCGATGGTCTCGCCAAGATTGGAGCTGTCACCGCGCTCCACGCAGCAACCTCCCCCAAGAAAAAAGAGATTGAAGCAATGTCCACTCCCACCGCTGCAGCTGTACTGAATATGCGATGTACCGTGCATATACAGGTTTATGAACGTCATGTTGCTGGTGAATGGGTAACGGATGTATGTATTGCCTTGCGCTGGAGTGCCCCCCGAAGTGTTGTCAGATTCGCAGAGCCCCAGCATCTCAAAATTGTCAACGATGATGTATTCGGTGTTTCCAAAATTAATGATGTTGTTGTTGGCTTGTCCACCGGCTCCAGTGATGTTGTAAGGACAGGAACCCAGGGTTGTTGATTGCGTGACCGGATTGTCGCCAGTCAGAATCGGCCTGGCCCATGTGGATCCGGAATACCAGGTCTGATCCACTCCGAGGTAAATGGGATGGCTAGCTGTGCCAATGGGATACTGGCCTGTATTCCAGTCCCAGGCGCCGCCTGTATAGGGACTCGCGCCGGAATTGCCGAGATGCCAGGTATCACCACCGCGCAGGATAATTCCTGTTCCCGCAGATACGCCGCCGCTTTGATTCTGTACGGCAGCACAGTTCCCGGAGCAGCTCGGCATCTGTGGCGCGTGCAGCCACGGCGACGATTCGCTAGTACCGGAGTTGCCGTCGGAGCCATTAGCGGCGACGTAGTAACAACTCGTGATTCCCAAACTCGAAAGTGTGACGTTCTGCGTGTTTGTAGCGGCATTGAGGTATTGGGCGGCAGAAGGACAAGCTCCCCCGGCTGCCAAGGCCGACGATGGTGCAAGCAGGACCAAGCTGAATACTGCCAAGAAGAAAACGACAACTTTCTCAGAAACGGCTAGACGAATACCGCGCCGCTTTCCGTTGACCAACAACATGAGCGATTCTCCCGTTCGGCAAGCGCGCCGAGACAAAGTCTGGGCCCACCGCTGAAAATCGGTCTGGGGAAGGCCACGGAAGCAATCGTAAATTGGATACGTGAAGCGAGATAGGTGTCGGAAGGGCAATGCAAATACTCGAAAGGGAGGTGGTGGCAATCGGTCAATGGTGCGGTGAAACCTCTGCTCTCTTGAAGTTCGATACCGTATTGAGAATAATAGAGTTACGTGCCCTCAAAACGCTTATTCTCGGCGGCAGCCCCCTTGCCCGTCGCGGGAAATGGTGCGGTCATTATCTTGTACTCCCGTTTGACAGCTTCCCTTTCCTCGGTCCAATAGATAATCGTCCGCCCCAGAACGTTGAATTTCCTTCCCCAACCTAACCGGCGAAATGGGGTCCTGGCAAAAGATGATAACGAGGCTTTGTTCCACTCCGCGGCCTCCCCGAATGCGCGAGCACGACCTTCTTCGGCCAGTTTGTGGAGGATATGCGTCATCAGGAACCAATCGATGCCACGGCCCCGATATTTCAGGAACACGTGGAAATCGAGAAACTGCACATCATCTTGCCCGAGAGGAAAATAATGGGGCTCGACCGTGCGTCCCTGCAGCGTCCACCCATACCCCGCCAGTTTTTCGTCAAATCTGATGAGCCAGAGCGAAGCACCGAGCCCAAAGCGCTCTCTCATGTTGCGCGACGCCAGTTCCCGATTCCAAAAACTGGTGATCTGCTCGAAGTCTTCCGAACTCAGATCGGCTTCGCTTCGGTGTCGCTCGACTTTCAGAGAAGCTGGTAAATCTCGCATTCGCGAGTTCAGCGTTGAGAGGTCGCAATAAAACAGGACGGAGCGGTTCTCGAACAATGACCTCTTTGCGGCGACCCCGAGACGGCGCGCGGTGGCGCGGAGGCCGTGACGTTTGAAGTAATCGGCGAAGCGCGAGACTGAGATTGACATGCTCTCGCTATTCCTAGGCTTTGTGGGGAATGCCCTCGAAGAGCATTGCCCGAATGCAGGCACCGCTCACCTGTTTCCGAACCTTGTCGGCGTCCCGCTTGGGGCGCAAGGCAGTCGTAACCAACGCGACTCCATAACGCATGAGGTGGTGGACAAACATAATGCTTCGAATTCCCATAACGCCCCAGAATCCGTGATGTTTGCGCCAGTAATACAGGATTGACCGTTGCTGCGCGACCGCGAAGCGAACCGGAAACGGGGCCGTTATCTTGCCGCGGTCATGAATGGCCCTGCCGCCAGGATAGAAAACTACTTGCCATCCGGCGTTCCGTGCACGCCGGCACCAATCGACGTCATCGCCATACATAAACAGGTTTTCGTCGAGCAGGCCCACCTCGTCAAAAGTTTCGCGCCGGATCATCGAGAAACAGCCGACCAATACGTCGACGGGCAGCTCACGGTCGTGTGGGAAGTAAAACATGTGTTCGCCAGCAAAGAATCTCGAGTTCTTGCACAGCTTTTCCAGCCTGGTCGTTGTACAAAAATTGTTCCACAAAGTTGGAAATCGCCGGCACGTACTCTGCATGCTCATGTCCGGATTCAAAACACGCGGGCCAACATTCCCTACCTTGGGATTCTGGTCGAGGTAATCCGCCAAAGCATCGAGGCAACCCGGAAAGACGATAACATCCGGATTCACCAACGCAATGTACCGCCCCTGGCATTGCCGGATCGCCACATTATTGCCTTTGGCAAAGCCGAGATTCTCTTCGCTGCGGATGAGCTTGACCTGCGGGAACCGGCTCTGGATCATCTCCGAGGAGCCGTCGCTGGAAGCGTTGTCCACAACAAGAACTTCCATGCTGCGACGTGGAGGTGCCTCATATAAGCTGTTCAGGCACAACTCAAGGTAGTGCCTGGCATTCCAACCGACGATTACAACTGATATATCCATTTGTTAGAGAGGTATTACTTGGGTTAGCGCTCGAGCAATTCGACTAGTAAGCGGTTCTTTGAATAGATCCAGGCGATTCTGCGTCCATGGAAAGCCACGGCCGGCGCCGGGAGAGAGGCGATCGCCCACCCCTCATTACGCGCTGCCTCTAAGGCCGCATCTAAAACATCCACTTCATAACATATATGATGCAAGCCGCCGCCTTGCTTCTTAAGGAAAGTGCTTACTGGAGAGGCTTCGCTTGCTGGCTCCACTAACTCGAAAACCGGGTTTCGCACATCCGCCGGATAAAAGAAGGCCACCCGCACCTGCTGGATAGGATCATGGATGATCTCGCCATCCCAGCGTGCTGACATGGAAACCGCAAATCCTTGCCCCGCGGATGAAATGGACCGAACAACGAGGCCGAGGTGGTGCAGAACCGCATCTTTCCGGAGGAGGAATCCCGTGGCCCCACTAACTTCCCGCTGTTCATTGATCCCGATCGCGTGCCCCACAGTCGTTCCTATCGGTCGCTTCCGCTGGCCCTGTGCCTACGGCCAAGATTCATGGCACGGATGCCGCGCACCATCCTGTTCACCGCCAAGCCAGCATTTGCCACTGCAGAGGAAAGCGGATTTCTGCATGCCGCAAGCGGAGTCAATTGACAAACATCTGCGCCGGAAAACCCCTTCTTGAACTGGTATACCCCGGGATTGCCCTCAGGGTCAATCCCTCCGAGGTCGTACCACCGCACACCATTTTCCTTAAGCCACTGGATGAGCGTCCACTGCAAGAGATAAGAGCCCTTCGCCTTCAATCCCTCATCGCTGGTGGCGCCGAGGAGATAAATCGCCGAGTCACCGATCGCTGAAGCGACCATGCCGGCAAGCGGCACCCCCGATCGCTCAACGATCAGAATCCGCAACCGCTCGGTCTCCCCGAGTTCTTCTTGAATTCTTCCGAACTCCTGAATATCGACCGTGGTCTCGAATTCCTTGCGGTTTCGCATTTCCCTGTACATTCCGCAGAACGTTCTGTATTCGTCTGCGCTGTTCCCGGAAATCACCCGCAAACAATTTTTCTCTGCACCACTGAGCTTATTTCGCCACTTTGGATCGAGCTTACGCCGCAGCTCTTCCAGCGGAGGAGCCAGATCAAGAACAAAAGTCCTGTATGTGTTGGCGCGCGTGGGCGCTTCCTGCGAGAAATTTGAGAATGCAGACTGAAACATCTCCGACCGCAAAGAACCGGCAAACGCATTCGGAATAATCTTAAGGAGAAGTCCTCTTTTGACGACGTACTCGACGTAAAGGGCCTGGGCCATTTGCGAGAGAACTTCCCGTTCAAGCTCGCTTCCCTTTCGTTGGCAGATCGGCCCCCAGCGCAAATATGCCAAGCCGAATTTCAAGCCGGCAGGACGAACGATTCTCAGCTGAGCGATGGCGACGACTTCCCCATTTCGCTTCAAGACCAGGTGGCTGAGGTTTTTAGTTCCCCAGCGGACCGCCCCATAAGACCAGGTCTGGTAGATGTTTGCGTCGTCAAACAGATCCAGCATCTCGGACCATTCAGCAGCCCGTGCGTGATCCACTTCCGTATGCCAGGCTAGATCCGGCATGGGACTCAGCACAGTTTCCCGATCAATAGCTATAGTCTCAACACTCATCACAATAGTCCCGTCGCGGGAACGGGTTCATTTTCCGCGCTTGGAGCTGCGATTACTGCATCCGCTGCCCGGCGAATGTGGTGCGACTTCGACGCGTACGTTGCGGGCATGTCGTAATGCCACAACTGCTGCTCCGCCGGCGTCGCGTCCATCGCCGTAAAGCCGAGGCTGCTATAAAGCCCCGCGACGAGGCCATTCTTCGGCGATGCAATGTATACGCCCACAATCTTCCGAATCCCTCTGATTTGGCACTGTTCGATCAAGGCATCAAACATAGCGAGTTCCATTTCACGGTTGAACACGCGGCAACTCATCAGCCAAATGTCGATCTCGGCGGTCTCTCCAAGGACTCGTCCAATGATGACGGAGACCAAGCCGTTGTCACCAAACTTGTCGGCCAAACGCCCATATAGAGTGATCGCCGAAGGATCTTGAGCGATCGCCTCTACTTCAGCACTCGTGTAGCGTCTTGTTGTGAGGTTGAACTGATTCGTTTTATTGATCAGTTGCGTTATGCGCTCTAGATAGGTCGGAATAAAAGGCCGGATCTCTGCCGTCATTTCGAGCGAGGCTAGAAACTCGCCGTAGTCGCCAAAGTTCGCCTGCGCAGCGTCCCGTTGGACATTCGAACTGTAGTAGGCCGTACGGTTCAGGTCGTCTTGAACCAGTTTGTGCATCTCGAAATAGCCTTCACGCTCGAGGATACCGGCGAACGAGGAAACTTCGGAACCCACCTCTGGCACCGCAACATTGGGTAAGTACTCGGCAACCAGGGCCCTTTCCGCCGGATTATCATCCACGAACACCATACTATCGAGACCGATGTTCAGTTCGGCGGCGATCTCACGCAGGTTCTCGGGTTTTGGATTCCAGTTCGCTTTGAAAGAACTGAAATCTTCAACCTTCAGGATGCTGTCGGGATGTGAGAAACCGGCCTTGGCGTTCTCAGGATCGTTCTTGGAACAAACCGCAAGGATGACCCCTCGGCGCTGCAGACCCTTGACATACCGCTGGAAATCCAGAAACGCCTCGCCCACTGCATGATCTCGGCCCAGAATCAGGTTTTGCACGCCATCGTCGCCAACCACACCGCCCCAAAGAGTGTTATCCAGATCCAGTACCAGGCACTTCTTGGATTTGCCGTAAATCGACTTGATGATGCCAGTAAGGCTACGGGTCAGCGCCATGGTCGCGGTAGGGCCGACGGCCATATGGAAGGCATACCAGAAATTATTGCGCTGCCATTCTTCAAGACCGACCTGGGCAGAAAGATAAAGGATGTCGTTAATCAGAAAATGAGGATGACTCTGCGCGTACTTTGCGAACTCAGCGTTGAGCCTCATGAGGAAATTGACGCGGCCGAACGATTGAGAAGCTTCCAGATTTCCGAGTGGCCTGAGATGCGGCAAGTCAAAGTTGTTCTGGATAATTAACGCGCCGAGTTTGTCGTGGATCTTTTCCCAAAACGACTGGAAACGGGCCATCTCATGCCGCACTCGTTTGTCGACGTCATTCTCGGATTCCAGTATCTCGGGAAATTGTGCAAGGTTCCGCCAGGTGGTATGGACAAAAACAATCTCCGGTTTGAAGTTCCACAGAACGGGATTTTCAAACTGAACGTCCTCGTAATAGCGGTTGTATCCCGTCTCATAGAACTTCGGTTCGAGTCCTTGCGCCAGAAGGAACAGCTCGAGCATGCTCTTGACTTCGGTTGTTGTCGAGCCGCCGAGGATTGCAATGCGCGTGGGAACCAGATTTTTCTGTTTCAGCAGTTCCCTCTTGAGGGCGCTGCGTTTGCGCATCAGATCAGTCGCGTTACCGGGCAACTGCACCGACACCGGCGCTATCGAAGCCGTGTCAGTCACCGCGGAAATGTCGTTTGTGCGCCCCATGACTATGCCTGGTTGCCATCTACCCTTGCCAATCGCAGAAGGTCGCCTACAGTCGAGCAGGTCACGATCTCGTCTGGAGAAAGCGACACGCCGCTGTTGGTCTCAGCCATTGCAATAAATGTGATAAGAGAAGTTGAGTCCCAATTCTCCAGATCCTCCAGCTTTTCTGCTCCTCGAAGTGTGCCTGCCGGCAGGTTGAGAATTTCGTCCATCTCCAATAGGAATTCTTTGCGCTTCGTCCCGTTCTCGGGCATGCTCTTATCCTCTTCAACCAATATTTGCTTTCTTCGTTCCGTCTGACGTCTCTCTCCCGGCCCTCAGGTTGGCGGGGACTGCTTCGACAACTGCATAACTTAATCGCTTCGAACGGCCACGCGGGACTGCGTGGTCACGGTCCGTTGTCTGGCGCTTCTCGGACCTATCAAAAACCGCATCTTTGATTCCACGCAGACGGGGCACAATCTCAATCTCCGAGAACAATGACGAATCGCTCTCGCCTAGGACGCTGATTCGGTTAATACGCAGTCGATCTGCGATTATGCCGTTGCCTCGGCCCTCTGCGAGAAAAGCCGCCTCGTATCCTGATTGTTGGAGATGGCCAAACAACGCCGGAGTAAGATCGGTCGAAGAACCATAGGGCACACTGAAAGAGCGGACTGCTCTACCCGATGTCTTTTCCAAGACAGCCTTGTTTCTGTCTACCTCGGACGCGAAATCCTCGGCAAAGAGAGATCTGCAATTCACGTGGCTGTAAGTGTGGTCCCCTATTTCAAAATCGTAACCAGCAAGTTCCCGAAGCTGTCGGCTGCTCAAGTAGAGAGAAGCCTCGTTTGCCATTCCAGACTCATCTATTGTTGTCAACCGAATCAGGGCCTGACGGAAGCTTTGTCTGGCTGAGAGTGAAATGCTCGGGAGAAAAGAGGCAAATACCTCACTCAGCGATTGCACTTCCCTGTTACCGCGTCCTTCGGTTCGCCGAATTGCGGCGTTGACCTTGCCAAGTCCGAACTCGTTGAACACATAGCAGACCAGGTTGTCGAGAGCCAGCTGCCGGTTGTCGAGACAGGCAGCATTGACAAAAAAGATGGCTGGTACTTTGAAGCGAGCGCAAAGTGGTGCCGCAAATTCACAGACCGATGCATAGGCATCATCGAACGTCACCAGAACGGGCCGCGACGGAAGATTTCGCCCATCTACACTGTCGAGAACATCCTGCAAGCTGACGGGCGTGTAGTGCGTGGCAAGAAACCGAATCGCGGCTTCGAACTTCTTGCGGGAGAGAGTACCGCCCAATCCCCTCGTGAAAGATGATTCGCTATCGGATATGTCGTGGAATAGCACGGAGCGCAACGAGTACGTGGGCCGGAGCATGCGTGCGATCTCAAACGGATACGGAAGATGCCAGAGCGATCCCCCAGCCAAGTTCAGAAACGACCTTCGATTGTGGTACCCACTCATCGCAGATGAATATGCCTACATTCGAGCAAGACAACCTAGTTCAGCGTCACCGGCTCGCCCTCGAGAAACATGCGATGCCATAATTCCAGCGTCACCAGGGAAAACACCTCTTTGGAGTAAGACCCATGCTTCTCATTTTCCGCAATGAGATTATCGACAGCTATCTTCTCAAAATATCCTCGCTGAACGGTCTTGCGATCAGTCAGGATTGCGCGAATGTCGTCTCGAAATTCGTTTCTCAGCCAAGACTCGTATGGAACCGGGAACCCAGCCTTCTTCCGCTTCAGGATCGTGTCCGGCACCCGTTTTGAAAGAGCCTTTTTCCAAATGTATTTGAGTGTGAAACCTTTTAGTTTGAAGTGTGGTGGAAGAGCGGCAGCAAACTCCAACAGACGGTGATCCAACAGAGGCACGCGTAGCTCGAGAGAGTTTGCCATCGTCATTTTGTCCGCTTTAATGAGGAGGTCGTTTGGCAACCAGGTCTTGGTGTCGATGTAGAGCATTTGATCGAGAATGCCCTCATTTTCCACTTCAGAAAACAGCTTGCGCACCGGCTCGATAGTAAATTCCTTGTCGATTCTGCCGAGAAAGTCTCCGTCGTACAGTTCCCCAATACCATTGCCCGAGTAGCGGTACGGAGTCGAGGTTCGGCTGTAGTAGTACTCTGGAAAAGTCGCACTGATCAGAGGCGCGTATTTGGCAACTCTTCTTGAGTGAACCAGCGAATTAAGCTGGGAGATACCCCATGACATGGGCGCATTCAAGGGAGGACAAATCCTCTTGAGGCGCTCCATCCAGATAATGCTGCGGTAGTTGTTATAGCCGGCAAATGCCTCGTCGCCGCCTTCTCCGGACAGCAGAACCTTCACGTGGTTTCTTGCCAACTTCGACACATAGTACATGGCGATCGCGGGCGGCTCGCAGACCGGCTCCTCCATGTGCCAAACGTATTTAGGCAGGAATTCGGCGAAGTCCCCGGCCGCGATCGTCATGTCGCGATGACGGCTTCCGAATGTGTCGGCTGCCAGCTTGGCGTACGGTCTTTCGTCGGCTACGTGAGTGCCAGAGAAACCAACCGTGTAGCTACTGATTTCTTCGTTTGTTCTCTCGGCGGCGCAACTCAAGACCGCCGTCGAGTCCACTCCACCGCTTAACAGGATGCCGACAGGTACATCGGAAATCATGTGCATCTGGACAGCTTCGGCGAGTAAGTCAGACAATTCCTTTTCTGCTCCCGCAAGGTCCCGAGACGCAGAAGGTTTGGTAAATTTCAGATCCCAATATTGATGAATTTGCGTTCTACCATCCTTCGCTAATAGATAATGTCCTGGTGCTAGCTTGCGTACCGACTTCAGCAGCGTTTCCTCGCCGGGCAAATACAGGAACGTCAAAAAGCGATCGACGACTTCAGGTGCTAGGTCACGGCTCACCGCGGGATCAGAAAGGAGGGCCTTGATCTCGGACGCGAATACGATGGCATTGTCGGACAAAGAATAATAAAGAGGCTTAATTCCGACGCGATCCCTGGCCAGAAAAAGAGTCTTGGTGTTTTCATCCCAAATAGCAAACGCGAACATCCCCCGCAGTTTTTCCACGCACCTCGGACCCAACTCCTCATATAGGTGCACAATTGTTTCTGTATCGGTCTGCGTCTTAAAGATGTGCCCTTTGCTTACAAGAAAAGCGCGTAGCTCGTGAAAGTTGTAAATCTCACCGTTGAAGACAATCCAGATCGTTCCGTTTTCATTCGAGAGTGGCTGATGACCAGTTGCGAGGTCAATGATTGACAGGCGCACGTGACCTAATCCTACCGGGCCTGAGGTGTAGATGCCCTCATCGTCAGGGCCACGATGTCGAATCGTGTTCAGCATGTCTCCAATGAGAGCGCGATTAACGCTCGCACGCTGATCGAATTCCATTTTCCCGCAAATTCCGCACATACGAATCAGTCGCCGACTATCTCCAAATGGTCTCGAGCCCAGCCAGACGTCTGAGCTGCTGGTTACGTAAGTATTTGATCAGCCGGCCGTCATTCACTCGTGGAGTCCGGGTGCAATACCCCTTCACGAATCCATAACACATCGCAGCAGAGCCGGCGATATATGGCTTTTGCAGGAGCCGACGGGCGCAGCTCGCGGCAACAAAAAGC
>Ga0335076_10006352_pt1 | contig 11913 bp, 6 predicted proteins | sample Lox_Sample_25_FD_206717 | JGI IMG/M metagenome (GOLD analysis project Ga0335076, IMG submission 206717) | Soil microbial communities from Loxahatchee National Wildlife Refuge, Florida, United States - Lox_Sample_2.5 | ecosystem: Environmental > Terrestrial > Soil > Wetlands | place: USA: Florida... | reverse complement strand
ACGTAGTTGTCTACATAAAGGTCGATGTAGCCGTCGTTGTCGTAATCGCCGAATGCAGCACTGGTACCCCAGCGTCCCGTATTGCCGACGCCAGCTTTGGCAGTTACGTCGGTAAAGGTGCCATCTCCGTTGTTGTGGTAGAGAACCGCACCGTCGAGGTAAGTAATATAGAGATCTTCGTTGCCGTCGTTGTCATAGTCGCCGACGGCCGCACCGAATCCCCATCCGCAATGATTGATGCCCGACTTGGCGGTCACATCGGTGAACGTGCCATCGTGATTGTTGCGGTAAAGCTTGCTGGGATGGCACTTCCCCGCTTTCAGGTCTTCCAGCGTGGACCCGTTCACGAGGAAGATGTCCATCCAGCCGTCGTTGTCATAGTCGAAGACGGCGACGCCGCCACACATCGACTCCATGATGTAGCGCTTCTCCGGGCCGCCGCAGGTGAGATGGAAATCGACGCCGGCCGCGCGAGTAATGTCGGCAAGCAGAATGTCCGAGGACGAAGCACTGGTCTGCGTGCGTTTCGGCGGGACGGGTGCCGGGGATGACGGAGCGCGCTGGGGAAATGCCGGGAGGCAAACCGCCACGGCAGTGCTCACGACGAGGAGGCTCAGCCTCCAATTCAGCTTCATCAGTGCCATGAGCATCACTGGATGGGTCCGGACGCCATTCCGCCCGTGACCGGCTGCGCTTTCTTCAGAGCGGCAAAGGCCTCGAGTTCCTGCTTGGCCTCCTCTTTCTTGCCAACCTTATCCAGGGCACGCGACAGCTGGTAGTGAGGTGTGGGGTTCGACGGCTTCAAGGCAATGGAGCGACGCAGGGCGGGCATCGCTCCTTCGGCGTCGCCTTCGAGAAACAGAGCCTTGCCCAGGTCATAGAATGCGTCAGCGTTATTGGGCTCGATCTCTGTCGCACTCTGCAGATGCTCGATCGCGGATTCCCACTCTCCGGCTTCCACCTGACAATGTCCGAGTTGATAGAGGACCACGGGATTGCGCGCCGAGTGCTGGAGTTCCTTCTCATATTCCACAATCGCTTCGGCATTGCGACCGAGGCTCGCGTAGGCAAAACCGAGATGATAGTGACCAAGCGGGATGGTGGGGTCGAGACGTAAAGCTGCCTGAAACTGTTCGAGTGCCTGCATGGAGCGGTTGGTATTTTGATATGCACGGCCGAGAAGAACGTGCGGGAGCGCGGCTTTCGGGTCGAGTTTGATGGCCTTCTCCAGTTCGGTAGCCGCCGGGGCATAGCTTGCATCGGAGAGCAGGACGAGGGCGATATCGAAGTGAATGTCGTAGTGCGTGCCATCCAGAGTTTCGGAGCGCCGCAATGCTGCCAACGCGCTGGAATTCTGAGCCTTCTTGAAGTAAACCAGTCCTAGCCAGTGCTGGAGTTTTGCATCATTTGGCCAGTGGCCGACGGCAGCCTGCCCGATCTGCTCAGCATCCGCAAGGCGCCCTTCCTGCAGATAGCTGAGCACGAGCCCCCGGTTGGCCTCAAGGCTGTCTGGCGCGATTTGGCGTGCTTGTTCGAAGCTATGCGTCGCGCGGGCGAAGTCGCTTGCGTCGAGAGCGTCCTGCCCTTGGCGGATTAAAACCGACAACTGGGGAGTCTGCGATGGCACCGTCGGGGCGAGAGCCACGACCAGTGCCAAGAGCGCGACGCAGCGAGGAATGCCCAACGTGAACTCTCCTTCTCGACATCGTAACAAACGGGTTGCACCCAAACGCGAAAGATAATACCGTTGGTGGCTCGATAGCTGGAGGGAGGGAAATATGGCGATCTGCTCATTCCTGCGGCACGTCGTTCGAGGGTCTGCCACGATAGTCCTGGTGACCGCTGTCTGTGCGCAACAAGCCCAGCAATCTGCGCCTTCGATTCCGCCTCCGACGATCCGCGTGACCACACATATGGTGCTGATAGACGCGGTGGTGACTGACAAGCAGGGGAACCCGATCGCCGGACTTCGCCCCGAAGATTTCGTTGTGGAAGAGAACGGTAAGGCGCAGAAGGTGGTAAGTCTGACCACGCCTGCGGACAGCGCTCCTGCCCCTGCGCCGCAACTGCCTCCGGGAATCTATTCCAATCGGCCGCAATATCGCTCAAGCGGCACTCCGATCACCGTGATGCTGTTGGACGCGCTCAACACTCCCTTCACCGACCAGGCATATGCCCGCCGACAGATGCTGGCCTTCGTCAGGGAGCAGTTCAAGCCCACAGACCGTATGGCCGTCTTTACCCTAACGGGGTCCCTGAATGTGCTGCAGGACTTCACGAGCGACCCGCAGGTTTTGTACACGGCGTTGCAGCGGTTCAAGCCACAAACGCAGCAGTTCGCCAGTTCTGGGCAACCGGCTACCAGCGTCTCCAATGATTCCACGACCGGAAATGTCGTCGCGAGCCTGGACCCCAGCACCGGTCCGCTGACAGACAATTCCGCTGCCGCCACGCTGAGAGGTGGTAGCGCTTCCGCCGCCATAGCCACTGCTCAAGCGGCGCTCCAGGCTTTCGAAGGTGCACAAATCGCATACGCCAAAGACCAATGGGCGGTGTTGACTTTGAACGCCCTGAATAGCCTGGCGCGCATCCTGGGCGGACTTCCAGGACGAAAGAACTTGATTTGGGTCACGGGTGATCTTCCGTTCTCTTTCATTCCAGAAGATCGCGTCATGACCGAAGCGGAATTGTCGGAAGACTTACCCAGCATGAACACGCGTAGAGTCGGGGAGCACTCCGCAGGCAACTACGCTGCGACGTTCCGCAACTCGCACGCGGAGGAAATCCGTGAAGTCGCCTCTCGCTTGGCGAGTGCGCAGGTCGCCGTTTACCCAGTAGACGCGAGAGGGCTGTCGATTTCGACGGACATCGATGCCCAGGAAACGATGCGGGAGATGGCTCGAGAGACAGGAGGCCGGGCGTACGTCAACCAGAACGAAATCAAAATGGGAGTCGAACGCGCGTTTGCCGATGAATCTGCGGCCTACACCATTGGCTACTATCCGGAGAACAAGAAGTACGACAACAAGTACCGGTCGATCAAGGTGAAGGTGAAGCGTGACGGCGTCGAGGTGCAGAGCCGCAAAGGTTACTACGCGATTGATCCGACGCAGATCAAGGGCTACAACGCACAGCAGGAGGTGGCGGCTGCGGTCGGGGATGTGGTGCCTTCAACGCTGGTTTCGTTCACCGCCCAGGTGAAGCCTCCCTCGGCGAACTCCGCCCCTGGCAAAATTGGCGTGACCTACCTGGTGGATGCGAGCACGCTCTCGGCCGAGGAGGCATCCGGCGGCAAGCGATTGAACGTGGTGTTCTACGCAACCATTTATTCCGGCGGAAAAGTGGTAGCCAACAATAGCCAGAAAGTGGATCAGACCTTTGATGCGAACACCTATCAGCAAATTGTGCAGAAGGGACTGATGCTGCATCTGGATCTGGATCCGAAACCGGGGCAGCTGCGTCTCGCCGTGCAAGACGCACGCACCGGCCTGGTGGGAACCATCAACGCAAGCGCCCCCTAGCGCGCTTCGAAGAACTCGCAAGCAAGGAGCACAACCGCGCGATCGATGAGACGCCACGTTGCCTACCAGATCACCTTTGCGCCCAACTGAATGTGACGTGATCCGCCGGAGCCAATCACCGGGTTGGCCGCCGCAACATCCGGCGTGTACACCACGGTACCCACAGTGTCGGGCACTCCCAAATCTGTGTTCATGGTGAAGCCGTCGAAGTTCGCGTGATTCAGGATGTTGAACACTTCGCCGCGGAACTGCAGGTTGACGTGCTCGTTCAACTTCCAGATTTTCGACAAGGAGAAATCCAAGTTCGTGAACCTGGGACCGCGGAAGATGTTGCGACCCATATTGCCCTGAGTGCCATAAACCGGGGCGGTGAGAACGGTATGGCCTGAAACATAGCAACCGAAGTCGAGCAACTGCTGCGCGCCGTCACTGGCTGCGCCGCCAGCGGCATCGATGCAGCGTTGATCGCCCGTCACATTATTGTTGGAGTCCGTGGAGAAATCATTCCAGGAAATGAACGGAAGAGGATTCTTCTGAGACCAGTGCAGATTGCGGGCCGGTCCCACCATGTTCCAGCGATCATTGAACTCGCCAGTCAAGCTGATGTCGTCGCTGAAATCGCCGAGAGTAAAAGGCTCTCCGCTCTGAAGATTCAGGATGGTGGTCGCCTGCCATCCTTCCAGCATTTGCCATTTTGTCTTTACCGACGGGAGATCGTAGGTCGCCGAGAGAGTGAAGCGGTGGCGGATGTCGTAGTCACCGTTGCCGCGTTCGGCATTGTAGTTGTTGCTGTCGGGTGGAACGCCGGCAAGGTTGCTGGTCGCGGTATCGATGGCGTGACCGTAGGTGTACCCCGCCAGCAGGTAGAGGCCTTTCGTATAGCGCTTGGTCAGCGTGATCTGCAGGGAATTGTAGTTCGAATTCGAGCGGTTGCCGAGGAAGCTCAAGAATCCGATCCATGGAAAACACGGACCACCGAAACCATACCCGCCTTGCGCGACTGGACAGTTCGTCACCAGAGGACGCCCGATCGTTTCGGATTCGTCGTCGTAGACCGGGTTCACCTGATTAATATCCGTGACGCTGTACAGTTTCACGCCGTGGTTGGCGACGTAAGCGATCTGCAGAAGCATGCTCTTGGTCAGTTCCTGCTGCACGTTAAAGTTCCAATTCATGACATACGGAGTCTTGAGGTGCGGGTCAACTCCGAACAGATCGCACTGACTGTCGATGCTGCAGATGTTTCCCGATGCGGCGGAATTCGGGAAGATCGTCGAAGACTGGTTCGGTGCGGCCCAGTTGATCTGGCTTCCGTCAGTCGAGATCTGCAGGAAAGAGGTGATCGTGCCAGTTGGCTGTTGCGTATCGCCGTTGGCATCAACATAGGGAATCCCGCTAGGGTTCAGGTTGAGGCCTCCGCCGTTGAACATGAAGGTACGGATAGACGGCTGCTCGAAGATGATGCCGAATCCGGAGCGCAGGACGGTTCTTCCGTTACCGAAGACATCGAAAGCCAGTCCCACGCGGGGCGAGAGATTGTTGTAGTTGGTCGGATACGGAGAGCTAATGCCTTGCCCAACCTGGAGCAATCCGCTGGTTGAGTTGGGAGAATAGTTCGCGAGCAGGTTGTGCGAGTCCTTGATCGGATCGGTTACGTCGTAGCGTAGGCCGAGGTTCAGCGTAAGGCGCGGGGTGGCCTTGAAGTCATCTTCCACGAAAAATCCCAGCGACTTCTGGCTGACCTGACGGGTTGGGTCACCGTAAAGGAAACGCCAGCGACGGACATCTCCAGAAATGAAATTCCACAGATGCCGAAAGTCGATACGACCTCGACCAGTGCCTGCCCGGAAGTAGTTCACGTCGCCGTAACGAAACGCCCCACCAAACCGGATGGTTTGCTTGCCGCGAGTGTAAGACGCGGTATCGGAGAAGCTGTATGTCTTGCTGGGAGTGGTGTAGAGCGGCCAACTGGAATTGCCGCCCATGTAATTGAATTCGCCACCGGGACTGATGCGCGGAAATCCAAACAACCGCGGATCCGTGACGCCGGTGTTCAGCCCGTACTGCGTAGGGTTGACGTTATGGTCGACGGGAAAGATGGCTTCATTGAAGCTGTTGTAGCTGAAGCGGACTTCATTGGACCACGCCGAGTTCAGATTCGAAGCAAGGGAGACGCCGAACACCTGCGTGATTGGACTGGTGGTGGAGAGCCATTCCTGACGCAGGGGGATTGTGTCTTCCTCGGTTTGATTCGTGTTGGCGTAAATGAAGCGCGCACTCAGGACATGGTGCTCGTTGAGGACGTAGTCAGTCTTCGCGACCAGATTGTCGCCGCGATTCTTGTTGGTGAAATCGAAATTGATGGCGGCGGGATCGGACTGCGACATGGTGAAGCCCGGGTTCGGCAGAAAAAGCTGCGTCAACTGCTGGCTGAGCGGGTTCACTGCGCAGTTTGCGAACCAATCGTAGTTATTTTGACAGTAGCTTAGATTGTTGGAGTAGTTTGGGTCGGAAGGGTTGAAGTATTCAATTGCATCGGGAACGCTGTAGAGCGCCGAAATGGGCGTTCCGTCCGTCAGGTCCGAGATGCCCCCCATTTGATTGGCCAGCGATGCCGTAACCGGACTGTCGGTAACACCGGGATTCCCTACCTTGTCGCGGATTCCCTCGTAGTTTACGAAGTAGAACCACTTGTCCTTAAGTATGGGCCCGCCGAGAGATGCGCCGAACTCGTGCATGAGCAGTGCGGAAATGGGTTGCGGCGCAGGATTGAAGTAATTGCGCGCGTCAAAGGCGGCATTGCGGTGAAAGTAGTATGCCGTCCCATGGAGTTGGTTTGTTCCCGACTTGATGCCGATGTTCATGACCACGCCGGGCTTCACGCCGTAGTCGGCGGAGGGACTCTCTTGCGTGTTGAACTCTTGAATCGAGTCCAGAGGCAAGAAACTTGCCGGAGTTCCCGCAATGCCAGCATCGTTGACGACGGTTTCTCCGTAGTAAGCATCGTTGTCATCCGCCCCATCGATGAAGAAATTGTTATCGTCAGGACGGTTGCCGTTCGAGGTGACGGAGTGAAAGCCACCGCCTGGAGTTCGTTGCACTCCGGGATGCAGCTCGAGCAGGTTCTGGAAGTCGCGCCCTTGCACCGGAAGTTCGGAGATTGCCTTGTTCGAGAGCACTCCGTTCAGCGTGGCATCCGTGGTGTCGGCAAGCTCTCCCTCAGCATTCACCTCCATGGTTTCGGTGGCGGCACCGGGCTGCAGTTTCAGATCCTGACGAACATCCCGCGACACTTCGAGAATAAACTGGGTGCTGACTGCTCTCTTGAATCCGGCAGCCTCAGCCGACACCGTGTAGGTTCCTGGCTCGAGGTTAGGAGCGACATACTCGCCAGCACTCGTGGTGACCAATTGGCGGCTCACCCTCGTGGCGGTGTTGGTGATCGTGATCTTCGCCCCCGCGATCACCGCACCGGACTGGTCATAAACGGCGCCCAGAATGCGCCCTTCTGAGGTTTGTGCTACTACGAAGCTGGCGAAGGACAGCACGACCGTCGCGAAGGTGAGGAATCGGGCCGTTTTCATGGCGCCTCCATTAACTTGTCGGTTATAAGCCTTAGCTTATGGGGATAGGATTTGCGTTCAGGGGCGAACAATTCGGAGACGATTAGAGGCCGGCCTCGAGTTTGCCGGCATCAACCAGAGGTTGATCACAGTGTACGGTCATATGAGGAAACCACCAAGCAGCGAAAGTCTTGCAAAGAACCTGCAAGAAGTCAACGCTCGTGTCTCCCAACAAGTGCTAGCCTCGAAACGCGCGAAGATGAGCGCCGTTTGTCGAGCGATCCGGTAGACTATCAGTTCAGTAGCGTTAAGCCGTTCGCGGGCGAAACGCACCGCGGCGGTATCAAAACTCACGGAGGCATGAGATCTAGTCATGAGAATCGCGAAAGACGTCACCGAGGTGATAGGACACACGCCGCTGGTGCGGCTAAACAAGGTCACCGCTGGTTGCGTGGGGGAAGTGCTGGCGAAGTTAGAGAGCCAGAACCCGCTTGCCAGCGTGAAGGACCGCATCGGAGTAAGCATGATCACGGAAGCCGAGCGCGAGGGGAAGATACATCCCGGCAAGACAGTTCTCATCGAGCCGACCAGCGGAAATACGGGCATCGGACTGGCGTTCGTTGCCGCCGTCAAGGGCTACAAACTGATTCTCACCATGCCGGAGACGATGAGCCTTGAGCGGCGCGTGCTGTTGCTCGCGTTTGGGGCAGAGCTCGTCCTCACACCCGGACCAAGAGGCATGACGGGGGCGATTCTGAAAGCCAAAGAGATTCTGGCAAGTACTCCGGGCGGCTATATGCTGCAGCAGTTCGACAACCCGGCGAATCCCAAGATCCATTTCGAGACCACCGGCCCAGAGATCTGGGACGACACCGAGGGCCGCGCTGACATTCTGGTATCGGGTGTGGGAACGGGTGGGACGATCACCGGAATCTGCCAGTACATCAAACCAAAGAAGCCTTCATTTAAGGCCGTGGCGGTCGAGCCCGCAGACAGTGCCGTTCTGTCGGGCGGCAAGCCTTCTCCGCACAAGATCCAAGGGATCGGCGCCGGATTTGTTCCCAGCATCCTGCGCAGGGACTACATCGACGAAGTCATCACGGTGACAAATGACGAATCGATCGCGATGGCCCGCCGGCTGCCGCACGAAGAGGGGTTGCTGGTAGGGATCTCTTCCGGGGCTGCTGTAGTTGCAGCCTTGAAGGTGGCGCAGCGAGCCGAGAATGCGGGTAAGCTGATCATAGTCATCCTGCCGTCCTTCGGCGAACGCTACCTGAGCAGTATCCTGTTTCAGGAGTTGCGGGACAAGGCGCTGCAGATTCCGACGGTGACGCTGCCAGCCTGACTACATCCATGCCACACCTGTTGTCGCTAATTCGCGAAGACCTGGCCAATGTGATAGAGCACGATCCTGCGGCCAAGTCTCGTCTGGAAGTGCTGCTGTGTTATTCCGGGCTGCACGCGGTCTGGTTTTACCGCGTTAATCACTGGCTGTGGAATCATCGGCTGTTTCTGCTCGGACGATGGCTATCGCAAGTCGCGCGCCTGCTCACGGGAATCGAGATTCATCCCGGAGCGAAGATCGGGCGGCGCCTCTTCATCGACCACGGGATGGGCGTCGTGGTCGGAGAAACGTCGATCGTCGGAGATGACGTGACCTTGTATCAAGGCGTAACCCTGGGAGGCACAGGCAAGGAACACGGGAAGCGGCATCCGACGATTGAAGACAATGTTGTCGTCGGCGGCGGAGCAAAGATTCTGGGGAATATTACAGTTGGAAAGAACTCCCGCATCGGCGCGGGATCCGTGGTGCTGCGCAATGTTCCCGAGCATTCCACGATAGTCGGCGTGCCCGGCCATATCATCTTTCGGGAAGGAAAACGGGTCGTGATTACCGACCCCAAGCAGATCAACGATCCTTTGTCTGAGGCGCTGGCAGCGGTGGCGACGGAAGTGAATAAACTGCGAGACCGCGTCCAGCGGCTGGAGGGTTCGGATGCCAGAACCGAGCCCCTCTCGGCAGCGCTGCAGCAGATCATGGAAGACGTCGACTACCAGATTTAGGCAGAGCGAACAGGAAACGACAACCACGAAGGCGCACGAAGGAAATTCATTCGACGCCGGTGTCAGTCGTGTCCTTGGCGGTGTAGCTCTAGTGCTTGGCCTTGTCTTCGGCGATGAGCTGCGCGACCTTGGAGCTCGGCCCGACGGGCTCGATCATGATTATGTGCCGGGCGTTGAGGTACATCTTGTCCGGACCGTGGAACTCATTGCCCCGGCGCACCAGAACGTTGGTGACGGCTTTCGTTTCCTGATTCATCGAACTGAGGGTGTAGTAAACGTCGGTTAACTCAGGGAATGGAGAACCGGCGTTGGCCAGCTTGCCGTAGTAAACCTGATTGTTGTCCAACAAGACAGCGGCATAAGGGGTCGTGATTTCGGGCCCCTTGGGCCGAGAGTGTTCGCAAGCAGTCGCCGTGATTAGAGCTGTAAAAACAAAGATCGACGCGATTAGCTTCTTCAAAACGGTTCCTCCAACCAATTTTCGATCGCCACGATCTTATCACCGTGTCCGGGGAAACGCGGGCGTGAGTATTCGGACCGGTACCCGATGGGCGTTGGTGACGCCGTTCCACCCAGCTAATGGTGCGCGTACCGGAACCGTGTGGCTTTGCGTTGCCCTGCTGTCGGTAGCCGAGCCCGCCAGCGTGAAGCGTGGCGCGCTCGGGCTCACCGACCGGGGAAGCTCTGCGACGGCTACTTCGACACTTCGGACGTGATTCCAGGAGGGCATAACCGGAACGTGCTCCCAGCGATGACCAGCGATCGGGCTCACTGCTCCCGCGAGAATGATGCGCTGCCGGTTCCCGGTGCGTCCGCCGCTCGCAACCAGCACGGGTTCCGTCGCTCCGCTGCCCACTCGATGCCGCAAAGTGCTGGCCAGCGTCACCGGCTTGTTCGTCACCAACTGAGACTTCAGCGTCGCGACCGCCATCGGTGCCGCAGCCGGGTTCGTCGACGTCGATGCCGCGCCAGATGCAACGGTCAACACGACACTGGTCGACGTGTAGGAAACCACGAAGTGCTCGGTACTGTTGATGGCGATGGTCGAGTTCGTGAAGGTGCCCGAGATGCTCTTCGCCGTCAAGATCGTGAACGTCTGTCCCACAGTTGGAGTGAAGCCGTTGACAAGTGCCGCAGTCAACGTGCCGCCGAGGCTGGCCGCACCTGTTACCTTCAACTGGCTGTACTGCGCTCCGACCGTCGTTCCTCCGACGGAGACGTTCAACGTTCCGCTCGACAGTTGCGTATAGGTTCCGGTGATGGAGAGCAGTCCGGCTTTGCCTGCGTCGCCGACATTGATCGCCGCGCTGCTCGAGACGTTCCCCTTCAAAGTGCCGGCGCCCTGAACGGTGCCGCCCGTGACGCTGATGCCTGCGGTGCCGTTGCCGGCCAGAGTTCCATCCACAGTTGTGGTTCCGGCAGTCTGGCTATAGCTGTTGGTGGTACCACCGACGGTCAAGGTGGTTCCCTTCGAAATTGTGACCGTACCCGAGTTGGTGAAGTTGCTCGAGGCCGTCGTCAGCGTGGTCGCCGCCGACAAAGTTAATGTTCCCGTGTTGTTGTTGAATCCAGCCAGAGCATTGGCGGTTCCGTCGAGAATCTTCGCTGTCTTGCCGGTCAGGGTGAGATTGGCCGCGTTGGTGGTAATGCCGCCGTTGGCGCTGGTCAGCTGCAGAGTTCCTCCGACGGTGTACGTTCCACCGGTCAGCGTGCCGCTGCTCAGATTGCTCAGCGTTCCTGCGACGCTGAAGGTGCTGCCGGCGTTGACCGTCAATTTACCGGAGTTGGTGATGCTTCCGGCGGTGGTGAAGGCAGCGTTCTGGCCCAGCGTCAGGCTGCCCGTGCTACTGATCGTGCTCAGGTTCGCCAGACCGTTGCTGCTGGTCGTCGAATTCACAAACTGTCCCGTGCCGTTCAGCGTGATGTTGGCCGAGTCGGTCACGACGTTAAGCCCATTAGCGGAGAGCTTTCCGCCCACCGTGTACGTGCCTCCGGTCAACGTCTGCGTCGTGCTGTTGTAGTTGGTGAGGTTCCCATTTACTGCAAAGGTGCTGCCGTTGTTCACGGTGAGCGCACCCTGATTGGTGAAGTTCCCCACTGTCGTGAAGGTCGCACCGTTGGTTAGCGTCAGGCTCTTGGTGTTCTTGTTCAGATTGGCCAGAGCACTCGTGCTATTGGACGAGTTGAAGATGGTGCCACCTTCCAACGTCAGAGTGGCCGAGTTGGTGGTGATGTTTGTCGTCCCGGTGGCCAGCTTCAGATTCCCGCCGAGAACGAACGTGCCACCCGACAAGGTCGTGCCGCTGATCTGGGCCAGCGTCCCGTTCACTGTGAACGTGCTACCGCTATCGATAGTGAGCGAGCCTGCACTGCTGAAGTTGCCGACGGTAGAGAACGTCGCATGGTTGGCCAGAGTCAGGCTGCCAGCATTGGTGGCGAGATTCTTCAGGGCGTTGGAGCCGTTCGAGCCGTTGAAGATCGTGCCGCCGGCCAGCGTGACATTCGCGTTGTTGGTCGTGATGTTCTGCGCTGTTCCGGAGAGAACCAGGTTGGAGTCGAGGACGTACGTACCAGCCGTCAAGGTATTGCCGCTGATCTGGGAGAGCGAACCCACGGAGAACGTGGTGCTCGGCAGGATCGTGAGCGATCCCGCGTTGCTGAACGCCCCCGCGTCGGTGAAGTTGATGTTAGTGGTGAGACTGCCAGCGGACGTGATGCTGGTCAGGTTCGCGAGCGCGTTGGTATTCGCGTTGTTGAAGGTGTTG
>Ga0335076_10006351_pt1 | contig 11913 bp, 8 predicted proteins | sample Lox_Sample_25_FD_206717 | JGI IMG/M metagenome (GOLD analysis project Ga0335076, IMG submission 206717) | Soil microbial communities from Loxahatchee National Wildlife Refuge, Florida, United States - Lox_Sample_2.5 | ecosystem: Environmental > Terrestrial > Soil > Wetlands | place: USA: Florida... | reverse complement strand
GCGCCGGCCGGAAGCGCGCGGCTGTGCGCTCGGCATCGTTCCAGTAGCCCATGGACACCAGCGCGCCGCGATGGACGAGCTCGCCGGGCTCGTCGGCATCGCAGAGCGTGCCGTCGGGGCGCACGACCAGGATCTCCGCATTGGGGATCGCCTTGCCGATCGAATCCGGCCGCCGGTCGACCTCCGCGGGATCGAGGTAGGTGGAGCGGAAGGCCTCGGTGAGACCGTACATGAGATAGGGCTTCGCCTGCGGGAAGATCGCGCGCAGCCGGTCGAGGGTGGCGCGCGGCATGTGGCCGCCGGTATTCGCGAAATAGCGGAGCGAGCGGCTCGCCGCGGGCGGCCATTCTGACTCGACGAGCTGGATCCAGAGCGGCGGCACGCCGGTGATGCCGGTGATCGCCTCCTCGGCGCAGGCGCGCACCACATCACGCGCCAGGAGATAGTTGAGCAGCACTACTTTGGCGCCGACCGCGAAGGCGGTGGTGAGCTGGCTCAAGCCGGCATCGAAGCTGAGCGGCAGCACCGAGAGGATGCGGTCCTCGGGCGTGTTCTCGAGATACTGGCTGACGCTTCGGGCGCCCGCCACCATGTTCCGGTGCGACAGCACCACGCCCTTGGGATTGCCGGTGCTGCCGGAGGTATAGAGTATGGCCGCCATATCGGTATCGATGACGCGGCTCGGCTTCTGCGCGCCCCTCGCCTCCGTGATCTGCTGCCAAGTGAGCGTCTTCGGGCCGCTCGCCGTCGGCGCTTCAGACCCATCCACCGAGATCACGGTCGTCAGATCGGGCGACTGGCCGATCTCCTCGGCGAGCTCAGCAATGCGCATGCGCGAGGTCACCAGCATGCGCACGTTGCAGTCACGCAGGATGTAGCCGACCTGGCGCGGCTTCAGCACGGGGTTGATCGGGACGAAGACCGCGCCAGCGGCCGCGGCGGCGAACATCGCCACCACCATCTCCAGCCGCTTCTCCAGATAGATGCCGAGGCGCTCGCCACGGCCGAGGCCGAGCGCGGCAAAACCCTCCGCCATCCGCTCGACCCGCCGCCACAGCTCCGCGTAGTCGAGACCCTCGCCGCGATAGGAGACTGCAGGGTGCGCGGACAGGCGGCGCGCGGTGTTCCGCACCAGCTCGTGCAGCAATTCAGTCATGGAAGGACGCCGAGCCGCCGGATTGCATTGCCCCTGACATCGGCCGGCACGCTAGCACAAAAGCCTATTCGGGCGGCGATTCTTCTGCTGGCGCCGTCGGATTCACCATGTTTTCCGGGCCGGCGATCTGGTTAACGGCCGCGCCCGCCGTTGCGGTTGCAGCCCCGCTATGGTCTTCTGCCGCCCGCTATGGCGCGCGCAAAGCCCGAGCCTCGCTCCCTGGAGAGCCTGCCCGCTGCACCGGCGCCGGCGTCGCAGCCGCGCCTGATCTGCCATGTCATGCAGCGCCTGGCGGTCGGCGGCCTCGAGAACGGCGTCGTCAACCTCATCAATAACCTGCCCGACGACGCCTATCGCCACGCGGTGATCTGCGTCACCTCCGCGACCGAGTTCCGCCAGCGCATCCGCCGGCCCGACGTCGAAGTGCACGAGATCGGCAAGCGGCCCGGCAAGGACATCGACGCCTATCGCCGGATGTGGCAGGTGCTGCGCCGGCTCCGGCCGCAGATCGTGCATACCCGCAACCTGCCCGCCCTCGATATGCTGGCGCCGGCCTGGCTCGCCGGCGTGCCGCGCCTCGTCCACAGCGAGCACGGGCTCGACATGATCGAGCTCGACGGCGGCAATCGGAAATACAATCGGCTGCGCAGGCTCAGCCGATCGGTGGTGGACCGCTACGTCGCGGTGTCGGGCGATCTCGCGGGCTGGCTTCGGCGCGAGATCGGCGTGCCGGAGGCGCGGCTCGATCTCATCTACAACGGCGTCGACACCGGGCGCTTCACCCCGGAGGGCGCGCCCGCTCCACTGCCGGCGAATTTCGCCGCAGCGGGCGCGATCGTCGTCGGCACCGCGGGCCGGCTCGAAGCGGTGAAGAACCAAGTCGGTCTCGCCCGCGCCTTCTGCCGCGCGCTGGAGCAGCGCCCGGAGCTTCGCGCGCGGCTCCGCCTGCTGGTGGTCGGCAGCGGCAGCCAGGAGCAGGAGCTCCGCGCCATCCTCGCCGCCGGCGACGCCCTCGACCTCGCCTGGCTGCCAGGCTCGCGCGACGACATGCCGGCGCTCTACCGGGCGATCGATCTCTTCGTGCTGCCCTCGCTTCGCGAGGGGATCTCGAACACGGTGCTGGAGGCGATGGCGAGCGGCCGTCCGGTGATCGCCACCGCCGTCGGCGGCAATCCCGAGATCATGCCCGACGATGTCGCCGGCACGCTGGTGCCGGTCGGGGACGAGGACGCCATGGCGACGGCGATCCTGCGCTACGTCGACGATCCGGTTCTGCAGCGCATCCACGGCGCGGCGGCGCGCGCCCATGCGGTGCGCAATTTCAGCCTCGACGGCATGCTGCGGAGATACGACCGGCTCTACCGGTCGCTGCTCTGAGGCGTGGGCGCGCTCGGCCGATCGGCCGGCGCCGCCGTCGGTGAGCGCCGCTTGTTCAGCAGCGTCTCGCCCAAGGCAACGATCCGCCGCGCGTTGCTCTCCCAGGTGAGCCCCTGGCGGTCGACGGCACAGCGGGCGGCATCGCCGAGGCGCCGGCGCAGCGCGCCGTCGCCGCCGAGCCGCTCGATCGCCGCCTGAAATCCCCGGGGATCGGCGGGATCGAACAGCAGCGCGGTCTCGCCGTCCACCAGCACCTCACGGATATTGGGCGTCGAGGGTGCGACGATGGCGCGGCCGAGCGCCATGTACTCGAAGAGCTTCAGCGGCGAGGCATAGGGAACCACGTGCGGCTGCAGCGCGATGTCGAAGGCGGCGACGTGCTCGACGATCGCCTCGCGCGGCACCAGGCCGGTGAAGGTGACGCGGTCGGCGACGCCGAGATCAGCCGCCTGGCGCTTCAGCGTCGCCAGCACCGGCCCGTCACCCACCAGCAGGAGATGGAGGTCGAGCCCGCCGCGGCGCGCGAGGAGATCGATCACCTGATCGAGCCGGTGCCATTCGCGCATGAAGCCGGTGAAGCCCAGGACGATCCGTCCCTCGATCCCGTGACGGCGTCGGACTGCCGCCCCGGAAATGTCAGGTGCGAGGAATTCTGGACCGACGCCGTTCTGGATCACGGTGATGCGCTCGGCGGGAACCCCGGCTTGACGCAGCATCTCCGCCAGCACCGCGGTCACCGGCAGCACGGCATCGGCACTGCGCCAGATCCGCCGCTCGATGCCATGGGCGAGGCGCTTGCTGGCAAGCCCGGAATAGGCGCCCCGCTCTTGCGCGAGCGGCGCATTCACCTCCAGCAGCAGCGGGATGCCGGTGAGGCGGTTCAGCCACGCGCCCGAGAACAGGAAGAGGTTGTAGCGCTCGTACAGGATGTCCGGCTTCTCGGCGCGGTAAAGCCGCCAGAGGCGCCAGAACGCGCGCAGGCCGTAGGCGAGCTCCAGCCCTTCATAGAGCGCCGCCGGCAGCACCCGCTTCAGGCTCGCCACCACCCCGGCATCGGCGCCGAATTCCGCCTGCCCATAGGCCGAGGGGCCCGCCACCACGACGCTGTGGCCGAGACCGCGAAGGGCGCGGACGATCTCGTCGATGTGGACGAACTGCCCGTCCTTGGAGCCGACGCGATGGTGATAGAGGATCTTCATGTCTTACCGGCACGTATCGGAATGGCGATAGGGCGTCAATAAGTGAGCACGGCTGTCACGACGTGGGGCGCGGTCATCAGCTCAGAACTCGAACATCGGCAAGAAGGTTTGCCGGTCGTGCCCAGCCGAGCGGCGAAGCAGACTGCATTCCGACTTCAGGGTTCTGGGCGAAACACGGGAGGCGATGGATGCTCGTCCGTAGCCGGCTGCAGGAATTCATCCCGTCATAGCCTCTCGTCCGCGGCGCTGCGATGCCTATGCGCGCTGCCTATTCTGGGCTCGCCCGGCGCCTGTTATCGCGGGTCAGGCTGGAGCATCTCCCGCGACTAGCCAGACCATGCGCGTAGCTTGGCGTTCAGTCACGACCGTGCGGCCGTTTGGGAACGCCTTGGGCATTTTGCGTTGTCCGGCCCTGTCCGCTTTTACCAGAGGACACCACATTTCTCGGAGAAAAGCAGCTCCACAGGTCTCATATAGGCTTGAATTATCACGGTATTTCACGTATTCTCTTCTGCGTCCGCTGAGGCGAGAAAGTCACATCGCTGCGAAACGGCCACCGTCGATGGACCAAGAATCGGAACGAATTGTGGCTATTTCGCTCCACGCAGCGGGGATCCATGAAATCGGAACATTTCGTGCCGCCATTTCAGAACGATAAGTTCCTGATTTCCTCGAAACTGGCCTGACTTTACGATGGCGTCCGCTCCGCTGGTTTCAGCGGACTCCACGGGTTGTGGGCATTCCCAAGTCTATAGAGATGTTCACCTGATTGGTGGTTCGGCTCTCGCTGACTCGGATTGCCTTCCTTGGAAGAGCGAGCTGTTGCTCGGCCAAGTCCTGTAAGAGGGATGCTCGTCCACGCGGCGGGGGATCCTCATTGAAATCCATAGAGATCTGAACCACGGAACGATCAGCCTCTATCCTGAGCATTTCCGTACTGAGTCGACCTGGCGGAAATCTGCGTATCATGAGCGGTATGAGATCCTCGTGCACGCGGGCAAGTCGCTGCATCGCAGGGCTGAGGGCCCGTCCCATAGCCGCTCTACGTTCGTTGTCGCGGGTGCTACCCACAAAGGTCGCGAGATCGGCGAGAAACTGAATGTCCTTGGCGAGGAGGTCGCCCAGTGCATTATTGAGTTGGCTCATCGCGCTATATGTTCCCCCGTCACGGTGCGCGATCGCCAGTGTCGGATCCAGCAGTGCATCGACGGATGTCTTGAGTGCATTGCCGATCCTTTGGAGAGATCTGAGATCCGGCTCTCGTCGACCGCTGACATAATTGCTGTAGCGCCTCGGGCTAAGGCCGGCACGACGCGCGACCTCTGCGCCCTTTAAGCCGAGTTCCTGAGCCCGCGCCCTCAAGCGGATTCCAAGTGCGGGCTGGATCGAGACACCTTCACTCGAATTGTCGACCGACAATTCCTTACGAACGTTCAACTCAAGGTCCTTCCATCAACTCCTGCTACACCCTACGTGGAGCATCCACGGTCCAGGCTAGGTGGTATCGCTTGGTCGTCGTTGAAGCCGCCGTAGATGCAAATAGTCAGTCGTTCGCGATCGCCTTTAGAATGTTAAGCGCTAGCTTCAATCGACGCTCATCCATGGTCTTCAATATTTCGGTGGCCTGGAAAAACTCGAGTGACTGACTGCCTCCGCGGGAACTTCGCTCGAGCAGGAGTTGCTCAACAGGCACTTCAAGCGCGCGGGCCAATCGATGAAGGGTGGTTTCGCTCGGTGAGCTGACGCCGCGCTCAAGGTTGGAGATGGATTCGACTGAGCGGCCGATCTGCTCGGCGAGTTGCTCCTGCGTTAGGCGACGCTCCAGGCGGTGAGCTCGCACTCGCAATCCGATCTGCCGTTTGTTACGCACACAGCATGTGTATCAATCACGCAAGCCTTGAAACACGGAGTGTAATTGCGTATTTTTAACATTATAACGTAGTTACACGGAGTTTCGGATGCCGCCTAATCGAACGGACCAGCGAGAGGTTCCTTTTCGCTGGGAGGACTACAGTGGCAACAAGCGGAGAGAGGAGTTGGCTCAGTACACATCCGGAAGCGCGCTTTCCCATTTCTGGCGCGGGCTGCGCGCATTGCTCAGAATGGCGGTGAACTTCCATCGACGGAACCCATGAGAAAGGGCTCCCGATCCTGGAAGAGGTCGCTTTTAGTAGCCATACGCAAAATTCGATCTTGACGCGCTGCCGGACTTTTTTCTCGAGAGCATCGAGCGAAACTTTTCCATTCTCCGATGGAACGAGCGTGGCCGCCCGCGCGATTGTTCGTGCGCAACTAAAGCTTGGCTCAACCTCTCCGGGGCATGTGGACGCGCAATTAGATGTGGGTGAGGAGCGCTCCAAACACCAAGCTAGCACTGATAATAGCGATGTAGCGCATCACGTCAGCATGCAGAGCGTTGAACTTCGCGAATCGAAGTTCGTGATCCGCGAGAATGGCAGCGGCGGCGCCAGCTTTCTCGTTGCTGGCACCAGCTTCCTTGAGTGCTAGGTAAAGCTCAGAGTTGACAAGCATCTGGCAGATCCTGCGCCGTTCATACTGAGTCGCCTTTAGGCCTGGAGCGATGTCGAATCAGCAGCGCCGGCGGCGACTGATGCGAAGGCGGCGACCCCGACGAGCTGTCGTCCGCACCCTTCCACGCTGTGTATGCCACGTGCAGGTCGATGAAGTTGCTTCGGATGATGTAGTGGCGATCTTCCTCAATGAGGCTGATCTCGATGTTGATACCATCAGACCAGCGGCCGCGACCGCCCTCGCTGGTTGAACATTCACGTTTCTGTGGGTCACGCAGTATAACGGTGATGCACTCGCCAGGAGAAGTTTGGCGTCCGATTAGGCGAGCGATGGCTTCAACCGATGGTGACGTGCTGGCATCAGCAGCGACCAGATGAGAGAGCTTGCGCTTTTTCATATCTGTCTCCGGGGTTCATGGATGGCTTTCACCATGCCGCAAATCTTCCGCGAGATCTACAAAAAATTATTTTATATCAATAAGTTATAGGTCGCCTACCTGTATAGGAACTACTAGCTGGACAAAGCACCAAGCTGCCCGCGCAACGGGTTGCAACGTGCGCGACGATTAGTTGGTGGGAACAAACTCCCCGGTCGCTGCCGAAAGTCGACGCCGTCCCCAGAACGCCAATGCTCCTAATCCCTATTCTTCTTCAGACGGACACCGGCTCCCTCGTCTTCGCCCTCGTCGAGGAAAATCACGCCGGCCTCCTCCAAGGACCGCCGGATATCAATCAGGGTCCGTGCATGTGGATGACGCGCTCCGCGTTCAAAGTCGACCAGCGTGCGTAGACCTACCAGCGATGCCGCAGCCAACCGCTCTCGAGACCAGCCAATCAGAGCGCGCCCTGCTCGGCATTGCTCTGCCGTTATAGACATATTTCTTGCAATACAGCGCTATTCATGTATATTTTATCACGACTTTCGGATGCTCCGCGTCATCGGAATCCGCAACCGGGGAAAATAGCTTCATGACCTCGTCCCAATTGAACAGCGAACTGCATCATCACGCGTATTGGCGTCAGCGACTCTTGCAGGAGTTTCCGGAGGCAAATGAAGATACGCTCCGCGACACATTAGAAGGCCTCACAAATCTTTCGGAAATCCTTGCGTCAATCGTGCGGTCTTACCTTGACGACCTTACGCAAGCCGCAGCGCTTGGCATTCGGATCGGCGACATGGAAGAGCGCTTGGTCCGCATTGAAGGTCGAGCAGAGAAAAAGCGGCTGCTGGTTACGACTGCAATGGAGCAAGCTGGCCTCAAAAGGCTTATTGAACCCGACTTCACGGTCGCAATCCGCACCACACCGACTCCGATCGTTATTGTCGACGAGAAGCAAATTCCGCCGGCTTGGTGGAAACCACAACCTGCCACACTTGATCGGCATGGTCTTACTGCGGCCCTTCGAGCTGGAGAGGTCATCCAAGGGGCCACCCTCGGTGCAACACGTGCAACCATCTCCGTCAGGACGAAGTGATGCCCTTCTCTACATCACAAATCAAGGCGCTCAATGGCAAGCTGCCTGAAAAATACGTTCGCTTGCGTGAGCATCGGGGCACCATGCTTTCTTATATTGAGGGCTGGCACGCCATTAGCGAGGCCAATCGGATCTTCGGCTACGATGGTTGGGACCGTGAAACGATCTCGTCAGAATGCGTTTGGCAGGACGTTCGACGCGAACCAAAGGCGTGCGCCTACGCTGTGCGTGTGCGAATCCATGTGCGGGCGGGCGATACTGCAGTGCTCCGCGATGGCAGCGGCGTGGGGTATGGCACAGGCGCAACAGCAGGCGAGGCCCACGAGGCTGCACTTAAAGAAGCTGAAACAGACGCCACCAAGCGGGCGCTGACTACATTTGGCAATCTGTTCGGCTTGGCGCTTTACGATAAGCGACAGAAAGGTGTGCGCCGCCTTAGGCGCACTTCTCATCAGAATTCGCCGCCAGCCGAATGGGTGTTGGTCTCCGCAAAGGGTGACTTACTCCGCAGGCACAAATCGCCACACGACTTCTGCACCGATATCCGTCAGGTATTAAAGGATCTAAATAGTAACGATGAGCTCGATGCATTCTGGCAGCAGAATACAGAAGCAATCGCTCGATTGCTAACGACCGACCCGAATCTCAGAACGTCCCGTGGGACCCATTATGCTGATGTGCTACAGCATCTTTACAATCAGCGAAAAGCGCAGCTGAATGGTGGCAGCGCAGATACTCCCTGCTTGGCCGATGTCGATCAAACCGCTATCGATAAATCCGCGCTACTGCTGGCGGCACCAAAACGAATCAGGGATCCTGAGCACCTCACCTTCATAGCATCTCTACCCTGCTTGATCTGCGCGCGCACCCCCAGCCAAGCCCATCATCTTCGATTTGTGCAGCCCCGAGCGCTCTCCAGCAAGCCCAGTGACGAGTGGGCTGTCCCGCTATGTGCTCTGCATCATCGCGCACTCCATGACGCGGGCTCCGAAGAAAAATGGTGGAGCGACCTGGCTATCGACGCGAGGACGGAGGCTGGCCGGTTGTGGCGAGATAAGCATCGTCCCACGACACTTGAAAACACCAGCGCTGGCCCCGCCGCCGAATGAAATCCCAGACATAATTGCCGGGGTAATCTTCCAGTGGTCCCATCATTGGCCGATGGGTTCGAAGCTCTTAGGACCAAAAGTGGCTCGCCCTTCGGCCCGCAATCCCAGCGAGGCACAGCACGGATGTTCATTCCTTTCGGAGATCGCACACCACCATTGGCTCAGCGCTTCACGGCGTAAACAGCGGTACCTGAGCTGCAAATCTGCCCTAGAAAACGCAGCAGTGAGGAGTTGCGCAGCAGTAGAGCGACCATCCGGACATGTACAGGGCGGGACCGCGTGTCGAGCATTGAGAACCGATCGAAGCATTGCAGGCCCGTTGCCATCAGAAAGCCCGACAGCTCATAGTAGGTGAACCAATGGACCGCCGGGTACCGGGCATGATTGACGAGTTCCGGCCGCGTCGTCGTCGCGAGCTTGACATAGTGGCGCTTCAGGAACGCCGGATACCAGCTGTAAAGCGGCAACCGGAATTCCTGTTGAATTGGACAGAGTCGGTTGGTCGTGCTGAGATAAAGAATGCCACCCGGGCGGAGCGTGCGCACCGATTCGAGAACACAAGCCTGCCAGTCCGGGACATGTTCAAGCAGCTCCGGCATCAGGCAGACGTCCATCGACTCGCTTTCAAAAGGCAAGTCGGTGGCGCTGCCGGTCCTGAAATCCACTGTCAAACCGGCCTCCGTCGCCCTCTGGCGTGCTAGATCAACCAACGGCGCGTTGATATCTACTCCAGAGACACGATGGCCGGCCGACGCCCAGAGGAGGCATTGCGTTCCCGCACCACAGCCGATGTCGAGAACGCTTAGCTGCGATGGTAGAGTTCCCATACGGTCGAATAACTGCAATACTTTGACGCGGATCGATTCGAATCTGTGCCGGGTCGCTTCCGACTGGCTTTCCTTGGTGTAATAGTCGACGAACTCTTGGCGCGAACTGGTGTCTAGGGCAGCATCGGCCTCCGATCTCTTGGTTTCATTCATTTCTCATCCTCCCGGCCATTTTTCGAATGACCCTCTCTCCTCTCGACTGGAACCACAACTCAAGCATAAGTAGGTCCCACGCCACCGCGTCCGGACCAAGGGGGATATTGTCGCGGATGCGCGAGATAACGCCTTCAAGATACGCCGCTCGAAAATAGCCGCGTCGGCCCAGGCTGGCGAGACCATCGCACATCAGCGCGCGGAGCGGCTCGTAGCTCGCGAGAAAATCCATGTAAGGCAGGCCGAAGCCGTGTTTCTGCTTGCCGATCACCTCCGCCGGTAGCAACCCCGCCATGGTGTCCTTGTAGAACTGGCGCAATCCGCCGGACTTCATCAGCAGCCGGCCGGGCAGGGTGCCTGAGAACGCAACGACGTCGTCGTCGAGAAAGGGGTAGCGGACGCGCACGCCGGCGAGCTCGCACATGCGGTTGACCTTGCGCAGGTCGCTATCGGCAAGGGTGATGCGAAGATCGAAATGCATCATGCGCTGGATCTTGTCCGCCCGCGATGGCGCCTCGTATATCGCGCGGGCAAGCCGCTGCGGTGCCGCAATATCGATCTCGCCCCAGGCCGCGTCGGAGAAGATCCGGCGCGGATCGATCGCCGCGAAGATATTCCCGATCATGCGCTCCGGCACCGATTTCGCGGCGAGATCGAGGAAGCGCCTGGCCTTGCCGACGATGCCGGCCGCGGGCGCGGCGGCAACAAGGCCGCCGAGCACGGCGCGGAGCGCGGGCGGGATCCGCTCGTAACGGTCGAAGACGAGATCTTTCGCGTAGCGCTCGTTGCCGGCGAAGATCTCGTCGCCGCCATCGCCGGCGAGCAGCAGATCGACGCCGTTCTCCCGGGCTAGCCGCGCGCACGCGAAGGCCGGGATCATCGACAGATTGCCGAAAGGCTCGTCATAGATCGCCGCCGCCTTGTGCAGCACTTCCAGCACGTCCGCCGGCTGCATGTAATAGACGTGATGGCTGGTCCTGAAATGGGCCGCCGCCGCTTTCGCATACTCCGTTTCGTCGAAGCCGCGGACGGGAAAGCCGATGGTGAAGGTCTTGAGCGGCTCTTTCCTTCCCTCCGCCGCGAAGCCCGCCACCGAGCTGCTGTCGAGGCCGCCGCTCAGGAAGGCGCCGACGCGGTCGGCAGGCTCGCGCGCCACCATGGTGCTGACGGCGGCACGCAGGCGAAGGCGCAGCTCATCGGCCGCCGGACCTTCTTCCACGCCGGCGCCATCGCCGTAGGACATCTGCCAATATCGGGCGGTTCGGCAGCGGCCCGGTTCGGCGAGCACATATTCGCCGGGGGCGAGTTTCCGCTGCTCGCGATAGATGGTCTCGGGCGCCGGCACGCGATCAACGAAATAGAGAAAATCGAAGATCGACTGCACCGAGACCGTCGATGTCACGTCCGCATGGGCGCGCACCGCGTCCGTCGTCGAGCCGAAGACGAGAGTGTTCGAGCCGATCCAGGCGAAGCAGAGTGTGCCGATCCCGACACGGTCGATGGCAAGCAAGGCCTTCCGTGCGGGGATATCGATGAGCGCCAGGGAAAAGGCACCGTGCAGCCCGTCGAAGAGCCCCGTCCCCGCGGCGCGGTAGGCGGCGGCAAGCGCCGCGGCATGCCCGTCGCGCCCGGCGATTGCGGTGATCCCTGGATCCGTCCAGCGCGGACAGCCTTCGATGACGGCGCAGAGATCCGGCCCGGCCAAGAAGGCCGCCATCGCCGCGTGGCCACGCGCGGCGAGCGCAAGGCCGGGCCCAAGGGCATCATGCGCCTCGCAGGGCCCAGGCTGCGGGAGCTGCGGGAGCTGCGCGGCCATGCGCCGCAGCATCACCGCCGGATCTCCAACCGCAACGCCGCCGATCCACCCGCAGAAACCGCTCACGCCTCCCCCCGCCTCGACCGCGCGCCCGTCCGGTGGTCCTGGTTTGACCACATCTCTCCGCTTCCCCACAAGCGGAGCCGATCGCGACTGATCGATCCGCTCGACGGCGCCCCCAGCCGCCCGGGAGATCCCGCTTCCTTAACCATGAGCGCGCCTACCGCCGCGGGGTATCCACCGCTATAGTCCGGCGGGAGCCGGAAATG
>Ga0335076_10006350_pt1 | contig 11914 bp, 6 predicted proteins | sample Lox_Sample_25_FD_206717 | JGI IMG/M metagenome (GOLD analysis project Ga0335076, IMG submission 206717) | Soil microbial communities from Loxahatchee National Wildlife Refuge, Florida, United States - Lox_Sample_2.5 | ecosystem: Environmental > Terrestrial > Soil > Wetlands | place: USA: Florida... | reverse complement strand
GATTCTGTGTTCGCTCGAGCTGTTTTTGAAGTGAATCAGCGTCGGCGCCCTCCGCAGATGCCATTTTCTTGCGTAGATCAACGGATTCGGCCTTCAGCGACTCTCTCGTTGCCGTTGCCGTGCGCGCTTGGGCGTCAATCGAGTTTCTCGCGATCTCCGCTCGTCGGAGCAGATCGCCTTGCTGCCCCAGGCCGTTGTCCAAACGCGCCATCTCCGCGCGCAGTTGCAGCGTGTCGCTGCTGGTGTGCCGCATGGAAATGACCGTGACGAAAGCCGCCAGGACCGCGACCGCTCCAAATACGAAAATTGTCGGAATGAGCCACGCCCGCCGTTTGCCAATATCCTCGCTTAGCGATTCCACTGCAATGTCCGCGTATTTCTCCCTCTGCACCGCGTACTTCAGCATGGTCCGGAGTTCTTCCTGTGGCTGCCGCTCGCGAAACTGCGCCCTGATTCTTGCGGCGAATTCCGTTGCGTCAAAGGGAGAGGAAATCACGTCATTCGCGCCTAAATCCAGCGCCCGGGCCCTTTCCAGCGCGTCCCCGTGCACAATCATCACGATCTTGATGGACGTTGCCGTGTCTGGCCGCGATTTGAGTTGGGTGATCAGACCGCAACAGCTTAGGTCGGACGGAATCGCTTCCGTGATCAGGACCTCCGGCTCCTGCGCAAGAACCTCGTCTACAGTCAATCCGTCTTTGACAACAATCTCGTAGCCTTGTCCGGACAAAGATTCGTTAACCTCTGTCAGGGATTGCGCCGGAAGGTTGAGGATCAGGATTCTCATCGCCTATTTCGATGCCTCAGGCCATGCAATGATACACGGAGAATCTCCAGGCGCAACGCTTCAGGCCAGCAATACCGCTATCACCCTCGGCTGTTCTGCGCATCTCAAAATCCAAGGGATGGATTTCTTGGTTCCCCTTGGATTCACAGCTAAATGTTTCCCGTTCTCCGGTATAATTGGTGGTTATGCTCTCGGTGAATAATGTCTCCATGCAGTACGGCGGACGGGTGCTCTTCGACGATGTCACTTGCTCCTTTATGGCCGGCCGTCGCTATGCCATAACCGGTCCCAACGGCGCCGGTAAGTCCACTCTTATGAAGATATTGACTGGTGAGATCGAGCCCACAAAGGGCAGCGTTTCACGCCCCAAGAAGCTCGGCGTCCTCCGCCAGGATCAATTCGCCTTCGACGACTTTCGCGTTTTGGACACTGTCATCATGGGCAATTCCGCTCTTTGGAAAGCTCTTCAGGAACGGGACGCGCTCTACTCCAAGCCTCACGAAGAACTTACCGATGCGGACGGGATGCGCCTCGGAGAACTCGAAGGAATCGTCGGCGAGGAAGGTGGCTATACCGCCGAGGCCGACGCCGGAATTCTGCTTGACGGCCTCGACATCGATTCGGGTCTCCACGAACGCAAGATGGGCGAACTGCAAGGCGGTCAAAAGGTCCGCGTGCTTCTTGCGCAAGCCCTTTTTGGCAATCCCTCTGCCCTCCTTCTGGACGAGCCCACCAACTATTTGGACCTCGACTCCGTTCACTGGCTGCAAGATTATCTCTGCGCTTACGAAGGTGTGCTGATTGTCATCTCCCACGACCGGCATTTCCTCAACAGTGTCTGCACACACACCGCTGACATCGACTACCAAACCATCATCAATTATGTCGGCGGCTACGACGAGATGGTTGTTGCGAAGACTTCTGTCCGCGCGCGCATTGAAGCGGAAAATGCCCATCGGGAAAAGAAGATCGCCCAGCTCCAGGAATTCATCGCCCGTTTTTCCGCCGGCACGCGATCCGCGCAGGCCACCTCGCGTAAGAAGGAGGTAGAGCGCCTGCAAACTACTGAACTCGCCAAGTCCAACATTCAGCGCCCTTATATCCGCTTCGAGTTGAAAAAGCCTTCCGGCCGCCATCCCCTTGAATTCAAGAGCGTCCGCAAGTCCTATGGAGACCTGAAAGTCATTCAGGGATATTCCGCAAATCTCGATCGCGGCGAAAAGATCGGCCTTCTCGGCCGCAACGGGGCAGGCAAGACTACTCTCCTCAAGTCCCTCATCCGCAATGCTCCCGGTTTCATTGATGATACCGACCGCCACTTCGGCGTGGATGGTGGTACCGTTCGTTGGGGCCATGAGGTTTCCGTCGGGTACTTTGCACAGGAACACGATCTCGGAACCGAATCAAAGATGACGGTGATCGAATGGCTCGGGCAATTCGATCCGCTTGCCGGCCAGCAGGAATTGCGCGGTCTCCTCGGCCAAATGCTCTTCAGCGGTGACGACGTCCACAAACCCATCAGGGCTCTGTCTGGCGGGGAAACCGCCCGCATTCTGTTCTGCCGCCTCATGCTTCAGAAGCCCAACGTTCTCGTCCTCGACGAGCCGACGAATCATCTGGATCTCGAGTCCATCAATGCCTTAAACATCGCGTTACAGAAATACGACGGCACCCTTCTCCTCGTTACGCACGACTACGACCTCCTCGACGAGGTCGCCACGCGCATCTGGCACTTCGATCACGGCCACATCGAGGACTTTAAAGGCCCCTACTCAGACTATCTGATTGACCTGCAGCGGAAAAACACGCTTGCTGCCTCCTCGCGCCGCTAGGAAGTCCCCACTGCCGTCCTACGCCATAGATTCTTCCGCTTTTTGCAACAACACGCGCTCTCTGCGCATGGGCAAGCTTCCCGGATGCCGTTCTTGCAAATAACTCACCAGCTTTTCCCGCACCAGACAACGCAAGTCCCACGCCTTTCCGGAATCGGATGCGCTCATCAGTGCGCGCAATTGCATTGTGTTCTCCGTCAAGTCCGTCACTTGCAGTCCCCATGCCTTCCTGTTCCACAACCCGGTTCCTTGCAACACGCGAAAGAGTTCCTGCCTCACTTCATCGACGGGCACCGTGTAGTCTGCATAAATGATCGCCGATCCCAGCAAGTCCGCGGTTTGTCTCGTCCAATTTTGAAAGGGGTGTTCGATGAAATAGCTCAGAGGCACGATTAGCCGCCGCAAGTCCCAAATGCGCACCACGACGTATGTCGTTTCAATTTCCTCGATCCAGCCCCATTCCCCTTCCACGACCACCGCATCTTCGAGCCGAATCGGCTGCGTGATTGCCACCTGGAGTCCCGCGATCAAGCTGGAAAATGTGCTCTTGGCTGCCATCCCGATCACCAGTCCGGCGATTCCTGCCGACGCCAAAACGCTTGCCCCGATTTCCCGAACTGCGGGGAAGGTCATCAACATTACCGCGATTGTCACGATGGCAATCGCCGCCGTCAGCACCCGCTCAATTACCTGCGTTTGCGTGCGTACTCTGCGCGCCGCAAGGTTGTCCGCCATGTCCATCCGGAATCGCGATTCGATCAAGCCTGTCAGAAACCTTGCCAGGCCCACAAAAAACCAGCCGAGACCTCCAATCACGCCCAATTCCAAAAAATGTATCAGGCCGCTCTGGATCTCCGCAGGAATCCGCGTCAGTGGCAGCACCAATAGCAATCCCACAAGCACTGCCAGCAGACGCGCCGGCTTGCTCACGGCCGTCAAGATCGTGACCATCACTGATGTTTCTCGCCGCTTCGCTAACCTGCTCGCAGTAAAGAAAATCAGGAAATGTCCTGCGTTCATCAGTGCCACCGCTCCGGCCAGCATCCCCGCAGCAACCAACCACAGCTTCGTATCCACCACGAATCCATGCATCGTTTCACACCTCCGTGAAATTTCCTCTTCTAGTTTGCGCCGTCAGGAGTGATAAGAAAACCTACGAATCGAATTCTTTGTGTGCGCGTCGCCTGCAGAGCTGCGCCGCCCCTCGGCCAAGATCATTCCGCCGATCTACGTGGGGAGACCAAATTGTCGCGTTAAAGTCAATTCCGGAGGACAGGGAATTTGCGATTCTATAAAGCTATGCCTGATCTTTGCTTAATCACTGGGCCCATGCGCTCTTTGACTTCTCTCTTGAGTTCGTGCCGTGGACTTCCGCACCACGAATTCCGGCGCCACCGCGATCTCCGGCGTATACCCCTCATTCGCATCGAGCCTTCCCAGCAACGTCTGTGCCGCAATCTGCCCCATCCTTTTCAGCGGCTGCCGCACCGTCGTCAAACCTGGCCTGCAAAGAGTCGCAATCGCAATATCATCGAACCCCACCACCGAAATGTCTTCCGGAACGCGCCATCCCGCTTCCTGAAACGCTCTCATTGCTCCGATTGCTGAAATGTCGTTATAGGCGAACAATGCTGTGAACGGCATCTTCCTCGCCAAAAGTTCTTTACCAAACGGATACCCTAGCTCTGGTGTGGAATCCAACCCTGTTATCTGCACCACTAGTTCCGGTCGAATCCCAATGCCGAGTTCCGTTGCCATTTCACAGATTGCATTCCACCGCACTTCAGAGTCCGAACTCTGCGGCTGCCCCTTCAGAAACGCGATTTCCGTGTGTCCCAATTCCTTCAAATGCCTCAGCCCCAGTTCCGCAGCCTTGCGATGATCCAGGACAATGTTCGTCACATTCTCCACTGCCAAATGCCCAGCGACCGAGACCGTGGGCACTGGAGGCGCCTCGCCCACGGACGTGTCCACCGTGATCAAACCCTCTACACCTCGCGACAGCAACATCTGCGAATAGCTTTGCAGCAAACTCTTGTCGTGCCGGTGCGCGACCGTCAGAAAAAAATAATTCTTTTCGCGGACATATTCTTCGATGCCGCTCACCACCATGGATCCGTACCCGTCTCCAATTTCTTCCAGGATCACTCCGATCGTGTATGTTCGCTGGACACGCAATGACCGTGCGAAGAAATTGGGCCTGTAATTGAGTTCGCGCGCCGCATCCAGAATTCTTTTCCTTGTCCGTTCGGGGATGGACCTCGAAGCCGCGGAATTATTCAGCACCGCCGAGACTGTGCCTGCGGTCAGCCCAACGTGATCCGCCACCGCCTTGAGCGTCACCGCGTTTTCGCTTCTGGTCTTCGTGCGCTTCGAGGTCTTCATCAGGGCTCCTGGACCCACCTTCGAGTGGGACTCCAACCTTCTGCACTGATTTCGGCTTTGGAATCTCGCCCCTGAAAAGCCTCGGTTGCGCCCGGCGAGGCGGTCATTGTAGCCCAGTCTCTTTTCTTGCGTGAGCTTAGGCCCCCGGCCACCCGCAGTCCCGACAATGCCATGTTACCCCCTGCCCTCTCCTTCCCCCCGAAGGTCACAGGTATCGCTAAAGTACTGCTATATAGGACTTTGCGGCCTTTTCCCGTGGCCACCGATATCCCGAATTTTGCCGACGTTCGAAATCTACCTTAGATGCCTTAGAATATCGTTATTTTTCTCTTGACATCCTTCCCGGCTTGTCGCTAAATGCTGTTCCATTAAATCGGTTCTGTGACTAACCTGGGGTAGGTATCGTTACAGTCCCGGTCGTTCCGTTCAACACAACTTGGTTAGCTGAGTGTTCGGTCGGTCATTGCGGTTAGGGGTGCTGTATTCAGTGATTAAGAGACACAATCTGAAACTTGAGGTGTTGCGCATGATGAATCTCTTTCGCAGTTCTGGGAAGAGGGCCAGTGGCTTGAGTTGGCGGCCTGGCTCCCTCTTTTTCCTTTTCGCTATGCTACTTGCTTTTGCTCCGCTCCCTCTATTTGCTCAATATTATTCAGGCACGATCACGGGAACAGTCACGGATCCTTCGGGAGCTGCCGTACCTGGGGCGACCGTTACGGTCATAAACGCGGGAACTAACGCCACCTCTACCACCACCACAAGCGATCTCGGCTTGTATAACTTTGCGCAGTTGCCGGTAGGCAACTATGAAATTCATGTCAAGGCTGGCAACTTTAAGGAATTCGTCGTCAAGGGAGTCGAGGTTCACACCTCCTCTGTTACCCAGGTGAATGCCCAGCTCTCCATGGGCGCGGCCTCGGAAACGATTACCGTCGAAGCCAACGATGTTCAGGTTCAGACTACCTCCGCGGCGGTCGGCGAAGTTGTAGGGGGCACCCAGATCCGCGAACTTCCCTTGAACGGGGAAAATTTCATGGGTTTGGTTACGTTGTCCCCGGGCGTTTCAGCGGCCAATAGCTTTGACTCTATGGACAAAGGGCTAACGGGCGGCGCCGATTTTTCTGTGAACGGCAACCCTTACAACTACAACTTGTTCATGGTGGACGGCGTCAATAACAATGACGTAGGTTCGGGACGCACCATTCTCGTCTATCCCTCGACGGATTCTATCGCCGAATTTAAGATGATTCGAAACTCATACGGACCTGAATACGGACAGGCCACCGGCGCCATCATTAGCATTACCACGCGCTCGGGTGAAAATACCTGGCATGGCGGTGTCTTTTATGCCGGCCGCAATGATAAGCTCGACGCCAACGACTGGTTTTCGAATTTCAACGATACTGGTAAGGCCGAACTTCGCCGCAACGATTGGGGCTACCACGTTGCGGGTCCTATTATCAAAAACAAGCTTTGGTTTTGGTGGAACCAGGAGTGGAACAGGGAAGTGCGCGGTGAATCCGTCACTGCTTGTGTCCCCACTGCCGCGGAGAAGGCGGGCGATTTTAGCGCGGACGTGACTTCTGCACTGAATTACCTCAACACCACACCTGGTGCCACGACGGGCGGAATCGGTAACTACACGACCTGTGGAGCTACCCCTCCCGCCACATTTACCAATACGGGGGGCACTTGGACGGCAACTTCGCTCATTCCCGGAGATAGCGGCAATACCTTTAAGTTCGCCAATCCTGATCCCGCGGGCTTGTTGGTCGCCCAGTGGTACCCCGATCCAAACAAAGCAGGGGCCACGGGCTATGGTGGAGCTGACAATTGGGCCATCTCAGCAAATCAGAGGCCGAGTTGGAGCGAATGGAACATTCGCGCGGACTATGACTTAACCAAGACAAACCGTGTAACTTTCCGATGGACCAACGATTCTTGGGACAGTCCGGCGCCGAACCCCAACCTCTTCTGGGGAGACGCTATATTTCCAACCATAAATTCCGATTGGAGTCAGCCGTCCAAGAGCGTCATGGCCAAGTTGACCACCCAGATCGGAAATTCCATGGTCAACGATTTCGAATTCGGCTTGGGCTATAACGCCATCGTAACCACCGTAAATAGCGCGGGGCTCCCCCTACTCAACCAAATCAACGCGGCGATTCCGACCGCATGGCCAAGTTCCATCAAGTCAGTTCCTGCACTGCCCCAGTTCAACGCAGGCGGTTGGGGTGGGCTTGATCCTTATGGCAGCGGCCAGGAAATGTGGACCATTGCCCCCTATGCCAACCATGAGGACCTGTACGCTCTCCAGGACAACGTTTCTAAAGTTCAAGGAAATCACCTCTGGAAGTTCGGTGTTTATTACAGCACGAACGCCAAAATTGAGAACAACAATGGCGGCGTGGACCAGCCCAGCTTCAATCCCGCCGACAATGGTCTGAATACCTGCCCGGCTGGCAGCCCTGCTGGTTGCGTGGCGGGAGTTCCGACGGGTAACGCCTTGGCTAATATCCTTGTCCCCGGCCAGGAATACATCACCACGGAAAGCAGCATTAACAACAATGCCCAGATCATCTGGCATGACTTCGAATGGTATGTGGGCGATACTTGGAAGTTTCGCAAAAACTTGACCCTGAACTATGGGTTCCGGTGGTCCTTCTTCCGTGAGCCGTACGCACAAAACAACCACCTGACCTCGTTCAGCTTGGCGGATTACAATCCGTCTTTGTCTCCATCGGATGCTTGCAATGGAATCATCATCGTGCCAGGCACCACTCCATGTCAGGATGCCATCACGCAGCTAGCGGCTCTCGGCGTTAGCCTGCCGCTCTCTAACGGCACCCCAGGTCCCAATTCGGCTCTGGTATATAACAATAACCACGCCATTGCTCCTCGATTGGGCATCGCGTGGGACGTGAAGGGTGACGGCAAAACGGCCGTTCGCGTCGGCGTTGGCCAGTTCTTCCAGCGCGAACCCGTTGGTCTTGACGAACAGCGCTCGGGGAATGCCCCATTTGTCATCACCGCGCAGGACATCCGAACCATTGGCACTCCCACGCCACTCAACAGCCCGGCGGTTTCTCCGTGCTGTGCCAAAGATCCGCGAGGGGTCGTGCCGAATAGCTGGCAGTGGAACGTGTCCGTGGAGCGCCAGATTGTCCGCAACATGTCCTTCCAGTTGGGATATGTTGGAAACGTTCTGATCCACGGCACTTCCATGATCGACCTCAACGCCATTCCTGTGAGCGACTGGGCGCAGACTTCTTTCCTCACGGGGACTGCTCTGAATGCGTTTCGTCCTGCTGGCAACTTTGGCACGATTCAGCAATTTGCCCGCAATGGCCATGGCGCTTACCACGCACTCCAGGCCCTTTTCCGCTGGCAGACCAGCAATTTCTCCCAATTCCAGGCCGCTTATACCTGGTCGCACTCGATTGCCAACGTCGAACTGGACAACTCTTCAGGTAGCGTCAATCAAGAGGCGACCACTGACCAGAGCGATGGCAGTCTGGACAAAGGCAACACCAACATCAACCGCCCGCAAATTTTCGTGGCGAACGAAGTGTTCTTCCTCCCCAAATTGGCGGACAAGTCGGCTGCTTTGCGCCAGACTCTCGGCTCTTGGGAGCTGAACAGCATCGTCACGATTTCCACCGGCGCTTCACTGACCGTATTCTCCAACAACGCTGGCGACGCTATCGCCGGGGGAACGATCACTTCCATCATGGGCTCCGGCTTCAACAACAACGTCAGGCCTGACACCACGGGAACAAGCTGTAACGCTGACGAAAACGGCCGGCAGATCCTGAATCCAGCGGCCTTTACCTTCGTTGGGCACGTCATCGGAACTCCCGGTGATGCAGCACGTGGTTATTGCTATGGCCCAACCAACCGGAACGTTGACATGCAGTTGGCCAAGAACTGGGACTTCAAGGAGCACTATCGCGTGAAGTTCTCGATGGACTTCTTCAACCTGTTCAACCATGCCAATTTCTACAGCATTCCAGGTACGAACTTCAATGCTGGTGGCCTCCAGTGCGGTACGACCGCTTGCAGCCCCACAAACAATGTCATCACCGGACAGAATGCTGGCCAAAACGGAAGCTTCGGCCAGGCCGGTTCGGTCCATCCTGGTCGTGAAATTCAGTACAGTCTGAAGTTCACTTTCTAACGCGCGCTCCCTCAAGCGTTCGTTACACCCCAACGGCGGGGCTTGAATCTTCAAGCCCCGCCGTCTATCTTTGAGGTGCGTCGTTCCAATCTTAGTTTTTCAATCGGCGGGCTCGTGCCACCTCTAGCTCTTTTCTTTTGGGACAAGACGGTGTCGTTCCGGAAGACGCGGCTCTTGTTCATTTTCGGTGCGTCGCTAGTCCTCGCTCTTACTCTTCCTGGCCAGATTTCTCAGTCTCCGGCAGGGCGTCCATCCTCGGGCACCTCCTCTAATCAAGCGGAAGTCCAGGTCGCCTTGGAACAGCGTCTTCAGAACGCCCGTGCAGCAGATCTTTCCGGCGATCCGGGCCGAATCCGGAAAGCCAACGAACAGGTCATCGCCTTCGCCCTGCGCCAGATGGGGCAGCTCAGGCTCTTGGAATCTGCCTATTCCCAAGCGGCCGAGCTCTATCGCCGATCCCTTGATTTCGAGGATATCCCGGATACCCGCGTGGACCTTGGTATCGCCCTGGTCGGCGCGGAACAGCCGGACGACGCCATCGCCGAAGTGCGCTCGGTTCTTCCCCATCGTCCGGATGATGTCCGGTCCCTCACCGTCCTTGGCAGGGCGTTGTTGCTCAAGAAGGATTTTCGTCAGGCTGCGTCGCCCCTCGCGCGTGTTGCCACGCTCACTCCTAGCGTTGAAACGCTCTACACATTGGCTACCTGTCTCCTTGCTTCCCATGACCCTGCGGACAAGACCCGCGCTGCCCAAGCCTTTGAGCAGATGATTCATCTCGCAGGCGACTCGGGTTCTCTCCATGTCATGTTCGGCAGAGCCTATCGCGATGCCAGCGACTTGCCGGCCGCCATTCGCGAGTTCCAGCGCGCAGTCGCCATTGATCCAAAGACGCCCCATGCCCATTACTTTCTCGGTCTCGCTCAGTTGGCAGCAAATGAATGGTCCCCTACTCCCGAAGTGCATCAGGAATTTGCCAAAGAGCTTCAGCTCGAACCGCGCGATTATTTGGCCAACTACATGACTGGCTTTATTGATTCCTCGGAACGCAAATATGCCGATGCGCAACCCTATCTTCAACGCGCCTCCCAAATAAACCCGGACGCTCCGGAGCCCTGGCTCTATCTTGGCTTGAATGCCTACGCCTTGGGCCAGCCGAAGCCAGCGGAAGTCGCACTCCGCAAAGCCATCCTCCTGACCGGATCGGACGAATCCCGCAATAATTACCAGATTCGGCGCGCTTATATTGATCTCGGCCGTGTCCTCATTGCGTCGGGTCGTTCCGCGGAAGGTGAAAAGTGCCTCGCCAAAGCCCGTGAGCTCCAAAACAAGGTCTTTGAAACAAGTCAGCAGGAAATTGGCGCGCACCTGTTGGAAGGCGGAGCGGGAGCCGCCGCAGTCGTCCTTCCTCTCGGCCCCGACGCGGAAAAAGAAGCAGTCCCTTTGGTCGCCGCGTTTGCCGATCCCTTTACCCACGTGGAGGCTTCCACCCTCGCTCAATCCAATCTGACGGAGAGTCAGAAGCACGCTGCCCAGGTTCAGGAGAAAACGCTTCGATCCGTTCTCGCTCTCAGCTTCAATGACCTTGCAACCTCTGAAGCCGTCGCAAAAATTTATCGTTCGGCCCTCGGCCACTATCAGGAAGCCGAACGTTGGGATTCGCACACGCCTGGTTTGTACCGTAATTTAGGGGTGGCCGCGTTTCGTGTGGGCGATTCGGCTGAAGCCATTCGAACACTTCCTCTTGCTCTGGCGGAAAAACCTGCCGATGCCCCCATTCGTGCCATGCTGGGTATGGCCTATTACGGTTCGAACCGCTTTGCCGATGCCGTCAAAACCTTCACACCTCTCGGCGAAGCTGGAATGCGTGACCCGATTGCCGGCTACGCTTGGGCAGCTTCTTTGACCAAGCTCGGCGATCTCAAACCCGCTTCGCTCGTCCTGATCGAAGTCCAAAAAAACCATCTCCCTCCGGATACCTGGCTTCTCGTCGGCCAGCTGTGGATATCCATCCAAAACTATGCGCGCGCCGTAGCCGCTTTTCAGTACGCTCTGGCTTCGAATCCCTCTTTGCTCAGAGCCCATTACTATGAAGGCATCGCTTATCTCCGCTGGGAGCGCCACACCGAGGCCGCCGCCGAATTCCAGGCCGAGCTAAAACTGAATCCCGATGACGCGGAAGCTAAGGACAACCTGGGCTTTTTGTACCTTGAAAAATCCCGCACCGGCGATGCCGCCGCGCTTTTCCGCTCCGTTCTCGATTCTCATCCCGATGACGCCACCGCCCACTACCAACTGGGGAAAATCCTCCTGGATGAAGGCAAGATCAACGAAGCGATCTCGCAGCTCGAGCAGGCCGCTCGTATCAGCCCTGATACGGATTACATCCACTATCAATTGCAGGCAGCGTATCGTAGAGCATCGCGCATCGAAGACGCGGACCGTGAACTGGAAATTTACAAGCAAATCAAGGCGCGCAAGCGCGCCAGTGCCGTTCCTTCGGGGATGGGCGACAATCCATGATCATGGACTTCTCGGTGGCTCATTGATCTCTTCATTTCTCTGCAGGTGCGCATATTCCGGCTTCATATTTCTCCTCTCGGGCTTCGTCGCGCTTGCTCAGGAAGCTCATCCGTTGCCGCCACCTCCTCCTCCGGGGGTTAAGGCCGTCACGTGCACCGCGCGCCCTGTTCCGCAGCTTGTGGACATCACAGAGAAAGCGGGAATTCACTTCAA
>Ga0335076_10006349_pt1 | contig 11914 bp, 10 predicted proteins | sample Lox_Sample_25_FD_206717 | JGI IMG/M metagenome (GOLD analysis project Ga0335076, IMG submission 206717) | Soil microbial communities from Loxahatchee National Wildlife Refuge, Florida, United States - Lox_Sample_2.5 | ecosystem: Environmental > Terrestrial > Soil > Wetlands | place: USA... | reverse complement strand
TCGCTCGTTTGTGCTTGTAATGTAACAATCCGTCTGCTTCGGATGCTCATCTACTCGCCCGAGGAACGAAAAGACCGGAGTCGGGACATCCCCCGGCTGGCGGGTCATCGCCGCCCAGTCCAGAGTCCGGCCGTCGATGCGGGGCGGGGTGCCGGTCTTGAGGCGTCCGACCCGCAGCTTGAGCTCGCGCAGCCGCGCCGCGAGGGGGAGCGAGGCCGGATCGCCGGCGCGGCCGCCCGGATAGTTGTCGAGCCCGACGTGAATGCGTCCGCCGAGGAAGGTACCGACGGTGAGCACCAGGGCGCGGGCCTCGATGCGGATCCCGGTGACCGTGACGACGCCGCGCACACGGCTGCCCTCGATCAGGAGGTCGGCCGCCTCCTGCTGAAAGAGCGCGAGATTCGGCTGGCTCTCGAGGAGCGCACGGATCGCCGCCCGATAGAGCACCCGGTCCGCCTGGGCGCGGGTGGCGCGCACGGCCGGTCCCTTGCTGGCGTTCAGCGTGCGGAACTGGATGCCGGCGCGGTCGGCGGCGCGCGCCATGGCGCCGCCGAGGGCGTCGATCTCGCGCACCAGGTGGCCCTTGCCGATGCCGCCGATGGCGGGGTTGCAGCTCATCGCCCCGAGAGTCTCGATGCTCTGCGTGAGGAGCAGCGTGCGCGCCCCCATGCGCGCCGCGGCGAGTGCCGCTTCGCTCCCGGCGTGTCCGCCGCCGACGACGATGACGTCGTAGTTCCAGGCCTTCGCTCGCGTCATGGCGATGAGCTTCGTGCGGACAGGGTCGCGTATTGTAGGTCGACGAGGCGCGCCGGCAAGGGGTCGCTTCAGTCGGATGAGGCGGGGCGCAGCGGCTGCGCAATCAGCTCCCGCAGCGCGCCGGCGTGCGTGGCGGCGAAGGCGCGCGCCTCGACCTCGAAGCGGTTGTCCCAGTAGCCGTGCCGCAGGCACTCGGCCAGATAGCGCGGCACGGTCAGGGTCCCCCGTTGCCACTGCCCGATGACGTGCCAGTACTCGTGCAGCACGAGGTGCGGATCGGCGAAGAAGGCCGCCGCCGGGCCGCGCAGGTAGATGCGTCCGGGGCGGGTGGTGGCGAGTGCGCGCCCGTGCAGCCGGGCGTACCAGGAATGCTCGATCACGGTCACGTGATCGACGGCCTCGCCGAGGAGGTGCTCCAGGGCGGCACGGATCGCGGGCGGGACGGGCGCGGCGCGCGCGCCCGTGGGATTCACGGTGGCGGACGGCAAGCTAAGCCTCGCCCGCGCCGGCCTCAGGCGCGCGTATGCACCCAGCCCATGCCGGGGCGGAAGCGCAGCGTGCGCGCCGGCCCCGCCGCGACGTCTTCGGGCAGCAGCTGTACGCCGGCGTCGGTGAGGTAGTGGCGCACCACGGTGAGGACCGTCTCGCACACCGGCTGCGCCTGCGCGCCCTCGGCCAGGTGCGCGACGATGCGCGCCTGCAGGTGACGCGCCGCGGGCGCGGCCGCGCGCAGCGCCTCGAGGCAGCGGTCGAGCAGCAGCAGCTCGGTGGCGAGCGTCGTGTCGGTGACGTCGGCGGGCTTGGAGCTCTTGACGATGCAGCGCAGGTGCAGCAGCGCGCCGGCTTCCTCGGCGGCGTCGTAGACGCAGACCGCAACCGCCGAGCGCAGCTCGGTGGTGAGGATCGCGTCCTCGGCCGTGACCTCGAAGCGGTCCGGTGCGACGTGAATCTCCCGGCGGTTTTCTGCGTGCCTTTCCATATGCTGCTGTATACCGACCGGCACCGGGCAGTGCGCGCCTCGCTGGCCAAAGTATGAACTGTCGCACGGCGCGCGCGTAGAATATGCGAATGCGTTCCCCCCCGCCGCGCCTCACGCGGCCGCCCTGTGCGGCGCTGCTGACGCTCGCCGCCCTCGGCGCAGCGCTCGGCGCGCCGGCGGCGGAGCAGCCCGCGATGGCCGCGCCCGCGCTGTCCTCGATCCGGGTGAGCGGCGATGCGCGCGTCAGCGCCAAGCCCGACCGGGTGCAGATCGATGTCGGCGTGCAGACTCAGGCGCCGCTGTCGCAGGATGCCGCCAGCGCCAACGCCCGCCAGCTCGATGCGACGCTCGCCGCGGTGCGCAAGGCGGCCGGCCCGACCGCGCAGCTGAAGACCGTGAGCTACTCGCTCAATCCGAACTACCAGTATCACTCGGGCGCCGAGCCCGTTATCGTCGGCTACACCGCTCTCAACGTGGTACAGGTGCAGCTCGACGATCTCGGGCGCATCGGCGATGTCATCGACGCCGCCACGCACGCCGGCGCCAATCGGATCCAGGGGATCCAGTTCACGCTGCGCGATCAGGACGCGGTGCGCGCCGAGGCGCTGCGCGAGGCGGCCACACGGGCCCGCGCCGAAGCGGAGGTGCTGGCCCAGGCGCTCGGTCTCAGGATCCTGCGCGTGCTCAGCGTCGAGGAGTCGAGCCCGGGCATCGTTCCGGTGCGCACGCAGCTTACGATGGCGCGCGCCTCGGCGGGCGCCGAGGTCGCGACGCCGGTCGAGGCCGGGACGCTCGATGTCAGTGCCATCGTCACCCTGACGGTGGAGGTGGGACCCGCGGGGCATTAGCCGCGCGCGGCTCTCCTCGGGAGGTGAGGCCATGACCACGGTGCGCAGGCTCCTCGACGGCAAGGGCCGGGCGATCTTCTCGGTGGAGCCGCAGGCATCCGTGCTCGATGCGATCCGGCTCATGGCCGAGCACCACGTGGGGGCGTTGCTCGTCATGCGCGGGCAGGCGCTCGAGGGCATCCTGTCCGAGCGCGACTACGCCCGCAAAGTCATCCTGCGCGGCCGTTCCTCGGCCGATACGCCGGTGCGCGACATCATGAGCACGCCGGTGCTCACCGTGACGCTCGAGACCTCGGTCGGCGAGTGCATGCAGCTCATGACCGATCGCCACGTGCGCCACCTGCCGGTCGTCGAGGGCGCCCGCGTGGTCGGGATGGTCTCGATCGGCGACCTGGTGAAGGCGGTCATCGCCGAGCAGCAGCAGCAGATCGAGCAGCTCGAGAGCTACATCCACCGCTGAGCGCAGCGCGCTCAGTGCGCGGGCAGCGGCCGGGCGCCGGGATCCGGCCCCGCGGCGCTCCCCGCGGCGTGCCCGGCGTCGGCCTGCGGAAAATAGAGCTTCGCGATCGCGAGCGCGAGCGCATAGGGCGCAGGCTGGTCGCGGTTCGTGAGCACGATCACCGTGAAGTGGCGGGCCGGCCAGCGCACGATCACGTTGCGAAAGCCGACCGTCTCCCCCGAGTGCCAGAGCGTCTCCCCGCTGATGCGCCAGCCGAAGCCATAGCGCACCGCCGGATCGTCGCTATCGGTACCCGGGGTGAATGCCGCCTCGAGCGACTCGCGCGCGAGCAGACGCGTGTCGTAGAGCGCCGCATCCCACTTGGCGAGGTCGTCGATCGAGGAGTAGACGCCGCCGTCGCCCAAGACCGCGCTGGTGAGGCTCTGGTCGGTGCGCTTCCACGCGGAGCCGCTCGCGCTGTAGCCGAAGGCGCGCCGCGGGACTCTCGAGACGCCGGCCTGGTAGGCGAGGCTCGAGTACATGCCGAGCGGGATGAAGATGCGTGCGCGCAGGAACGAGGCGAAGTCGCGGCCGGAGGCGCGCTCGACGACGAGCGCAAGGAGCGAGTAGCCCGTGTCGCTGTAGCGGTAGCGGCTGCCGGGCGGGAAGTAGGTGCGGTTCTCGCGCTCGAGCATCGCGAGCACGTCGGCGTCGTGCACCTGGCGCGTGGCGTCCGCGGGGATCAGATCCTCGTAGTCGATCAGGCCCGCGGTGTGGGTGAGGAGCTGACGCAGCGTTACCGGCTCGGCTGCCGGCGGGAGCGAGGGCAGCCAGCGGCGCACCGGGTCGTCGAGCGTGAGCCGGCGATCCTGCGCGAGCAGGAGGATCGCCGCGGCGGTGAACTGCTTGGTCATCGAGGCGAGACGGAAGTCGGTGGCCGCGGTCACGGGTGTTCGCCGCTCGAGGTCGGCGAGCCCGTAGGCGCGGCGGAAGACCGGCACGCCGTCCTCGAGCACCAGTACGGCGGCTCCCGGCACCGAGCCCGTATAGGCGCGCAGCAGCGCATCGATCCGCGCGCCGCGCGGGTCCTCGCGCGCGCCACAGCCCGCGGCGAGGAGGGCGAGTATTGCGAGCGCCGCCGTCCTCACGAGCACGGCTCCGCGCGCACTGCCCCCGGGGTGCGCGTGAGCCGCACCGGCGCGCTCTCGCGCAGCAGGCACATCGCGAGCAGGCCGAGGAGCGCCGCCGCCAGCATGTACCACCCGGGCGCGAGCGCGTTGCCGGAGAGCTCGAGCAGCCACTTGAGGACGAACTGCGTCGAGCCGCCGAAGACTGCGATGGCGAGCGCGTAGACGAGCGACAGCGTGCCGGCGCGCACGCGCCGCGGCAGCGATTCCGCCAGCGCGGCGACCACCGGCCCCTGGTTGAGCCCGGTCAGGACGCCGAGCAGCACGCAGGCGCCATAGAGCGCCGCGGGGCTGTGGAAGCGCACGATGGCGAGGAATGCCGGCCAGGTGCACGCGGCGAGCAGCGCCGTGGAGAGAATCATCACCGGCCGGCGCCCGAGGCGGTCGGACAGCCAGCCGCCGAGCGGGTCGCAGCACATCATGGAGGAGGCGCTCACCAGGGTGGCGATGAACGCGAGACGCGCGCTCATGCCGAGGGTGTCGGCGGCGTAGGTGGTCAGATAGTCCATCACGTAGCCGATCACGGTGCCCGAGGCGAGCATGGCAAAGCCGAGCAGCGCTACCCGGCGGTAGTCCGCGGCCGCCTCCGACGAGGGCTCCGGGTCCGCGAGGGTCTCGGGCAGGGCGCGCCGCAGCGTGAGCCCCACCGGCACGATGGCCGCGCCGAGCAGGAAGGCGACGCGCCAGCCGAACTCATCGAGCTGCCCGGGCGTGAGCACGGAGGAGAGCGCGACCCCGACGAGCGCGGAGCAGAACGCGGCGGCATCCGCCGTCATGGGCTGGAGCGAGGCGTACAGGCCCCGCCGCCCGGGGGGCGCCGCCTCGACCAGGTAGGCGAGACTCGGGCCCACCTCGCCGCCCACCGAGAAGCCCTGCAGCAGCCGCCATGCGATCACCAGGAGCGGCGCGGCGACGCCGATCGAGCGGTAGGAGGGCGTGAGCGCGAGCCCCACCATGCCGAGCCCCATCAGACCGAAGGACACGAGCATCGCCGGGCGCCGCCCCACCCGGTCGGCGAGCCGCCCGAGCACCGCCGCGCCCAGCGGCCGCATGAGAAACCCGGCGCCGAAGGTGGCGAGCGACATGAGCAGGCTCGTCCCCGGTGTGCGCGCCGGGAAGAACGTGCGGCTGATCTGCAGCGCGAAGAACGCGTAGGCGATGAAGTCGTAGAACTCGAGTCCGTTGCCGGCCACCACGGCCAGGACGTCGCGCGCGGGCATGACTCTCGCCTGCGGCGCGGCGGCAGCGGCGTGCGCGGCCACTACTTGCGCCAGTAGGCGGGCGTCGCGAGCACGATCACGCTGAAGATCTCCAGCCGCCCGAGCAGCATCGCCGCCGTGCACAGCCAGATCTGCGCGGCCGTGAGCCCGTGGAAGCTGTGCACCGCGCCCGGCGGCCCGAAGCCGTGGGCGGTGTTGTTGATCGAGGCGACACTCGCCGCGAGCGACGACTGGAAGTCGAGCCCGGTGAGGAGCAGCGCGAAGGTGAAGAACGCCGCCGTCATGAAGTACAGGAAGATGAAGGCGAGCACTGCGTGACCGACCGAGTCGGGGATCGCTCGCCCGCCGATGCGCACCGGCGCCACGGCGGCCGGATGCACCAGCAGCTGCAGCTCCCGGCCCGCCTGCCGGGCGAGCAGCAGCGTGCGGAACATCTTGACGCCGCCGCCGGTCGAGCCGGTACTGCACACGATGCCCGACAGGAACAGCATCCAGTACGGGGCGAACGCCGGCCACTGCTGGTAATCCTGGCTGGTCAAGCCGCTGGTGGTGGCCTGGGAGATCACATTGAAGGCCGAGTGGCGCAGCGCCGTCATGAAGCCGGGATAGACGCCGTGCCAGCTGAGCAGCGCCGCCACGCCGATGACGCTCAGCGACAGGATCACGAAGATCGCGCGGCATTCGGGATCGACCTGGTAGGTGTCGAGGCTCAGGCGCCGCAACGCGATGAAGTGGCGCGCGAAATTGAGCGCGGCGATGAGCATGAGGGCCGCCAGAGTGAGCTCGATCGCCGGCGAGTCGAAGTAGCCGATGCTGCGGTCGTGGGTCGAGAAGCCGCCGAGCCCGACCGCCGCGAACGCATGGCAGATCGCATCGAACCACGACATGCCGCAGATGCGCAGCGCCGCGATGCCGGCGACCGTGATGAGCGCGTACACGAGCCACAACGAGCGGGCCGTCTCGGTGATGCGCGGCGTCAGTCGCTCTTCCTTGGCCGGCCCCGGCGCCTGGTTCTTGTAGAGCTGCATGCCGCCGACGCCGAGCAGCGGCAGCACCGCGAGCGCCATGACGATGATCGCCAGTCCCCCGAACCAGTGGAGCGAGGCGCGCCAGAAGTTGAGCGAGGGCGGCAGCGCATCGAGGCCGGTGAGCACGGTCGAGCCGGTCGCGGTGAGGCCCGACATCGCCTCGAAATAGGCGCCGGTGATGCTGAGCTGCGGCAGGGCGAGCAGCAGCGGCACCGCCGCCGCCCCCGACAGCAGCAGCCAGCCGAGGGTCACCAGCAGAAAGCCGTCGCGCGCGCGCAGCTCGCGCTTCAGGCGCGCGCTCGCCGCGGATAGCGCGAGACCGGCGAGCGCGGCGAGCGCGGCCGCCAGCAGGAACTTCGGCCACAGCCCGTCCCCCATGACGAGCGAGCAGGCGATGGGCAGGGCGAAGGTCAGGGCGAAGGCCGCGAGCAGCAGACCCAGGGCGTAGGCGACCGCGAGCACGGCGTTGCGTCAGCCTTCAGCGCGGCGCACGCAGGAACAGCTTCTCGACCGCCTCGAGATGCCGGCGGTCGGCGAGGAACAGGATCACGTGATCCTCGGCACGCACCACGGTGTCGTGGTGCGCCATGATCACGCTGTCGCCGCGCACCACCGCGCCGACCGAGGCGCCGTCCGGCAGCGGGATCTCGCCCACCATGCGGCCCACCACGCGCGAGGAGCGCTCATCCCCGTGCACGATGGCCTCGATGGCCTCCGCCGCGCCGCGCCGCAGCGCGTGCACGCGCACCACGTCGCCGCGCCGCACGTGCGCCAGCAGCGAGCCGATGGTGATGGTCTGCGGCGAGACCGCGATGTCGATGGTGCCCGACTGCACCAGCTCGGCGTAGGAGGGCCGGTTGATGAGCGCCATCACCTTGGCGGCGCCGAGGCGCTTGGCGAGCATCGCCGAGAGGATGTTGGCCTCCTCGGAGTTGGTCATGGCGGCGAACACGTCGGCGCTGTCGATGTTCTCCTCGACCAGCAGCTCCTCGTCGGCGGCGTCGCCGTGCAGCACGATCGCCCGGTCGAGGAGCTCGGAGATGCGGCGCGCGCGCCGCGCGTCGCGCTCGATGATCTTCACCTGGTTGGAATGCTCGAGCGTCTTCGCCAGGCGAAAACCGATGTTGCCGCCGCCGGCGATCACGACGCGGCGCGCCGCGTGGTCGCCGCGGCGCATCTCGCTGGTGACGCGCCCGATGTCCTCGCGCGCGGCGAGGAAGAACACCTCGTCGCCCTCGGCGATCACGCTGTCGCCCTCGGGCCGGACGCCGCGGCCGTCGCGGTAGATCGCCACCACGCGCACCTCCATCTTCGGCAGGTGTGCGGCCAGCTCGCGCAGCGGGTGCCCGACCATGAGGCCGCCGGCGCGCGCGCGCACCGCCACCAGGCGCACCTTGCCGTCGGCGAAGTCGAGCACCTGCAGCGTCCCGGGATGGTGGATGAGCCGCTCGACGTACTCGGTGACCAGCCGCTCCGGGCTGATGAAGACGTCCACCGCGAGCGCATCCACCCCGAAGAGCTCGGCGCGGTCGGTGTACTCGGCGGCGCGGATGCGCGCGATCTTGGTCGGCGTGCGGAACAGCGCGAACGCCACCTCGCACGCCATCAGGTTCACCTCGTCGCTCGAGGTGAGCGCCACCATCACGTCGGCCTCGGCGGCGCCCGCCGCCTCGAGCACGGTCGGATGCGCGGCGTTGCCGACTACGGTGCGCACCTCGAGCCGCTCCTGCAGGTCGCGCAGCGCCTCCTCGTTGCTGTCGACGATCGTGACCTCGTTGGACTCCTCGCGCGAGAAGTGCTGGGCGGCGGTGCGCCCGACCTGGCCGGCGCCGAGGATCAGAATTTTCACAACGGCTCCAGGTTCGCGTACTGAACCATCAGCCACTTGGTGCCCTGCCGCTCGAAGCTCACCTGCACGCGCGCCTGCGCGCCGTTCCCCTCGACGTTGAGGATCACCCCTTCGCCGAACTTGCCGTGGCGCACGCGCCCGCCGAGACGCATGCCGGGGCTGGCGGGCTCCTCCGGGCGGAAGCGCCCCGCGGCGAGCGGCCGTGCCACCTGCACGCGCGGCCGCACCTCCTCGAGCAGCTCCTCGGGAATCTCGCGCACGAAGCGCGACACCTGCCCGTAGCTGTCGACGCCGTGGAGGCGCCGCTGCTCGGCGTAGCTGAGATACAGCGTGCGCATGGCGCGCGTCATGCCGACGTAGGCGAGGCGCCGCTCCTCCTCGAGCCCCTCGAGATCGACGGTCGAGCGCTGGTGCGGAAACAGTCCCTCCTCGAGCCCCGCGAGGAACACCACCGGGAACTCGAGCCCCTTCGCCATGTGCAGCGTCATCATCTGCACGCAGTCCTCCCACTCCTCCGCCTGGCCGGCGCCGGACTCGAGCGCGGCGTGCGCCAGGAACGCCTCGAGCGGCTCGAGCTCGCTCGTCTCGGGCGCGAAACCGCGCGCCGCGCTCACCAGCTCCTCGAGGTTCTCGACGCGCGCCTCGCCGCGCTCGGCCTTGTCGCGCTGGTAGTGGGCGATGAGTCCCGAGCCCTTGAGCACCGCGTCGACCCGCTCGTGCAGCGCGAGCGGGCGCGTCTCGAGCGCGAGCCGCTCGATGAGGGCGCGGAAGCCCTCGAGTGAGGCGAGCGCCCGCGCACCGAGCTCGGCGCCGCCCGCGCTGCCGCCATTCGCGGCCGCCTCCCACAGCGAGCTGCCGGCGGCGCGGGCGCGCTCGCGCAGCGCCTCGAGGCTCTTCGCGCCGAGGCCGCGCGGCGGCAGGTTCACGACGCGCTCGAACGAGGCATCGTCGCGGCGGTTGGCGATCAGCCGCAGGTAGGCGAGCGCGTCCTTGATCTCGGCGCGCTCGAAGAAGCGCAGGCCTCCGTACACCTTGTAGGGAATGCGCGCCGACAGGAACGCCTCTTCGAAGACGCGCGACTGCGCGTTGGAGCGGTACAGGACCGCGATCTCGCGCCGCTTGAGCCCGTGGGCGACGTGCTCGCGGATGCGGTGCGTGACGAACTCCGCCTCGTCGCGCTCGTTGAAGGCGCTGTAGAGGTGCAGCGGCTCGCCGCGCGCGCCGCTCGTCCAGAGCTTCTTGCCGAGGCGCGTCGCGTTGTGGGAGATGAGCCCGTTGGCGGCCTCGAGAATCGTGCCGGTCGAGCGGTAGTTCTGCTCGAGGCGAAAGAGCTGTGCCTGCGCATAATCGCGGCGGAAGTCCTGCAGGTTCTCGGGGCGCGCTCCGCGAAAGCCGTAGACCGCCTGGTCATCGTCGCCCACCACGAACGGCGCGCCGCCGTCGCCTCCCGTGAGCAGCTTCATCCAGGCGTACTGGATCGCGTTGGTATCCTGGAACTCATCGACCAGCACGTGGCGGAAGCGCCGCCGGTAGTGCGCGAGCAGCTGCGGGTGGTCGCGCCACAGCTCGAAGGCGCGCAGCAGCAGCTCGGCGAAGTCCACCATGCCGGTGCGCGCGCAGGCCTCCTCGTAGGCGGCATAGAGCCGGATCAGCTCGCGGCGGGTCGGATCGTTGCGGTCGGCGAGCTGCGCCGGGCGCCGCCCCTCGTCCTTCCTGGAATTGATGAACCACTGCACCTCGCGCGGCACCCAGCGAGTCTCGTCGAGCTCGGCGGCGCGGATCACCTTCTTGATGAGGCGCTGCTGGTCCTCGGAGTCCATGATCTGGAAGCCCTGGACGAGCCCCGCCTCGCGCCAGTGGATGCGCAGCAGCCGGTGCGCGATCCCGTGAAAGGTGCCGATCCAGAGCGCCGCCGCGGGGATGCCCAGCAGCCGCTCGACGCGCGCGCGCATCTCGCCGGCCGCCTTGTTGGTGAAGGTGACCGCGAGAATGCTCTGGGGCGAGGTGCCCTCGGCCAGGATCACCCAGGCGATGCGGTGCGTGAGCACGCGCGTCTTGCCGCTGCCGGCCCCGGCCAGCACCAGCACCGGTCCCGGCGGAGCGGTGACCGCGGCGCGCTGCGCGTCGTTGAGGGGTGCGAGGACCGGGGTGAGATCCATAGGGCGCGCATTCTACGGGAAAGCGTCCCGGCTTCTCAGGCGCGCGCTGCGAGGCTCTCCTCGGCGAAGCGCACCACCGCGACCACGAAACTGAGCAGCACGGGGCCGACGATCAGTCCCAGGATCCCGAACGCCGAGACGCCGCCGATCGCGCCGATGAAGACCGCGAGCGGCGAAACGTCGGCGTGCCGGGAGGCGAGCAGCGGACGCAGCACCGATTCCGCGACCCAGAGCCCCACGGTCCACAGCGCCAGGAACAGCGCCGCTCCCCAGCGGCCGGAGAAGGCCAGGTAGAGCGCCGCCGGAATCAGCACGATGGCCGAGCCCGAGGGGAGGAAGGCGGCGAGCACGGCCAGCACGCCGAACACGAGCGGCGAAGGGAGCCCGACGATCGCGAAGCCGATGCCGACCACGACGCCGTTGAAGAGCGCGGTCGCCACCGAGCCGAAGACCACGGCGCGCGTGACGTCGCCGAGGTAGTTGAGGAAGCGCGTACGCTGCTCGGGCGCCATCGGGATGAGCCGCTCGCACGCGGCGAGCATCGCGCGGCCATCCTGCAGGAAGAAGAACAGCATGAAGAGCATCATGAAGAAGCCGATCAGGGTGCCGAACACCCCGAGCGCCAGATCGCCTCCGGTGGCCGCGGCGGACTTGAGCAGCGATTCCACGCCGCCGCTGATCCAGCCCTCGATCTCGCTGGCGCTCACCACGGCGTTATCGCGCGCCCAGCTCACCCAGCCGCCGATCACGGGCAGCGTCGAGAGGCGCGTCAGGACCTCGGACCAGGAGAGAACGCTGCTGCCTTTGAGGTGGGCGACGAGGTGCGCCACCTGGCCGGCGAAGGCGACGCCGAGCATCGCCAGCGGCGCCAGCACGAGGAAGGGGGTGAGCCCCGTCAGAATACCGGCCGAGAGCGCCGGCCGGCCCTTGAGGCGCGCGGTGAGCCACTGGTGCAGGGGATAGAGCACGAAAGCGAGGACCGCCGCCCAGCCGAGCTCGGCACGCAGCGGTGCGAGCACGCGATAGAGGCCGTAGGCCAGCAGCGCCGCAGCCACGACCAGGAACGAGCGGCGGTAGAACTGGGATTGCATGCGGGGTCATAGCCTAACGGGAACGGTCGCGGCGCGCGAACTCGTACGGCCGCTGCGCGCCTTCAACGCGCGCCGGACTCGGCAAAGCGCGCGGCGAACGCGCGGTCGGTGAGACTCTCGAGGAAAGCCTCGAGCGCGGCGCGCTCGGCGGCGGTCAGCGGAGAGCGCGGCAGCCGCGAGTCGATAGCCGCTGCGCCACCCGGGCGCCGCGCCAGGTCCGAATAATGCCCGAGCACGGCCGCGAGGCTGGCGAAGCGCCCGTCGTGCATGTAGGGCGCGGTCAGCGCCACGTTGCGCAGCGTCGGTACGCGCAGCGGCTGCGCGCTCGTGCCGTCGCGGGCGAAGCTCGCGCGCCCGG
>Ga0335076_10006348_pt1 | contig 11914 bp, 11 predicted proteins | sample Lox_Sample_25_FD_206717 | JGI IMG/M metagenome (GOLD analysis project Ga0335076, IMG submission 206717) | Soil microbial communities from Loxahatchee National Wildlife Refuge, Florida, United States - Lox_Sample_2.5 | ecosystem: Environmental > Terrestrial > Soil > Wetlands | place: USA... | reverse complement strand
CGCAGGTGCACGATGAAGCGTTCCTTGGCCTGTGCGAAGGTGCGCAGCAGGCTCCGATACAGATCGGCGTTGGGGACGCCCAGATGGGTAAACGGCTGTGGCTCACCCTGGCCGTGCGCCAACCGGGATTCTCCGCTAACCACCCCTACATCCTGCCGCAGGCGGCCGACAGAATATGCGCTCATCGGCGGCGCGCCGGGGTCTTCAGTGAACGCACTGCGCCCGGCCGGTGCCGGAGTCAGCGGGCGGATGCAGGAGCTCCCGGTGCCGTGCCGCCTCCGCCGCTCCCCACGCTCGGCGGCGACCAAGGCGCCGGAGTAATGAATGCCCCCCATCGCGCAGTCCGCCGCACGACCGCAGGCCAGACGACGCGGGCAGCCCTTTCGTCGGCCTAGGCGATCTCGGCCGCGGTGAACGCGCCATGCTCGGGCGTATTCGCGACCCGATCGTGGTGCTGAACACTTCTGACCCTGTCGCGATGCCTTGGCTGGGCAGCTGGAAGGCCGTACTGGGAATGTGGTGCCACGTGACACCGGCGGCTATGCGACCGCCAACGTACTCCTTGGAAGACCGAGCCAGCAGGTCGCGGGGGTCTGCAGAGTTCTGGAGCGGTACAAGCAGTCTCAGCCGAAGATCTCCAGAGGCAGGAAGGCGGATATGAGGACGTTGGGCACATCGACGACCTGGCTGAGCTTGAGGTCCAGGCGATCAGGGATCGCCTGCCTCCGTGCCGGTCAGCCAGGTGTCCCACCTGCTTGCGGGGGCTGCGTGGGCGGGACAGACTGTCGGAAACCGGGAGGAGGGTGACGTTGGTGCGTAGGCGGCTTCCCAGCTGGTCGGAGTTCCAGCCGCTGTTGCGCCCGGAGCGGATCCCGCTCAACCCCATCGAGCGGCGGCTCGGCCGCGCGCACACGATCCCCGACCTGCGGAAGATCGCCGCCCGGCGGGTGCCACGGGCCGTCTTCGACTACACCGACGGCGCCGCGGAACGGGAGATCAGCCTGCGCCGGGCCCGCAACGCGTTCACCAGGGTCGAGTTCCACCCGCAGGCGCTGCACAACGTGAGCAACCCGGACACCAGCACGACGGTGTTCGGGGGGCGCTGGGCGCTGCCGTTCGCGCTGGCGCCGACCGGGTTCACCCGGATGATGCACCACGAGGGCGAACTGGCGGCCGCGCGGGCTGCGCAGCGGGCCGGTGTGACGTTCTCGCTGTCCACCATGGGCACCGCCTCGATCGAGGAGGTCGCGGCGGTGGCGCCGGACACGCACAAGTGGTTCCAGCTCTACGTGTGGAAGGACCGCGCGGCCGGCAAGGACCTGCTGGAGCGGGCCCGCGCGGCCGGCTACCAGGCCCTGCTGCTGACCGTGGACACACCGGTCGGCGGGGCCCGGATGCGGGATGTGCGCAACGGGCTGACCGTCCCGCCCGCGCTGACCCCAGCCACCGTGATCGACGCTGCCGTTCACCCGGCCTGGTGGTTCAATCTGCTCACCAGCGAGCCGCTCAGCTTCGCCAGCTTGCATGAGTGGCGCGGCACCGTCGCCGAACTGGTGAACACGATGTTCGACCCGACGGTCACGTTCGCCGACATCGAGTGGCTGCGCGCGGCCTGGCCCGGCCCGCTGCTGCTCAAGGGAATCCAGACCGTGGCCGACGCGCGTGCCGCCGTGGACCACGGCGCGGACGGGATCGTCGTCTCCACTCACGGCGGCCGCCAGCTGGACCGGGCCGCTGCGCCACTGGAGGTGCTGCCGCGGATCGCCGACGCGGTCGGGGACCAGGCCGAGATCCTGCTGGACACCGGGATCATGCACGGCGGGGATGTGGTCGCCGCGCTGGCCCTGGGCGCCCGGGCCTGCCTGGTCGGCCGGGCGTTCCTGTACGGGCTGATGGCGGGCGGGGAACGCGGGGTGGGCCAGGCGATCAGCATCCTCGGCGAGGAGATCGCCCGCACGCTCCAACTGCTCGGCGTCCGCAGCATCGGGGAGCTGAACCGATCACACGTGTCACTGCGCTGAGCAGGAGGGAAAGGCCGTCCATGGAGATTGTCGAGTTCCGCCCGGAACGCGAGCAGTACGCGTTCACGTTCGGCGGCGTCGCGCCGGTCCGCAAGATCGTGCCAGGGACACTGCTGCGGCTGTGGACCGAGGACGCGTTCTGCGGCGGCATCCGGAGCACCTCAGACCTGCCCAGCACCTCGCTGACCATGCCGTTCGTCAACCCGCAGACTGGCCCGTTCTACGTGGAAGGGGCCGAGCCGGGTGACACCCTGGCGCTGCACTTCGCCGGGCTCACCCCAGCCCGCGGCTACGGCGCGTCCTGCACGATCCCGCTGTTCGGCGGGCTCACCAGCACCGACCGAACCGCGACGCTGCAGGACCCGCTGCCCGAACGGACGTGGATCTACGAGGTGGACCGCGAGCGGTGGACGGTCACGTTCCAGGCCGCCTCCAGCGACTTCCGGCTGGAGCTGCCGATGGACCCGATGCTGGGCACGGTCGGCGTGACCCCGGCCGCCGGTGAGGTGCGCTCATCGCTGGTCCCGGACACCTTCGGCGGGAACATGGACACCCCCGAGATGCGCGCCGGCGCCACCTGCTACCTGGGGGTCAACGTGCCCGGTGCGCTGTTCTCGGTGGGTGATGGGCACTACCGGCAGGGCGAAGGCGAGGCGTGTGGCACCGCGGTGGAAGGCGCGATGGACGTCACGCTCATCGTGGACCTGATCAAGGGGGGCGGTCCGGCCTGGCCGCGGCTGGAAACCGACGATCATCTCATCGTCGTCGGGTCGAGCCGGCCACTCGAAGACGCCTGGCGGGTGAGCCAGGTCGGCATGGTGACGTGGCTCCGCGAGCTGTACGGCCTGGACAAGCTGGACGCCTACCAGTTGCTGTCCCAGACCAGCGAGACTCCGCTGGCCAATGTGGTGGACGCCAACTACAGCGCGGTCACCAAGGTGGCGAAGGCCCTGCTCCCCCGGGCGGCGGCATACGACGGCATACACGGGCAGCTACGGGCGGCCGCCGTGGCCGCCGGTCAGTAAGGAGGTATCAGGTGGATCTGGGTCTGCAGGGGCGCCGGGCCCTGGTGACCGGCGGCACCAAGGGAATCGGGCGGGCCATCGTGGGGACGCTGGCCGCCGAGGGCGCGGCGGTTGGGTTCTGCGCCCGCACCGGCAGCGACGTCACCGAAGCGGTGGAGGCGCTGACCAAGAACGGCTGCGTAGCCATCGGGCGGGCCGTCGACGTGTCCGACGCGGCGGGCCTGCAGCAGTGGGTGGATGACAGCGCCGCCGAACTCGGCGGCCTGGACATCGTGGTCGCGAACGTCAGCGCGCTGGCCATCCCGGATGAGCCGGCCAATTGGCAGGCCAGCTTCGAGACGGACATGATGGGCACAGTGCGGCTGGTCAACGCCGCCCTGCCGTACCTGGAACAGAGCGACGCCGCGTCGATCGTCACGATCGCCAGCGTGTCCGGCCGGGAGATCGACTTCGCGGCGGGCCCGTACGGCACGTTCAAGGCGGCCATCATCCACTACACCCAGGGGCTGGCCTACCAACTCGCGGACAAGGGCATCCGGGCAAACTCCCTGTCGCCCGGCAACACCTATTTCGACGGCGGTGTCTGGCAGAACATCGAGCAGCAGAACCCTGACCTGTTCGGCATGGCCATGGGGCTGAACCCCACTGGCCGGATGGCGAAGCCGGAGGAGATCGCCCGCGCTGCGGTGTTCCTAGCCAGCCCGGCGGCCAGCTTCATGACCGGCGCCAACCTGCTGGTAGACGGAGCGCTGACCCGGGGCGTGCAGTTCTGACCCGCTCGCGACGCATCTCATCGCGGCCAGATGAGTACGCCCCGCCGGCTCATGCAAGCCCGCCAGAGTTCTCGTGCCAGCATCCCCGTACAACCGGGAAGCACCCTTACTACCCTGGTAGTAGTCATGGTAGGATTGGAGTATGAAGGTCAGCGTGAGCCTGCCAGAAGAGGACGTCGAGTTCCTCGACTCTTACGCCCGGGCGCAAGGAATAGAGTCACGGTCCGCTGCCGTCCACAAGGCGGTCGGGCTGCTGCGCGCCACCCAGCTCGGGGACGCATACGAAGACGCCTGGGCTTCGTGGGAGAGCTCAGACGATGCCCACCTGTGGGAATCTGCCGCGGCTGACGGACTGGGAAACTGAGTGCGCCGCGGCGAGATCGTCACTGTCAGCTTCGACCCGGCGCGCGGCTCGGAGGCCAGCAAGACGCGCCCGGCGGTTGTCGTCAGTAACGATGCCGCCAATGCCACGGCGACTCGTCTGGGCCGGGGGGTTGTCACCGTGGTGCCGGTGACCTCTAATACCGCTCGCATCTACCCCTTCCAGGTGCTGCTCCCCGCCCCCCAGACAGGCCTGCCCCACGACTCAAAAGCGCAGGCGGAGCAGGTCCGCTCGGTGGCAGTCGAACGGGTAGGCAAGCGGGTCGGCCGATTGACCCCGTCGCTTGTCACTGAGCTCGACCAGGCCCTTCGCGTTCACCTCAGCCTCTAACCTCGGGCTTTCGCCGGCGATAGGCCGAGGTTAATCTGCCATTCACTTTGATCTTCAGCAGGGCACTTCCCCGCACTGCAGGCGAGCGCTCGCAGGCCGGCTCGTCCAGGCGCAGGGCGCCGGCCAGCAGCTGGGCGGTGTCTTTGTGCGCGGTGGCGTGCAGGCCGCGTTCCAGATCGCTGACCGACCGCGGGCTCCCGCCAGCCGCGTCGGCCAGCTCCTCCTGGGCCAGCCGCGCCCGGCCCGCAGCTGCCGCAGCAGGCCGGCGAAAGAAAGGGCGCGCTGCTCAGCCACCGCCTCCTGCAACCCGCGGCCCCTCGCGCGGGCAAGACCTCTGTGCTGACAGGTACGCAGCCTGTCTCTTCCTGTCATCACCTCTACACGGCCAGACGCGCGGTCAGGTGGCGGTTCCGCGGGCGCCCCGGAGCCGTCTGCGCCTGACGGCCCGGTCGGGATTTGCCTGCACGATTTCCGCGCGCCGGCTGGCGGGGGGCAAGTGGTGGTTTATGTGAGCAGCTGCGTGGGCGGTCGCGTGTGGTGAACTCCCCCGCTAAAACCCGATGGTGAAACGGAAAGGAACACCGCCATCTGCACCATCCCGGAGGCCGCCATGCACCCCACCCTCGGCTACGACCTGAACCGGGCCCGGACTGCCGAACTGCGCGATCAGGCCCAGAGCGACGGCCTCGCCCACGCCGCCCGCCGGGCCCGCCGCCCCCGACGGCACCAGCTCAGTGATCACCTGCCCACGGCCCCGCTCATGGCCGTGCGCCGCCTGCTCACCATGCCCGGCACCCGCATGAACTGACCATCCGATCGGCGCCAGCTGGTGCCGCTGTCATCCAGATCACTGGAGGTTCTCATGACCTGCATCCGCATCAGCCGCATCATCCGCCGCATGGCCTGCGCCATGGCCGGGCTGGCCGGCGGCCTCCTGGCGCTGAGCATCACCTCATCGGCCGCGTTCGCCTACCGCCTGCCACCCTCCGGTGGCGGCAGGGCCACCACCCCGACGACCCTGCCGACGGTGCCACCCGGGGCGAACAAGCACCCACCGCTGCACGCCGCGGGCCACACGGCAGGCATCGGCGGCATGCCCGGCTGGCAGATCACCCTCATCGCCATCGCAGCCGCCGTCCTGGCCGCGGCCCTGGCCGTGACCGCTGACCGGATCCTGGCCGCGCGCCGGCGGGTGAGCACACGAGCCGCCTAACCCGCGACAGCACACCGCGGGCAGCCGCTGGGCCGCCCGCGGACAGCTCACACTGCAACCGGTGTCTAACCGGCATCGTGGGGTGCGGTAGGCGCGTGCTGCCGAAGGCCCTCGCTGATGGGAGGCGCTGGCTGGGGCTTGGGGACAGTGGGTGGAAGCCTGTGGTTCTGGAGGGCTTCCTGGACCCGCTGTGTGGCGGGGGCGCCGATGCGCTGGTAGATCGTGAGCGCCTGCCGCAGGTGCGCGGCGGCTTGGCCGGGGTGACCGTCTTGCAGGTGGGTCTGGCCGAGTCCTTCCAGGGCTCGTGCTTCCTCTAGGGGCGCGCCAATGTCACGAGCGATGGCCAGCGCCTGGGCGTGGTGCTCGCGGGCTTGGGCGGTGGCTGAGGTCCGCGAAGAAAGGTCGCCGAGGCAGTTGAGGGCCTCGGCCTGGCCGAGGCGGTTGCCGAGGTCGGCGAACGTAGCCAGGGCTTGCTGGTGACTGGCGGCGGCGGCCGGGTAATCCCCGGTTTCCTGCTGCACCATGCCGAGGCAGTTGAGGGCCTCGGCCTGGCCTTCCAGGTTGCCCACGTCGCGGAACAGCGTCTGGGCTTGCTGCTGGCTAGCGGCGGCGGCCGGGTAATCCCCGGTTTCCTGCTGCACCATGCCGAGGCAGTTGAGGGCCTCGGCCTGGCCTTCCAGGTTGCCGAGGTCGCGGCACAGCGCCAAGGCCCGCTGCTGGCTGGTCGCGGCGGCCGGATAGTCCCCGGTCAGCTGCTGCGCCAGGCCTAGGTGGATGAGGGCGTCGGCCTCATAGGAGCGGTTGCTGGCGCTGCGGGCTAGCGCCAGCGCCTGCCGGGAGCTGGCGGCGGCGGCCGGGTAATCGGCGGTTAGCACATACAGGTAGGCCAGCTGGTTGAGGGCGTGGGCCTGCCCGGGCAGGTGACCGGCGTCACCATAGAGCGCCACTGCCCGGGCCAAGCTGGCCGCAGCGGCCGGGTAGTTCCCCGCATCACCCTGCAAGACACCCAGCCCGTCGAGCGTGTCCGCCTCGCCGAGCCGGTCGCCAACCTGGCGCGCCGCGGCCAGGGCGCTCTGGTGCAGGGCGGCCGACTGATCCCCGTAACCGCGGATGGCCAGGAAGCCGCTCATCGCGGCGGGGATGGCGATCGCGTGCTCGGGCCGCCGGTGGCTGGCGGCGTAGTCGGTGGTCGCGTGCAAGTTCGCCCGCTCGGCTTCCAGCCAGGCGACTGCCTGATCGAGGGCGGACAGGACAGGGGCCTGAGCTGGCGGGCGGCCGGGCGGCGGGCGGTGGGCCGCGACGGTCCAGGAAGCCAAGTGCCGGTCGGCGGCCAGGGCAGTGTGCAGGTAGTAGTCCAGCAACCGGCCGACCGCAGCGTCTGATTCGGCCCGATTATCGGCGGCAGCGAGGGTGCGGGCGTGTTCACGGAGCAGGTCATGCAGCTGGTAACGGCCCGGTGCGGGTTCGGTGAGCAGGTGCTGGTCATATAGTTCGTCAAGGCAGCGGCGGGTGGCGTCCAGGGTGGCGCCGTCGAGCGCGGCGGCGGCATAGGCGTCAACGCTGGGACCCGGATGCAGGCCGAGGCGACGAAACAGCCGCTGCTGATCTTCACTGAGATCCTGGTAGGACAAGCCGAACGCAGCGCCGACCGACAGGTTCTCCGCACGCATGAGGGCCAGCCGGTCCCGGGCCGATGCCAGCTCGGCAGCCAGGGCTGCAGCGGTCCAGGCGGGATGGTGCCTCAGCTGGCTGGCGAGCATCCCGATTGCCAGCGGCAGGTACCCGCACAGCCGAGTGATCTCGGCCACCGCCGCATCCCCAGCCTGCACCCCGGGCCGGGCCGCCAGCCGGGCCAGCAACGCCGTCGCCTCTGCAGAGGGCAGGGCGTCGAGGCTGACCACCGTGGTGTCCTGCAGCGCGGTCAGCCGCCGTCGGCTGGTGACCAGCACCAGGCTGCCCGCCGTCCCGGGCAGCAGCGGCCGCACCTGCTCATGACTGACGGCGTCATCGAGCACCAGCATGACCTTCTTGCCCGCCACCTGCCCCCGCCACCGCGCCGCCCGGGCCGCCACCCCGGGCGGGATCTGCTGCGGGGCCAGCCCGGCGGTCAGCAGCAAGCTGGCCAGCGCATCGGCCGGATCAACCGGCCGCTGCCCGGCGGTGTGGGCGTGCAGCGGCAGGAAGAACTGCCCATCGGGGAAGGCTGGAGCGAGCTGGTGCGCGGCGTGCACCGCGAAGGTCGTCTTCCCGATCCCGGCCATCCCATCGATCGCGCAGACCGCCACCGCTGCTTCACCTGCGGCCAGGCTGTCAATCCGGCCCAGCAGCTGTGTGAGCTCGGCCTGGCGGCCGGTGAAGTTAGCCGTGTCGCGCGGCAAGGTCCTGGTAGCCGCAGCCGCGGTGGCTCCTGGCACCTCTCCTCGCACGGCTGCCAGCACGCTGGTGGCCGTGCCGCGGCCGCGGGCCGCGGCGACGAACAGCGCGCGCGCCGGCTCGGCCAGGCCTAGCGCGTCGGCCAGCAGCAGCGCGGTGTCCTTGTGGGCGGTACGGTGAATGCCCCGTTCCAGGTCACTGACCGACCGCGGGGAAAGGCCCGCCGCCTCTGCCAGCTCTTCCTGGGTCAGCCCGGCCGTGGCCCGCAGCTGCCGCAGCAACCCCGCGAACACCAGCCCAGGCTGCTCCGCCACATGCCCCCCTCGCACCCGATCCCGCGGCCACCAGCGGGAACGGGCAAGACCGATGCTCCAAGCGTACGCAGACCAGATCATCCCAGCCACCCTTGCCAGCACCGGTCAGCCAGCTAGCCAGGCCAGCTATTTGGCTGCCACCGCACGCGCTCCGGGCCAGCCGATTTGTGTGGGCCTTTGTGTGGGCCGTCGCGTGTGGTGAACCCGCTGCCCGCTGGTGATGGTGGAACCAGCCGCAATATCAGCCCTGCTGAACTCCTCAGCTACCGACATCAGGCAGACACCTGACACAACCCGGACACCGTCATGGAGACCACGATGCCACGGGCACTCCTGCATTACCTGGCGCAGACCTGGACCGCAGATCTGCACCGGAAGTCCCAGCGTGGTTCGGCGGCCCGAACTGCGAGCCAGGGCCGCGACACGCGACCACCAGGTCGCAGGTACCGCGTTCGCAGGCTTCCGGCCGTTGCGGCGCACCGCATGCTCCTCGTGCTGGGCAGCGGCAGCGATCAGTAGCGCCGGCACCACCGACCACCCAAGGAGGCCACATGGACCGCCAGACGTGGCTCGACCAGCGGCAAGGGGCAGTCCTCGCCAGCTACGATCAGGACGCCCCCACCTACGACGACCAGGTCCACCACGCCCAGACGCAACAAGACTGGGTGGCCCGGCTGCTGCACGCTTGCCGGCCGGCCGGCAAGCTGTTGGATGCGCCCTGCGGGACAGGCAGCTATTTCTCGATGGTGGCCGTCGCCGGGCACCGCGTCGTCGGCGCCGACCAATCGGCGGGAATGCTGGCCCAAGCCCGGGCACGCGGCATCGCGATCGCTCTTGATCAGGTCCCGCTCCAGGACCTGTCCTACGACAGCGAGTTCGACGGCATCTTGACCATCGACGCGATGGAGCACATCCCGCCCGAACACTGGCCCCTAGTGCTAGCCAACCTGCACCGCGCGGCGCGCCCCGGCGGCCTCCTCTACCTGACCGTCGAAGAAGTGGCCGAGCCGGTGATCGAAGACGCATACGCCACACTCACCCGGCGCAGGCTCCCGGCCGTGCGTGGCGAAGTCATCGACGGCAACGTCGGCGGCTACCACTACTACCCCGAACCTGACCAGGTAGCCGCCTGGTTCAACGCCGCCCGGCTGCACATCCTCGACGAGGGCTTCCAGCAAGAAGACGGCTGGGGCTACCGCCACTTCCTGCTCCAGCGCGCTAGGCAGTCCCGGATAACTGCCCAGGCTCACCCAGTTGCGCCGCCCGGCATGCCCGCTAGCCGGCACCCGGAACCAGATTCCGGTGCAAGTGGCGACCCAACCGTGGCCAGGCGCGAGGGAGAACAAGACAATGCCTGCTGAGGTAGGACCAAGGCACGCCCAACGGCCGGTCACCGACCTGGTGACGGGCGCCAGAAACGGCGATCAGCAAGCGTGGAACGCCCTCGTCGAGCGGTACGCTCCGCTGATCTGGTCCATCTGCCGCCGCTACCGGCTGACCGGCGCCGACGCCAACGACGTCGGCCAAAGCGTCTGGCTGAACCTGGTCGACCACCTCAGCAACCTCCGCGACCCGGCCGCGCTGGCGGGCTGGCTGGCTACCACCACCCGGCGCGAATGCGTGCGGGTCCTGCGTGCAGCACAACGGCCGCCCGCTGCCGCCTCGCTTGTCGACGCCGAGAACGTCCCCGACCAGCACACCGGGATCGTCGAGGAGGAAGTGCTGCGGGCCGAGCGGCACGCCGCGCTGCGTGAGGCGCTCACCCACCTGCCTGCCCGCTGCCAGCAGCTGATCACCCTGCTCACCGAAGACCCTCCCGTGCCCTACGCCCAGATCAGCGCCACCCTCGGCATCCCGGCCGGCAGCATCGGCCCCACCCGCAGCCGCTGCCTAGCCAAGCTGCGCCGCCACCCGGCGATCGCCGCCCTGGCCGACTCCGAAACCACCTGCGCAGAAAGCGAGATGCCTGGCCAGGCAGCCGCGACTATCAGCTGACCGGCCCGCCGGGCTGATGTGGTGGCAGGCCCCGCGCGCAGGACAGCCGTTGAGTTCGCGATCGACCCGCGAAGTTTCACAATGCGTTCGCCGCCGACCTCCCGCCCGGCAGGCCACGCTGATGGCCGCGACGCAACGCCCGGCCATGTCAGCCACACCCGGAAAACGGCACCAGAACCAGCCGTTCCGTGCGACCCGGCCATAACTAACCAGCCATCGGCTAAAAGCGCGGAATCGGCCATCTGTACTCCCAGCGGCGTCGAGCCAAGAATCTCGGCGCTGCACGTGCCCAGACAGCGAGCCCGTCCCTCTATCCGGCGCCAGGCTTAACCCAGGACCTGTTCCTGTCAACGGCACGCAAATTTTGACCCCCTGGCGCCATGCCACGCCGGGGTCAGTATTCACGTGCCGCCGACAGTTCCCAAAGCAGGAACCGCTGCACTCGCCGATCAGCAAAGCCTCTGGTCACAAGCACCTACTCGATCTGGCTTTGCCACTCAAATGCCACTCGCCGGATAGAGGTACTCGGTTTCATGTTCGGAAACGCTGCAGCCAGGGCGAGGTAGCCCGGGCCTACGGCGTGTCCCAGGGCTGGGTGTCCCGGCTGGTGGCCTGGCCGCGCTCGTCATCGGCCTGACATCGGCGGTTGCGCCCGGCACAATCACGGGTGCGGGAGCTGGCCTGCCTGCTCATCTCCGCGGCGATCACCCTGATCGCCAGACGGTTCCACACCGGCCTATTGCCCGGCCCCAGTAACCCGGTGGCACACGCACCCGCCATAGCGGCTACCGAGTTCGACGACTACGCTGGACACCCGGATCGCGCCCAGCGCGGTTGAGGTGCCACGTTCCTCCTCGGCAAGCACAACGGCGGCTGGGCGCGTTACGAACGCATTCTCTAGCTGCACCGCGAGTCAGCAGTTTCGCGAGTTGGCCCGCGGGCCGTTGACGAATCTCATGCTGTCACGCCGTAAGGATCGCTCACCTCATTGAAGTGGTAGGCCGGGAGGCCCGGCCGGGGGTCCGGCGGGGTCTCCGGGCTGTGCCGGTGGCGGCGCTCCAGTGCCCGGCACGCGCGGGATTTGCGACAACCCAATGATGTCCTCACGCACAGCAGCCGTCTGCTGGGCGAGGTCGTCATCGGCGCTTTCCGCCTGCTCCGCGCTGACCCGGGTAGTCCCGGGCGGGCAGCAGCCGGATCCCCGGGCTAAGCGGGATGATGCCAGGCAGCTCGAAGTGTGCCTGCCTGGTGACGACATTGGTCCCTTGGATCGCCAGGGTGGCGGTGACGTGGCAGCGCCCGGAGTGCAGGGCGACCAGCCGCCCGCCGCTGATCCCTGCCACCAGGGCACTGATGTCGAGCACGACGGACAGGCCGAGCTGGAGGATGGCCACCCGGTGCCCGTCCACCAGGACAGTGACAGAGGGCTGCTGGTTCGTGGTGATCTGGTGCGCGGCCAGGTCTACCAGCTCGGTGCTGCCGGGTGCG
>Ga0335076_10006346_pt1 | contig 11918 bp, 11 predicted proteins | sample Lox_Sample_25_FD_206717 | JGI IMG/M metagenome (GOLD analysis project Ga0335076, IMG submission 206717) | Soil microbial communities from Loxahatchee National Wildlife Refuge, Florida, United States - Lox_Sample_2.5 | ecosystem: Environmental > Terrestrial > Soil > Wetlands | place: USA... | reverse complement strand
TCAGCGGCTATCAGTCGACGTGGCCGGAGCGACCGGCGCGGCAACCCTCGAGCGCCTGCTCGCGCCGAGCCCCACCGCCACGAGCGGGGTCACGCTCGGCGGCCAAACCTTTGGCGAGACCCGCACCGGGGAGCTGGCCGGTCCCGTGGTCCAGACCACGATCAGCCCCAGTAACACCGGCTACTCCGTCTCGCTGCCGCCGGCGAGCGCGGCCCTGCTCATCCTTCGCTGAACGACAGCTACCCCTTCCCACCCTGCTGCGACGCGCCGGCAGTCGCGACGTCCTCCGGGTAGGTGTACCGCGCCCGCGCCAAGAAGAGGCCGGCCGCAAACAGAGTGATGAGCAAGATCAGGAAGCTGACCTCGAGCCCCCGTGCTTCGCTCGGCGACACGGCACCGGCATGGGTGCCGACTGGCGTCTGTACGGGCACGATGCCCGCGATCAGCTGCGACAGCCCGCCGAACACCAGCGGCGCCAGGGCCTGGGCGAGCGAGCGCAGGAACGTCCGTACGCTCTCGGCACGGCCCCACAGCCCCGCCGGCATGATGTCGAGTCGCGCGGCGTCGAGCGGTGGGTTCGCGGCCGACAGCAACGAGGCGCCGGCAACGTCGAACCACAGCGCCGGCGTCAGGTGGCTCCCCAGCACGCCCGGGATCAGCAGCGCCGCGGCGGCGAAATAGCACAGCGCCGGAACCCAGACGCGCGCCTCGACAAACCCCCGGCGCACCATCGTGTCAGTGATCTTGCCGCTGACCAGCGTGCCCACCATCGCTCCACCCACCAGCGCCGCGAGCACCACCTCGGCCGTGGCCTGATTGACGTGGTAGTGACCGCGTACGAAAAGGAGAGCGAACGTCGACAGGCCCGAGAAGTAGAAGTACCCGAGCGATGAGCTGACGATCAGGTGCACGTTGGTCGGGACCGAGAGGATGTACCTGATCGCGCGAGTCAGCGGCATCTCGCGCGGATCCTCCTTCAGGACCCTGTCGGGATTGGGCGTGACGCCTCTCTTCTCGGCCGCCTGGCGGGCCAGGTCGTCCTCGGCGGGAGCGGCCTCGCCGGACTGCTCCCACTCCCAGTCCTGGTTTGAGGCGGCCTCAGCGGCTGCCTCGTGCAGATCGACCACTCCCGGCTCGAGACGACTCTGGCCACCCCGCAGAGGCTCGGGGACGGTGCGCCATAACTCCCGGGCAAGGAAGAAGCCCGGGATGGCGAGCAGCACGAATGCCGCCCGCCAGTCGATCAGGCTCGCCACGCTGCTCGAGACGATGAAGCCGACCGCGGTCCCGGCGATCTCGCCACCGAGGATGTAGGCGTAGATCTGCCCGCGTTCGCGCGCCGGGAAGTAATCGCCGGTAAGGGAGGCGATCGCGGGACCGGCCGTCGCCGCCACCGCGCCGAGGAACAGGCGCGTGAGGAGCAGCGTGCCGTAGCTGCCGGCGAACGCGCTGAGCAGTGACGCGACGCTCCACAGGACGATGCTGGCGCACAGCATCGGCATCCGCTTGAACCGGTCGACGAGCAGCCCCACCGGGATCGTGAACACCGCCCCGACGAGCAGCGAAACCGACACGAGCAACCCGATCTTCGTATTGCCGATATGGAAGGCACTCTCCAGCTGCGGCGCCACCGCACCCACGGTGGCGGTGTCCGCGCCGTTCAGAGCCAGCACCGCGCCGAACAGCACGATCACCCGGGCGCGCGCAGGCCCGCCAACACGCTTTACGACCTCGCCGCGGAGCAGCCGCCCTCCCCACCGGGTCACCCTCCCCGCGGCACGCGCGGCCTTCCCGACCGCGCCCGGCTCCTCGCGCCGCGTTGCCATGGCTTAGGTCAGCCCTCTCTCAGCGTGCGCAGCCGAGTTGGGGTCAGCGAGCCCCTCCTGGATCGCCTCGTCCGCCATCCGCCACCCGCGAACCGTCGAGCGCAGCGTGACGTAGCCTCCGATCCCCGGCAGCGTCGGCAGCCAGAACGAGATCGCGCGATAGGCAAGCACCGCGATCACCGCGCGGCCGGCCGGCTCTCCGAACGCCGCGAACGCGCCGATCATCCCTCCCTCGACGCCGCCGATGCCGCCCGGCAGCGGGAGCAGGCTGCCGAGTGTGCCGAGGAAGTACCCCATGACGAGCACGGCGCCCGGCACCGTCGTGCCGAACGCCCGGAACGACGCGCCGAGACACGCGATATCGAACGCCCAGTACGCCACAGCTCCGAGCAATCCCCAATGACGAGTGCGGATCAGGCCGAGCGCCGTGCGGACCCCTGAACCGAGCGTCGCGGGCAGCGTCGCGAATCGCTGCGCGAGGCGGCCGATCCGGCCCTTGCGCCGAGCCAGATGCTCCAGGCGCCGCTCGAAGTCGCGTGGCACGAGCCCCATCGCCGCCCCGAGGATCAGCGCCACCGCACTCAGAATCGCCGGGATCAGCGTGAGCGCGGTCGGCCCGCCGCCCGAGAAGGCACCACTCCACAACCCGAACCCACACACGACCATCGCCAGCAGGTAGAGCGAGTACTGAACCGAGTAGTTGGCCGCTATGCGGCATGCGATCACACGCGGCGACATGCCGGCGCGGCGGAGCGCCCACACCGTGACCGCGACGCCCCCAGCCCCCGCCGCCGCGAGCAGTCGGATCGCCGCGATCCCGGCCAGCGGGATCTCGATGCTGGCGCGCCAGCTCAGCCGGGAGACGCCGCGCGCGAACACGGTCCGGAACAGCACCGCATAGCCGGCGATCGACAGCAACTCGAAGCCGGCCGCGACAGCCAGCCACAGCGGATCGCCCTTCTCTAGCCGTCCCCACGTCTGATTCAGCCCCGTGAGCTTCGGAACCAGGAAGTACAGCCCGACCAGCGCAGCCGTGATGAACAGCGCCCCGACCGCGATCTTGCGCCGCGTGAGCGGCCCGGTCGGCCCCTCCGCCGGCAGATCGGGCATCCCACCGTCCCCTTCCCCGTAACGGGGTTCCACATGCGAGTCGGTCGGCGGCTCCCAGGCCGTCACGGCCTCGTCACGATCCTGCGCCGGGTGAACTTCGCCGCCCATACAAAACTCTCCACCGTTCACGTTACCCCCCTGCTTTACGCGCGTGCGACCCGGGGCCCTCTCCCTATCCCCCTACCCTGTGTGGAGATGCCGAAGCTCGACGTCCGCTCGGTGACCCTCGCGCAGACCCGCGAGCTGCGGCGAGATGTCCTGCGTCCATACATGACCATGGAGGAGCTCGCCGAGCACGAGCCCAACGGAGCGGTCGCGTTCGGGGTTTTCCAGGGCGTCGAGCTCGTCGCGGTGGGGTTGGTCGGGCCGGAGGGCGAAACGCTCGGTGACTGGCGAATCCGCGGTATGGCAACCGCGCCACACGCCCGCGGTCGCGGCGCCGGGACAAAGGTTCTGCAAGCGCTTGTACAGCACGCGACGGACAACGGCGCGACCCGCCTGTGGTGCAACGCCCGCACTCCGGCGCGCTCGCTGTACGAACGAGCCGGTTTCGTCGCGACCTCGGACGAATTCGAGACGCCGCGGATCGGCCCGCACTACCGGATGGAGCTCCGCACCACCGACGGCGGATAGGCTTCCCGCCGTGGCTGCCACATCTCGAGTCGAACCGGTGCGCACCGCCGACGGCGAGCTCGACGCACACGTCGTGCTGCCCGAGTCGGGCTCCGGGCCGGGGATCGTCGTGCTTCAGGAGATCTTCGGAGTCGGCGGCTACATCAAGGAGGCGGCCGAGCGGCTGGCCGGTCTCGGCTACGTCGCGCTCGCGCCCGATCTGTACTGGCGGATCGAGCCGGGGATCGCGCTCGACCACACCGAGGAGGCGATGGGCCACGCCTTCCAGACCGCGCAGAAGCTCGACCACGCTCTCGCGGTCAGCGACTCGGTCGACGCTCTCGCAACCCTGCGTAAGCTGCCCGAGGTCACCGACGGAAAGGCGGGCGTGCTCGGCTTCTGTCTGGGCGGAACGCTGGCGTTCGGCGTGGCGATCGAGGGCGACCCCGACGTCGCCGTCTGCTACTACGGCTCCGGGATCGCCGGCATGCTCGACCAGAGCCACCGGATCCGGTGTCCCGTGCTGTTCCACTTCGGCGGCCAGGACCCGTACATCCCGAGCGAGGACGTCGACCGGGTCGCGGCGTGCGCGGCCTCCAACGACGCCATGGAGTGCCACATCCAACCCGACGCGGGCCACGCCTTCGACAACCACGAGGCGCCGATGTTTCACCAGCCCGAGCCCGCAGCCAGGGCGTGGGAGATCACCCGCAAGTTCCTCGCGCGCACCCTGCCGGCCTGAGTCCCCCGAGAACGCGTCAGCGCCCGACGATCGCGAGCGCCTGCTCGTGCAGGAGCCCGTTCGTCGCGAGCGCGTCGCCACCGTCCGGCGTGGCCACCCCGCCGAGGTCGGTGAAGATGCCGCCGGCCTCCTCGACGATCACCAGCGGCGCGGCGAGGTCCCACAGCGACACGACCGCCTCGCAGCCGACCTCGGCCACGCCCTCTGCGACCAGCATGTAGGTCCAGAAATCGCCGAAGCCTCGGGTACGCCAGCACCGCCGGCTCAGCGTCAGCAGCTGCTCGAGCCGCCCGTTGTCTTCCCACCCGTCGAACCCGGAGACGCACAGCTGCGCGTCCTCGAGCGCGCGCACGGCGGAGACCCGCAGCCGGCGTGGCTCCTCCGTCAGCCCGTCGGACCCAAACGCTCCGACGCCCCGAGCAGCCCACCACCGGCGACCAAGCGCCGGCGCGGAGACCACCCCGACGGTCACCTGATCGCCTTCCTGGAGGGCCAGCAGCGTCGCCCACACGGGAATTCCCCGGACGTAGTTCTTGGTCCCGTCGATCGGATCGACGATCCAGCGCCGTCCGCCACCGGAGCCCTCGGAAACGCCGTACTCCTCGCCTAGGATCGAATCCTCCGGTCGCACCGCTCCGAGCCGATCCCGCAGCGCCCGCTCGACGGCGGTATCGGCCTCGCTCACGGGCGTCAGATCGGGCTTGGTGTCGACCACGAGATCGGCGGCGCGGAAGCGGGCGCGCGTGATCGAGTCGGCGACGCCGGCGAGCTCGAGCGCGAGGTCAAGGTCCTCGGAGGCGGCAGGCACGAGCCGGGATCCTACGCGCCTGGTCGGTAGCCTCCCGCCTCCATGGCGCCGGACAGCCTGCAAACCGAGACGACCGACGTCCTCCGGGAGCTGGTCCGCTTCAACACCGTCAACCCTCCTGGCAACGAGCGCGCCGCGATCGAGTTCCTCGCCGGGTACCTGAAGGACGCCGGATTCCGCACCGACTTGCTCGCCGATGACGAGGACCGTCCGAACCTCGTCGCGGACCTCGGCGCCGACGACGGCAGCGGCGCGAGCCCGACGCTGTGCTATCTCGGCCACGTCGACACGGTGCTCGCGGACCCGTCGGAGTGGAAGCACGACCCGTGGTCGGGCGACGTCACCGACGGCTTTCTGTGGGGCCGCGGCGCGCTCGACATGAAGTCCCAGGTAGCCGCGGAGGCGGTCGCGGGCGCAGCCCTCGCTCGCGGCGGATGGAGGCCGCAAAGCGGCACGCTCAAGCTCGTATTCGTCTCGGACGAGGAGACCGGCGGGGATGTCGGAGCGCATTGGCTGACCGACCAGCATCCGGACCGCGTCCGCTGCGACATGCTCCTCAACGAGGGCGGCGGCGACGTGTTCGAATGGGGCGACGGCCGCCGCTACGGGGTGTGCTGCGCGGAGAAGGGGATCTTCCGCTTCAAGCTGATCGCGCGCGGCGTCGCCGGACACGCATCGCTGCCGAGAACCGGCGAGAACGCCCTGCTCAAACTGGCGCCCGCGCTGCAGCGGATCGCCGACGCCAAGCCCACCTTCGAGTTGACTGAGGCGCCGGCCGCGCTGCTCGCCGGGCTCGGCGCTGACCCAGACGATCCCGTGCGAGCGCTCCAGACGATCGCCGCGGTCGAGCCTAAGTTGCTGACGATCTTCGAGCCGATGCTCGGTGTGACGCTGGCCCCGACGATGGCCCACGCGTCGGACAAGATCAACGTGATCCCCTCCCAGGCCTACTTGAAGATCGACTGCCGGGTGCCCCCGGGCCTCGGCGAGGAGGCGGCCCGGAAGCGGATCGCGGACGTCCTGGGCGACGAGGCGGCCAAGCTCGAGATCGAGTTCACGGAGATGGTCACCGGCAACGCCTCGCCGATCCGCAGTCCGCTGATGGACGCCATCGACCGCTGGGTCAGGGCCAACGATCCAGGCGCCGAGATCGTGCCGGTGATCCTCCCCGGGTTCTCGGACTCGCGCTGGTTCCGCGAGCGGTTCCCCGAGTGCGTCGCCTACGGCTTCTTTCCCCAGCGCCACATGACGCTGCTCGAGACCGCGCCGCTCGTCCATAGCGCGAACGAGCGCATTGACGTCCGGGACCTCGGCTTCGCGGCCGCGTGCTACCGCGACCTGGCGCGCGAGCTACTCGGCTAACCGCGGCGGGTGTACCCCTCCTCCCTGCCACCGCCGCCGATCGGCTGGTAGAACAGATAGTTGCCGTACCAGTTCGTGTAGTCCTTGCCCTGCGCGGCCGCCGGCGCCTTCACCGGATGGAAACTGCCGGCGGAGTTCTGGTCGCCGCTTCCGTTGTATTCCGGGATGTATGGATACGGGTAGACCGGCCGGGTGAACGAGGTCGGGCTGGTCGGCGCGTAGCTAATCGTGAGCTGCGTCGGCGCCGTTCCCTGCTCCACCCATTGCACCATCGGGTAGATCAGGTCGGGCGTGGTCGCGTTCGCGTACCCGCCGCCGCAGTGGTACACGCTCGGGAACAGGAACAGGCGGGCGAACTGCCTCGTCGCGCGCGAGCCGCCCGTGCGCTGGGTCAGCGTGTCGTAGTAGTCGACCGTGCCCGACGGCGGGATGCCGTCGTCGGCCCAACCCTGCCACATGATCAGCTTGCCGCCGTGGCGGTAGAACGCGGTCAGGTTCGTGTCCATGGCGTCGAACGTGTTCGCCGCCGGGAACATCGAGTTGAAATCCTGGTCGTTGAACTTCCACTGGAATGGGTCGGGCCCGAGCTGTCCCGGCTGATTCAGCTGGTAGCGCAGATACGGCTGCGACAGCCCGAAGTAGTCGAGGGACTGCGTCGTGGGCACGCTGCCCCCGCTGAAGCTCGGCGGCAGCTCGAACACGCTCCAGCCCATCTCGGAGCCGAGCGGCATGCCGCCCGGATATAGCAGGCGGCCCTGGGGGTCGCTCGGTCCGTCGTAGATCTCGCGGGCGACCGTCACCTGAGCCGGCGTCAGGCACGGCCCGTAGGTCGTCGCCGGGCACTCCACGCTCTGCAGGATCTGGTTCAGCTTCTGTGAGCAGTCCTGCGGGTCGGTGATGATCCCGTCGTCAGTGCCGTCGTCGTTGGCACACGCCGCGAGCACCGCGGCGTGCAGCGTCGGCAGGAGGTTATCGGTCAGGATCGCGTTCCCCTGGGCGTCGGTATCGACCCGGACGTCCCAGGTCTGGTTCTCGGCGTTCAGCGGGCCCGCGATGATCTCGGGTGCCCCCGCGATGATCCCGTTGAAGTCGTCGGGATAGCGCTCGGCCATCTCCATCGCCTCGCGCCCTCCGTCCGAGCAGCCGTTGAAGTATGACTCGTTTGGATAGACGCCGTAGTAGTCCTTGATGATCTGTCGCGACACCTCGTACAGCGCCTGCTCCGACTCGTAGCCGTACTCGTTGCGCAGCTTCTGGTCGTTGAACGCGAATAGGCCGCCGCCACCCAACCCGGCGGCCGTCACGTGGCCCTCGTCGTCGGTGGCCATCGCGAAATCGCCGCCGAGCTGCGCATCGCAGGACGGAAACGTCTGGGTGCTAACCGTCCCGCAGTAGCCGCCGCAGCCGTTCTGCAGGTAACGGCCCTGCCACGTGCTCACCGGCAACTGCAGATCGAAATGCGTCTGGGGGGCGATCATCCCCTGCACGTCGCAGTACTCGGGGTTGCCGTTGGCTGCCTTGACGTCGGTCGACGACGCGATCGCGGTCGGGTACTGAGGGTTCGCAGCCAGATCGGTGAGCGTTGTGATCGCGGCGCAGCTCGAGAGCTTGGGCTGGATGATCGGGCTGGTCGCGGCGAGCTTCGCCGAATCCGCGACCAACGGCTCCTTCTGGGCGCCGGCCGCACCCCCGGCAGAGCCGAGGATCACCACCAGCGCACCGGTAGCGGTGACCGCGAGCACGCAAAGGGCCCACGCATGACGTGCACGGATTCGCCCGAGCATCTTGTCCTCCCTCGTTGGACCGGTCCCAGGAAATCGTCCCTCCGACCCGGATGCACTGCAAACGGTTGTGCACTGAGGGGCAAGACCCGGACCACCGGATGGCGAGCCGTAAACCGCAATTAGACTTCCCCCATGGCGACGCAGATCTCGACGCGGCTCGACCCGTCGATTTTCCGGCTCCCGGTCGACCGGATCAGGCAGGGGTATTACTCCGATCAGTACTTCGTCTACACGAAGTCGCTGCTCGAAGCCGAGGGTCACCATCCGCGCGTCGTGATGCAGGTGTTCCAGAAGAAGGAGTCGGTCCTGGGCGGCATCGACGAGGCGATCGCGGTCCTCAAGTTGTGCTCCGGGCACGACGAGGACGGCGTGTGGATCCCGGGTTGGGACGACCTCGAAGTTCACGCGTTGCGCGAGGGCGACCAGATCGCCCCCCGGGAGACCGTGATGACGATCGAGGGGGACTACAGCCTGTTCGCGCACCTCGAGACGGTCTATCTCGGGTCGCTCGCGCGCCGTTCGCTGATCATGCGGAACGTCCTCCAGGTGGTCGAGGCGGCGCGCGGCAAGCAGATCTTCTACTTCCCGGCGCGTCACGACCACTGGCTGGTCCAGACCGGCGACGGCTGGAGCGCTCACGTGGCCGGCGCGATCGGCGTCTCGACCGACGCCCAGGCGTCCTGGTGGGGCGGGCGCGGAATCGGCACCGTCCCGCACGGGTTGATCGCCGCGTACGGAGGTGACACTGTCAAGGCCGCGAAGGTGTTCGCCGACCGCTACCACGGAGAGATGAACATCACCGTGCTGGTTGACTGGGATAACGACTCGGTGCGCACCGCACTCGAGGTGGCCGAGGCGCTCGGACAGAAGCTATGGGGAGTGCGCCTGGACACCAGCGAGGACCTCGTGGACCGCTCGCTGTTCGAGGAGATGGGCGGCTTCAAGCCTTACGGGGTGAACCCGAGGCTGGTCGAGAAGGTGCGCGGCGCGCTCGACGGGGCCGGCTATTCGAACGTCCATATCGTCGCCAGCGGCGGCTTCACGGCGGAGCGCATCCGCGAGTTCGAGGCCGCCGGCGTCCCGGTCGACGCCTACGGGGTCGGCTCATCCCTGATCCGGGGCGACAACGACTTCACGGCGGACGTCGTGTACGTGGACGGACGACCCTGCGCGAAGGTGGGCAGGCGCTATTCGCCGAATCCGCGCCTGGAGAAAGTTGAGTGATCGAGGGCCCCTGCCGATGATCGATATTGGCCCATGATCCAGGCTGCGACCATCCTCGACGGGCCAACACACCAGACCCATCCCCCACAACCGACCGTGCAGCATTTGCTCGTGTCGCTCTTCCACGCCCCCAGCACGTTTCTCGGCTACCCGGACCTGACCTCGTTCCTCCAGGCCTGGCTCCCAATCATCTTCATGGGCGTGCTGGTCGTGGCGGTGCTCGCGCTGATTCGGTTCATGCCGCGCACGCGGCCGTCCGAGATCAAGCCCGACTCCGCCCCACCGATCGCCTGGGCGGACATTGCCGGCGCCGAGGAGGCCAAGGACGAGCTCCGCGAGGTCGTCGACTACCTGCGCGACCCCGAGCGCTTCCGCGGACTCGGCGCGAAGGTCCCGAAGGGGATCCTCCTGCACGGCCCGCCGGGCACCGGCAAGACGCTGCTGGCCAAGGCGGTGGCGCACGAGTCGGGCGCCACGTTCTTCGCCCAGTCGGCGGCCTCGTTCGTCGAGACGTTCGTCGGCGTGGGCGCCGCCCGCATCCGCCACCTGTTCAAGGCTGCGCGCAAGAAGGCTCCCGCGATCGTGTTCATCGACGAGCTCGACGCGGTTGGCGGCCACCGCGGCTTCGACGTCTCGGGCGAGCGCGACCAGACGCTCAATCAGCTGCTGGTCGAGATGGACGGCTTCACCGCGCGCAAGGACGTGGTCGTGATCGCCGCCTCGAACCTGCTCGAGAAGCTCGACCCGGCGCTGTTGCGTCCCGGGCGCTTCGACCGCCAGATCTTCGTCTCACCCCCCGACGTGGTGGGGCGCGAGAAGATCTTCCACGTCCATTCCCGCAACAAGCCGCTCGGCGACGGCGTCGACCTGAAGCTGCTCGCCCGCCAGACCTCGGGCCTGACCGGCGCCGACCTCGCGAACATCTGCAACGAGGCAGCGATCTTCGCCGGCCGCCGTGGGGCCGACCGGCTCGAGATGCGCGACTTCGACGCCGCGCTCGAGCGTGTGGTCGCCGGGATGCAGTCGCGCCGGGCGCTGACCGATCACGAGAAGCGGGTCGTCGCCTACCACGAGGCCGGCCACGCTCTGTGCGGCGAGCTGCTGCCGTCGGTCGACCGCGTCCACCGCATCTCGATCGTCCCTCGCGGCCGTGCACTCGGCTACACCCTGAACCTCCCCGAGGAGGACCGGTACCTGAAGACGCGCGAGGAGCTGATCGATTTCATGACGATGCTGCTGGGCGGACGCGCGGCCGAGCAGCTCGTGTTCGGCTCGATCACCACCGGCGCCTCCGACGACCTCAAGCGCGTCGCCGGCATCGCCCACTCGATGGTCCACGACTACGCGATGGGCACCGGCTCGAGCTCACTGCGCGCGATCGATGACGGCGCCGCCGAGGCTACGCGCCGGGTCCGCGACGCTGAGGTGCAGGAGTTGGCCGACGAGGCCTACCGAGCGGCACAGGCGCTCGTCGACCGCCACCGGGTTCAGCTCGACGAGCTCGCCGCCACACTGCTGGCCAACGAGGTGCTCGAGCGGCCCGACATCGACCGGATCATGGGCCAGGTCCCGCGCGCCGCCCCGTCCCGGATCGGCGAGCTGTCTGTGGCAGCCGCGACCGCGGTCAATCCGGCCACCCACGCCGCCCGGCGCGGCCCCTTGCACGAAGCCTGACTATCCTCCGCCGCGCGATGTTGTCCGCCGTCGATCACGTCGGCGTCGCCGTCGAGGACATCGAGGCGGCGCTCGCCATCTACCGCGACACGCTCGGGATGCCGCTCGTGCACCGCGAGACCGTCGAGGAGCAGGGCGTGGACGCGGCGCTGCTCGACGTTGGCGACAGTCATGTCGAGCTGCTCCAGCCGCTCGGCCCGGACACCGGCGTCGGCAGGTTCCTGGCCCGGCGCGGCCCGGGACTTCACCACGTCGCGTATCGCGTCGAGTCGGTCGAGGAGACGCTCAAAGCGCTTAGCGCCGCCGGCGTCCGGCTGATCGACGAGCGACCGCGGACCGGCATTCGCGGCTCCCAGGTAGCCTTCATCCATCCTTCCTCAACCGGCGGCGTCCTCACTGAGATCGTGCAGCCGGCCCACTGAACATGCCAGACGAAAAGCCACAGAAGATCAGCATCGGATTCGACGGTGGACAGGTCCTGGTCGCCCGCGTACAGCCCGACGCGCTCGCCGAGCTTCGCAAGGCGCTCGGATCGATGGGCTGGCACGAGCTGACCGCCGAGGACGGCACGATCGCGCTCGACCTCAGTCGGGTCCTGTACGTGCTCGTCGACCACGAAGAGCACCGGGTCGGGTTCGGCACCCGATAAGCGACCTCACCGGAGGATCGCGATGTGCCCCTCGGCGTGGGCGATCGCAGGCCCGTTCGCAACGTGGCGGACCGCGCAGGTCGTCGTCCCACGTGTGATCGCGTCGGTCCTCGCCCCGCCCCCCCGT
>Ga0335076_10006345_pt1 | contig 11920 bp, 12 predicted proteins | sample Lox_Sample_25_FD_206717 | JGI IMG/M metagenome (GOLD analysis project Ga0335076, IMG submission 206717) | Soil microbial communities from Loxahatchee National Wildlife Refuge, Florida, United States - Lox_Sample_2.5 | ecosystem: Environmental > Terrestrial > Soil > Wetlands | place: USA... | reverse complement strand
CGCACAGGTCAAGCCCGAGTCCAACGACGAAATTCCGCTCTGGAAATTCGACGAAATGACTGCGCCCGGATCCTGCCGGATGATGGGACGGTTTCAGGACAAGGAGTATTGCGACTCGCGCATTGTGGATCAGGTGCTGGCCATGGGAAAAGACGCGATTCCTCTGCTGATTTCGGAACTCACCGACGAGCGAAAAACGAAGCATCCCATCTACGATCTTTGGAAGTACACCGCGGCTGGGGACATTGCCAATTCCCTACTTCAGGATTTGTTTACCGCGCCAGACCTGCGAGTTTCGGTGATGGCGGACCTGGACATGGAATGTTCGAAGCCGGGTGAGCGTTGCTGGCGGAAATTCCTGCGCAAGAAAGGCCGCAAGTTCGTCCAGGAACAGTGGGAAGCGGCCTGGGAAGCAAACAAGAATCGCGTCTATTGGGATGGACGGGCACGCTGTTTCAAGTTGAACAATCAACCGTTTCGTGGGGAGCTCGTCGGAAACGTATCGTCAGGTATGCCAACTGGATCGCGTCAGCGCTGATTCGAAGGCCGACCTTGAGGGTATTGGATCAGCTTGCCCGCGCAGCGCTGGTACAGCCTTTCTTATCGCCGCAGCACCTAACTGCTAAGCCAAACAATCGTGAAACAACCCGTTTTTGGCCGGAAACATTGGAGGTCCTATGCGGACGCGTGCCGCCTTATTTGTTCTCTTCGCACTCAGCTGCCCCTGGGTAATGGCACAAGACAAAGCTGCAGCACCGGCTATGGCCGCGAAGGCCGAATCCAAAATCGATGCCACGAAAGAAGTGGACATTCGCAAGCTTCTGGACCTTATGGGCACGTCAGCGATCATGCAGCAGACCATGCTCAACATGGAAAAGAACATCAAACCCATGGTCGTGCGATCGCTGCCCGAGGGAGAATACCGCGACCAGTTGGTGGATTTGTTTTTCGAACGATTTCACGCCAAGCTAGACACACAAAAGCTTGTCGATATGGCTGTACCGATCTACGACAAGTACTTTTCTGATGAAGACATTAAAGGCCTGATTCAGTTCTATCAAACGCCACTCGGCCAGAAGACCGTGAAAGCGTTGCCCCAGTTGACTTCTGAATTGACGGACACCGGCCAGCAACTGGGCGGCACGCTGGCGCGGGAAAGCATGATGGAAGTCATTGCCGAGCACCCCGAACTAGAAAAGGCGATGGAACAGGCGCAAAAGCCAACCCAACCGTAACGCCACGGAACTTTTCCGCTGCTCGCGCCATTACCTATGTGGAAGGACGAGGAGCGGTGCAAGCGGCGTAGGGCTTGCTCGTTCTAAGCCTGGAGGCGCAAATCCACCTTCATGAGCGAAACAAACGTTGCTCGGTATCGTGTTGTTCTTTGCCGAATACGGCCCGGCGCTGCTGATTTGGGTGGTGCTGTTGGGAGCGCCGCTGGTGTTTGTGTGGCGCAGATATCGTAGAACGCTGGCCGCATTGTAGCGGGCTGGCGAAAACCCCAACAAAAGACGTCAGAGAACAGGGGCCCGAGAGCCTGCCGCCCTCATTCGTCGGTGCTTACAGTACAATGGCACGGGCAGCACGAGGAGCGGCGATGAACTATCGGCGGTTTGGCCGTATGGGCTGGCAGGTGAGCGAGATCGGATATGGGATGTGGGGGCTGGCGGGTTGGACGGGATCGGAAGATGCGGAGACAATGCATTCGCTGCGGCGCGCGGTCGAGTTGGGCTGCAACTTTTTTGACACAGCTTGGGCCTATGGCGACGGGAAGAGTGAGCAGATCCTGGCGAAGGTTCTGAAGGAATTCAAAAACAATTCAGGCGCCGGCGGGCCTGACAAACATCTGTATGTGGCCACAAAAATTCCGCCAAAGAACCGGCGCTGGCCGAGCACGCGCGCGTTCACGTTGGACAATTGTTATCCGCCAGAGTATGTGCGGGAGTACATCGAGCGAAGTTTGACAAATCTGGATGTGGAGACGATCGATCTGATGCAGTTCCACACCTGGGAGGATCGCTGGCTCAATGATGATCGGCTCCCCCGAATGATTGAGGAGATGAAAAAGGGCGGCAAAGTGCGGGCGGTGGGCCCAAGTATGAACCGTTGGGAACCGTGTAACGGGATTCGCGCGGTGCTAGAGGGTCACGCCGACGCGGTGCAGGTGATTTATAACATTTTCGACCAGAATCCTGAGGATGCGTTGTTCCCGATCTGCCGGATGAAAGAGGTAGCGGTGATTGCGCGTGTGCCATTCGACGAGGGCACGCTGACGGGCACACTGACGGTGGATTCGAAATGGCCGGCGGGAGATTGGCGCAATACGTATTTTGTGCCGGAGAATTTGAAGGCCAGCGTGGAACATGCGGAAGCGCTGCGTCCACTGGTCCCCAATGGGAGCACCATGCCGGAACTGGCGCTGCGCTTCATCCTGAGCAATCCAGACGTGAGCACGATCATTCCGGGTATGCGAAAGCTAAAGAATGTTGAAGCGAATTTTGCGGCGAGCGGCGCCGGAGCGCTGTCGGCAGAATTGATAAAGAAATTGCAAGCACACCGGTGGGACCGCAATCCCACGTCGTGGTCGCAGTAGGTAGGTGGACAATGGCAGACGTGAAGGTGGACATTTTTGGTCAGGCGTACCCAATGCATGGGGAGATGGGCGAGGAATACCTGCGCGAACTGGCAGCGTACGTGGACGGGAAAATGCGAGCGATCGCGAGCGCGTCGAGGGCGGTGGACACGCAGAAAGTGGCGATCCTGGCGGCGTTGACGATTGCCGACGAGCTGCACAGTTTGCGGAAAGAACGCGGAGAGCGTGAGGAACTGTTGAAGGAGCAGGCGGAGCGCTGTCTGACGCTGGTGGAACGCGCATTGAAGCAGTCGGATTGAAAAGTGTGGGATCCCGAACGAGACAAAATGCGCAGTAACCCGGCTCAGAACAGCGATTAGCTGGCGCGGAGTGAGGCGCCGAGGTTTTTCTCCAGTGCGGTCACGATGCGGTTCGAAAAGTCATTAATCTGAGCATCGGTGAAGGTAGATTCGCGGCTTTGGAAAGTGACGCGAACCAGGAGCGAGTACTTCCCGGCCGGGACGTTTTTTCCGCGGAAGAGGTCAGTCGCTTCGATCGAAGTGATCTCGGGTATTTGCAGGGATTCAATGGTGTGACGGGCGTCAGCGAAGGTGACGCCGTCGGCCAGGAATATGGAAAAATCGCGCTCGACTGCGGGAAAGCGCGGCAGCGGATCATAACGGCGATTGTTTTTCACTCCATAATGCATGCAGTAGAGCGGACCAAGGGCGACCTCAGCGAGGTAAACATCCTGGCGGAATTTCAATTTATCGGCCACGCGTTTTGCTAGTTGTCCGCCGGAACCCAATGGCTGGTTTCCTTCTTTGCCGAGAAAGATCGCTCCGCGCTTCGAGACGTTCAGCCAGTCGGGGCCGCCCTGTTCCCAGCGAAAACCGCCGGAGAGCAAACCCAGAGCATCGAGATCGCCTTTCAAATCGGCCAACATGTATTCACGTGGCGGATCGTATAGCCCTTGCGCACGAGCTAGTCCGGTAGCACCGACGGTGAGTACGCGGGTCTCCACTGGCTTCCCATTTACCAACCGGTATTGGCTGGCAATTTCGAAGAGCCGAGCGTCGCGCTGGCTGTGATTCAAATTCCACTCAAGCGCACCAGCCATGGTGACCACGCCGCTCGAGCGCAAAACATTTGCTTCTTCGCTGAGGGGATTGGCGAGCTTTGCAGGCACCGCATCAGCGGGACGGAACAGCTCGTTACGTTCTTCCGAGACGTGCGGAATCGTCAGGATTTCGTGGTAACCCAAACCGACCAGACGCTCGCGAAAACGAGCCTCCGCTTCGTGGTGCGGCAGACGAGCGGCGCCGGCGCGAGCGGCCGGCAAACGCGGCGGGAATCTATCCAAGCCGTAGATGCGGGCTACTTCCTCGATAAGGTCGATTTCGCGTTCGACATCAGCTCGCCAGGAGGGTTGCGTACACTCCCAGGCAGCAAGCAGGGAATTGGCGCTGCCCCGATTCTGATCGACACGCGTAGGAGCGAAGCCGAGCGCGGAAAGAATCGCCTCAAGATTCTTGTCGGGAACGTCTGCTCCCATAATGCGTAGGAATTCAGCACGGGTGATGATGATTTTCTTTGTTGAACGTTTGCCGGGATAAACATCAACAAGCCCAGTGAGAAGTTCGCCGCCCGCCAATTGCAGAATCAGTTCCGCGGCACGGCGAGAGGCAAGCTCCGCCATTTCGGGATCGACGCCCCGGCCGAACCGGGTGCTGGCTTCCGTGTGGAGCTTCAGAAAGCGCGCGGCGCGGCGAATGGCTATTGGATCGAACCAGGCGCACTCCAGAAGGACATTCTTTGTGGAAAAGGAAATTTCTGTGGAAGCACCGCCCATCACCCCACTGCCGATGCTGCGGGCGCCATCGCCATCGCAGACCAGAGGCATGTTGGGATCGAGCTGACGTTCGATGCCGTCCAGAGTGGTCATCTTTTCGCCGGGGTGTGCGCGGCGAACAACGATGGAGTGGTCGCGCACCTTATCGAGGTCGAAGGCGTGCATGGGATTGCCCAGTTCGAGCATGACGTAGTTGGTGACGTCGACAATGTTATTGATGGTGGCGATCCCGGCGGCCTCCAGGCGGTTCTTCAGCCAAGTGGGGGAAGGTTGAATGTTAACCCCACGAAGAACGCGGGCGGTGTAACGTCCGCAAAGCTCGGGGTTTTCGATTCTGACGGAGGCGGCGTCGCGGGCCCTCGCGGAAGCGCTTTCGGCAGGATTGGGAGAAAGAGTTTTGACTCGCAAATTGTAGATTGCCCCGACTTCCCGTGCGATTCCCAACATGCTGAGGCAGTCTGGCCGATTCGAAGTAATTTCAGCGTCGATGACGGGACCATGAGGCCCGTTCTCGATGGCGGCGATGTTTGTCCCGGTAAGTGCGAGACGAGCGGCGAGTTCCTTCGGAGCAGCGGTAACGTCCACAAATTCCTTTAGCCAGTTATAGGAAACTTTCATTGAGAGTTCCTGCCCAGTTTGCCGAAATACACACGCGCAAAATAGTCCATGCGTACAGTGCCGTTTAGCTGCTGATAACTGCCAAAGATGCGGCGAAGCTCGTTGATCATCGGGGCGTAGTTCGCATGTTGCTCGGTAGGGGCGTAGGAGCTGCTGCGAAGCCGACCGACAAGTCCGTTCCAATCGAAATCCTGATGATTGGGCAAATCGGTAGAATGAAAAGAACCAGAGTCGAAGAAAGCGCGCATTTTTTCAATTTCGGGATAAGTGTCTTTCACGGATTTGTAGTCGACGCCAAAACGCACCAGAACATCTTCGTATTCCCGGGCGAAGGGAGTTTCTTCCGTCCGGCGATCCTGCCACACCACGACACACCACCCGCCAGGCGAAAGGACACGCCGAAATTCCCGTTGTGCTGCGGGAGCGTCGAACCAGTGAAAGGCCTGGCCGACTACGATGAAGTCCACGGACGAATCAGGAAGAGTGGTGGATTCGGCGGAGGCGTCAATGCTCGTGAAACCGGAGTAGTCGCGCAGGAATTCTTGGCCGCCTTCGCGCATTTCTCGATTGGGTTCGACACCGTGAACGCGGTTGCCATGTTCCAGAAACAACTTGGTGAGCAGACCAGTGCCTGAGCCGATGTCGGTGATGACATGGTCGGGACGGAGGCCGCATTCGCGAGCCAGAAGATCCAGCAATGTGCAAGGGTAGCTCGGGCGATAGCGGGCGTAATCCAAGACACGATTGGAGAAGCGCTGTTTGGCATCCACGAAGGTCATAGAGATTCCCAGCCTTCAGTTGTCATGGAAACTGGCGCAGGAAGCGCACATCGTTCTGGAAAAAGACCTGGATGTCATCGATGCCATATTTCAGCATGGCTAAGCGATCGATGCCAATGCCGAAAGCAAAGCCGCTGACCTTCTTGGGGTCATAGTCCACAAAGCCGTAGACCGCAGGGTCGACCATGCCAGCGCCGAAAAGTTCAATCCACCCCGCGCCTTTGCACTTGCCGCAGGTGCCGCCGGCTTTCGCGGTGCCGCTGCCGCCGCAAAAGATGCAGGAGGCGTCAAATTCGACGGAAGGTTCCGTAAACGGGAAATAGCTGGGGCGGAAACGGGTGGTGACCGCTTCGCCGAAGAATTGCTTCACGAAATAATCGATCGTGCCGGTGAAGTCGCAAAAGGTGATGTCGGAGTCAACCGCCAGGCCTTCGATTTGATGAAACATGAACGAGTGCGTAGCGTCGGGATTATCGCGACGATACACCTTGCCTGGGACAATCACGCGCACAGGCGGCTGGCGCTTCTCCATGGTGTGAATCTGGACCGGAGACGTGTGGGTGCGGAGAAGCAGTGGGCCGGGAGCGCCTTTGGGCAGTTCGAGATAAAAGGTGTCCATATCGTCGCGGACAGGATGGTGTTCGGGAATGTTCAGGGCTTCGAAATTGTAATAAGGCGTTTCGATTTCGGGCCCTTCCACGACGGAGAAGCCAATGGAGAAGAAAATGTCCTCGATTTCCTGTAGGACTTGGCGAATCAGATGGCGAGTGCCGATGGGGCGATGCACGCCGGGAAGAGAAAGATCGATGCGATCTTTGGCGCTGGCAGCCGCTTCGGCCCCTGCTTGGATGGCGAGGCGACGTTCTTCGATAAGCGCGTCAACTTGGGTGCGCAATTCATTGAGAGACGCGCCGACAACACGTTTCAGTTCCGGTGAAGCCGGCTTCAACCAGTTGTCGGTCACCAGGGTGAAAACACCGGACTTGCGCGCAAACCACGCGTCGCGTAGAGCCTTCCAGGAACTCTCGTCGACGACATTGCTGGCATCGGAATCGAAACGCGCGCGCAATTCGGCGAAGAGCGCATGGACTTGATCGGCGGAAGTGACGCCGAGAGCGCTGAGAGCTTGCCGGTGTTTGAGTTCAGTAGTCGTCGACATGTCAGAAAAAGAATACAACGGGAGATGTGTTTTGATGCACCTCCCGGCTAGGGAACCACCAGCGTCACCATAAGCGGAGATTCGTCGCCGAAAACTGCGCTCGGAATGGCAGAATCAGCAACCTGTGCCGCGAGCAGGCGCAGCGCGCCCCGACGACAAAAAAAATCACTGCAAGCCAGCGCTACAAAGATCAGGCTTTTGCGGCCGCTGGTTTGGGCTTTGGCGCAAAGGCTTTGGCCTTTTCCGCCAGCGCGGCAAATCCGGCTGCGTCTTTCACGGCCATGTCGGCCAGCACCTTGCGATCGACGTCGATGCCGGAAGCTTTCAGGCCGTGAATGAGCTGGCCGTAGGTGAGACCATTCTGGCGGGCAGCAGCTCCGACACGCTGAATCCACAAGCGGCGGTATTGGCGCTTCTTGACGCGACGATCGCGTTTTGCATAACGATCTGCGCGGTTGGCGGCCTCCTGCGCGGATTGGTAGAGCTTGCTCTTGGTAAGAAAGAAGCCCTTGGTCCTCTTGAGATATTTTTTACGGCGAGCCCGGCGCTTTGTACTGCGTTTTACGCGTGGCATGGGTTTCTCCTTTTTTGTGGGAAACAAAACGCGTTGCGGAGGCACGCAGCGAAGCGTAGTCCAACAACGGGTTTGTTTCCGGTGTGATTCGTTGTAGGGCGGCTGTAAACCGCGGCTACCTCCCGTACGAAACGGGGTGAACGGCCGGCAGGCACCCGTGAAGCGCTGCAAAACTCGTTCTATGGGTAGCCAGTCTAAACACTGGCCACTACACATCAGCCTGCAAAGACCTAAGCGCCGTAAGGAAGCATCTGGCGAACGGCGGCAACATCCCGATCGTTCACCTTGGTGAGCTTCTTGAGCTTGCGCATGCGCTTCGCTGGTTTGGTCCCGAGAAGATGGCGCTTACCAGAATGCATGCGAAGGATCTTGCCATTCGCGGTCACCTTGAACCTTTTGCGGGCTCCACGGTGAGTCTTGAGCTTCTTTTTGGGCTTGAGTGAATTGCGTGGCATTGCTATAAATCCTCTTTCTACGAGCTGACCAAGCCAGCTTTAAAGTTCTATCTAATTATGCGTTCGCCTGCGCCGGGCTGCTGGAACGAGCCGAGGGGCCAGTCCCCTTTTTCGGAGCCAGAAGCGCGACCAGAACATTGCCTTCCATGCGCGGCATGGTTTCGATCTGGCCGTAGTCGCCGATTTCCCCGAGGAGCCGCGTCATCTTGGCGCGTCCCACTTCCTGGTGAGCCATTTCGCGGCCACGATGAAAAATCATGGCGCGAACTTTGTGCCCTTCTCCGAGGAACCGGATGATCTGATTCTTGCGAACCTGATAGTCGTGCTCCGCGGTGGCCGGCCGGAACTTCACTTCTTTGAGCTGCGAACCACGGCTGCTCTTGCGCTGCTCGTGTGCCTTTTTATTCAGTTGATATTGGTATTTACCGTAGTCGGTGATTTTGCAAACCGGCGGATCGGCTGTAGGCGAAATCTCCACGAGATCCAAACCGCGTTCGCGCGCCAAGCGAAGCGCCTCAAACGGCTGCATAACTCCCAACTGCCCGCCTTCTTCGTCAATCACTCGAACTTCCCGAGCACGTATTCTTTCATTGATGCGAATACGGTCGGCTTGCCGGAAATTCCGCTCTGCGATAAATCCCCCTATAGAAAAAAAGGCACCCGGCGAACCGGGTCACACCCCGAGTTTACAGATGGCCTCAGGCGGCTTTCGCAGCGAGAGGCAGACTTCAAAGTATAGCACGTGAAGAGACTGGGGCAAGAGGCGCGCACGTTATTTCGCATCGGCATGCAAGCGATCCCACGATCACTCATTGAATCGCGCGAGAATCTGCTTCTTGCTTCAGTGCTGTAACCAGATCGGGAATCGAACGAGCGCCTAAATCGCCTTTGCTGCGGTGGCGAACGCTAACGGTGCCGGCTTCTGCTTCTTTCGGCCCCACAACGAGCATGTAAGGAATTTTTTGGAGTTGCGCGTCGCGAATCTTCGCGGGCAGCTTTTCGTTGCGATCGTCTAGGTGAACACGGAGGCCGTGTCCCTTCAAGGTTTCGTACACGTGTTTTGCGTAATCCGCCACTTTTTCGCTGACTGGGCAAATCTCGACTTGCACCGGAGCGAGCCATAGCGGAAACGCTCCCGCGTAATGCTCGATCAGAATGCCGAAAAAGCGTTCGACCGAACCGAGCAGCGCGCGATGAACCATCAAAGGCTGGTGGCGGGCGCCGTCGACACCGACAAACTCCAGGCCGAAACGCGCGGGCAAGTTGAAATCGAATTGAACGGTAGTGAGCTGCCAGGGGCGCCCGATGGCATCGATGAGCTTGACGTCAATTTTGGGGCCGTAGAAGGCACCTTCTCCTTCGAAGCGCTTGTAGGGAATGTTCATGCGCTTCATAACTGAAGCAAGCGCGGTACTGGCGTGCTGCCAATCTTCCGCCTTCCCGGGATAATTTTCGGGGTGTTTGGGATCCCAGTCGGAAAGTTCGACCTCGAATTGGTCGAAGCCGAAATTCTTCATCACCGCAAAGGCAAAATCCATGCACGCTTCTACTTCGGATTCGATCTGCTCCGGAGTACAGAAAATGTGCGCGTCATCCTGGGTAAACCCGCGGACGCGAAGAAGGCCGTGGAGCACACCGCTGCGCTCGTAGCGGTAGACGGTACCCAGTTCGGCGAGACGGACGGGCAGGTCGCGGTAGCTGCGGAGCTTGGATTTATAGATGAGAATGTGGCCCGGGCAGTTCATGGGCTTGAGCTGATAATCGGCCTTTTCCACTTCCATCTGGCCAAACATGTTTTCTTTGTAATAGTTGGCATGGCCAGAAGTTTTCCAGAGATCGAAACGCATAATGTGGGGAGTGAAAACGAGATCGTAACCGCGTTTCAGAAGCTCTTCGCGAAGCCAGTTCTCAATCAAAGTGCGAATGAGTCCGCCTTTGGGATGCCAGAAAATCAGACCCGGCCCGGCTTCCTCCTGAATGCTGAAGAGCTCGAGTTCGGGGCCGAGGCGGCGGTGATCGCGGCGCTTGGCTTCCTCCAGGCGGTGAAGATATGCCTCGAGTTCTTTTTGGGTGAAGAACGCGGCCGCATAAATGCGCTGGAGCTGCGGATTGCCTTCCTGGCCCTTCCAGTACGCTCCGGCAACGTTCATGAGTTTGAAGGCCTGAATGCGCTTAGTGGAAGGGATGTGCGGACCACGGCAGAAATCGATGAATTTCCCGGTGGTGTAGAAGGAGACCATGGGCTCATCAGCTTTTTCTTCGATGAGTTCGCACTTGAAGAGTTGGTGGGAATCCTTGTAAAGCTGCAGCGCTTCGGCTTTGGGCAGGAGCCTGCGCTCGTTGGGCAAATCTCGGGCGGCCAGCTCGTGCATTGTCTTTTCAATTTCTTCGAGGTCTTCGGGAGTAAAAGGTTCTTCGCGAAGGAATTCGTAGAAGAAGCCATTGTCGACTGGGGGACCGATACCGAGTTTGACGTTGGGATACAACTCCATAACCGCCGCGGCCAGAAGATGGGCAGCGGAATGACGAAAAACGTAAAGGGCGTCTGGGTCTTTCTCGGTGAGAATCTGCAGCGAAACGTCCTGCTCGAGAGGGCGGCGCAGATCGTAAAGCAAGCTGCCATCCTCGGCAGGATCGACGGAATTCGAGAAGATGCCGGCTTTGTCGGCGGGTTTGTTACCGTTGGTGGCGCGAACCTTGGCAACGAGGGCGGCATCCGCGAGCCGCGGAGAAATGGATTTGGCGATTTCCACCGGGGTAGTGCCCTTGGGGAAGTCCTTGACGGTCCCATCGGGAAGAGTTACATGAATCTGGTCCATACTTGGAGTCCTGACGCGCGGAAAATCTGCGATGTATTTGATTAACTAGAGTATAAGCGAGCTATGCGACGGTCAAGGTGCTCAGATCAGCGTGACTCTCGGCAGGTTCGCGAAATGCCCATCGCTCGTGATCAGTTGCGCTCGACATTCAGCAGCGGTGGCATAGATAATCGCGTCAGCCATTGCGAGCCCCGTCTTCAAACTAGTTTCCGCAGCAACGACGGCCAACTCCAGGTCCAGCTGAATTAAACGGTCACCAAAACCGTGGATTTGGGACAGGAAGGCAGTATCCAATTTGCTGTCTTGCTCTCTCAGCAGTTTCTTCTGGACCTCATAAACGACAATCGAAGGAAGGAATAGTTCGGCTTTGGAGTCAAAGTAAACGGCAAAACGATCTGATTTTGGGCCGTTTCCAAGATATTCGACCCAACCTGAGGAATCGATTATGATTCGATCAGAAGCGCTCAGAGTGGTCACGATCTTCATCCTTCCAGACCATACCCTTAGCGATACCTCGGAGACTTTTTATGGAGCGCGGGCGATGAATGCGGATGGAGTCATCCATGACGAAAACTTGCAGTTCCTCGCCCGCCTTTAGTCCCAACTTCTCGCGTATCGTTTTGGGAATGACGACCTGGAATTTGGGAGAGACTTTGACGGTTTCCATAGCGTTTCACCTATCGATAGTTTATCGATTGTAATCTCGTATGTCAAATATAGCATCGATATGACTTTCGACATACTATCGTATGACAAGCGGCCTCCTCCTTTTGCAAACTTAAGTTGGCCCAGCAGGTGTGTTTTCCAGGCCAATGAACGGTACAATTCCTTGCTCCGGTAATTGAGCAAGTCCCATCTGAGGGAAACGCATGAGGTCACTCGCGAAGCTGATGGTGTTGCTGCTGTGCATTTTATCCACAGATAGTTATGCGCAAGGCCAGACTGCGCAGAAAGTGACTGGGGACAAGCGGTACAAGGCGGACATTTTGGTGGTGGTGGCGCACCCGGATGATGAGGCCTTCTTTACGCCGTATGTTGCTCGGGCTATTTATGACATGCATAAGCGGGTGGCGGTGATTTTCAGCACGCGCG
>Ga0335076_10006344_pt1 | contig 11920 bp, 8 predicted proteins | sample Lox_Sample_25_FD_206717 | JGI IMG/M metagenome (GOLD analysis project Ga0335076, IMG submission 206717) | Soil microbial communities from Loxahatchee National Wildlife Refuge, Florida, United States - Lox_Sample_2.5 | ecosystem: Environmental > Terrestrial > Soil > Wetlands | place: USA: Florida... | reverse complement strand
TGCGGGAACGTCGGCGCCGAACCCACCAGCACGGCCGTCCGCTCGGTCACGGCCGCGGCCATCGCGCCCACGTCGGCGCGGTACTGGCCGTCCACCGGCACCCGCACCAGGGGCATGTCAAAGAACCTGGACGCCTTGTCGAACGCCGCGTGCGCGGTGACCGGCGCGACGATCTCCGGCATGGCAATGCCGCGCCGCTCGCGGGCGTAATCGCGGTAGGCGCGCATCGCCAGCAGGATGCTCTCTGTCCCGCCCGAGCTCACCGTGCCCGCCACCGGGGACTCGGCCATACCCTGGCCAGCACCCAGCATCGATGCCGTCATTGCCACGATCTCCGCCTCGAACTTCGACACGCTCGGCCAGAGATCGGGATGCAGCGGGTTGCTTTGTGACTCGGCCGCATAGACCTCACTGAGAAACGCGACGTGCCCGGGATCGCCGTGGTAAACGGCCCCGGACGCATATCCGTCCCGCCAGGTGCGCTCCTCCGCCGACGCCATCTGCCTGACGAGATCAGTCACTTCAGTCCTGGTCAGGCCGCGCGCAGGCAACTCCAGGAACGACGGCAACTTGTCTCGGTACGGCTTAAGCTGGCGCTCCAGGTCAGCAAGCGGGTCGCTCATGTCACTACGTCTCCCTTAGTTGTGGCTGCCATTGTCAGGCTGGTCCGCGCGAAGGCAGCCTCGCGACGAGCGCGAGCCCCAGGAGGCAGCACGCTGCCAGGGCGCCAAGCGAGAGGTAGGCATTGCCAATTACGGCCTGGACAATCAGGACCAGGACCACACCGCCAAGGTTCCCGGCCAGCAGCAGGAACCCCGCTGCACCACCCGCGCGCTCAGGCCCGGCGTGAACCTCTGACCAGTCGAGCACTAGTGGCAGGCCGGCTAGCAGGAACAAACCTGCGGCGAACAGCACAATGCCGCCCGCGATCGGATCGTGAATGCCCGCGATGACGGCGAACGCGACCGCCGTCACGAGCAGCGCTACCCGCAGCATGGCCCGGCGCTGGTCCCGTGGCGCCACGATGCCCGGCAGCAGTGCGCCGCCCGCGATCCCGCCCACCGTCATGACCGCGATCAGGTAGCCACTCGCGGCGCCGTGCCCGAAGTGGCCGAGGATCGAGTCGAGCCACGTCGCGACTGCGTTGAAGACCCCCATGCCGATGAACAGCAGGCCCGCAAGCAGCCACATGAACCTGTCATTTCGCAGCCAGCGCAGGGACACCGCGACCGACGGATCGGCCGGGAACGCGACAGGTGCCCGGACCGCGATGAGCACCCAGAAGGCCGCCGTTACCGCCACAGCGGCCTGGACCTGCAGGAGGAGAACCAGGCCACCGGTATGAAGCAACGGCGTTCCGGTCAGGACCGCGATAAGAATCCCGATGAACAAGGCCACGCTGCCGATCGAGATGGCCACGGTCCGTTCCCTGGTCGGGAAGTAGCGGGCGGCGACCTTGGTGATCGAGTTCAGCACGAACGGCTGGCCGAGCGCAGTCACGAACTGCCCAGCCAGGGCCCAGCCGTAAGTGGTAGGTCCAGCCAGCCGGAGCACTCCGCCGACGGCGGTGAGGACCGCGCCGAGGCTCAGCGCTCGGGCGAACCGGGAGTCGAGCCAGCGGCCAGCGGGCAGCGCGACGACCACGTACATGAGCGGGAAGATTCCCGCAAGATCACCGACCGCGCCCTGGGACACCCCCATGACATGGCTTGCCTGCGTCGTGATCGGGGCATAGGCCAGCCACAGCAGCTGCGTGCAGGCAGCCAGCACGGCATAACCAGACAGGATCACCCAGCGGTTCATCCGCACCGATGCGACGGCCTGCATGTCCTGGTTGCGCCTGGCTACCTGTGCCTTACCGCCCGACTCTGTAGACATCTGCGTCCCTGCCCAGCTGATGGGATGCCCATCAGTTCACGACCGGGGACGACCGGACGAGAAGGCCCTAAAGTCGTCACCGTTCCGGGTCCTTGGTCCCGAGATCAGGAGTCACGGCGCGGCGGCCACGCTCGGCGCTGCCAGCGTCACCACGTCTTCACATGCTCAAACGGTCGCAGATGCTCGATGCGCATCCGCACGTCGAGCACCTGGCAGCCATTCGGCGTCCACCTGACCGGATTGAGGTCAGCCTCAGCCACCTCAGGGATCGCCGCGAGCAATAGCGCGAAGCGCAGGATAAGGTCGCGCAGGGCGGCCCGGTTCGGCTGAGCAGGGCCGGGCACGTCCAGCTGCGCACTGACACCTGCGGAGCAATCGATTAGCTCCTCGGCCTCGACATCAGTTGCTGGCGGCAGGCGGAAGGAGACGGTTCCTGCAAGCCCGGCATGGCGGCCGCCGAGGCCGAGCGCCATCACCGGACCTAAATCGCGGTCGTTGACGGCTCCCAGCAGCACGTCCGCGCCGGGCTCGGCCATTGGCTGAACGACTGCTCCGGTCCAGTCCCGGCCGGCCGCCCGCACGCGCCGCTCAAGCTCGCGCCAGCCCGCTCGCACCGCGGACCCGCCTTCCAGCCCGAGCATGGTGGCGCCGACGTTACGAACGTTCGCCTCGAAAGGCCAGTCCGCCGAGAGCACCAGGGAACCGCCGATCTGCCGTGCTACTGCCAGGACCTCCGTAAGGCTACGGCAGCGATCAGATCTGATAACCGGGATGACATAACTGGCCAGCAGGTCCCGCGCGTCGGCATTAGAGAGCCAGCAACCCTCCGGATTGCGCTCGACCACGGTTGCGATCAATGCGCGAGCGGCCGGTTCGTTCACGTCCGGCAAGTCCGGTGCCTGGCCGAGGGGGCGGGCCAGCCAGTCGCGACGCTCGGCTGCGCGCGCGAGCACCGCGGCGCACGACTCAGGGAATAGGAAGTTCGGTATCGCTGAGCCACGGCCGGGCGGCAGCCGGCCATCTGAGCGCACGACAGACGCCACTACTGGCTTCTCCCATTCCGCGCAGACGGCCGAGATCACCGCCAGGATGGCGTCCGCCTCGCCGTCCCGATGATCAACGTAATAGACCATTAGCGCATCCGTGTCTGGGTCGCAGAGCAGCTCGCGGATCCTCGCCGCGTACTCGTCCGGGCCGGCGCCAATGCCAAGGATCGCCGGATGCGATGCGCTGCCCTCCAGCATTTCCAGGCCGTGCACAGCGCAGGCATCCGCGGCGAGCGCGGCAATCCCGGCGGAGTTGCTCACGACGCCCACTCGCCGCCCGCTGGGAAGCGGCTGGCTCTCGAACAGCTGCACGGCATCGAACATTGCTTCGCCGCTGCGGAACCGCAGCACTCCCGCCTGATGCAGCAGCGCATCAGCGACCGCGTCACCCTGCAGCGCTGCTGCGCTCAGGGTGTGTGCGTCGCAGCGCGCCCGCTCCGCGCGGCCACGACCCTTGACGACGAGGATCGGCTTCTTCCGTGCCACTCGCCGCGCGATCCTGGTGAAATGCGACGGGTCGCCGAAGGTCTCCACATACAAGATGACCACTGCGGTCCGCTCGTCTTCGTCGCACCACTCAAGCAAGTCGTTGGCCGAAACGTCGGCCGGCTCGCCCAGCCCCATCAGCACCGAGACTCCTAGCTGGCGGTCCTGCGCGTGTCCGAGCAGCCCGATCCCGAGCGCGGCCGACTGCGAGCCGATCGCCAGGCCGCCTGCGCGGACATTCGCGCCGCTGAAGGTCGCGTTCAGGCTGACCTCTGGTGCGGTGTTGACCACTCCCAGCGAGTTCGGGCCGACCATGCGCACGCCCACCCGCCTGACGATCTCCACCAGTTGCTCCGCTGGAGCTTCGACGGCCAGGCCGCCGCTCTCATCGCTGGCCGGGAGCAGCACCAGCGCCTTCGTGCCTGCCGAGGCAGCCTCTGCGGCTAACGTCAGCAACTCCTTGCCCGCGGCACAGACGACGACAAGCTCCGGGACGAGATCAAGGTCCGACAGGCTGCGAGCGACCGGCATCGAGCCAACCGTGCCGCCACTGCGACTCACTGGCGTCACCACGCCGGTGAAGCCGTCGCCGACGATGTTCTCCAGAACCGCGCGCCCCAGGCTGCCGCGCGAAGTAGCCGTGCACAGCACCGCTATTGATGCGGGCGCGAGTATCGGCCGCAGCCCAGCGATCGCCGCCCAGTGGTCGCGCTCGACGACGCGATCCCGAACAGCCTCGGTAGGCGTGATATCGAGCGAGACCCTCAGCTCGCCGAACGAGCCCTTGCGCCGCAGCGCGAAGCCAGCCCCCTCCAGTACGCCGAGCATGGCCCTGTTGTCGGCCATCACTTCGGCGTCGAACCTGGTGATCCCGCGCTCGCCAGCGATCTCTGCGAGCTGCTCAAGCATCCGAGTCGCCGCGCCACGGTGCTGCCACTCGTCGGCGACTGCGAACGCCACCTCGGCGGCGCGCGGCTCGCGCAGCCCGTCGAAGCCGGCGACTGCGACGATCCGGCCATCGTGCCTGCCGATCAATGCAGCCCGGTCTGGGCCGGCCGCCTCGGCAGCTGCGCGCGCGGCGACGTCGGACCGGCCGTAACTGTGGAAGCGCATGTAGCGGCTGTCCGGTGACAGGCCGTCAAAGAATTCGCTGACGTCATCGAGGTCGGCTGGCGCCGCAGCCTGCAAGCGTAGCGTCGACCCGTCGCGAAGTAACACATCACGGATCAGCATGGAGCTCACCGATCCATGATCCGCGCAGGCGCGCAAATGGCACAAGGCATGGCCATGGGCCAGCCGCGAACCGGCAGCTGCCACCGTACCTGTCGGTGGTCGGAGCCCGCGCCGCCGCTCGTGAGCGTGCCGGCGGACAGCGTCGGGCGGCCGCCACCCGCTCTCGGCATGAGGATCCTTCTGCAGGCCGGCGGGCCGGCCCCCCGGTGTCTCACGGCTCGCGTCGGCGAGCCTTGTGGGAAGCGTGCCACCGGGCCGGGGCGGTGCGCAGAACGATAGCCTCATCTCTATGATCGTGATTGGGCGGCACGCGGAGGCTTCCGATGGCGATCACCCTCACTCAGATCCGCGCCTTCCTGGCGGTGAAGGCAACCGGCAGTATGCGCCTGGCAGCCGACCATCTGCTGATCAGCCAGCCGTCTGTCTCGGCCGCGGTCTCGGCACTCGCCGATGAGCTGGGGACGCCACTGGTCGAACGCCATGGCCGCGGCGTGCGGCTCACCGCGGCCGGTGCGGCGTTCGCACCCTACGCAGCCCAGGTGCTCGGGCTGCTCGAGCAGGGCACGTTCGCTGCGAGGGAGGCAGCGCACCCGGAGAGCTCGAAGATCCGCCTGATCGCCGTCAACACCGCCGGGGAGTACCTGGTGCCGCCGCTGATCCAGGCTTACCGGCGGCTGCACCCGGGCATCAGCGTCCTGCTCGAGGTCGCTAATCGTGCCACGGTGATCGAGCGGCTGCAGTCCCGGCGCGCTGATATCGGTATCGGCGGCCGGCCGCCAGGCGGCCGGCTGTCTGGCTACCCGTTCCTGTCCAACGAGCTAATCGTCGTCGGCCGGGAGATTCCCGCCGATCTCGGCCAAGCCTCGTGGCTGCTGCGCGAGGAGGGATCCGGCACCCGGCTGGCCACCGAGCGCCTGCTCGCGGACCTCGACCTGGCCGCGCCGGAGGTCCAGACGCTGGGGTCGAACGGCGCGATCAAGCACGGCCTGGCCGTCGGCCTCGGCATCACCCTGATCTCCCGGTTCGCCGTCGCAGGCGAGCTGCGGGACGGGCGACTGATCGAGATCGGTGCGCCTGGCACGCCACTGACGCGCCCCTGGCACGTGCTGTTCCCCCGATCGGGGCCGGAACGCCCGGCCGTCCGCGCGTTCGGCGAGTTCCTGCGGTCGGACCGGGCTCGTCAATTGATAGAGATCTCTCTATGATAGATCGATAAATTTGGCCTTATTTAAATGAGTTTTACCACCTAGTCTTCTGACTATGTTCGAAGCAGGAGTTCGCGAGTACCGCGAGATCTACTGGACACCCGGGTACCAGCCGCGCGAGACCGACATCCTCGCGGCGTTCCGGCTCATCCCGCAGCCGGACGTCGCACCGGAGGAAGCCGCGGCGGCGGTGGCCGCTGAGTCCTCGACGGCGACCTGGACCGCCGTCTGGACCGATTACCTGACCACACTCGAGCGCTACCAGGCACGGGTTTACGACCTCGAGCCAGTGTCGGGTCGCGACAACCAGTACCTCGCGTACATCGCCTACCCGATGGAGCTGTTCGAAGAGGGCTCGGTGACGAGCATGATGGCCTCTATCACCGGGAACGTGTTCGGTTTCAAGGCGATCCGGGCACTAAGGCTGGAAGACCTGCGGATCCCCGTGGCGTACGTCAAGACGTTCCAGGGTCCGCCGAACGGGATCCAGATCGAGCGCGACAAGCTGAATAAGTACGGTCGGCCGCTGCTCGGTGCCACGCTGAAGCCCAAGCTCGGCCTGTCAGCCAGGAACTACGGCCGCGCCTGCTTCGAGCTGCTGGCTGGAGGGCTCGACTTCACCAAGGACGACGAGAACATCACCTCCCAGCCGTTCATGCGCTGGGGTGACCGGTTTGAGTTCGTGATGGAGGCCGTGCGCAAGGCCGAGCAGGAGACCGGCGAGCGCAAAGGCCACTACCTCAACGTCACCGCGCCGGACTGCGAGCAGATGCTGGAGCGGGCAGAAGCCGCCAGGCAGCTCGGCTCGCCCATCATCATGCACGACTATCTGGTCGGCGGATTCTCGGCACACCAGACGCTGTCGCACTGGTGTCGGCGTAACGGCATGCTGCTGCACGTGCACCGCGCCCTGCACGCCGTCGTCGACCGGCAGAAGGACCACGGCATCCACTTCCGGGTTCTCGCCAAGTGGCTGCGGCTAGCCGGCGGTGATCACCTGCATACCGGAACGGTGGTCGGCAAGCTAGAAGGTGACCGGGCGATGACGGCCGGCGTTGTCGACCTGCTCCGCGAGGACTTCGTGGCCGCGGACCGCAGCCGGGGTATCTACTTCGACCAGGAGTGGGCGTCGCTGCCAGCCGTCATGCCCGCCGCGTCCGGCGGGATCCATGTCTGGCACATGCCCGCGCTCGTCGACATCTTCGGTGATGACTCGATCCTGCAGTTCGGCGGCGGCTCCGCCGGGCACCCGATGGGCAGCAGAGCCGGCGCCACGGCTAACAGGATCGCGCTCGAGGCCTGCGTCGCGGCTCGCAACGAGGGACGCGACCTTACAGTCGAGGGAACGCAGATCCTCGAGCAGGCGGCTCGGCGCGCTCCCGAGCTTGCGGCCGCACTCGACACCTGGCGGGAGATCAAGTTCGATTTCGAGTCCGTCGACACCCCGGATGTGATGCCGGCATGAAGCTGGAAACCTTCTCCTACCTGCCCGAGCTCACCTCCGAGCAGCTTGAGCGCCAGATCAGCGCGATCGTCGGCCGCGACCTCGTCGTCGGCATCGAATACTGCACCGCACCGGATCCCCGCGACCACTACTGGACGATGTGGAAGCTTCCACTGTTCGACGGCGCCGACACCGCGGCCGTCCTGACCGAGCTCGAGGCGTGCCGACACGCTCACCCGGATGCATACATCAAGCTCAACGGCTATGACGCGGCGAGACAAGGCCAGGTCGTGTCGTTCGTCGCGCATCGCCCGGAACGGGGTGCGTGATGCCACGGCCGATCATTCTCAGCATCGCGGGTGACTCCGGCTCCGGCAAGACAACCATTACCCGCGGCATCGTCCGGGTGCTCGGGGAGGACAAAGTCACCCACTTCTGCGCCGACGACTACCATCGATACGATCGGCGCCAGCGTGCTGAGCATGGCATAACCCCGCTCGACCCGGCGTGCAACTACCTCGACGTGCTGACACAGGACGTCCGGCACCTGCGCAACAACGACGCCATACTCAAGCCCGTCTACCAGCACGCCGACGGCACATTCAGGCCTCCTGTCTACCTCACCCCGGCCCGCTTCGTCGTCGCCGAAGGGCTGCTGATCAGCCACACGCCCGAGCTGCGCGATATGTTCGACGTCCGTGTCTACCTGAATCCGCCCGAGGAGATCAGGCGGCGCTGGAAGGTGGCCCGCGACTGCTCCCGCCGCGGCTACTCCACCGATCAGGTGCTCTGCGAGCTCGACCGGCGCGAACGCGACTCCGAGCAGTTCGTCCGCCCGCAACGGCACTATGCAGACATGGTCGTGTCCTTCATGCCGGGCAGCTCGCAAGACCCCAGCCAGCTGGACGCGCATCTCTTCCTCCGCGACACGCTGCCCTACCCCGACCTGTCCGGAGTCGCCGGAAACGGCGGGAAAGCAGCCGAGGACGATCTGACGCTCATCGAGCGACCAGGCGAGCAGGAGCTGCGCATTCCCGGCACGATCTCGGCCGACCGCGCCGTGGAGCTGGAGGAGCTGATCTGGGATCGGATGCATTTCGCGAGCCACCTGCGCCAGCAGCGACTCGGCGAGTTCACCACTGGTCCCGATTTGCACCGCTCAGAAGCGCTCGCCCTCACGCAGCTCCTGCTGCTCTATGAGCTGGTGACCGCCCGTGCGGTCGTCGCACTCGGCGGCGAGAGCGCCCGAGCCAGGACCCACCACACGACCGAACCGCCCCTCGTCCCGGGGGAAGTCCCGGCTACCCCTATCGGTGAGCCGCTGAGTACCTCAAGAAAGGGCACGGGCTCGGCCGCAGTATGAGGCCATGGTCGACGACCCGGACACCGCACTGGGTCGCCAGCGTGCCTGCAGACCTTGAGCTAGCACACTCCTGCGCGGGCCGCCGCCGGCGCGAAACGCAGCCTCAGCGCATAGCCGTGAACAGGATTTCCTGGAGCGCTTCGACGTCCACTTCGGCCGCCTGGTCCCCGTTGTGGCCGGGCAGCAGGTCGAACAGCGAGGGCGTGCCGCTGGGATCCGGCAGGTCCCAGATCGGCCGGTCTGCAGGCTGCCGTGGCAGGACAGCAGGATCGGGCCGCGCGATCACGGAAGGGTTTGCTGGCCGCTGACCTGCGGTGAAGACGAGGGTCTGTCAGAGCGCTGGCGGGCGGCGTGATCGACCAGGACAGGTTCGGCCTCGATGCCGGTGCTCGCGTCGACGAGCACTATGCTGCACTGCTCGGGTGTCAGGCGGGCGTTGCCCAGGCGGCCAGCGCAACTATGACCGGCCGGAGCGAGCGGCCGAGGTCGGTCACCAGGCACCCGTAGCGCACCGGGTTGGCCTGCACGGCCGGCGCCCCGCCAACCAGGCGGTGATGTGGCGTGACCGATCTCGCCGACATATTGGACAGCGCCTGACTCAGCAGCGGGCAGCCGCCGCGCAGCGCGGGACACTGCTAGCGCATGATGCGTCCAGGACATCCGAACCACGCCGCGCCTGAGGAGCCACAGTGCCTGTACCTCGGTGGATCTGGCGACCTGGCTGGCCAGTCCTGCCGGGGATACTGCCCGTCCGGCGGGTCCAGGTGCCAGCGGACTTGCTGGCCGGCGTCACGCTGGCCGCTCTTGCCGTCCCGCAGGCTCTCGGCTACGCGAAGATCGCCGGAATGCCGGTGATCACCGGCTTGTACACGCTGGTCCTACCGATGGCCCTGTTCGCCCTCGTCGGCGCCTCCCGTCATCTCGTCGTCGCCGCGGACTCTGCAACCGCCGCCATCATCGCCGCGGCCTTGGCGGAGCTGGCGGCTCCCGCCTCGGTGAGGTACGTTCACCTGGCCGGACTCCTCGCGCTGCTCACCGGCGGACTGCTGCTGCTGGCCCGGCTGGCCCGGCTCGGGTTCCTCGCTAACTTCCTGTCGCGCACGGTCCTGGTCGGATTTCTGGCCGGCGTCGGCATCCGGGTGGCCATCGCGCAGCTACCCGACATGCTCGGAATCACGGTCACCAGCACGCGCACCCTGAGCCAGATCGCAGGCACCGTGGCCGCGCTCCCGCACAGCATGCCCGCCGCCATGGCGGTGTCGGTCACGGTGATCCTGGTGGTGCTGGCTGCCCGCCTGACCACCCGCAGGATCCCGGGGCCGCTGATGGCGGTCATCGGCGCAATCATCGTCAGCCGGGCGGCCAGTCTTGCCCGCCACGGCGTGGCCGTCATCGGGCACCTCCCGGGCGGCCTGCCGCCGCTGGAGCTGCCCGCCCTCGGCGCGCACCCCGCCACCGTGCTGCTCGGTCCCGCAGCGTCGATATTCATCGTCATTCTCGCGCAGAGCGCGGCGACCTCGCGTGCATACACCGCAAAACATCATGAAACATTCAACGCCGAGACCGACCTGGTGGGACTTGGCCTTGCTAACGTCGCCGCGGGATTCTCGGGCACGTTCGCGGTAAACGGCAGCCCGACCCAGACCCAGATGGTCGACAGCGCGGGCGGCCACAGCCAGCTCGCCCAGCTCACCGCCAGCGCCGCGGTAGTCCTCATCCTGCTCTTCGCCACCGGGCCGCTGGCCTACCTGCCCACAGCGGCGCTGGCGGCGGTGGTCTTCCTCATTGCTGTGCAGCTCGTCGATATCCGCGGACTGCGGCGCATCCTGTCCGTCCGCGGGAACGAGTTCGTCGTCGCCGTGCTGACCGCGGCAGCCGTGGTGGCACTCAGCGTCCAGGACGGAATCGTCCTGGCCGTGGCCGCCTCGATCATCGACCACCTGCGGCTCAGCTACCATCCCACGAACAGTGTGCTGGTCAAGTCGCCCGACGGGCACTGGCGGGCTAGCCCCGTGCAGCCCGGAGCGCGGACAGAGCAGGGACTGGTTGTGTACCGGTTCGGCACTAGCCTCTACTACGCCAACGCGTCCCGGCTGGATGAGGACGTCGCGGCCCTTGCCGGGCACGGGGACCCGCTGCAGTGGATGGTTCTTGATAACGCGGCCATCGGCGACATCGACTACACCGCGGCCTCGGTGCTCACCCAGGTCGTGGAAGAACTCCGCCAGCGACGAGTCCGCCTCGTCATCACTAGCGTGCTCGGGCCGGTGCGCCAGCAGCTCGACCGCTACGGCATCAGCGCCATCGTTGGCCCAGGCGCCTATTACGCCACTCCTGGCGCGGCGCTGGCGGCGTATCACGCCGCCCGGCCCGATGCCGACCAGGACTAGCCGGGCAGGGAATACGGCCCAGTCGCCGGCCTGCCAGGGCTGGTCGCTGGTCGCAACCTGCGCGTCAGCCTGCCCAGCGCGACCGCGTTCTCGTAGAGCAGTTCGAGGTACTCAGTCACGGCAACCACTCAGTCAGTCAGGTGCGACTACTCGCGTAGGTCACGCAAATGCCGGCAGTCAGATGCTGACCGTTGCCTGGCGGCGGGTGGCAGGGGCAGCAGCGGCGGCCAGCCAGTTCCGCCCGCAGCACGGTGCCCGCGGCCGCGGCCGGGACCCGGTCGCCCGCTGTTAAGGCATCCGGCTGGTTCAGCTATTGCCATGGGTCAGCACCGGGTTCATGTACGGTTGCGGTAGCTGACGGTCAGCTCCGCGTCGGCGTGGTCGACCCGGATGACGGCACCGTCGCGGGCATCGCCGGCCAGCAGTGCGCGTCCGATCCTGGTCTCGACCTCCCTGGCGATGAACCGGCGCAGCGGCCGCGCGCCATAGATGGGGTCGAAGCCCTGCCTGGCGATATGGCGCGTGGCTTCCGCGGCGACCTCCAGTGTCATCTGGCGCTCGCCGAGCCTGGCCCGCAGGTCCTGGAGCATCAGGTCCACGATCTGCTCGATCTCAGCCTCGGTCAGCGGCTTGAACAGCACGATGTCGTCGAGGCGGTTGAGGAATTCGGGCCTGAAATGGGCCCGCATCGCCGCCATGACGCGTTCGCGGGCGTCAGGCCCGATCTCACCATCCGCCGTTGCGTCCTCGACCAGGTATTCCGAGCCGATGTTGGACGTCATGATGATGACCGTATTGCGGAAGTCGACGGTGCGTCCCTGCCCGTCGGTCAGCCGGCCGTCGTCCAGCACCTGCAGCAGAGTGTTGAACACCTC
>Ga0335076_10006342_pt1 | contig 11924 bp, 13 predicted proteins | sample Lox_Sample_25_FD_206717 | JGI IMG/M metagenome (GOLD analysis project Ga0335076, IMG submission 206717) | Soil microbial communities from Loxahatchee National Wildlife Refuge, Florida, United States - Lox_Sample_2.5 | ecosystem: Environmental > Terrestrial > Soil > Wetlands | place: USA... | reverse complement strand
CAGGCCTTCGACGAAATTCAGGCCGAGATGAAGCCGATTGCCGCGCAGGTCGCGAAGGAAAAGCACTACCCTTCGAGCGATTACCGCGATGTGATGCGGGAGTTGAAGAAACAGCAGATCGTCGGTGACGCGATCATGCCGCTTTATCGAAACCGCTTGCAGCAGATTGAAGATATTATTCGCGAGCACCAGATCGTGAGCCTGCCGGACCGGCCGGCGCGCATTCGGCTCGCGACCGCTGCGGAAACGGTGCAGCAACCGGCGCCGCACATGGTGCCCCCGCCGTTTCTGCACAACACCGGCGAAAAGGGCGAATTCGTTTTGCCGCTGAATATACCGGCAGGGCCGGGCCAGAAATCGGAGAAGTACGACGACTTCACTTTTGACGCGGCTGCGTGGACGTTGACCGCGCACGAGGCGCGGCCGGGGCACGAGCTGCAGTTTGATTCGATGGTCGAGCACGGAGTATCGCTGGCACGCGTGCTCTATGCCTTCAACAGCACGAATGTCGAAGGCTGGGGATTGTATTCGGAGGCGATTATCGAACCGTACATGCCGCCGGACGGGCAGCTGGTTTCTCTCGATTATCGGCTGCTGCGGGCGGCGCGGGCTTTTCTCGATCCCGAGTTGCAGGCGGGGAAGATTCAGCCGGCGGATGCGTATCGCGTTCTGGAGCAGGATGTGGTGCAGTCGCACGCGTTCGCGCAGGAGGAAGTGGAGCGATATACCTATCGCATGCCGGGGCAGGCAACCAGCTATTTTTACGGCTTCACCAAACTCGAGAAGCTGCGCAAAGACACCGAAGCCGCGCTGGGGCCGAAGTTCAACCAGAAGCGCTTTCACGATTTCATTCTGGCGCAAGGCCTGCTGCCTCCAGACCTGATGCGGGACGCGGTGATGCAGCACTTCGTTCCGGAAGAGAAGGGCGAGCAGCGGGCGATGAGGTAGGGGCTAACCGCCGGGTGTTTTTCGACAAGACGGAGGTGAGTAGATGATGATCTACTTCAAGGCTCGCGGGCCATTCGAGATTCCGTTTTCCACGACAAAAACCGGTGCAAAACGGGTTGAGAGCAGTTGCCGAGGAAATTTTTGGAGATCCAGTGCAGGAAAGTATAGATCGTCGCGCGGCTGCTACATCTTTGCAGTGAGGACTCCCAGATCCTACGTTCCTGGCTACGTCGGCAAGGCGGACGCACGATTCGAAGGAGAGGTCTTCACAGACGGAAAACTGCAGCGGTACAACTCGGTCCTCGCAAATTATAAGAAAGGCACGCCGACTCTCTTTTTCATTATCGCGCCCACCAACAAGGGAAAGCCGAATAAATCGAAGATTGCTCAGCTCGAGCGGTATTTGATCCGCGAGGCGAAATCGGTCAATCCCAGCCTCATGAACAAAATTGGAATAAAGGCACCCCGGTGGGGAATTAAAGGCGTAATTCGTGGCGGAAAGGGAAAGGCCGCCGGTACGAATGCGGCAAGAGCGATTCGCCAAATGATAGGACTCTCCAAGTAAACAGCTCACCAACTTCTCACCAACTTCTCCCGCTTTTTCGCATATTTTCCTCTTGACAACTTCTTTGTGTAACTGTATGGTTACGCATTATGCGTCACCGATCGGTTACATATTCAGGGCGGGGCGGCGGGCGAGGCGCTTCGCGGGCGGCGGCTACGGCTGATGCCGGATTCGCCAATCGCGATGCGGCGTTCAACGCGCTCGCCGACCCCACGCGGCGGGCGGTGCTCGATCTGTTGCGAGCGGGAACGCGGCCGGCGGGAGAGATTGCGCGTGCCTTTCCCGTTTCGCGGCCGGCGATTTCGAAGCACTTGCGAATTCTGCGCCGGGCCCACCTGGTGGAGGAGCGCAGGGAAGGGCGGCATCGGCTGTATCAGCTGAACCCGGAGCCGCTCAAGGCTGTCGATTCCTGGCTCGACGAGTACCGGCGCTTCTGGACGGCGAGTCTCGAAAACCTGAAGGCATTTGTCGAAGGCGAGTACGAAAAAGAGCTGGCGCAGGCGAAAGCCAGCGGAACCAAAACCAAAGAAAATCCGAAACACGATGACGAGGAGGAATTATGAAGACGGTGCGCGTTGCTGGATTGTCGATTATTCTGCTGACCACACTCAACCTGCTGGCGCAGTCGCCGGCGCAGAAATCGTTTGACCTGATGAAATCGCTCAGCGGTGCGTGGGAAGGGAAGGACCAGATGGGAAATCTGGTTGCAGTCTCCTATCGCATGACCGGCGGTGGGTCGGCGTTGATGAGCGAAATCAATACCTCAAAGCCGGGCCACAGCGAAGACATGGTTTCCATGATCCATATGGACGGCGATCGGCTGCTGCTCACGCACTATTGCATGGCGGGTAATCAGCCGCGCATGCAGGCGACGATCTCGGCTGATGGGAAGAGCATCACGTTTGATTTTGTCGATGCGACAAATTTGACTGAGGCTCAGCCGGGACACATGCAGCGGGTGATCTTTACTTTCACGGATGCGAGTCATCACACCGAGGAGTGGCATTTCGCGGCGCCGGGGAAAGAGATGGTGGAGCGGTTCGAGTTGGAGCGGAAGGGGTAGGTGCAGAGTGTGGGCAGGCGTTTTAGCGCTGAGGGATCTGCTTCTGGTGGGGACCAGCAGATTCCTCGTCCTTCCGCTTCGCTCCAGTCCTCGGAATGACAATGAGAAGGGGTCGGAATGACGGCCGACTGGGGGATCGGGAATCTAACACAGCGGTTTTAACCGTGGAGCTGACGATACCAATGGAAGTACCGACCGCGTATCACGAGGCAACATTCGAGGAAATTATTTCAATTCTTAGTGAGGAGAGCACAATGCCGAATCCATTCTGTCATGTTGAACTCAACACAACTGACGTGAAAAAAGCGAAAGATTTCTACGGCAAGTTGTTCGACTGGAAGTTGGAGGATATGGATTCTCCGGGCGGCGGGTATACGTTGATCAAAGTCGGCGAGGGCACGGGCGGCGGAATGATGAAGAACCCGATTCCTGAAGCGCCGTCATTCTGGCTGGCATACGTGCTGGTGGACGACATTAACGCTGCGACGAAGAAAGCGAAATCTCTTGGCGCGAACGTGATGAAAGACGTCACCGAGATTCCGGGGGTCGGATCGTTCAGTGTATTGGCAGATCCGACTGGCGCGCATCTGGCGCTTTGGGAGCAGAAGAAATAAACCTCTCTGTGCGATTTTTCTGGGTCGAACTCAGTGTTCTCTGTGGTTCAGGCTTGAAAAACCTTTACCACAGCGGACACTGAGAACACAAAGGAAAGCCACAGAGGAATACCAGGAGATAGGCAACTATGGCAACGCTTAGCATTACCCCGACTTCGCAAATCAGTTCTGACAAGAACGTAGTCACATCGGAAGTCTTCATCGCCGCGCCGCGGGAACGGATATTCGCGGCGCTGACTGATCCCAAGCAGGCGGTGCAGTGGTGGGGACAAAATGATCGTTACCACTTGACCGAGTTCAACCTCGATCCGCGCGTCGGCGGCGAGTGGTCTACGTCGGGCGTGGGGTTGAGAATGGGAGAGATCAACATCCATGGAGAAGTACTCGAACTCGATCCTCCACGGCGGCTCTCCTATACCTGGATTTCCAGCTGGATGCCTAAGAGGACAACCGTTCTGTGGGAGCTTGAGACACAGAACGGCGGAACACTTGTGAAGCTTACGCATACTGGCTTTGCCGGCGATGCTGAAGCGGCCAACGCTCACAGCACTGGCTGGAACCTGGTGCTCGGCTGGCTGCAGGGTTATGCTGAGCGAGGCGAAACCGTCAGCAGCAGAAAATAAATGGCAACGGCGAATCTCACTCCCGATAATGACGCGATCGTGGCGGAGGTTTTTATTGCCGCTCCGCCCGCTCGCGTCTTCGAGGCGATCGCCGACCCGAAGCAATTGACGCAGTGGTGGGGAAAGAAGGGCGTGTTTCGAGTTGTCGAGAGCAAGTATGATCTGCGGCCCGGCGGGAAATGGTCGTACGAGGGATTGGGACCGAACGAGGGTCCTTTCCATATGGAGGGCGAGTATCTGGAGGTCGATCCGCCTCGGCTGCTGGTGCAAACTCGCAGGGCTGACTGGGTGGGAGACTTCGAGACGATTGTCCGTTGGGAGCTCGAGCCGCGTGAAGTTCACGGGCTGCACGGCAGCGGAACGCATAAAGTTGGAACCGGCACGCTGGTTCGAGTTCGGCATTCAGGATTTGCTGGTCATCGCGAACAAGCGCGGGCGCATCACCAAGGCTGGAGTGCGGGACTGGATTGGCTAAAGGCTTTCGTCGAAAAAGGCGAAATTTGGCAAATGAGGGATTGAATGGCAACAGCACAAGTGCTTCCTGATAACGATGTGGTGGTGGCGGAAGTTTTTGTGGCGGCTCCTCCCGCGCGCGTATTTGAGGCTATTAGTGATCCAAAGCAGACCGCGCAATGGTGGGGACAGAAGGGTTTGTACCACTTGACCGAAACAAAGGCTGACGTCCGCGTGGGTGGCAAATGGTTGAGCGCAGGAATTGGCCGCGACGGCAAGCCTTTCAGCGTTGAAGGCGAGTATCTCGAGGTCGATCCGCCACGATTACTCGTTCACACATGGATACCCAGTTACCAGGATGTTGGAAAGACAATTGTGCGCTGGGAGCTGGAGCCGAGGGATGTTCATGGCTTGCAGCACAGTGGCCCGAGCCGCGTGGGAACAGGAACCCTGGTAAGAGTTCGTCATTCCGGTTTCGCGGGCAATGTTGAATCGGCGAAAGGCCACGGCGACGGCTGGAAGCGCGTGCTCGGCTGGATGCAGGCGTTTGTAGAAAAGGGTGAAACCGTCGAGACAAGGGCTGAATAGGTGTTTTGGTCAGCAATGCAGACTTCACAAATGGTCGTTCAAGGACCGCCGAACGGTGGTCCTTTTTTTCGCGTGGCCTTGTACCAATCGGTTCAGCAGCAATGTGCATTGTCGGATAAACTGCAACTAACGCTCTGCTCGGGGTGTAGCTTTGTCCTTCCGCAATGCACTTTGCGCTCTCGCCGTCTTCACAGTTGTTAGCTGCTGCGCATGGTCTCAGGAACCGCCGGCAGCCGTGCCCGGCTCTGGGTCAGAGATAGCCGAATCTGCCGTGGGAACCGGTCCCACACGCGCCCGCGAATCCTTAAGCGAGCAAGCTTTCGATCACTTTTACAACATGGAGTATGACCGTTCGATTGAGGAGTTTACGTTACTCTATCAGCGCCATCCGGAGGACCCTACCGCAATCAACCATCTGCTGAATGCGGTTTTGTTCCACGAACTTTACCGTATTGGCGCGCTGAGCGCCGGAGAGTATGCGGATGACTCATTTCTGAGCGCTCGCCATTTGCCTGCCGATCCGCATACCTGCGATCAGATCAAGTCGCTTGTGCAAAAGGCGCTGGGTATCGAGAACCAGCGCATTCAGGCGAACCCAAACGATGTGGGAGCTCTTTACGCGCGCGGCGTAACCAAGGCAGAGTTTGCCACCTATACCGCCATGATCGAGCACGCGTGGATTTCGGCGCTGCGAAATGCGGTCGGTGCGAGACACGACCACGAAAAAGTACTGGAGTTGGATCCAGCTGATTCCGATGCCAAGCTGATTGTCGGCGCGCACAATTACGTGGTGGGGAACTTGCCTTGGGCGATCAAAACTGCCTCGAGCATGGTCGGGCTGGGCGGCAACAAGGAAAAGGGACTCGAATACCTGCACGAGGCTGCGGCAGCGAATGGCGAGACCAGCATCGATGCAAAGATCGTGCTGATTGTCTTCCTGCGTCGCGAGAAGCGGTACGACGAGTCGCTCGACATTCTGCGATCCCTGCAGCCGAAATATCCGCACAATGTTCTGTTCGCTATGGAGGAGGGAAACCTGCTCTATGCAAAAGGGCAGGTGCGCGATGCGGAAGAGGTCTTCCGGCGAGTGTGGCAGGACGGCCGCAGAGGCCGTTATAACGGGCTCCATTATGAAATTGCTGCGAACGCGCTCGGCGATTTGCTACGCAATCAGAAAAACTATGCGGAAGCTGCGGCCGCATACGAAGAGGTCGGCGAGGTCCAGAAACCTGATCCGGAAATTGCCCAGAAGGCTGCCCTCGGAGCTGGCGAGATGTACGATCTACTGCAGAAGCGTGACCTTGCCTTGAAGAAATATGAGGCCGTGCTGGCGCTGGATGCGCATACCACTCAGGCCGATATCGCACGGAAGCGGATGAAAGAGCCGTATAAGGGCTCCTGACACGGGCGTTCTGCAGAGTTTCCGAATTCGAATTTCGGAACAATTCAGTCCGGGCTCGCGTATGCTTAAATGTGCGGGGTGAACTATGTACTGCAACTACTGCGGAAAATCCATTCAGGATGATGCGAATGTTTGCGCGTATTGCGGGACGCGCGTCGGCGGCGTGATTGCTCGCAAGCGGCTGGTGCGCCCGCGCGAAGGGCGAAAGATTGCCGGCGTCTGCCTGGGCGTGGCGGAGTACTTCGATTTGGATCCGACGCTTGTTCGCGTCGTGTGGCTTATTACGGCACTTGTCCCAGCCGGCATTGGTCTTCTGGGATATGTCATTGCGTGGATAGTAATGCCGGAGGAGCCATATCTGCTTACCACGAAAGTTCCGGCTGGCCAGCAGGTGACGAACTCCTAGCGGACGGGTTTCATGCGGCGTCGCGTCGCAATATTCGTTAAGGATTTCCTGTCGACCTTCGGGGGAATGTTTTCTAGGCGAGCTCCCGTTCGCTGATGGCGACGGGATCGGCGCGGCAATAGCCGACATTTTGAGCCTGGCGCTTCTTGGGGCTTTCTTAACAACTTTCGTATTACTTGTGTGCGGATTCTTTAGTGTGACATACGATCTTATGTTTGATCCGAATTCGAGTAATGTGGCCTCGAGACTTGCGACCCTATCGATAAGCCCGGACAAGCAGGTCCAATCACGGCTGTCGCGGTGGTACAGCCATTCTGCTGAACCGAATCTTTCCTATAATCTCGTCATGCAAAAGGTCGTCAGCGACGATGCGGAAATTTTCTACGAGGTCGCCGGGGATGGGCCGCCGGTTGTCCTGTTACACCCGTTTCCTCTTCATCATGAATTCTGGCTGCCGGTCGCAAAAACTCTTGCGCCGCGGTATCGGCTGATCATGCCCGACCTGCGCGGGCACGGCGAATCGGCAGTCGGCAATGGGCCGGCAACGATGCAGAAGCACGCGTCCGATCTTGCTCGCGTAATGACTGATGCCGGTGTGGAACGCGCGCCGCTGGTCGGAGTTTCGATTGGCGGATACACGATTTTTGAATTCTGGCGGCGCTTTCGCGATCGGGTGAGCGCGCTGGTGTTGTGCAATACAAAAGCCGCGGCAGACACGCCGGAAGCGCGGAATGGGCGTCTTGAAACGGCGAATGATGTCCTGCAGCGCGGTACCGAGCGATTTTTCGAAGGCATGCTGCAGAAGTGTTTGGCCGAGGCGACGCGACGTTCGCGTCCCGACCTGGCGGAAGGCGCGCTACGCATGATGCGGAAAATGTCGGCGGAAGATGTTGCCGGCGTTCAACGCGGAATGGCGGAACGCCCGGATTCCACGTCAACGTTGAAGACCATCAATGTTCCGACCTTGATCGTTACCGGGGACGAGGACAAGATGACCGGCGTTCCCGAGGCCGAGCTGCTGAAGCAGAACATCTCGGGGAGCGAGATGAAAGTGGTCGCTAAAGCAGGGCATTATTCGCCGTGGGAGCAGCCAGAGGAAGTAGGGAGATTGCTGCGCGAATTCTTTGATCCTCTTCGAAGCTAAGCTCATTCGAAGTTAGCCCAAAAGAACAACGCCTCGGATGCTCCGAGGCGTCGCAACATGCTTACCCGTCAATTTGGACTATAAGTCATTCCAGCGGAAAAGAAAAGATTACCTTTGGGGAAAGACCCGTCCGCCTTCCCCAAGATACTGGCTTGGACCGGACGGGATTCGAACCCGCATCGCATTACTTGACGGGTAAGCATGTTACCAGTTACACCACCGGCCCGACCCGCATTCTATTCGTACGTAGATCCTTTCTAACCAGCCGAGTTAAGAAAAGGTGAGCCCCGGTTCCATTTTGGGAGGGATCGATTCCGAGGGATGTGCTATGACCAGTTCATCCCGCCATTGGGCTTTCACCCTTACAACGCAAATAGTCCAATGACAAGCCTGCTTTAGGGCGCACCGGAACGCCCTCGTTGGAGGTTTTTCGCTGTATGCGGTTGAAAACTCACAAAGGGTTACCTCGGTAACGTGGGTGCTGGCGTGGACAGGCAATCGCCGCGGGTCTGGAGGTTACCATGGGCGCTCGTCAACCGTGAAACACTTGTCCCACTGCACAAAGGACAATCACTATTGCATCCGCTATATTGAAATGACCAATGCCTGAAAAGAAATCTGTGGTCATCCGTCCCGCGAAGGGTCTCGTGGGTTCCATGAACCTACCCGGAGACAAGTCGATCTCGCACCGTTATGCCATGCTCGGGGCAATTGCCGAAGGCATGACCAAACTGGAGAACTTCTCTACTGGCGCCGATTGCGCCAGCACCTTGGCATGTCTGCAAAAGCTGGGAGTGAAATGCGAGCGCATCGGCAATGCGGTAGCAATTTATGGGAACGGCCCCAAACTGAAAGCCGCGAGTGGCCCGCTCGATTGCGGCAACTCCGGCTCGACGATTCGGATGTTGAGCGGCATACTTTCGGGGCAGAAGTTCGGGAGCGAGCTGATCGGAGATAAGTCGCTTTCCCGCCGTCCGATGGCGCGCATCATCAAGCCGCTTGAAATGATGGGAGCAAAGATTACTTCCGCCGAAGGGAACCGGCCTCCGCTCAAAATTACGGGAGCAAAACTGAAGGCGATCAATTACGAGATGCCGGTCGCGAGCGCACAAGTGAAGAGTGCGTTGCTTTTTGCAGGACTATTCGCCGACGGCACAACACGCATTAAAGAACCGATTCAAACCCGGGACCATGGCGAGCAGGCGCTCATGGCTTTTGGCGCGCATCTCGAACGGCGAATGAAAGAGGTCAGCATCGCTGGAGGTCAGAAGCTGCACGCAATTCAGGCCACGATTCCCGGCGACATTTCGAGCGCGGCGTTTTTCCTGTGCGCGGCGGGCTTGTTTCAGGATTCGCACGTGACGATTTTTGGCCTGGGCATGAATCCAACGCGGGCGCGCCTGCTGGATTTTCTGGTCGGCCTGGGATTGCAGCTCGAGCTCAGCGATCTTAGAGAGGAGAACGGGGAGCTGGTCGGCATGGTGCAAGTTCGCGGTGGATCGCTCAGAGGCGCGCGTATCACTGCCGAAGATACGGCGGCGCTGATTGATGAAATTCCGATTCTGGCGGCTATTGCGCCTTACACTGCGGATGGAATCGAGATTCGGGATGCGGGCGAGCTGCGGGTAAAAGAGTCAGATCGCATTGCCAGCGTGGCGAAAAACTTGCGCGAGATGGGCGCGAAGGTGGAAGAGTACGACGATGGATTGCGCATCCCCGGGGGACAGAAGTTGCACGGGGCTTCAATAGATTCGTTTGGCGATCACCGCATTGCGATGGCGTTCGCAATCGCAGCGTTGCGCGCGAAAGGCGACACGGAGATCAAGGGAGCAGATGCCGCGGTGATCTCTTATCCGGAATTCTTTAACGTGCTGGAAAGTTTAGTGCAGCGGTGAGAACGCCTTTTTCCGGCGCGAAATCAAAAACCCCGCCCTATTGATCCAAAAGACGGAACCACAAGGACGGGGCACGTTCGTTCGAGGGAACTACTTAATCTGTTCGGTCTTGTTGTCGTACTTTACCTGCCCGTTATTCTGATTCACCTGGTCGACATCCTGATTGGTAATTGTGCGTGCCGGTGGCTTTGCGCTGCGCGCTGCCGTGGACGCCGCAACGGGGCTGGCGGTTTCTTCCTCAGAGGCAAAGTAGGTCCAGGCGTGTGACGGGCCGGCTGACTCCTCGCGCTCATATCGCCGGTCCATTCTTGCCATGTTCTGCGCTTGGGCGACGGGCACCGGCAGTTGAACCGCAGGAGAGGAGATCAGGGGCGTGGTTCCTCCCGCATACCATACCGGCTGGGTGTATGTGCCGCCGACATTTCCGTTCACGTTTTCGAGAGAGAGCGTCGAATTGGTCGCTCCCGCATGCAAACCCCACGTGGCGTTACTGGCGCCAACCGGGTCGGGCGAAACGGTTTCGAGCGAGATCTGGGGCGTAGTCACCATCGGGATGTAGGGACCCCCAGCAACGTAGCCATAGCCGCCCGGGCGCCCTGGACCCATGGCTTGGGCTATCGCGAGAGACGAGAATAGAACCGCAGCACAGCAAACCGAGAAGATACGCATACCACCTCCTGAGGCGAACCTAACTAGCTGGCTAGCAGGTGAGATGCCAATTGCCGAACTTGGAGAGCTTCTCCGCGAGATTTACCTGTTTTGCCGGGAGAATTCGGATGCGACGTGTTTCAAAACAAGCAGAAAGCGCAAATGGTTGCGCAAAAGCCGCACTGGACGTGCGGTTCGGCGTAGGGCTAGCTGCCTACGTAGCGCGCGTAGAAGCTGCGGGCCAGCCCGGCGTCGGTTGTGCCTTTGATGATTGCGCGGCCGTCGGGGAAGAGGGTCATCTCGTATGGTTCTTTCCGGAATCGAAGAACGAAGTCATTCCGGTGCACACTGCCGTGGGGTTCGAGGCGTTTGCTTAAAATGCCCAGGTCGAACGGTCCGGAGCTGTTGCGAATCTGCACCGCATTTCTGCCACAAAGGGTCACGTATGATCGCGCGCTCCAGGCCAGGTGAACGAAATCGCGTTGCCCGCAGGTGCGGCAGCCGGGGCGGGGTTTATCGGCGGAAATCTCTGCGCGCTGATTCTGCCAGACGTCGTAAGAAACCAGAGTCCGCCTGAGTTGCCGATTCGCTCCGATCAGGAGCTTAATAGCTTCGGTTGCCGCAATCGAAGCGGCAAGATTCACCGCCGAATTCAAGATTCCAGCGGTGTCGCAGGTCTCGACCATTCCGCCCGGAGCTTCTGGGAAAATGCACGCCAGGCAGGCGGTCTCGCCGGGCAGAATGTTCATCGTTGCCGCATAACTTCCAACTGCCGCTACGTAGATCCAGGGCAGGGAAGTTTTCACGGCGTAATCGTTAATTAAATAGCGGGTCTCAAAATTATCGGTCCCGTCCAGAATGAGCTGAACGCCGGACAGAAGCTCAGTCGTATTTTCCGGAGTCAGATCGCTGACGTGGGGCTCGGCGACGATCTGCGAATTGAATTTCGCGATGCTTCGGCAGGCGGCAATGGCCTTGGGAACGGATTCTGCAGCATCGTGCTCATCAAAGAGCGTCTGGCGTTGAAGATTACTCGGTTCGACATAGTCGCGGTCAATGATCCGCAACCTACCCACACCGGCGCGGGCGAGCAGAGCCGCTACAGCCGACCCGGTCGCACCGCAACCTACGATCGCCACCTGCGACTGAATCAGGCGCTCTTGTCCCTCCAACCCGATACCGGGAAATAGCACCTGCCGCGAGTATCTTTCTTTAACCTCGGGTTTCATGAGAGGAGAGCCTTCCCAGCCTGAATGCGCCGCCGTCTTTTGCGAACCACCGCGTCCACTCTAGTCAGTTCCCGCGCGACATTTATTATAAGAGTCAATGGCATGAGAGCTGCGCGATCGGCAGCGCCACGCACATCACGCCCGAGTACTTTCGTAAAACTCAACGCAGGAGCACGTTTGCTCAAAAGGGGTCTAAGCGGTGCCTTGGCTGTGCTTGTGTTGAGCTGCGCACTTTTGACTACGAAGGTGTGGGCACGGCCGCAGGTGAACCCCACGATCGAGCAGAGGCAAGCGGAAGAAAACGTAAATCTTCCGTTAGAAGAGTCTCCGTGCTACGGCACGACCA